>Ga0210240_100456_pt1 | contig 35998 bp, 28 predicted proteins | sample ChrtobMetP5a_4mM_FD_155463 | JGI IMG/M metagenome (GOLD analysis project Ga0210240, IMG submission 155463) | Chrysochromulina tobin associated microbial communities from unialgal haptophyte culture, Seattle, Washington, United States - P5a_4mM | ecosystem: Host-associated > Algae > Haptophytes >...
CACCGCCACCACCGCCCTCGCCACCACCGCCACCGCCCTCACATACACCGCCCTCGCCACCGCCGCCCTCTCCGCCGCAGTCGCCGCCACCGCCTTCTCCACCGCCCTTACCACCACCGCCATCGCCGCCGCCCTCGCCGTTGCCATCCTCACCGCCAACATCACCGCCCACCGCTAGCACCCCTGCGCTCATCATGAGTGCACTCCGTCTCCGAGGTGACGGCGGGCGACAGGAGCGGAACAAAGAGGTGTCCCTGCAAGCCCGCGTCATCGACTTCCTCGATCACGGAAGATTTGCGGCCGCCGTCATAGATGACCTCCATAGAATGGGGGCACAGGTCCATGCGACACCGGGGGGCGACCGGCCAATACAACTACCCAACTCCTGCGGCATAGCCGCGGCGAGTGCGCTCGGTCAACTAGCCACCAATTGCGCCTCGTGGGAGGCCATCCTAGGAGCGGACGTGAGCCAAGCCACGGCCCCGACCACGGTCCACACCGTCAACGCCGCCCTCAACCTCCCGCCTGAAGCCATACTCGACGAAGGGGATGTGGGCAGAGTCCTGAATTGCATGAGACCCCCAGGCAGGGAAGGAGTCGGACCAGGAGGGTACATCGAGTGGTGCGCCGTGCTGAGCGTCGACCAGTTCGACGAGATGCTCAGCAAAGACCGACGGGACGCCGAGGCGGGACTAACGATTCCGAGACGCTACGTTGCCCTGGCAAATCAAACGTCCTCAGGAGCGCCCCGCCACGGCGCCCCTCACTGGATCGCTGTGATCTACGAATTCAAAGAGTCACAGAGCCCCGCCAGAGCCCTCGTCGACTGCCCATCCTCGAGTACAGACGGGGCCGCTCCCTCCGCCGCCGCAAGTCTCACAGCAGGCGCTTCCTCAAATGGGCGCATCACCGTCTCCGCCGTCGCGGGACAAGCTGCCGTCAAAGCGGCAACCAAGAGAGCCGTCGCTTCGGCAGCGAGGGATTACGCAGCAACCGCCGCCGTCAGGGATGCAGCTCGGCGTGCAGTCACCGCCTCCGCCGCAACCGTACGCGCCGCTGTCGCAGCCGGGGTGGGGTGTGGCGCCACCGCCCCCAAGTGCGCAGAGAACCTACCCCTTGAAAGGGCGAAAGTGAGCAGAGCGGAGCACCTGCCCCCCCCATCTGACAGCATGACCGAAAGGAGCAGAGATCTCGATGAAGTTGGGGAGCCGGAAGAGAGGGGAGAACGGGCGGACCGAACCCCAAAGATGTACGAACCCCAAAGATGTACGAACCCCAAAGATGTACGAACCCCAAAGATGTACGAACCCCAAAGATGTACGACAAATGATGTTACGACAAAAGATGTTACGACAAAAGATGTATCCCCCGTCACTGACTCTAACGCGCTCGCTGCCGCTGCCCCCGCCTCCGACCGTGCCGCGCCGGCACTACCTACTATGTCCAAATGCGGTGCTTACGAACCCTTCCCGTCGGAAGTGAACAGCGCCACCCCGACGGGGGACCGCCCTATGACGCCGGATGAACCCAACTACATTTGGTCGCAGGATGGATCCAACTACAACAGGGGGAACGAAGACAACGTCGACCGGGACAACGCGGACGGCGCAGGTGCCGAAGGGAACCCCGCCCCCGACCCCCCATCCGCCCCGCTCCCGCACCCGCCCAAGGGGCTCTACGCTCTCTCACTCAACATGCGAGGAGCGATACTCCCCAAGGGCGCTACCGACAAGGAGCCAAAGGTGGCCTTACTTTTTGCCGCCATCGCCACATGGAGCAAGCCGGCCCTTGTGGCCCTACAGGAGCTTGGAGGGGGCCCGGACTGCCTACAGCGGCTCGCCGACAAACTCGGCGCCGAAGGCTACGAGGCCGCGTTCATCCCGGGGGAGGAGACCGACTCCAGAGTCGATGGGCACCGCCACGGGGGCATTCTGCTCGCGTGGCTCAGAAAGGACTTCAACGCTGACGCGAAGGAGACAGCGTGGACACGGGGCAGAAGGAACGCCCTCCTATGCGCCTCCGATGTCAAGGACCACGAGGAAGCAACCCTCATCAGCCCCTCCGAGGCCAGGGGACTTGACCCTTTCCTGGGTAGGAGAGCCCTGGCGGTGCAACTCACGCGACGGTCAGGGCCCGACGCCACCAAGAAGATCATCGCCGCGGTAATCTATGTGCCCGCAGCAGCGCCTGACGGGGTCAGGGCAGCCTTCATCAAAGTTACGACCTCCGCCCTCGCCGCCCAAGCCGTAGCAGCCGAGCACCGATTCGTCGCCTTCGGGGATTGGCAGTCGGCCCCACATCCGAAGTGGCGAGCCAATGGCGCAACCAACAAGAGGGCTGATGACGCACTCCGAGACAGGTTTTGGGGCACCCTGGGGTCCAAGGACCTAGTGGGAGCCGCAGTCGACCTTGAGCTGGGCCCCGGTGCGTACCGAGCCGGCATCGGCACAGGAGGTGGCGGACCGGCTGCGGTCCAAGCAGGAGGCCATCAAGAAGCGAAAGCAGGGCCGCAAGTTTGCACCGATCGCTGCCCTCGCCGATGCCGACGGCACCATCAGCCACGACCCAATTCGGGTCACGGAGATCGCCAAAGAGTACGGGGTGTCGCAGAACAGGGAAAGCAACTCGGACGACGAGGCTCTCAAACTATGGCTCACGGCTTTTGTCCCCAAAGGAGCGCCCCTCACGATGCCCAACGGAGCTGCTTGGCGGCTGCGCAGTGCAATCACGCCCGCAGTCTTCCGCCGCGAAACCCTGATGCAAAAGCGGGACAAGGCAAACGGTCTACACCCTTTCCTCATCGACATGATCCAGATGCTCCCGGAGGATCACCCGACGATCGAGATCTTCTACGAACTCATGATGAGGTGCATGGAGGACGGCGTGTACCCACAGCACTACTTGGAGATTGCCGCCGTGCTCATCCCGAAAAAGATGGACGGCATCCTCCAAATGATGACCTTGCGTGACATTTGGCTCATCAACCATGGCGCAAAGCTGGCCGAACGGTGCATCCTCCGCCTAGCCACGGTACCAGTAGGGCGGCGACTGCTGCTATGCCATTCCGGAGGATGCAGAGGGCGCGGATGCACCGAACAGGCGTGGGCGCTGCACGTCCTCATCGCGGACGCAATATGCAGACGCCGGCCCATGTACACCCTTTATGTCGACCTCACCAAATGCTTCATGTCCTTCTCGAGAACGGCGGCCAAAGAGGTCTTCGAGCACAAAGGAGTCCCCCCCGAGGCCCTCAAAGCGCTCGCCGGTCTCGTAAACAACTGGAAGCATGGCGTGGCCCAGGGCAAATATGAGACGGCGTTCGGCGCCACGCCCCTCTTCGGCCTCTTACGGGGCTTTCTACAAGGTGCTCAAGGCTCGCCCGAGGCGTGCCGCGAGATGATGGACACACTCGCCCAGGCGCTAGAGCTCAAGGTTCAGGGGTACCGAGGCTTCGCCCCCGACGGAGCGGGGGATTCGGTGGTGCAGCTCGTCTTTGTCGACGACGCCGCGAACGTCACGGGCGACATCCCCATGGTCAGGCGTGTGGCACTGTTCTGGACGATTTGGTGCCACATTACCGACTGCAAGGCGAACATCAAGGGCAAAGCGAAGACGGTGCTCACGGGCATCGAGTTCGTCCAGAGGAAGGATGGGTCCAAACGACCCGTCAGCGTCACCGCCCACGTGTATCTAGGTGGGCTCGAACAGGGCGACGCGCCACGAAGGATCCCCATCCTCAAGATCAACGAGAACTACACGTACGTCGGCCAGCCCACACGTATGGACGGCAAACACAATGAGGAAGGGATGGCCCTCATCAAGAAGCAGCTCAACATGGGCGCCACGATGGTCGGCGGGGGCTCGACGAGCAGAAGGCTCGCAGTGAGCACCATGCAGGGCTACACCTACGGATCATGCTTCTTCTACGGGACGTGCTTCGGAGGCTCACTTGAAACTGTCGAGGCCGCGCTGGGGCCGGCCTCCCGCAAGGCCATCCTCGGAAACGGCGTCAAAGGCGCCCGAAGGTGCCGCACGGCCCCTCGAGTGCAGCTCCACGCGAATGCTGGCGGAATCAAAGAAGCCGCCAACGATGACCTCTCGGCGCATATCATGGAAAGGGCAGGCGAAGCGGCCTATGTGACGGGATACGGGGTTCCTCACCCGTGGCCGGCGATGATGGCCGCGGGGCTGGCGACACTCGCCAACGGCCTCGCCTCGCCCCAACGGACCCCAGCCACAATCGCCGCACATCTCGGGGTGGCGAGGGTTTTGTGGCTCTTTGGAATTCGAGAGAAGCCATGCGAAGCCGATATGAGCGCCCTTGTACACGAACTCGACCTCAACTGCCCAATCGAACGGCCCCTGTGGCTGCTCCTCCAACTCAACCATGGGCAAATGTCAATTCGGGACATCCATTTTGAGGCATGGTCGCCCCTCCGAGAAGAGAGATGGCCAGGGTACCCCGCCTTATGGATCGGCCTGTGGAGAGGGGCGATGGCGGACAGGCTCCGCCTACGAGGGTTGCGTTTCTGCCGCGCGCTAGCCAGAGCGGGCATCGCCGAGCTCGCCAACTTATGCCATCCTGTGGAACTTCGACTACTAACGTTCGAAGAGCTGTCGCAGCGCAACCCGCGAGCCATTGAGCACGGGGTTCGGCCGGCGCGAAAGGAGCACGAGGCGCTCCTCGCCGCCCTCGCCGCCATCAACGCCGAAGCCGTTCCGGGCCGTGGAGGGTGGTCTCTGATTGACGCGGCGGAGGGATGGTCACCGGCGTACGTCCCGAAGGACTTTGGCTCCCACCAGAGGCAGTGCGCACGCGAAGCTGAGAGCGCCATCAGGAGCGGAGATGGAGGGCATCAGCTCGCCGCCCACTTAGGAGTGGACATAGAGCCGCCACTGGATAAGGCGCACGCCGACGACAATGAAGGCGAGTTATCCTCCGCCGAGGAGAAGAATAGCGCCAACGGCGAGGACAAGGCCACGGTGAGGGAGGCGCGCGATAACGCCAGCAACCAGCCGGTACGGCGCAAGAGGAGCGGCGCGACCCAACCAGAGCCAGGACCAACGGCAAAGAGAACGAGCCTTCGCGCCCGGGTTGCTCACTGGCTGCCCGTGCCCGTGTTCATCAAATTTGCGGTTAATGACGAACGTGGTGAAGCGCTGCTGATGGCGTACACGCTCACCCCTTTCCTCGTCTACTGCATGCTCCAGGAGTATCCCGAGCTCGAGGAGGTGATCCGCGCCCAGACTCAGAGCTCTGCAGTCCACAGCTGCTTCTGGACCACCAGCGAACGAGCGCGACACGCGGTCACGATGGGATCGGCACTCGATCTCACCGGCGAGAATGCGAGGAGCATCGAAGAGGCGAAGGTACTCGGGCTCCAATGGGACGTGTGGGAAAGGCACCGCCGAGACCAACCGGCGAACCAGGAGCCAGCGGAGAGGAGGCCCCAACAGGCCCTTATCCAAATGGAGCCGGTAGGCGTGAGCCCCCAGCGCCCGGCTAAGATGCGAACTCGGGCTGCAGCTGCTGCTCGACCACGGCCTCCTAACACAGCCCAAGTAGCCCCAGCCCAAGCGCGCACCGCACCACCAGTTCCCAGCGCTGCGGACGAGGATGAGCACGACGAACTCCTTGAGCTCATCCGCCGCAACCGCTGCGCGCGCGACGCGACACGTGCAGACGAGGCACGGTGCGAGGAGGATCTACGCGCGCGTATGGACATAGGAATCAATCTGGAGAAGGCTCGACAGTTCCTCGAGGCGATCGCGGGAAAAAAGGAGACAACGACGGTAGACGGTGACGAGCTCCCCGGAGCCCAGCCGACGGTGACGGGGGCTAGACGCCTCGAGGCATGGCAGCTCGAGGAGGAGCTGCCTATCGACCCTTCAGCCCCTCCCCTCTCCTGTGCCCAACTGCGGCGCGAGGCACTCACCCCCCCACTGGAGACAGACGAGACGTGCCGAGTCATACGAGCAACCGACCCCTTTGGAGTCCTTGCCATTGCGCTGCACCCGGACAGACCCCCTCACGACCAAGAAGTTCACAGGGCCTTCGTCGCTGTACGGGACAGGCTAGAGCGAGAACAGGGACGCTGGGACCGGGGGCCCACGGTGAGGCACCCACGGCGAGCGGCTGCGAGACGAGCAGTCCAAGCAGCGTGGCACGCGACACGTGGACGCGCCTCACGCCTGATCCTGTGGGGCAGATGGACGGCGTCCATGAGGGGCCCCATCACCACCACACTGCAGAGCCTCGTCGACACCGCCGCTCTGGAGAAGGTTGCAAACTCGACCGATGCAGCCCAACCCGGCAAGTACCCGGGGCGCACCGTCGGCGGGGAAATCGCAGAGCTCTTAGCGAGGGCTGCACCGGACGGAGAGAACGCGGCGACAGCCCGCGTCGAAGCTCACTACCGCCACTCTCGGCGTGGCGCTCGCATAGTAGCGGCGGGCTTCGTCAGGTACTCACGAGAGTTTGTGGACGGACCGGACCCCTTCCAGAGTGCGAGACTGGTCCGCACGGCGGCATGGGAAGACATCAGCTACGAAGGAGACGACCAGGCCTGTTACCCGACGGCCCAACTGGCACTCTTTGGACAAGCCGGGGCCCAGATGACGACGTTCGTAACTTACCCCAAGGCGGTCCGCCGCGCGGTAGGCGACCATCTTATCAGGCACGATAAGATGGATTCAGAGGAGAGGCTGGCCCACGCCAAGACACTCCTCAACGCCCTCGACAATGGCGGTTCGGTCACAACGTGGGCGGTCAAGCTCGGTGACGCCTACCGAACAGGGGCGGTGGCCGACACGAACCTTCAGCTCGACCTACCCGAACAACGTACCTTCAACGTTGCCAGGTTCGCGGCGGAGGCAGATGCGGGGGCCACGTGGCTGGAAAGGCGGCGACCGGCGCTGGTCGAGTTTGTGACCAACACCAACCGGCACATGGGCGACGGAGCGCGCCGCCACGTACTCACGGCGAAATCTTTTGTCCTTCAGGACTACGAGGGCGCCTCGAGGGCTGCAAAGACAGAATGGGCGAGGGTGACGGGAGGGGAGATCATCAGCCTACAACACGACGGGGTGCGCATCAGGCTTGGAGCGAGGTGGCGGGCGGAGAGTGCAGCTAGAGCCCTCACGGAGACGTGCTCGGCCGTGCTGGGGTATAGGCAAACGGTCGCCGTCAAGTCGCTAGCGACAGCCGAAGAGACCGGAAGACGGACGACCAAACCCCAGCGCATCCCGGCGCCCGTCGTGCAGGTCGAGCAACCTCTCCTCTCTCGCGGCGCCAACCCCCGAAATGGCGACGCCCGCGCTGCGCTCGAGCTCGCTATGGCGGCGATGGCGGGAACATCGACCCCCGCAGCCTGTGTCGATCAACATTTGGCAGGCGCTGATCAACTGGATCTTGACGGGCGCCGAAGGAGAGCCGTCTACTCCTATGACGGCCAGCCTGAACCGGAGCAACGAGTGTGGCGCACGCGGGTGCAAGGAGGGCACCACGTTGAGTGGCGGGGCAGGGGACAAGAGTGGCTCGAGAAGGTCACGAAGGAGTACAAGATCGACGCAGATGGCGCAGTGCAGGGCAACCCGCTAGCACAGCACGTCCCCCTGGCCGCAAGGTTTTGGTGGGAGTGTCAAAAGCTGTGCAAGGAAAAGAAGGCCAACGCGAAAGAGTGCAGATTTGTATTCGCCCAACTTCTTCGCATTGAGGCCGAGTACCCGGTCACGCATTTCGTCGCCTCCGACGGCAGCAAGGGCCGAACGGGGCCGGACGAGCAGATGCGGATCGGACGAGCCTGTATCGTCCTCGACAAGCTCAACGCAAAGGCGACTGAAATTGGCGGCGAGCTCGACATCCAATTCGACAACTTTGAACGACACTCGTACGAGGCGGAACTTGCGGCGTTTCACGACCATCTCGCGGCCACCGCCGACACCGTCACAGTCTTTATCACCGATTGCCTCAGCGGAGCTCAAGCGGGCCAAGCTTATGAGGCTCGCACCGACGCAGGGATGAGGGCGTGCTACCGCAGCAAGGAGCTCGACAACCTTGACCGCCTCGAGCAACGGCACCGAGCTGTCATCTACGTCCACGTGCGCTCCCACAAGGGCATCATCCCGAACGAGGCTGCCGATGTCATCGCGGATAAGATGCGCGAGGGCGGCGCCAAGAGCTACCTCCACCTCGACATCATGCCTTCCAGGCACGCGCTCTGCACCTTCAAGGGGGTGAAGCGAAGCATTGGTCGCGCCGGGCTCGACTGGTGCAACGCGGCGGTGGTGAATCACCTCCTGGGGGCCGTAGTCTACACCCTCCTCCCCAACAAGTTCACGTGGGAGCCCTTTCGGAACTCCCCCGTGAAAGGTAGGGTAATGACCGAGGCGACCTATGACGCGCTTGCCGACTGCCGTGCCAATCGGGGTGGGCTCAACGGGGATCGACGAGAAGATGACCCAGACAAGCCCCCGCCGCCGGTGGATAAGGATCAGGCATGGGCACGAATGGAGAGGCGGAGCCGGCGCGGATCCTTTGACCGATGGGCGCAGAACCACGCTCCGTGCCCAGGGTGCTCAGGTTTTGAGTGCGGTGAGTGCACGGTTGAGGGGCTCTGGAACATGAACTGTCCTGCCCAGACCAGATGGCACGTGCTCACGGAGTGCGCAGACGTGCGGCTCACCGAGCTCCGACTCAAGGCGGCCGAATGGCTCTCGAACAAGCTCGAACAATTCGGCAGGGAAGCGCAATGGGCGCTGGCCGCCCTTTCGGGCGCAGGGGACCAGCTACGACCCGATCAGAGAATGGCCGCCCTGCGGTTCATGCTCGGCTTACCCAACGGGGTCGCGCCCGAATGCCGTGATGGCGAGTCCAAGCTTGCAAAAGGCTACGGGAAAGGGTTTCTCAAGTGGATTGGCGAGATCATCCGCACAGCGGGTAGGACAGCGCAGACGGCCCGCTCGGGGCCGGACCGACCCACCGTACAGGTTCGGTGGCTACAAACCGAAGGCCGTGCCAAATGGACGTCGACACGAACAAAGTGGATGGCGACGAGAGGGTGGAGGGAGGTACACGAGGGGGCCGGCCAGGTGAGGACGTGCTTCAGAGCCCTGCGCACATGGGCAGCGGCGGCGGGACCGAACGCCCTACGACAGCACAAACAAGCGCGCCAAGTCCAGAAAGGCGGTGCCGGCTCCTTTTTCACCCCGACGCCGGATGAGACCCGATGCGGCAACGCGGCGTACGACGAGTGGTCCACCCTCATCACCCAAAGGGCGGTCGCACCTTGCTTCGCGAAGTGGGTCGCCCTCGTCACCCAACCGGCTAACGCGGCCGCCCCCCCGAACCCCGGTGGACAGGGCTCCGCAGCCGATAGGGAGGCCGAGCGCCGAGCGCGCGCACGGCGGGTGTGGCTACGCCACGCCGGCTACGATCCGGACCTCACCAGACGGGTGGACGAGGCAGCCAAAACGGAGAGCGACGCCAAGGAGCAAGTGCGCGCTGACAGGCGGGATGCTTGCAACCGGAAGCGGGACGCGAGGGCTGCGGGCAAGCGTAACCGCGCGGAGGCACGCACGGCGAGGAACGACGACAAAGCCACACAGGCGAAAGTTGCCGACGCCGCCAACGCAGCCCAGTCGGCTGCAGTGGGACGAAGCAAACGAGCCTCACACGCAACCACGAACGCCGCCATCCACGCCGCCAAAAAAGTCTCCCAGAGGCCGGAAACACAGGACGGGGAGACGAGACCCACTGCCTCGGCAGACCCACTGACACGCCGGTGCGAGCGCCCAAAGTGCACCATGGGCCATTTCCTCCAACGGTCGAGCGGCGCCGACACCGCCGACTCGATACGGTGTAACGGACCGTGCCAACGGGTCATCCCCAGAGGCGAGGAACGAATCAGCTGCTGCGGCACGGAGTGCGACGTCGACATCTGCATACCGTGCACGGGGGAAGGGACGAGGGAGCGCGACGGGTTCCCCCCACCGACGTGCACAGCGGGCCATACCCTGACCTTCGCGAGGAGAGGGCCCCCGAGCGGAGATGGGCTGAAGTGCGACGGGGAATGCGGACGCCGCATTCACGAAGGCGTGTGGAGGTACAGCTGCGAAACCTGTGACGCCGACTGGTGCGCCTCGTGCGAACGCACGAGCCATGAAGAGAGGGCCACCAAGAGAGCGCGGAGGGGGGGTGAGCGGACTCCGCCAGCGCAGTTCGGAAAGGAGGTGCCGAAACGAGGGCAGACGGGGGAACCAGCGATGGTGCGCGCGCGGCGCGCGGTACGCAGTACAGAGTCGGCCCGGCCTAGCGCCGGGACCGACGATGCCAGGGGGCCCTCCAAAAGGGGGCCCCCGACGGCTGAGCCCCCTGAGCCCGCACTTGATCAGAGAGGCTCCCGTCAACGTGTGTAAAGTGTGTCTGTGTGAGCGCCTCCCACGCACGCCTTTTCGGGGCTTGTGGGTGTGTGTCTGGCCGAGAGGGCCCTGAAACGAACGAACGAACGAACCCTAAAATGTCGCGATTGCCTTTCCACCTCTTGTTCTTCATGGGCTTGGCCGCGGGCCCTGTGGTCGTGGACCCCGCAACGGGCATTGTGACGCCCGATTTCCTGGCGAGCGAGCAGCTCTTCTACGAGCAGCTCGCCAAACCACATTTCAGCTCGCAGCAGATGGAGTATATCGACGGTGCATCCAGCACTGTGCTCCGGAACCCATATTCAATCTTGCATTCTGGCCTCGATGAGCTCTTCGTGGCGTCGTTCACGCTCAATCATGTCGTGCGGCTTCGTTGGATGACGGGCAAACGCGCCCAATACAAGGTGTTCGCATCCGGGAAGGAGCTTGACGGGCCGGTGGGCATGGCGCTGCACAGGGGTGCGCTCTTCATTGCATCGTTCACCAACGACCTCGTGCTGCGCGTGAACGCGACCAGTGGTGAGCTGCTCGGGCGCATAGGCTCCGATGAGACGCTCGACTGCCCCGAAGGCATTGCCATCGGTCCCGATGGCGTCCTGTACGTGGCCTCTTTCCTACTGCCCCACCTCTCTATGTTTGACCCAGAATCTGGTGCGTACCTGGGCAAATTTGGCGCGTCTGCGGGCACATCGGTCGCCTTCGCGAGCACCAAGACGCCCGGGCCCTCCTTGCGCGGCGCCGAGGACTTGACATTCGACCTGCTCGGCGATGTTCATGTCACGGCCTACTACTCGAATGCCATCTTCAAGTTCAACGGCACGAACGGCCAGATCGTGAGCTCGTACGGCAAGGGTTTCGTCAACGGACCGGTAGGCATCACGTGCGATCGTGCAAGTGGCCACATTTTCGTCAGCTCGTACAAGGACCACAAGGTCCTCCGCTTCTCTCCTCTCGGCCAGTTCATTGGCGTCGCCGCGGGCGCTCCGATGGAGCAACAGAGGAAGCTCGGAGACCCAAACGCCCCCATCCGCAACCCAAGCGGACTGGCCTTTGCGGAGGATGGCACGCTCTGGGTCGCATCTTATCCGACAGGAGCCATCACAAGGTTCAACAACAGCGCCGCCACCGGCCGCACTTGGAGGGTAGTCGACTAGTAGTAGTGTACGGGGACGAGGGTAGTTGAGCGAGGCGGCGCTTAGTTATGACTTATGTGCGAATCAGACACTCAGGGAGATTTTGTGTGTGTGTACAACAGCCGTAGCTGAATTCTTTTGTGTGAATCACCGAGAGTGCATTTAAACAAGTCGACTATATACAAGGGCGCGCAGTGAATTCCGTTCGAGCTGGTCTTCGAGCTTCGACCTCCATTCGATTCAGCAGACCGGCAGTCCAGCACCGAATAACGTAAACGCGCAGCTCACTGCATGCAGGACCGTCATGACGCGCCGTTTTCTCCTGGGACTTCATCTGCTTCTGATGAAAGTTTGCTGCGCTTCCGATTCGGCTCCTCGCCGGGTATCTCTTCCGGTGTGTCGACGCCCTGATCGCCCGGACGACCTTCCCAAACCTCCTCCCAAACTTGGCGCACGTTGATGTTGACCCGATGTTCCAAGAGCCATTCGGAGACCAACGCGAGCTCGGGATCGCTCGGCACGCGACTCGGGTGCAGCTCAGGCGCGAGTGAGCCGGCGAGCACGCGTGGCACCCCGTGCACGAAGCGGCGCGACTCGCCTCCTTGCAAGATCACGTCACCGGAGCGCACGAGAATTGGAATAGGCTCCACAGCCTTCGTCGAGCCACCGAGCAGATAGATGGCCTCGAGGCCGAGGGAGATGGAGACAATAGGTGCCGACTGGCAAGGTTCAGCATCGTCCAGGTGGCCACCCATGGTCGAGCTCGGTCCGTACAAGTTGACGATCGCAGCCTCCGGCCGCAGCTCCCAGCCGCACGCAGCAGCCAGATCAGCACTTAGGCGCTCCAAATCGCGTGGGAATGGGCAGCGCACCTCGGGCACGTACGCGCGCTGCGTCCACTGGTACTGGTATCCGAGGGTCGCCCAGGTCAGGCGCGAGAGCAGTGAGCCATCCGGCGCTCGATGATGGCGCTCCCATAGGTTGTCATGTGGGCCCTTTTCGTGGATGACAAGATTAGTTGCCGCGGGCGGCTCGATCCATTCGCGCAGTGATCTACGGACGAGACGTAGTTGGTGCTCGTGGTCAAAGGGGCATCGTATGAAGCGAAAGCCGTCCACTCCGCGTATCGAATAGATGCGTGCAGAACGTAGCCACTCAGGCGCGCCTATGGCCACTTCTTCCACGGTGGCACCTGCGGCTTCAGCACTATCGAAATCGAGGACGCGATCCATGAGCTGTGGGTCCGTCTGCCGACCGTCTTTGTATGCTTTGAATGCCTTCTCTGCCGCCTTGTACAGGTTGGGCAGTGCACTAGCCTCCGTAGCCTCTACAGCGGACAGCAACTCCATGCCACTCACAGTTGAAAAGGTCCTGTACGGGTGTGAATTTTTGCATCACTCAGCTCTCCTTCTGCATGTGTCTCATTTCGAAAGTCATTTGTTGCTGTTTACGTGTTGGTGGTTTACGTGTTGGAGCTCAAGAATTGGTGTGAAATGGCGGACACCTTCTCCACCCGCGGCTTCTGCGCCTTCCAGTCCCTGCTCTCCGCGTCGCAGCTACAGCTGCTGCGCCGCCAGTGCGATGATCGTCGCAAGGCCATCAGCCTCGCAGAGCTCTGCGAGGCGGATTGCGTGCTCGAGGCGCTGCCCGAGGAGAATTACCCTCCGGAGGCGCACTTGGCCCGCAGCAACTCAGCAGCGTACCTCGAGCTGCGAGCTTCAGAGGAGGCGGATCGAAAATGTCTGGACACGCTGCTCTTCAGCACGCTGGCCGCCGCCGCCATCGCCCTGCTCGGAGGTGCACCGCCACGCCTCTTCAACGAGCACTTCATCAACAAGCCCGCTAAGCTTGGGGGTCCATTTCGTTGGCACACGGACGCTGCACACCAACTTGAGGCGCTCTTCTCGCTGGCTGCCCCCGAGCGCTGCGATGAGCACGAGTACCTCTCGCTATGGGTCGCGCTTGACGACATACAGGACGAGAACGGGCCCTTACTGCTCTTGCCTCTTGATGCTCCCCAGCCCCCTCAGACGCCGTGGTACCAGGTAGCCGACGAGGCGACAGAGGCGTGGCTTGAGTCCCATACGGCGCATCTCGTGACGACAAGCGGCTTGCGCGCGGGCGATGCGGTTGCCTTCTCGTCGCGCGTGTGGCACCGCTCGCAGCCCAATACCAGCCACAGCGATCGGCGTGTCTTCTACGCACAGTACTCGCGCACGGTCCTTGGGATGGCAGAGGACAGTCCTCTCGCGCTCGCCATCCCCACGTGCCCTGACGCCAGTGCGAGCACTCGAGCTATGGGCCGCGCGATTTGCTTCCTGCCGCAGCTTGTCAGCGCTCCGAGCATGACTTCACGAGAGGCAGAGGAGTGAGCTGTGCCGGGCGGGTACTCATACAGGCTAGGAGGCTACAACCTTCAGCTGTAGCTGTTACTGCACGCTGTGGGTTTTTCTTGAAGCGGCCGGACGTGAGGTGACAGAGGAACCTGTTAAAATCGTCAAAATTGAGAAGTTTAAGACCGGTGCAACGTGCATTGGAAGCAACGCAACATCGAATATATGAATATTGAATACGGCGGCTTGGCACTGTCGGACGGGACGTGTTAGGAGCGAGGAGGCTGGAGGGCGTTGCTGCCAGGCTGGGCGACGAAGTCGGTGAGTCGAAAGCACGGCAGTGGCACGCCGGAGTCACGAGTCACCCCGGTCCGGGGTCCCGCCGCGTGTGCGTCTCTCGGCTGCATGCTCGGCGGGCTCTCCAGGCAGTGGGCCACGGTGTCTCTGCCGCGGCCAACCGTTCACATCGCTCGTCCGTTGTCACGCACCTTGGCTGGCGGCTTCATGAAAGGCGTGATGACCCGCGCCAGCCCTCCACTACCCACCGAGAGGTCGCTGCACTCGATCCCATTCACCCGATCGAAGTGGCGGCGCACAAGGTCGCCTGCGACGATCTTCTCAACGCCGCGACTGCGCAGCACCCACCGAGCAAAGTACGGATGAATCCGTACGTCGAGCCGGTTACGCAATGGGATGGGATCCTCGTAGTTGCGCCGCGACTGGAGCAGCATCCAGGGCAGCCACATGAGCGCATCCACCTCAAGCGCGTCCGCCTTCGCGAGCCAAATGGTCTCCGCGCGGCTCTCATCAGGACTGCCACTCGCCATGTGGATCCCCTGCTCCTCGCACCTGATGAGAGACGGAATCAGAGGGTCATCAGTGCTTCTCAGACGCAATCGGCATGATGGAGGGCGCCTCGCACCATGCCGCCGCGCCGCCCGACTTTTTGAGCACCTCGCGGCTTGTGGGCAGGCGCTCGTAGAGCATGTTCGCGAAGCGCGAGAGCAGCAGCGGCCCACCACCGTGCTCGTCGAGCACCGAGCGGCCCACAGCGAGGGTGGCAGCTCGAGCGTCGTACTGGGCGCCGTCGACGGTCAAGTTCCCATCCTCTTGCGTTGGTATGGAGCGACGAAGCGGTAGCGGCTCGCCCGTCGGGAGCCGAGCGAGGACGTCGCTAATGCCGCGCACGGCCGCATCGCCTGGCTGCTCAACCTCGGCCAGGTAGATGGCGTACGACCCCACCGGCTGCCAGAGCACGGCTGGTTTCTGAGCCATCAAGACCGTCAGCCACTCCACGCTCACATGACCCATGCTCTCCTCGTACGCCTCGCGTGCAGCCGTGCCGATGGAACTTGTCTCGTCCTTATCACGTTTGCCACCGATGAAGGACCACGTGCCTGCGCGCCCTCGGCCCTGGCGCAGCGACTGCCGGCCGAGGAGCACCTCGACGCCCCCGGTGCTCCTCCGGAACGCCAGCAGGCCAGCCGCTGCGTAGCCCTTCTCCTCCGGTTCTCTCAAATGAGTATCAAGATACACGGTGCCCTGCACTCCAACGGGCAGCACCATGCCTTGGCAACTACCCACCGCCAGCATGGGTAGTTGCCGCCGCCGCTATGATGATGTGAGAGGCGTGGGCGAGCACCCTTGTGCCTGCTGTTCAACACAACGCGGCGGCGCAAACACTCCGGACCCCCAAGCACGAGGGCCTCTGTCGCTATGGACGGAGGTGTGGCCTTCGCGCGGGTGGCCAATACGGCGCTCATCTCGATCTGTGGGGAGTTACAGTGGAGTTACGAACTCTTGCGATCTCTTTGTGCGTCGACGCGTCGCGACGCTCATTACCGGTACCTCAATTGCTTGCTCAATTGCAGGGGCAAGGCCGTCTTAGCCCGAGGCCGGCGTTACCGGGTACATGTACACATGTACACATGTACTGTATGCGCATGGCGTTTTACCCAGACGTTATCGCCACAGCGTGTTGGCTATGTCTCGACCGGACCCTGGTTTGAATCCCATCACCAACGACCAGACCCCAGTGGTTCCGTTCTGTTATCGTATAATGTTAAACTGTGGAACTGAACGCCACGGTGAGTCCGGAGTGCACAGAGCCTCAGCAGTATTTTCGCTCGCACGGTCGCGTCACAAAGACTACAGTCCACACAAACAATGCAATGCAACAATGACGTCGGGTGTTGATCGGGTGCCGTCAATTTGTACGTGGAATGGTCACCGCTCCTTTGCCCCCTCGGGCCTCCGGCCAAAAAAGCAACTCAGCGACTCTGCAGCATCTCATGGGCTGCAGCGGAGCAGCCCCTGATACTCGTAGTCCGGCTCCCCAGCGGCCGCTCGCAGACGATCGGCGGCGGGGTGCGCTCCGGCCAGGTCGAAAAACTGCGACGCAGGGCGTGCCGGGATCCTTCCGCGTGGCGGCCACCAGCCCATCGCCATCGCGGCGCTGGCAGCTCCCACTGCGACGCCAACACCTAGCAAACCACCTACAGCCAAGGAGGGCAAGTGCCACCCACTCAGCCAGGAGTGGGCGCGGTGCACCGACGAGCCACCGCCACGGCGCCGCGCCGAGATGGGCATCAGCTCGCTCGTCGACGCGTTAGGCGCATGCCAGCCGGCGGCTGCGCGCTGACCACCTACTCGAGGGACATCACTCCCGATGAACGCCTCCTTCACAGCTCGACCTGTGAACTCAACGGGCGCGCCCAGGCCGAGCGCGTGCAGGAGCGTGGGGGCACTGTCCATGATGGAGACGGGCCACGTGATGCGGTGCCCCGGTCGAACGCCCGGACCCACGAGCAGCCATTGCACAGCGAGCTCCTCCGTCGTGAAGCCACCGTGCTCCCTTCCTGTCGCCACCTCACGTCCGTGATCACTCATCACGATCAGCGTGGTCTTGTCGGACATGCCCGCCACCTGCAGCGCCTCAAGTACTCGGCCCACCCATGCGTCCGCTGTCTGCACCAGCTGCAGGTAACCCGCAGAGTCGCCTCCGCGGGCGTGCCCGCACTCATCAAGCATGTCTATGTACAGCCACGAGAGTGCGTATCGGGAGCGGCGCAGCCCGTTGGCGAAGCTGGAGACGAGCCGCGCCTCGACCACGAGGCATTCGTCACAGCCCTTGCAAGCGTGCAGCGTGGAGGCGTTGAGCGATCGGGGCGGCAGCAGCTGCGCCAGAGGTGGCCATGAGTAGAAGGCTCCGGTGGATAGGCCAGGGCGTTGCGCACGAGCCGCGGTGAACATGTTAGGCCAAACTGCACCGCGGTCGAACGTGGCAGGTCGCACGTCGTCATCCAGGGCGGCCGTGTGCACCCCGTGAAACTCGGGCGGTGCTGAGAACAGGGTGGACGCCCAATTGGGAAGCGATATGGATGGCATTGTGCAGCGTGCATCGTCCGTGTAGGCGCCGCGTTCTCGCAGCGCCTTGAGGTTGGGTGCAAGACCTGCATTTATGGCACGGTGGAGCGCCCGCACTGAGAGGCCGTCGAGACCTATGAGCACGGCGTGCCGCGCCGAGGCGAAGCCGGCGTCGTGTCCCATGTCGTCGTTCAACATCAGACGCGGTTTTAGTCAGTTTCGTCGCGGTCCACCCGCGCTCACTCACAGCCAATGTTTAGAATTCGACACCCAAGACACCGGACCGGCACTCACACCGTAAGCAAGCAAGCAAGCAAGCACTTTTAGGTACTTGTGTTGTTTCGACTAAGTAGCTTGCTTGCTTGCTTGCACCGTAAGGACGGCTCCGCCGCACCCCTCGGTCAACACAAGTACTGAGATGTGAGAACTTGCTCTCTCGGGTCACTCAATTATGCTAGTGAGGTCGGTCTCTCGCCTCGCGTGTTCGCGCCGGACGCGCGGACGGATGTAACCACTGGGAGCGCTCCGCTGGCAATGATTCGCAATGTCCGCTGGATTCGAACGCGGGCGACGGGCTCGGCTTATGCGCTTGAGCGCTTCTCGGTGCCTTACCGGCCTAGAGCATTCACAGCATGCTCATCCCCCCCCGGGTACCCCCCCGCTCGGCTAGCTCTCGCGGATACGAATCAAGCCGAACCGCCGTTTTCGCAGCGTCTCGCACTTCATCTCGCACTTCAGCATCGGCGGCCGGCAAGGCGTGCGCGTGGGGACTCCCCCACGCCCGCTCTAGAAACCCCTCTCTCGCTTTGCTCATAGACCCATTCGCGTGGTGCGTGTGTGTGTGCATCTCATGGCATGTGTGCCCCGCTGCTGCCATCGGCAGCCACTCTAACCCTGACGCATCGCGGCTATCGCGCGGCCACCAAGGCCTTAAACGGCGTTACGGGGCATTACGCTTACCATAGGCCTTACGTCATCGCGGGCCTCTCGGCAGTGCCCGGAGCGTGGGGCGGATGCACGTCGTAGAATTTGTCCATCGTCTGGCTGTCGTAGAATCTCACCATCGTTTGTTTAGGCGAATGAGCCAGCGGCTGCCTCCAGGGGGACGGGGGCGCATTTGGTGCCACCGGCGAGAAGCTTGGCAGCGGCTGCAGGTGCGCAAAGGAGCGCTCTGGCCGCATGGGGGACCCTGGACTCGAGAGCCCACGGGGTTGCATCGGCGAGGAGGGCGGCGAGCCAGAGAGTGATACGAGCGGTGCGCCGCTGGCGCCGTGTGTGAATGGCAGGCTGTAAAGCGGTGGCAAAGGTCGACGTGGCGGCGAGGGAGTGAGCGGGAGGGCGGCGAGCGGGTGGAGAACGGCATTGGGCGGGAGGTTCCCAAAGGTTCCCGGAGTAGGGCTCCCGGAGAGGGGGCGTGGCGATAAGGTGGAGAATGGCCGCGGCGGCGAGTCACCCGAGGGCGAGAGTGGCTTGCGACTCGACGGCGACGCCGTGGATGGCTCGAGTCGCGAGGAGCGGTAGGGCTGCGTGGAGCGGTATGAGGAGTGGAGCTGCCGGAGGAACGCAGGCGAGTGCGTCTCGTACTTTGCCGTCGAGTGCAGTTGCTCCAAGGGCAGATACCTTGCACCCTCCTTAGCCAGCTGAAGTCGCGCGCCCGAGTTCAAGTGCTTGTCGAAGCGCTCGTCGACAACGAGATCGTAGGCCGCACGCGCAACCGCCGTCCGCTCGACGTATGCGGGCTGATGGTCGAGCGAGTTTTCGAAGAATGCCGCGTTGGTGGCGTTCCACGGCGACATCAGGTACTGCTTCGAGAGCGCGCCGCGCAGGCGCGAGCTCGACTTCGTGCGCTTGACGACGGTGTCGGGCGAGTCGGCGCCGCTCTTCCGTCGACGCGTAAATTTGCCCATGCCCACTCCGCAGCGCAGGTTCTTATGCAGCTCGTGCAGCGTGAGCGTGCCCGAGCCGTCGACATCCATTGCATCGAAGACGTCGTCGATCTCGTTCGAGTGCGCGAGCAGCTCCATTTCGTGACTCGTGCTGTCGTTACCGCTGCCGCCACCGTGCAGCGCCACGACCGCCCGCCGAAACTCGTGCTTGTCGATCGTGCCGTCACCTGACGCGTCGGCCTGCATGAAGAAGTTGCGGAAACTCGTCGCTTTGCGGCGAAGGCTGTCTCTAAGCACGTAGCTGAAGTACTCCTTGTACGAGATCTCTCCCGAGCCGTCGCTGTCGAACTCTGCAAACAACTCATCATAAATGTGCGTCGGGAAGCGAAAGCCATCGCCGAGCGTTGCCATGCAGTCACGGAACTCACACAGGGAGATCATCCCATTGCGGTCCACGTCCATGACCTCAAAGAGCGAGCTCACCGTGCTGATATGTTTCGAGAGCAGGTCGCGCAGCTTCTTATGCTGATCGTGGCGCTTCTTCTCGAATTCCTGCATCTTCTTCAGCGCACTTGTTGCTTCTTTGCGGGCGTCCTTCAGCGAGCCGAGCGAGCCAATTCCGACGCAGCAGACGGGCATGGCGCTGGTTACCTCAGGTCGGTTCCACTCCTCTCTCTTGCTGCACGAAGCAACTTTCGACTCTTTTTGTGAAGTTTACGCAAGTTTACCGGTACCGTTCAGTGACGCGCGATGCGCATTTATCAATTTACATGTTCGTCTCCTCCTCTTCAGATGTTCTGTGAATGGTGGGACCTCCTCTGTGTCGGCCGTGTGTCGGCAGAGGTTATCGATACCCGGAGGCGGACGGTGAGCGGACGACCGTCTCGTTGCTTCATGCTCACCAGCCCTCTGAACAGTGCGAGAGGGCGTCCGGCTGCGCCCGTGGGCGGCGATCCTCTGCTTCATCCCAAGGGCGGAGTGGTTAAGCTGGAGATGATGCAGAAGCAGCTGCTGCGCGCTGAGGCTGCAGCGGAGATGGAGTCAGCGGTGTGCCGCGGCGACCTTGCAGCCTTTGAGACGCGGCTGGACCATTGGCGTGGGGTGCGACCACAGATGACGATGTCATCGCGTCGCAGCATCATGTTGTCTATGCCAGACCCTGACGTTACGCGGCCGGCAAGAATCGTGCCGATCATGTTTAGTGCGAGCCGATGAGTTGCTTTGATGCGAGAATTTAGAGCGGGGTCCGCGTTTGTAAGTATAAGCAGAGCCGAGGAATTTGATCTGAACGACATTATAATCTCATCTCAAGGGAGAGGCCTCCGGGCACCTCATCAAATTCGGACGTGGTCGCAAGGATGCGCAGGAGCCGCCACGCGCCGTCGGCCCCGCACGCCCATCCAAAGAGCTCCTCGGTGAAGTCCGCAACGAGCTCGGCTGCTACGGCGCGCTCAAAGGTGCGCCCCTCAAAGGAGGTTCCGACGGCCGCATCGGGCTCGAGCACGATCGAAGCCACCGCCTCGGCGTACGCGGTGAGGCGCCGCAGGAGGGCAGGGTCACGCTCGGGTGCATGCGCAGGCAGCTCCCTTAGCGCCGCTGTGCCGAGGCAGTCAGCGATGGCGCCCATGCCTGCGGCGGCGCCCTCGTGAAGCGCGCCGTACAGTGGTGCGTAGCGCGAGGCCCACAGGTGGGCGAGGAACTCTCGCGGCGATTGGGAGAGTACTTTGGCGGCGCACGCATGCAATAGGGACGCGGCGACCATGGCTGCGGCGCGCGCCTTGGAGCACACACCTCCGACCGCGAAGCGGCCGAGCGGCGCGGCGAGCCAGCCCGAGCGCTGCCACGTCGCCTGCTCCCATGAGGTCGAGAAGGCGGCCAGCGCGATCGACGGCTCTGGAGAGTAGACGGCGTGTGCCCAATAAGGCGGGATGTAGAGCAAATCTCCGACGCCCAGATCGACGCGACGTGCGCCACGTGAGCCGAGGAGCGCGGGCGCATCAACAAGCGGGTAGGCGCCCACGGCGCCCGGCAGCGTGGCCCCCTGTACGCCGCCCGCCTCCACGGATGCCCGGACAGCCTCGAGGCGATGCAGAGGCACTTGAGACTGGCGGTGGGCGGCGTGGATCGCGGGGTACAAGTGCAAGCTCGGCAACTCCGAGGGCGGCCATAGCAGCACGCGCTTGCGCCCGCGGAGGATGCAGAGCAAGTTGTGACTCTTGTCATAGTGCGTACCTGTGCGGAAGGAACGGCGCCGTGGTGAGCACTTGGATGCACACGTGGACGCGTGGACGCGTGGGCAGCGCTGTCTGGAGCGTACGTGCGAGCACATCCGCACTCGTGAGCCACAAGCGCAGCGACGTGCGGTTGAGGGGCAGAGTGCGACCTCTTCCGCCCGCCGCCTCAGGCTCGGCCGGTGTCGTGCCGGGCTCGAGCGGCGGCACGTCCTTCAGCTTCATCGCCTCCGCTGGCTCCAAATCGGCGAGGAGCGACGTCGTGCGCCAATGGGACGTCGTGGACTCGCCCAGCGAGCCCGAGTAATAGAAGCGCCACTTGGGCGCGGCGCCGTCGCGCGGTGTAAGGAGGACGTCGGCCACGCTCACGTTCCGCGTCTCCGGCCACAGGGGCTCCCATGACGGTGCACCCTGCAGCAGAGGCGCCGATCCGCCACGCTCGGGTGCGGTGAGCACAAACTCAGAGCCCTGCTGCACACGCGCCACGAGCCAGGGCACATCCGCACCTAGGCCTGAGATATCCCACCGGAGTGCGCGCCAACTGCGCGCAAACGAGCGCGGCCAGCAGACGGGCTCGCGCGCGCTTGCAGCGGCTGCGATGCTCGCAGCTGAAGCCTCAGATTGCTCGCACTTCAGCGAAGGGCCCTGTGCAAAGGTTAGGTCAAACGGCGAAGAAGACGAGATGGCTGACACCACCACAGGGACATCCACAACTTCGGAGGCCCCGTTCCGCCGCCATTCAGAGACTATTTGCGAAGCAGCGGCCAGTGAGGCGCCGATCGCGCAGGTGCCGATCGCTATGTGGATGCGTGAAGAGCGCTTGGCACTGAGCAATTCGTCCTGGCGTATCGACTGCGGTGGCAGCCTTGATGCTAGTGGTGTGATTGGCTTTGGCTTCTCTGCAGCGGAGGCGGAGCTGCCCTTGAGCCGGCGGCGAGGGCTCGCCGGCGGCGTGCTTCCGCTTGTCGATCGGCTTGATGGGCTTGTCGCCGCCATCGAAACCTCGTGTGAAGAGTGTGTGAAGAAAACTTGAACTTGAACTTGAACTTGAACTTGAAGAAAGGTGTTCAGGGGTCCCGAGCTAGTGGTAACCGCATCCGTTGTACGCCGGTCCGGTGTCTTGGGTGTCGAATTATAACCATTGGCTGTGAAGACTCTTCGAGACGTGAAACATGGAGAAGACTCGCCACGTTCACGTTAATTCGCCATTTTGGCAAGACGCACAACCGCCGGTCCCGTGGAGACACAGACCGTGGAAGGCGCAGAAGAAAGACTCGCCAGTAAATTTTTGGTACCGGTGGAGTGAGGAGTCCCGACGAAAATTCAAAATAAACCGAAAATGCGCGAAAAGCCCAAGGTGTCATCTGACACACTCACCAGACGAGCGGGATCAGGCGCTTGCGCCCCTGGGGGTACTTGTCGCCGAAATAGGAAACGCTCCACTCATGCGTTGCGATCGCTCGCGTGCCGATGCCCATCACATTGAAGGCCGCAAAGGCGGCGGGCGCCGAAACGAAGCCCGTCGCGGTCGCAAAGCCAATCCACTCGATGATCTCACCCACAAAGTGAGCCCCCGACACGTACTCGAACAGGCCACCACGCGGGATCTTGTATGCCGTCTCGCCTGGCTGGCGCAGCGTACGCAGAATGTAGTCCGAGTGGATGTTGGCCGCCATGCCAAAGGCGAAGAGCGCATAGCCGAGAATCGCGTTCGGAGCATACAGCACGCTCAGCGGAGCGTCCCGCATGCTGCCGTAGAGGAGCTCATTGGCCTGCGCGGTCCCGTTCGCCGCGCAGAAGAGGAGGGCCATCGACCACGCATGCAGTGGATAGGGCTGGCCCCGGGAGAGCCACGGGTAGATGTACGCGCGCTGCAAGTAGTGCGTCGCGAACATGCAGACGAAGACGACTCCAGGATGGAAGCGTTCCCCACTGTCGAAGAAGACGAGGAGTGATACGACGGACACGAGGAAGGCAGGTTGCTCCATCGTCCACCACGCGAGGCCGACTGGGAGACCGACTGGAATTGCGAATGCACCCTTCGCGAACTTGCCCGTCGGCGCCGCGCCCAGACCCGTGAAATGCATCGTCACTTGCATCAGGCCAGTGCCGAGGATGGAGTAGATTATCGTACGCACAAGCGAGGGATCGTGCCCCGTCATCACCACAGGCACAATTTTGAAGAGGAAGAAGGCGAACGCACAGTTGCACGCGAGGAAGACCGTGGCCGTGAAGGTCTTGCCGAGATCCATGCCCTCTTGGGCCGTGAAGGTCAGCGTGGCCCTCGTCTCCGCGCGGTTTTTCCGATGCGCGAAGTGGGCCCCTGTTGCGTGGGGTCCTTCTGTTGGCTGGATGCCACGTGGTTCGGGAGCACAACAAGGCGATGTGCTGAAACAACCGACGGAATGTTCGTACGACACAGCGCCCTATGTTAACACTGCTTAACAAACTTTCCTCGTCACTAATTTGACGTCTCCCATTTCCTTATTTGGTCTCAAGAAACACAGCCAAATGGGGATGCACGTTCTGGTGGCGCTGTGCCTGGTGGCGCTGTGCGCTGCGCTCGCGCTTGAGCCAGCTAAAACAGCTAAAACTTCGGCGATCGAGACCATGGCTCTCGGCTCAGAGCTCTCGGTTGCGTCTCAAGGAGGCGGACTATCGCCGAACTTCTGCACCCCACTCACCAACAATGATGGCATCGTGTACACGACCTACGTTGGGATCGGCAGTCCCCCCCAGCACATCTCCGTCGTACCCGACACAGGCTCATATGTGCTCGCGGTGACCTCAACAAACTGCGGAGATGAGGCATGCCGGGCACACAACCGCTTTGCGCCAGAGAAGTCGTCCACCGACATTAAGGTCGAGTCCAACGTGTTTTTGCTGCAGTATGGACAGGGTGCCATCACCGTTCGCGACACGATGGAGAAGGTGAGCTTCTTTGGCGCAAAGTCTTCGACGGATACCATAAACGATCCCGAGGTGGTGAGCCTCGCGCTCATCCAGAACGAGACATTGATCGGCTTCGAGTACGCGCCGTACGACGGCATCATGGGCCTGGGCAAGCGCAAGAAGACAGAGCTCAAGGACACGGCTTTCCTCCAGGACATGAAGATCGAAAGCTTCACGCTCTGCATGGGCGATGCGAAGCTCACGGGCGATGGCATCGGCGGCCGGCTCGACATGCAGAGCATGCTTGCCGTGGGCAACGAGTATAAGCCCCTTGAGACGATCGGAGAGCATGTGTGGGGGGCTGTTCTCGACCACGTGGGTGTGCCCGGCCAGCCCGGCGCGCGGCTGTGCTCCGGACCCTCCGCAGCTGGCACGGGCATGCCGTGCGCGACGATCATCGACTCCGGCACGACGCTGCTTACGTTCCCCAAAGAGGTCGTCGACACCCTCTATCACTCGATCGAAGCCGGCTGCGCCGAGCACGACTGCCTCATGACGCTGCAGAAGCAGGAGACGTGCTCGGGACCGCACTTCGACGCGCTGCCCAACCTCGAGCTGCGCGTGGGCGGTCAGGACATCGTGCTCCCGCCGCGGGTGTACATGGGTGAGATGGAGGTCGATATTCCAACGGCCGATAAGATCAAGATGGGAATGTTCGACGTGTACATGCCCGAGTACACGCACGGCATCCGCTGTGTGCCGTTGCTCTCCGCGCTCGACGAGATGACGATGGCCGGGCCGATGTCCATCTTGGGGATGCCCTTTCTGCGCCAGTATGCCGTGTTCTTCAACCGGGAGAGCTGGGAAATGTCCGTCGCCCAAATCCAAGCAGGGTCTCATGTGTGCACGCGCTGCGGAGCGCCCCTCAGTGACGCTGAGGTCACGAAGGTCATGATGGCTGCCGCCGAAGAGCATGCCGCCGCCGCCGCCGCTGCCGCCGCCGACACCAGCAGCTCTGCTACACAGGAGCATCTGGCCGCCAGGTCTGCACTGCTGCCCAGTGCACTGCTGGCCGGTCAACTGCTGCCCGGGGCCGGTGCACTGCTGCCCGCTCTCCCAGCGTGGGCGACGGGGGTGGGCATGTCCACGGGAGATCCCGAGATCAGACCCGCCGCCGCTGCCGTCGCCGACATCACCGCCGCCGACATCAGCGGCTCCGCTGACACGGCGACCAGCAAGGGGCATCTGACGGAAGCGTCTGCATTGCAGCCAGGTGCTCTGCTGCCCGAGACCGGCAACGAGCTTTCACTGCTGCCCGCTCTGCCCTCAGCTGTGGGGACCTCCACCGATGGTCCGGAGATGAGGCGCGCCGCGCCGATGAAGATGAGCCAGCTGCGCGGGCCGAGCCTACATGGCGTGCCCACGATGATGATGCCCATCCTGCCCAGGGATGCTTTTGAGAATGGGATTCCACCGGAGCTCTTCAAGATGAAGAAGATGATGGTCAGCGATGACTCGGCCAACTTCACGAAGGTGTGGATCATCTGAACTGATTGTGACGGCTACGCTTCGGGGACGAGGGAGCCGGGAAGGCCGCGTGGGAAAGGCATGCAAGACTGCATATGATTCTCGGACTAGAATTCTGAACTGGCGACCGAAATCCGAAGAGCCATTCGTCCGGTCGTTGCCATGGTTTTGGTTAGGGTTAGGGTTAGGGTTAGGGTTCCGAAGTGCATGTCCATATTTGTGAGCCGTGTGAGTACGTCGCTGTGTGTACAGTATGCGGGCGATAAGAGAACGTTAGGCAATTGCTTGCTTTTTAATATGAGTGCCAGCGGAGCGCGGGCCAGGCCCCAGGGACGGCGCGACTCCCTTAGACCCTTACCCTTTGAAAGGCCTCTTTGAGCTTTGTTACTACGAAAGTTGTATTCTCCGGTCGGATTAGTTGTGTCTCCGTACGTAATGTATGTGTGAAGGCAGAGGTTTTTTGGACCAAGAAGTGCTTGTAATTGGCGCACCGCTGGGCATGCATCTGCTGAGTGGCCGTTGCGTGTTTGAATTTTCTTGAAAATCGAGAGAAAAAACGAGACGTGGACGGCGAAATGTCGGACCTCAAGGAACCCGAGTCGCCAAAGAGTCCCAAGACGCCAGACATCGGTAAGGAAATCGGGAAAACGCTCTCGAGTGTGTTCGTCGAGTCGCCGGTCGCGCTCTTCAAAACCATAACAAAAGCAGGGGCCGACGAGGCTGCTTTTCTCGAAGCCAAAAAGAAGGCAGCGGATGAGGAGCTCGCACGAGCCAACGAGGAGCGGGCGAGTGCCGAGGAGGAGCGGGCTCGCGTCGAGCCGGAGGCGGAGACGGCTCGCATAGCTGAGCGCACAGCCGATGCTGCTGATGGCACCCCGGGCCCCGCAGGGGTAAACCTTCCTACGCTCTCATCGCCAGACATTGGGAAGGAGATTCAGAAGGTGCTATCGAGTGTATTCGTGGAAGCGCCAAGGGCACTCTTCAACTCCAGCGCCGAGTTCATTGATGGCATTGCCAACCCAGCCAAGAATAAGGCGGCCAAGGAGGAGACGGAACGCGCACGTGACGAAACTGGTCCACTTGTCGACGCCAAGGCGAGAGCGAACTCGGAGGAGTCGAAGCCGGAGTCCCTCTTTGAGCAAGACGCAGCCGCAAAATCATCCGTACTTGCCAAGGGGCAGAAGGACACCCATTCGGAGGCTGTCAGCAGCGGCATGTTGCTCGTGGTTTCGTTTATGGCAGCGCTAGTGGGGATGCTGGCCGTGGTTGCGGCGAACGATCCGGGCGTCGAGTATGGCGTCGCCGGTAACAATCTGTGGTTGCTGCGCGATCAGGCGCGCGGTTGGGTTCGAGGCGTGCTCGGCTACAGCCAAAATTTAGACTGATGCGCGAAGAAGATGGCCAGGAACGGTCGTCAAACGGCCATCAGCGTGTCATCACGCGTTACTGCTCTCCGGTCGAGTTGTGCAGACCTTGTTCCAATACTCTTCCTCCCCGATTGTGCGAGTGTGGGGTGCAATGGTGCAACGGCGTCTGCATACTCTACTCTACTACGAAGTAATTCTTCTGGGTGCGCGTAGGGTGCGCGTGAGTTGACGACTTTTGTGTGACGCCCTGAGCGCATTACTTTATACTTAGCGCATCGACCCCCGTCCACTTTGCTCGCGACCGTCACCGTGCTCGAGTCCGTCCGCGTCCCGCTTGTTACAACGTTTCGAGGTAGAATCTGTGTACACGTAAAGGCTAAAACGTATTGTTGACGCCCTCCACCCCACATAATTCACACGGACAATTCACATTCACGACCAACGGCATTCACATCGGAACGCGAGCATAACCAAAAGAAACCCAATGGCGTTTAGCTAGCGCGACACGCGAGAGGCAGATGGGAGTTGACTTGGTCGTGGTCGTGAAGGGGCCACTACTGCGCTTCACGAGGGAGGTGCTGAAATTCTACACGAGCCGCGGGCTGCACACGGTGTACAGTGGCCGACGGGATGGCTGCCTCTCCCCATCAGACCTCGCATTTATCGATGCCCTCGATACGGCCAACCACAGCATATTTGCGCACGTTCTTAGCGAACAGCCCCCACGTGACGGCTACGCCTACCGCAATTCACAGCGCGAAGCTGCGCATGCGGGCATTGCTCTGGCCGTGCAACGCTGGGCAGCACGGCTCGTCTTGGTCCACCGTTCGGATGCAGCATTCCAGGGCGAGACGGCTGCACGCGCATTTAGTGTATTGTACGACGCTCAAGCCAAGCTCCTCGCCCTCGTGCGCCCAGCTGGTGCATGGGGACCGCTCGGGTTGTCGCCCTTTCAAACCCAGTTCACGGACTATTTTGGCCGTTACCACCTCTGTGACCACGTGTTGCTCGGTGAGGCGGGCGAGTTGCTCCGCTTCTTCAGCACCCACAACCCCTACTACGACTCGAATCGCTCGGCGTCCACCACTTTTGACGATGGTGTTCCGCACAACCAGAAGTGCCCCGTGCCTGGACCGGAGTCTGAGAATGGCATGCTGTGGATGCAGTGGGAAGCCGCCGTTCGCGGCACGCAGATGCCCAGAGGCGTGCTCGACCTATTACGCGAAGGCCGCGTCTTTTTTCTGAATCCGCATGCGCCTGTGTTTGACTACGTGTCAAGCTACTCCCACGCGATCCAGGGCTCGCTACCTCTCAAGGGTAGCTCGATCTTGGCTCAGCACAGGTTCAAGGTCCCTGGCACCCATTTATTAAAGAAGGAGCCGCTTGGCGCCATGTCGCTCTGCACGCCCAAAGACCTCACGTACGAGTGCTCTCACCTCTTTGGCGACCACGCGTCCACTGGGATCGTCCGCGCGCGGTTTAAAGGACTAGACTGGCCCTGTCCCTTGCCCGCAAGGGACCGAGAGCTCTCGGAGACTGTGCGTAAGTCGGGCGACTTGATGGAAGTGCGACGGCCGGGCGACACGTCGGGGCATTCGTGCAACGTGGTCCATGGCGGCGGCCGGGCTGAACGGTAAGGTTACCTTGACGAATGGACGAGGAGGGAGTGTACCATGGAGTGTACGCTTTGATCGGATGTTTGTCGATCGTCTCGTCTCACGCAATTATGCTCGATGAACCGGCCGTCGCATGGCGTCGCTTGCCCGGCCAATGAAGGTACGGTCAGAGTCCGCAAACCATGCCGCAAGCCGAGCGGAAGGTTCGCAACACATGCGCGATACGCTGTAACCATTAAACGTTACAGCTGTCATGACACACGTGAACGTGAGACATCCCGGCCCTGACATGACACTGAGGGACAGCTGTCGGGGTCTACGGACGGGCGAATCGGGACGAACCGCGCCACCCGACCCGCCCGCCGGCAATCGCGGGCTACTCGTATCTCCTCGGTCCGGTCATGCTGTAACAGAGAGCAATCCGAAATGTCCCGTCGCGTATCGTACGAGTATGTCCAAAGTTTGCGCTTTGCCATCGCGCGCTACCAGTCATCGTCATCTTCCTCGTCTTGGTCCGAGCGCGCTGCCATGGCATTACGTCGCGATGCGAGCACCGCTGCGAGCTGCTTCGTGAGGCTCGAGGCATCTGCAGCGGCCGGCGCTGACGAGGGCAGCTCGCGGCTCGAGACTGGCTTAAGAGAGAAGTTGCCTGAAGCAATGGCTGCGAGCGCCGCGCCTCGGCTTTCCAAATCCGGCGTCCGAGACGCTGGCATCGTTGCTGCCCGAGGCCGGGGCACTGGTGTCGTCGCAGCCGACGGCTCGGGAGGCGGCGGCGCCGGAGGTGGTACTGTGCGGACTATCGGCGGGGTCAGCAGGGGCGGCAGAGGCGGCGCATGCGGTGGAAGTGATCTGCTGACTATCGGCGGGGCCAGCAAGGGCGGCGGAGGCGGCGCGTGCGGTGGAGGTGGTACTGTGCTGACTATCGGCGGGGGCAGCAGCGGCGGCGGGGTGAGCAGCGGCGGCGGAGGCGGCGCGTGCGGTGGAGGTGATCTGCTGACTATCGGCGGGGCCAGCAGGGGCGGCGGAGGCGGCGCGTGCGGTGGAGGTGCTTCTGACCGTGCACGCAGCACCGGGCTCGCAGCCGTCAGTGGCTCCGAGGGCGGGGGCTTATGGGGAGGAGAGAATGAAGCTCTTGCGTTCGCCGCTGCCGCCTCGGCGGCAGCCATTGCCGCCGCCTTGATCTCCAACGCCCAAGCCGCTGCCTCGATCTCCGCCTCAGCCTGCTCAACTTCTTGAGATGGCGCCGCTGGCTTCGCACGGGTGCCCACTGCCTGCGGATTCGTGCTTGCTACCGTCGGATAGGTCTCTGTGCTCTTCGGGTTGCCGGAGGAGGACACGCGCGTCACCGTGCGCCGCCAAAGGTCACCTGCGTCGGCCGCGTCCGCCGCAGGCGCAGTCCCGGCGGAGACGTCAAGCTTGGGCTTCGGCTGCACCGAAGCCGCCGCCGAGGTCGGCACCTCAGGCACCAGGACCGGTAGCTCCGCCTCGAAGAATCCGCCCGGGACGACACCGTCAGGTACTTCCACTTGATACAGGTTGCCATCGGGTCCTGAAATGGCAAGAAAGTGGCCCGGTCCGGCGAACGTTGGGCACTGGACCACCGCCACAAAAAAGGAGAGAGCCGGCTCTGCGCCCTCCACGGGCGGGGCGCCCGACACGGCGTTCGGCGCCACGGCACTCTCCGGCTGACTCACCTTCTTTGTGCCAGTGCGTGCTAGGCAGGATGCAGCTTCCCTCGTGGGTGGCGCGAGGGTGGGAGCCGCTGGGACGGCTGGGACGGGTGGGGCGGGTGAGGCGGCCGCGCCGCTTGCGCCGGCGGCGGCGTTGGCAGTGGTGGTAGCTTTTATGGTTGCGGTGCCGACGACGGCGGCCGGTGGCGAGGCAGAGGCGAGCACGAGGCGCACAGGGATCCCAGCCGACTCGATAAGCACACCCGTGCCATCCCTACCCCATCCGCACACGTTCTCCTCGTTCACCGAGACTACAAGGTCGCCAGCTCGCACGCCCATCGCCTGCGCCATCGAGCCCACGGCCACCGCGTCGACCACCGTCCTGCCGCGCCGCCCGTTGGCGAGCGACAGCCCAAACAGTGAGTGGCCGTTGGGATCCGGAGACTCAATCTTGAGCTCCCACTCAGCGAGCTCCACTCGCTCGCCAAAGGCGTTCATATCAGTCAGAGGACCCTCATCGGCGGCGGCGGCGGGCGGCGCGTCGGCGGCGGGCGGTGCAACCCGGACCGGCGGCGCGCTCGTAGTGCGAGGCGTGCTCGCGGTGCGCGGTGTGCCCGCGGCGGATGGCGCGCCAGCGGTGCGCGGCGTGCCCGCGGTGGAGGCGCCGGCCGTCGGTGCCGTGCGACGAGAGCTCGCAGCAAGCCCAGCGACCGCCTGCCCGATGCCTGGGATGAGCGGCATGCTCGCGAGGCGCCCCTCGATCATATTCTCCGCGATGAGCGTCACGATCACGCGCGCCGTCTCGGGGTCGGTCAGGTCGCTCCTCCGCACACCGGCCGCCTTGAAGATCTGCTTCCACTCATCAGGAAGGTTGCGTAACTCAAAGCCCTTTTGGGGCGTCCAGCCCACGTGCGTCACATGCGTCACATTCGTGGGTGCGCTGATCGTCGACTTGGGCTGCGAAGAGAACATGCTTCTCCACGCGATGGGACGCGAGGAGACGGACTTGGTTCGCACCAGTTCCGACTCGGGCACGACTGGTGCGACTGGTTGCTCTGGCCCAATGGAGCGCATCCCGATGGATGCTGGACTGGGCGATACTGGTTCGGGCGTGCCACCAAAGCCCGCATGGCGCACCACCGTCGTGATGGGCTTCACAGGCTGCTCCTCTGGCTGGGAAGACGCGCAGCCCATCCTCTAGTGAGTGTGTGCACTCTCCTCGTGTGTGTGGGGGTCGTGATTCGATGGACCCACGTGCGCCGTTACGTCCAGAAGCGTGAACTTTTCCGGTTCACACCGTTCACCGGACCGGGTGTGAACTTTGTACATTAATGCCCTAACGAGTTGCGGCATCGTCTGCGTGGCTTCAAGTTCTTGCATGCGCGCAAACCCCAGATTAGGCAACTTGTGGACCTTGGTCGACATGCGGCTCAGCTACGCTGTTGGAGCAGAACCAGGTGCGGTACTTATCCCAAACTCGAAGCAAGAGCTGTTCATCGGCGCGGGAGAAGCCATTACGGGAGCCACGAATCTTTCTCAGCATCGGTACGCTTGGGAGTCCTGGGCCCCTCAAGCCGAACCGCCGGCAGGTGCTCTACTGCCAGATGTTGTTCCTGGTATGGTCACCTTTTCGCCCGCGGCACTCATCATCATCCTAGTGTGCCTGTCTGGCCTATGCTTGGGAGCGGGTGCCGTGGCTCAGATCTGCATTGCGGCACGCTCGGACGAGAAGTATCCGTCAAGTAAGGGTGCCAAATCAACTGCGCCTCAAGGCTCCTTCACGCTGGGCCAGATGCTCTTGATGGCCTTGGTGCCATCAACCGTGCCCGGCAGTGCCCACCTCCTCGCTCTGACCCTCGCGCTGCTCTTCGGAAAGCTCGCCGGGAACCTCAACGGCATCTGTGAGCAGGTCGCGGGCGGAGCGCTCCTGATCACGTACATCAAAGAGCTCTTCCCGAAGGTCATGAGGCAGTGCAATCTGGCCATCAAAGAGCAGGCGAGGTTGGGGGGTGGGGCGACGGGAACGGCGCTCTCCTTCATCCGAGTGTGGTGCACTCTCCTTATGGTCGGCAGCATTGCCTCCTCCATCATCATGCAGACCGCCTTCGCAGGCTTCCCGGGAATCCTACCAGATGACCAGGTAGACACCAAGCCTGAGGCAGGAGCGAGCAATGGCGGAGTCAAGGAGTTCAAGCCGGCAGACACGATCCCGTACTTCATTGGCTTCTTCGTCGATGGCATCGTGCTCGCGTACTGCGAGACACCCGTTCGCTGCAACGCCGCCCTCCTCCGCACCCTCCTCATCAGGTGAGGGCCAGCTCCTGAGCTCCAGCTACCACTGATGGCCACTCTGTGAGGGCACATCTGAGGACCCACACTGATGAGACCTGACTGACGACCCTCTTATGACTCCCTCTAATCGCCGCCCTCGTCACAGCTGCGTCTTCTCGTTCGACAACGTGCTTGACGGTTTCGGTCTTGCCCCCGTACTCAAGTCAGCATACGGCGATAGGTGGTGGTGCTTCTTCCTGCTGTTCTCTGTGTGTGCCCCGACCGCCGCGATGTTCACCGCGACGCTCCGATACTACGCCCCCTCGCCCGTGCTTCATCTGTTGTGGCTCTCTTTCGCCACGACCTCGATCCTCGTCGGCTCACTCGAGCTCATCTCATACGGCCTCTCGCTTTACGTCATGCTGGGCATGCTGCTCGTTTGGATGGTGAGCCGCAGCAGTGTGCACGCCGCAGGTTGCCCGTTTCTGTACGTGTATGACTGCCGTTCTCTAGCCGTTCTCATCCCTCTGACCCTCTCCTGCCTACAACGTCGCAGGTACTCTTTGCGGGAGATGTAGTGGCTGAAGGCGAAGAGGACGCCAACGCCGACACCGAAAACGCCGACACCGAAAGCTTCAACTCGGCGACACCAGCCCAGCAGAAACGCCGAGAGATCAACGATGACGGACAAAAAACTAACCCGCCACCCACCTCGTCCGGCCCGGTCCTCTCCTTTTCGCGCTGGCAAGAGGCGAACTGAGACTTTTAATGAACGAGCTTCATTTTCATACAATTGTAACGGTACGGTACAAAAACGGTAACTTTCCCTTCTCGGCTCCCCGCAAGCCCGGCTCACAGCCCCAACGGTTTCACAGAGTGCAAGACTTTTCTCACCTCGCGTGTCCTGAAAACATCGTGAATGATGAAGCCGTGGACGTGGCTTGTGGTGGTCACCACCTTCGTGTACGTGTATGAAGTCCGCCTGGACAGCATGGCTTATGGTGGTCACCACGGCCGCGGCGAACGAGCCGCAAAGTCTCGGCCTCTTCGATTCGCATGGGACCAGGCTCGGCGACGTAGGTACCGTGGATTCCATTCCGTCGGCGATCGAGCTCCGGTGGTCGGGGGCACGAGCAACCTACGCGCTGCTCGAGAGTGCGGGCGCAGGCGGCAACCAGCGGCGCGGACGAGCCGATGAGAAGTTTACGATGCCACACAGCCGACGGCACGCCTTCATCAACCCAAGCCTCCTCGCGGCCGACATCGGTTCGCTCAGCGCGGCGGCGTGCCAGGTGGCGGCCTCTGGTGCTGAGTATGTGCACGTCGACATCTGCGATGGCTCTGCCATCTGCCAGCGTTCGCTCTCGTCGCTCGGCCCGGCGTCAGTGGCTGCCGTGCGCAAGGCCGCGCCATCGCTCAAAGTGGACGTGCACCTGTACACGATGGATCCCGAGGCGCAGATCGCCGCCGTCGCATCCGCCGGCGCACACCGGATAGTGTTCCAGTGGGAATCGTTGCTCGAGGGGTCCACCGTCAGCAGCGTCAGCAGCGTCAGCAGCGTCAGCGGCGGCAGCAGCAGCAGCAGCGCCAGCAGCATCAGCAGCGGCAGCAGCGGCAGCAGCGGCAGCAGCGGCTGCGTCGACGAGCGGATGCTTGAGCGTGCGAGGGCCTTGGCGGCGAGCATTCGAGCGGCTGGATGCACAGCTGGCGTCTGCATCGCTCCGGAGACGCCAGCGAGCGCGATCGCCTTCCTCTGCGCTGAGGGCTTGGTGGAGCTCGTCAACGTGCTCAGTGTACTCCCCGGAATCGGAGGACAGCCCTTCCGAGCTGAAGTGCTCGACAAGGTGCGGCAGCTGCGGGTCGCGCACCCTTCGCTGCCGTACATTATGGTCGATGGTGGCATCGACGCACGCACGGCTCCGATGGCGGCGGCGGCGGGCGCAAATGCCCTCGTCTCGGGCAGTTTCCTTTTTGGGGCGCCGCCCGACCGCATGCGAGATCGCATCGAGATCTTGGAGCGCGCGCTGCTCGAGCATGGAGATTGAGCTGCGCCGCAGAGCTGTGCCCTCATCATCCGGAGCGCGGCCCTTGGGTTGTGTCGCGGTGCGGCGCCACGCGATGAACCCCTCGGCAAGCAGATGAACGACGCTGATCCGATCGAACCGAACCTCGATCATCCGCTCGGCGAATTTGAATGTTTAGTTTTTTAACGTCGGGCGTAGTTTGCCGGCCGGTGCGACAAGCGCGCGTGCTGGGCCGGGCGTCCTCGCGCGCAGCGCCCGCCGTGCATGAAAACTCTATTCCGGGTTGCAGTGCACTCGACACTGGCTTGAGCTTCAGGCTTGGTCCACGTGACAGGTCGACCGGACGTAAGACCGCGTGACCTGCTGCGGCACGTCCCGCACCGGTCCAGTCCCCCAGACGCGCTACTCGCTCTCGCTAGTCCTCGAAGCAGCCAACGACGCCCGCCCGTGTGGCGGGCTGCTTCGCGCCCCACGCTATCTTCCGGGGGGATGAGTCCTCATCAGCGCGTGCGTTGAGCCGCGCATTCACAAAGGCGGAGGCGAAGTCGCGCGCCGCGACGGGCGGCTTGGCTTGGCGCTTGTGCTCCCGCTGCAGGTGCCGTATCGCCTTGACTTGGGACAGCGCCTCCGTCTTCGCCTCGGCCTCCTCAAGCGCGAGCTCCCAGGCAGCCTTGGGCGGTGGCTTGGGAGGCGGCATGGGCGGCATGGGCGGCTTGTCCTTAGGCGTCGCCCTGGGCGCGACCATCCTCTTGGGCCGGGCGAAGTAGCTGCCGAGCAGGTCGCAGAGGAGGCCGCTGAACCCCCGCGGCCTCGGCCCAACGAGGGCGGAGGCATGCATTGCTTCAAGGACCAACACCAGACCGAGCAAGATGAGCAGCGCCGCGAGCGCCACCCAGCTGCTCACGAGGCCTTCGCACAAGCGGGTTTGCACCAAGTTGTGAGCCTGCCGCAGCCACGCACACGAGAGGGTCTCACCCGTCGCCATCAGCGGCGCGTGGACGGCCGTTAGGTTCTGATGGAGTAGCAGCCGTGTTGCCGCGGCGCTCGCAACGAGTGCATGCATCGTGCTAGCCTCCTGCAACGCATCCTGGAGCCGTTGCAAGGTGCGCATCGAGCGAGATACGGGAGATACGGGAGATACGGGAGGTGGCGGCAGGTACGGCGGCGGCGAAGGCGGCGGCGGCGAGGGCGGCGTCGAGGGCGGCGGCAAGGGCGATGGGAGTGATGGGGGGGACGAGGGTGGCGCGGGGGACGAGGGTGGCG
>Ga0210240_100480_pt1 | contig 35015 bp, 18 predicted proteins | sample ChrtobMetP5a_4mM_FD_155463 | JGI IMG/M metagenome (GOLD analysis project Ga0210240, IMG submission 155463) | Chrysochromulina tobin associated microbial communities from unialgal haptophyte culture, Seattle, Washington, United States - P5a_4mM | ecosystem: Host-associated > Algae > Haptophytes >...
GAAGGGGTGCAAATCCAGATATTAATCCCTCCCCTACCCCCTTGGGTAAATCACTCAGTTTGTAATCAGGGTATGAGGAAGGGGTGCAAATCCAGATATTAATCCCTCCCCTACCCCCTTGGGTAAAACTCACCCGCCGTAACAGACTTAGTAGCCGTGAGCGTGCGCCAGATGAGAATCTGCTCCAAAATGCGCGCCCGCGAGTGCGCTGCTCGCACTAAACATGACGCTGCTTCTGCGTTTCAACATAACGCGCACGACCTCCGGACAACCAAGCACGAGGGCCTCTATGGACGGAGGTGTGGCCGTGCCGCCTGCAGTGTTTCTTACCCCCTGACAGTGACTCGCTCCCCGGCTGTGCGTCGCACCGCGCGCACTCAAACGATGATTCTGAGGCGCATGCCGTTCAGTCTCATAGGCTTGGCATCTTTTCCAAGGCTGAGCGTCTTACTTCTTAGGCTCGAAGAGGCTGCGCGCCTGCTCGATCAGCGGCTTGACGACGCGTGGCGCCGCAAATGGAGGCGATTTTGAGGGCTCCGCTGCGGGCGTGCTCGGCGGGAAAGGGCGGGAAACGCCGATAGGCGTGGCTCCGCCTCGCGCCGCCGCGTCGGCGTCGTGGTGGAGCGTCGGCGCCGCAGCCCCCTCACGCGCCGCCTCGGGCGCTGCCTCGGGCGTTGTCTCGGGCGCTCCCTCGCGCGCTGCCTCGGGCGCCCCCTCGGGCGTTGTCTCGGGCTCCTCGTCGGAGTCGCCCCATTTGGATCGTGCGCGGCTTTGGATGGGCGGCATAGCCGGAGCGGCAGCGCGCTCGGGCGGCTCGAACGGCGGCGGCGGCGGCGGGGGCGGGGGCGGCTGCGGCGGCGGCGGCGTAGCCAGGGCAGCTTGGCTGGTGAACTTCTTGCCGGTCGTCGAGCCCGCCTTCTCGACCTCCAGAGCGGCCGCGGCGGTGCCTTCGCTCATCACGGCGCTCGGCGGCGGCTCGACACCGTCGATCGGGCCGGGCATCGGCGACTCGGGCCGTTCGCTCAAGTAGCGCATGCAGGCCGGCCAGAGCGCAGGCGGCACACGCGCCGCCAGCCCATACTCGAGGGAGACCATCGGCAGCTCCGATGGGTCATCGGCGAGCACTGCGGGCGCGAGCGGCGGCGGCGTGCCGACGGCGGCCTGGGTGGTTCCAGCGGCCTGGGTGGTTCCAGCGGCCTGGGTGGTTCCAGCGGCCTGGGAGGCTCCAGCGGCCTGGGTGGCTCCAGCGGCCTGGGAGGCTCCAGCCTGGTTCGTCGTCCCGACGGCGAGCGACTGCGTCTTGAGGAAGGTGACCAGGTGCTCAGGCGAGAGGCTCGACGAGAGGATGCGTAGATTCACAGGCTCGTGCAGCACCGCACAGAGCAGGGTGGGCAACAGGACTTGGCGGCAGCGCGGCTCGCAAAAGTAACGGAAGGGCAGCTCGACCAGCCGGTGGAGCATCGTGGGGTGGGCACCCCAACGCCAGCGCAGAGCCTCCGCATTCCGCGGAGAGTGCAGGCAGAAGAGGCCAAGGAGCAGCAGGACCTCATGCAGCAGCAGCCGCAGCTCAGCGGTCACGGCGGCGTCGTCGGCCGCAGGCGAGCTGGACGGCCGCGCGGCGAGCGGCGAGGCGCGTCCGCTCGCGGGACTCGCGAGGCCCACGCCGGTGCCCGCGCCGCCCGGCTCCGTGCGCACTTGAGCCTTCTCGACGGCCCCGAAAAGGGAGAGGGTGAGGTGCGCCAGCTGGAACGTGTGCAGTCGCAACTCTTCGGCGCCCAGTGCGCGCCGCAGGAAGCAGTCGTCGCCGCCCCCGCCGCCGCCGCCGCCGCCGCCGCCGCCGCCGCCGCCGGCCCAACAGCCCAGCGAGCCCACGTGCACGAGAAGCTGGATGGCGGTGCGACACACCTTGAGGACCGCCGGGGTGAGGCCCGAGGCGATGCCCGAGGCCGAAAGCTCTGCGGTTGGCTGCGGCTGCGAGCCGGCGGGCTGCGTCGACTCGAAGAGAATGTTCTTGACCATCTCCGGCACGCCGCTCAGCCCAGACTCTTCGAGGTACTCACGGAGCGGTGTGGCGCACGCCGCGCTGCCATCGGCATGGAGCGGCAGCAGCAGCGCGTGCAGCAGCGCAAAGTACTGGATGAGCAGCGGCTGGTGGCGCGCGGCGCCCGAGAGGGTCATCGCACACGCACCGCAGTAGTCGCGCAGCATGTGCAGCCCGCCCGAGAACAGCACCACCACGACGAGGTCCGCGCGCAGCTTGCGGTGCGCCTCGGCCACGGGCGGCGTCGCGATGACGAGGCGCAGCACCTTGAGCAGCGGCAGCAGCAGCGCATCGGGCGGCGCGGAGACCGCGATGGGTGACGACAGACGCCCATCGAGCGCCTCTTGTCGGGAGTCCAAGTCGACCGCCGCCGGCAGCAGCCCAAAAGCGAGCTTCTCAACCGTGGCCGTTAAGAGCAGGTACGCGCGGTTCTGCGGCAGGGCGCACGCCGCGAGCAGCGCACGCGTGGCCGCCGTCTTGGTCGAGGCGCGCACCGCCGGCGGCGTCGTCGAGGCGGTTGAGAATGGTGCGGCCGTGCCTGCCGCGTCGGCGACACCGGCCATCGCGAGAGTGACAAGAGATTCGAGTCCGCCCTGCGTGCGCACGGTGTGAAGGTCTCGTTCACGCCCTGTCTCGAGGAGCCTGCACAGCTCCCACGCGCACGTCTCCGCGCCGTCGCAGTTGGGCTGCGAGGCGAGCGTGGCGAGCTCGCCGAGCAGCTTGAGCGTTCGCTTGGAGCCTTGCGCCGAGCCGGGGCCGCCCCAGAGCTGCTCCAGCTGCTCGATGTGAAGGCTGCTGGCTGTGGCCGCCATGCGCTGGCGCACCTTTTTGGCGCGGGCGCGCAGCTTGCGCAGCCTCACGCGCTCCGCCTCGCGCACCTCGGCCTGCGCCGCCTCCACCTGCGCGCGCAGCGGGGAGCGGAGCAGGTCGTGGACGCGGGAGCTGATCTCGAGCTGATCTCGAGGTGTGGTCGTCGAGAGGGCCGCGAGGTGGCTGGCCCAGGTGGAACCGCCGCCCGACGTGGCCAAGTTCGACGCCTCGTCGCCTTCATCCTTGGCGGCGAGCGCGGCGAGCGTGGGGGGCACGGCGACCACTGCCCCGTCCGTCGCGGCAAACTCGTCGACCTCTTCACAATCGGCCTCGGCGCCTTCGTCGCCTTCGTCATCCGTCGTCCTTGACGTCCTTGACCTTCGCGCCACCGCCGAGGCTGAGGACGGCGTTGGCTCCGCCGCCTCAGCCTCGGCCTCGGCCTCCTCGTCCTCGAGAAGCTCTCCGCCGCCGCCGCCCGTGCCTCCACCGCCACCGCCGCCGCCGCCGCCACCGCCGCCGCCACCGCCGCCGCCGCCGCCGCCCTCGTCGCCCGAGACGGAGTAGTAGCCCGACTCCGAGGCGCCGCCTATCGAACCGCCCGTCGAGTCTGCCCTCGAGTGACCGCCGCGCTTCCGCCCATTGCGCTTGCCGCCGCCGCCCTTGTTGCGCCTGCCGCCGCCGCCCACCCAGCCGCCGCCGCCGCCGCCGCCGCCCACGACGGCGCCCTCGAGGGCGGCGAGGATGGACGGGTCGATCAGCTCCGACTCCGACTTGGACGAGCGCCTCTCCGCCGTCGAGACGCCATCCGTCGTTGAGTTGGCCTCCTCGGCCAGCGTGGCGCGCCGCGCCTCGCGAGTCTGCTGCGCCTGCACCGTGCGCTCAGAAGCCACGTGAGCTTGCGACATGAGCATCCGAATGTGCAGCAGACGGCGCTCGTTGGCCTCGGTAATCTTGCGCTCGAGCGCGCGACGCTTCTCCGCCTGCTCCGCGAGAGCCGAACGCGCTGTGGTGAGCACTCGCATGCAGGGCGAATTCTCAGTGGCAATCAACGCGACTGCTCCTCGAGCTCAAGCCTGCTCGTGCGCGCTGTGGTGAGCACTTGCATGCAAGGCGGGGCATCAGTGGCAATCAACGCGCCTGCTCCTCGAGCTCAGCCTGCTCGCGCCGCGAGATGACGTCGAGCCGCTTCTGGCTCTTCTGCGCGGCACGGTCGGCGACCGACTGCGTGAACTCCGTCCAGCGATGGTAGGCCTCGTCCACCTTGGAAGTGTGCACCTCGGTGCGCGCGTCATCCATGCGCTTGCGCTCGAGCAGCCGCTCATTGGCGGCCTTCTCGCGCTCCGCGTTGGCCGCGGCCTGCTTGCCCAGATGCAGCTTGCGCCGCTCCTCCGCCTCGTTCATCTTCAGGGCGAGCTGCGCCTTTCGCTCCTCAGCCTCCTCCACCGCTGGGTCAGTGCTGTGGGACTTGATGAACGCCACCTCGTCCACCTTGCGTGACTCGAGACGCGCCTTGGAGGCCACCTTGCCGATGTGTGCCTCCCGGTTCGCCTCAGCCTTCTTATTGCGCTCCTCGATGGTGGCAGCCTTTGCGGACTTCATCTCCTCCTGCCGCTTGCGCACCTGCGGAGCGGGCGCCGTGTTGAGCACTTGCATGCGAGGCAGGGTTGGGGCTCGCGGACTTCCTCCTCAACATGCTTCATCAGAGGTCATCAGAGGTCATCAGAGGTCATCAGCGGACTCCCTCCTCAATACGCTTGCGCACCTGCGCCTCGTGCTCCCGACGCTGCTGCAGCCGCTGCGCCTCCTCGGCAGCCTTGCTCGCGCGCAACGCCTCGGCGTTCTTCTCGCGCTGCAGCTGGAGCTCATGCAGCTCCTCCGCCGTGCGTCGGTCGGGCGAGAGCAGCTTCTCTCGCTTCTCCTGCCGGCCAGTCGAGTCGGCAGACGAGCCCAGCGTCCCCACGCTGCTCCGGCGACGGCTCGGCGACGGCACGTCGTCAGAGGCGTGGAGCTGCGGGTCAAAACTCGACGCGGCCACGGCGCCACCGGCGCCACCGGCGCCACCGGCGCCGCCGGCGCCGCCGGCGCCGCCGGCACCCTCGGCCTCCTTGCCTCGCACGACGGCAGCAAAGGATCGTCGCGTCGACCATGCGGTCGCGGGCACGTCGAGCACGCACGAACCACCCGACTTTTCGATCGCCGAGCCTGCGGACGAAGAGGCAAGCTCGGCGGTGGCGGACGCAATCTCCTCAGCAGAGATCGCAATCTCCTCAGCCGAGGCCTCCTGCACGCACGCCGCAGGCGCAGCCGAGGCCGCTGCCTCCGCCACCGTGCCCGCCTGCGCCTCACTCTTCTCCTTGGGCGGCGACACGGACAGGAAAGAGGGGGGCGGCGGGCGCTTCTTCTTCTTCTTGAGGAGACGCTCATCAGAGCCGACGCCCTCGTCGACGATCGTGACGCTCAGCCCTGGCTTGCGCACGCTGACGCCGGCGTTGCTCTCCTCCACGCAGTCCGCCCACGAAGTCCACGCAGGCAACGGCGCGTCGGAGTCGCATGCAAGTGCTCGTGTTGTGACGTCGGAGTCGCATGCAAGTGCTCGTGTTGTGACGTCGGAGTCGCTTGCAAGTGCTCGTGTTGTGACGTCGGAGTCGCGTGCCATCGGCGGCGGCGGCGAGACGCCCAGCTCGGCGCCCACGCCGCCACTTTCTTCGGCCGTCTCCACCGCCAAGGACGGCGAAGAGGCCGCGGCTGCGGCTGCGGCTGCGGCTGCGGCTGCGGCTGCGGCTGCGGCTGCGGCGGCGGCGGCGGCGGCGGCGGCGGCGGGCAGGTCCCGTCTGGCGACCCTTGGGCTGCCGTCAGGTGGGGGCTGCTCGTCGCCATCGTCCCACAGACGGCGACGGCGCGAGCGGCGATTCTTCTGCCTCGGCTGCTCCCATCCATCCTCGCCATCCTCCTCCCCTGCCTCCTCGTCGCGTTCGCCAGCGCCAGCAGAGGCGCCGGCGGGCATGATGCCCTTTCGCACCGCCGCGTCGGCACCCGCGCCGACCGATGGTGGCAACGCAAAGGGCACGGCGAACCGGCGTGCGGCGGCCGTTGCGTCCGCCGCGCTCGCCGCGCCGTCGACCGTGCCCGGCGCAGCGCTCTCCTTGGCGCGCCGAGCCTCTGCCGCCTTCATCACGCCCGCCATGGCGGCCGTTGGTGCGCTCGCCGCGCCGCCCTCGCCGTGCGCTCCGCCCTGGCGACGCTGCGCGTTGGCAGCGGAGGCCATGCGCCCGAGTGTGACCAGGAAGCGGCGTGCGGCCGGCTCGCGCCCCTCCGCCTCCGCACGCTCCAGGTAGAGCGCCTCGTGGGCCTTGCGCGGAAGCATCGGCGGCCCCGCGACCTCAAAGTAGCGCGATGCCTCCTGCAGCTCCTCGAGCTCGAGCGCCTCTAGCGCCGCGAGCATGCGCGAGTTCGATTCGGGCGAGTTGAGCTGTGTGAGTGGCGACGCGCTCGGCGACACGCTCGACGACGTGTTCGGCGCACCGAGCGAGACGGAGAGCGGCGTGCCGTCGCCGGAGCGTCGCCCGCCGATGTTCGTCGCCGCGGAGGACTGCGCGCGCAGCCGATCGGTGAGCACTGAAAAGTCCTCCTGACACATGGAGAGTGCGTCCACCACTTCGCCGCCAATGTCGGCGCGCTCGTGCTTCTCGCAGAAGACGTAGAGCTCGCGCAGCGAGGAGAACATGGTGGAGAGGAGGTCCTTGCAGCGCTCGGGGATGTTCTCGTCGTCGGGGATTCCCGCCCGCAGGCTCGCTATAGTCGATTCTGAGGTGGGCGCCACCTGAGCGGGGGCGCTGCTGGGCACTGGTGTCGTGGTCGCCATTCGTTGGATAGTCCGACTGAGCCAGGCGGAACTGTGCGCTGGATACGGTTGTGTCGGCGGCGGCAAGGATGGAGCGCGCGATGTTTGCGGGCGGTGATGAGAGTCGCAATCAAACGGAGCAAGGAAGAGTGGAAAACAAGCACGCGTGGAAAACAATGGGGAGGACAGCCATGTAGTACATGTATTCGAGAACTGAGCGACTGAGGACAAAACCTTAAATCTTGGTGCATACCACACTTTACTATGTAGTATGAACCAAGCGATTCATATTTGGCAAGCACCATCCATAGACGAGCTTCACGGCGAGAGAGAGGACTGAGAATAGCCCAGGCGTCAGGGTCAGCGCCCCACCCCCCACGGCGCCTTAACCCGCGCCCCCGCCGCGCGCGTGCCGCTATATAGCCTATAGCACAGTTTTCACACAGCCCGGTAGCGCGTGCTGCGCGTGTGCGAACTGCGATCGGCGGCCACGCACGCTCGACCCCCTGGGGCCCCGTGTCCGGTGGGCCCCGTATCAAACCTTTGCGAGCGCCGACGGCGCTGTCAGTTCGTTCTCATTAAAATGACACATGAGCGTCATGAGGGCGGGAGGCGCCACTTAGGCGCCACAGGGCGACAGGGCATCGGCCGCCCCTATCCCATAAGTCTACGACATGATTCACCCTTCGCATCCCGCCCTCAGGAGTCGGCGTTCTCAAACGCGACGAAAGCGAGCCGTTCGCACGCAGCATCCAGCTTGGGCAGGATGGTGCCATCGAGGGCCGCCGCCCACGACTCTTCCCGCACTGGCCCGTGCAGCTTGATGTGAAAGCCCTGCAGCGCGTTCACGCGCCCAGTGCGCGTCAAGCCGAGAGAGAGGTCGTGACGGTAGACGTAGCAGCCGCGTGGCGTGTAGAGTGCCAGTAGCAGTTCGTCGAGGCTGGCGTGAGCGCGCTGATCAGCCGTGTCGCCCGGAGCGTCGCCCTCGCCGTCGACGCTACCGCCATCGCCGACGCCACCGCCTTTGGCGCGCGGTGCGGCCGCGGGCAGGCGGATGCCCGAGAAGAGGAAGCGCCAGCGGCAGTGGCTCGCCTCCCAATTCATTTGGGCACTGCGGACCGTCACCCGTTGGCCGTCTCGCCGCCACGAGCACTCCTTCTCCCAATGCCGCCCCAGGAACTGCCCCTGGTTCGAGTCTTCGTCCTCCAGCTCGATGCTCGCGTGAGCGCGGCGCACGCGCGGCGACTCGAGCCGCCTCCTCGCGCCCTCGGCAAACGTCGCCTTGGGGTGAAGCTGACGATCGACCGTCTTGACGAGCTTGGCAAGGGCTGCGCGCCGTGGTCCTGGTCCCAACTCCGCCATCGGCGCTCGAGCGAAGGCGGCGAGCACGGGACTCTCGATGCCGCGATTGAGCGCAAAAGCGGCACTCATCCGCCCGTCCACATACGGAACGCTCTCGAGCAGCATGCACCCGCCCTGCTGCAGCTTCGGCCGGATCCACAGCTCATGAGCCGCACGCCAGCCACGCACGCCGACCTTGCCGTACATCATGATGCGCTTGCCCTGGACGCGCTCGAGGCGGCCGGCATGGCCCACACCCGTCCGTCGATCGTGGCGCCATATCTCGATGCCGTCGGGCGTCACGACCGCTAGCTGCAGCTCATGGTGCGGCGAGTCCTCCACCTCCGAGGCCAGCCGCACGTTGCTAAAGCTCAAAACCCAGCGCCCGGTGTAGTTGCCCTGCATTTGCCAAGCAAGCTGGGAGGAGCGAACGGCGACCTTCACATCGTCTCGTTGCCAATCATAGCCTTCGCGCGCCTCGTCGTCGAACCTTGCGCCCGGGTGCGCGAGGCCATCCGCCTCGCGCAGAAGCGAGCAGCACAGTGCGTGCTTGGCTGGCCCCGACAGCGCGGCAATGCGCCGGCCGAGCAATTCGACCGACTCAGGGTCGGTGTAGACGCGGCTGGTGATTGAATGTGACGGAGATTGCCAAAGGTGCGCAAAGGCGGAGCCGGTGAGAGAGAGTGGCCGCATTGATCGTGGAGTACCGGTATAGGAGTAAAGTGCGGCAAAACGTGTGAAGACATGAGATGCTGTGAATATACATCCTTTGGGTCCTCGTGCTAAAGTGCCGTGCGTAATATGACAGTTCAGACTACGCCGTACTCGCTACGCCAACAGTTTAAGGGGTTTAGGGCGTGCGCAGCAGCCTCATTTTGACAGCGCGGCAGACAGAGACACTTTACAGATTGTATCACAAGTCACTAAGGACGACGCGAACCAAACGCGAACCATACCCAACAGAATAGACGGGTACCACGGCATTCACAAGTCATTGCCCGACCATTATGCATAACGTATAAACAAGACTGTCAGAGTTCTGAGACAGGAGCCTGCACTCATCGCGCCGAAGTGCGAAGACCCCATGCCACCGGCAAGGTTCGAGTCGCTTGAGTAGACGGTTGTAAACCGTACCGTAGTTAAAATCGGTCGAGTTGACCCTGGGCGGGTTGAGAAGCGTGCTCGGTATAGCAATACTGCTTCGCCTTCGGTTTGATCAGGTGCAATACCGCTACGGCTTGATCAGGAAAGAGTGCTGCTCCGGCACAAACAGATTGTGCAGGCCCGTATTCACCTCAATCGGTGCGGGCAGGCGCGCCAGCTCCCTCAGGTTCCTCGCGTCGAGGACGAGCAGCCAGCTCCGCTCCTGCGCGATCTCATTCGCAGGTATGAGCAGAACGCCTTCGTCCTCGGCGGCGCGATCGCCCGGGTGAGGCACCATCTGCGGCTCGCTCGCGCTGTAGCCATGGAGTGCCCACGTCACGACCTCACCGCTCGCCGTGTCCACCTTGACGACATCATTCGGCGTGAGGGCGTCGTCGCTCTCCGCATTCAACTCCCTCTGCGGGAATCGCAGCCCCCACACGTAGCGGTGCGGCCGCTGCAAGACCTTTGGGCTACAGTGTGCGAACTCATGCACCTCGGAGCTCAGCATCATCCGCGTCGCTCGCTGTGCATGCGGCGAGATGACGAAGCGGCACAAGCCCCGTGAGGTCACAGACGCGCCCCCGTCAAAGTCGTCGCCGTTGGCCCAAGTCACATCAGCGACGATCGTCCCATCTTCGGCGTCGTACACGTTGATCGAATGGAAGATGTGCGCCGCTTCGCGAGCGCCCTCCACCATGCACGTTGCGGCGTGCGTGAGGTGGCCATCCAAATGCTTCTGGAGCACCTCGAAGCTGAGCGGCGCGTCGCGCTCGAATGGAAAGCCCGCGAAGAACCCGTGTGGGAAGACGTTCAGAGATTGGTCGTATGCCATGCGCTTGGACGAAACAATCAGGACGACGTACGACTTCGTTTCGAGCATCGAGTGCATATACGGCACACGTTGGAGTAGCGGCACACTCGCCCGCTGCAAATAGCCAAAGGCGGCGAGTGGCTGCTCGTAGATCTTATCTAGCGGCAGCGCGTGGCGCTCCTTGGCCCTGTAGACGACGTAGCCACTCTCGAAGCTTGGGATACAGCCATATCTTGTTTGGCTAGCCATGCGCAGATAGACGCCGGCATGGAGGTCGCTTCGGGTCGTTGGCTCCTCGAAATTGTGCGAGGCGAGGAAGACGAGGCCGGAATCTGACCGGATATTTTCAGAGCCCGGCACCATCTGTCGCAACGGTGGCATCGTCTCCAGCTGGTCGCCGAGCACAACAAGCTGAGACGTAGGGTTCTCGGGGCTCGCGGACGCGAGGCCGTCACTCATGCGCAGAAAGTTGACGTTGTGGTTCTCATACGCGCCCACATCTGACTGGCTGTTGCTCTTGCCTACAAAGACCCAGTTGCGCACGGAGCCCTCCGAGTCGACGTAGGCTTGGTGGTGCCGTGTCTCAAGGAAGCGATTGGAGAAGCTGAACTCTGAGCTCGGGGAGTTGAGGTGCCAGGCAGCGACGTGTGCCAGCCCATCAAGAAGGTTTGTGCCTTTCACAAAAGCACCACCGCACTGCCGAAAGAGAGTGCCAACCACATATTCCGGCACAGCACCCTGTGGGATGATGGGCTCCCGAGCGTGCTCCTTTCGCACGTCGCGGTAGCCAAAGGCTGTCGCGGCTTGCGCGGGCTTGACGGCTCGGCTTGCGCTGTTGCCCATGGGAGAAGTTATGTGGGGAGCTCTCGCTCGAGCACGTCCTGGTCGCGGTGGACGGTTTGGTCGTGATCTGCAACAGTCTGCTCAAAGGCTGCAACTCGCGGCACACCAGATGAAAAAGGAAATCTCGAATTTTCTCTAATTTGGAAACGGAAAATTAATGCCGGAAACTTGGGAGTAGATTCCCATGCGGGCTCGGCTTCCGACGCAAGGCGGGCTCGAGCACGCCTGACTGACATGCTCAATTCAATCCAACGAGCGAGAGCAATTGCGGGGTTTTGCACACGAGTAATTGGCCCGGCGTTACTGGCGGGGCTGGGGGGCTCCATTTGGTTTACCATTTGGTGTCGGGGGGGGGGGAATCGGTTGGGGCTGGTCAAGCCTGGTCCAAGTGTCGAACAGCGAACAGGCGATCAGTTGCGGAGCACGCGCAGCACAAGGCCGACCGGGACTTGAATCCGGAGTTAAATCCGGAGCCCTCGGCGAACCCAGCTTGCATGCCGTGTAGAGGGCCCAGCGTGTTGACATGGTTCCTCATCTCGGACGGGGCGAAGGATGAAAGAGGTTCTAAGTCGTCATACACTGGACACACACTCTTCGCTCCGCGGCGGAAACTCCGCGGCGCGGACTTACCGGGACGGCGCTTGGCGTAACCTAACGCGCACAATGCGACCGGGACCGGTTTACCGACTCGCAGGGACCTCTGCATGGACCTCTGCTCGGACATCGTGTAGGCCGGGGAGATCGGTGGTCCCGCACACGAACCCCACACACCCCCGTATCTGAGGTTCGTACACTGGCATGTATCGCTTATGAGTTATGAGTTCAGAGTTGTGTGCGCCGCTCAAGCGGAAGCGGACTGTCAACCGAACTTGTATGAGATGTGTACCGAACGGCGAACATGACGGCGAACGCCAGCCCGGAGTTCCCGATGCTGTGAATAATACCTCCCGCGAATGGCGAATCCAAATGGTCGTCCACAAATACGTTCAGTTACGCGGCCGTGATTAAATAACGCGTGAAAGACTTTAAGTGATGTGTTATAATAATCAGTTCAGATGCGTCCCACCGCCAAGGCTTCGGTCGGGCCAGACGAGCCAGCGATTGGGGCCAAACTGAGGGTTGGGTGAGCCCATCTTGAAGGTCTTCGAGTGACCGCTTCCATCCCGCACTGTGCAGCGATTTGAACACTCTCGAAAACCCGGCGTCCCGGGCAGGCTGAATTTGGGCCTGCCTTTTTCGTCAAAGGTGCAGTCGATCCTATATGTATCGGGTTCGATCGAGAGCTCTATGTCAGCCGCGGCGATGATGGGTCGCTCACCGAGTACAAGTGCTCCCGGAGGATAGATGACGTAGCCCACGCCGCCCAGGATGGCGGGCCACAGCGAATTGTTGCGCTCATGCACACTCAATCCTGTGGGACGTTGTCCTGGGAGCATTGCATGCCTGCTATGAGGTGGGCCCGCGCCAAAGGAGTTGTCATTCTGAGTGTACGATCCGACATAATAGATGGTCGCATTCGCTGGCAGACGCACGCTGTTCAGATGGCCCCAAAGGTCGGGATGCAGACGCGCGTCGTCCTCGAGGACGAGGGCCGAGGGCAACTTCCGATCCATCATGTCGATGTAGGCTGCCTTATGCTTCATCGCGAGCGAGATGGTCCCGTTTGCGATGGGCTTGCGTGTGGGATTCCAAAAGTTATCGGCGACGCAAGGATGTATGCACAGCCGCTGCTGATCCGTCAACACGGCCTCGTACTGCTCCTTCGTGCAGCAGAGCACCCACGTGACGTCGGCTGCACACATACGTTTCAATTGGGCCTCGAGAGAGACTCGACGTCTCGTCAGGTGCGCCGCGTGCAGGACGTACACAGCGGGCTGCGGCGGCACGGGCCCCGAGCAACTCGGCCCCTGTGCGTAGTTGTGGCGCTCCATGCACTCGGGCTTGAGGACGTGTGCGCGCATCACCCTCCCAAAGCAATTGTTGAGCCCACGAGTACTCAACTTTGAGTGCGCCTCCTCTTCGGCCGCAGAAGCTTCGCGCGCAGACCTGCCATGCGCCGAACCTTCCCGCGCAGGGAGGTGCTCGGGAGTGCTCTCATTGAACGCCCGTTCCTGCTCCGCAAGGTACTTCGCCTTGTGCTTGTAGCACGGAAAGTGGCCTCGATACTGCCATGGCATCACCTTTTGGGGGAACTTGAGACCCATGAAGGAGACAGCCTCGCCGTGGTTGAGCGTGCCTGCCCAAGGCGATCCCCATAATTGGTAGACTGGATCGCGCTCGACCGTGGGCTCTTTCCAGTGCGGCCACGAAGCGAACGGGTTCATCAGCGGGATGGCGAGGGCGCGCTCGCCGCATCGCTTCTGAGAGACACGAACCTGAGTGCCGTTGACGTCGACGACCACGTCGTAGAAATTCGTATTCAGTGCCGCTATCACGCCGTCGCAGCCCAGCACACCGCCTAACTTCCACCCGTACGGGTCTGGATGCTGCAGGCAAATAGCTCGCCACACACCCGTGGAGAAGGTCTCATAGAGTTTTAAAACTCGCTGGCGCTGTGGGTTTGGCTCACCATTGGGCAAAAACATTCTGACGTGATTGTCATGCGGTGCAACGAAAGCGGCCTTAACGCGCTCCTCCATGATGCGCAGCGCTTCCGGGGTGAACGCATCGCCTTCGTATCCCTGGATATCGACGTCCATGACATCCACGTCGCCCGAAATGGATGAGAGCACGTCCGCCATGTTTCCTGAGCATGCATTCGTCGTCTTGTTGGCTGTTGCTCCACCGCCGTGGAATGAACAGGCACCCGGCGGAGAGCGCGCCTGCTTGCGCTGGCATTCGCCGTATTCGGGCCCGCTCCTCACTGCACCAAGGAACGCTCGCTGAGCTGAGAGACGCTCGGTGGGGATGTCGAAACCGTTCATGCCTACAATCATCTGCAAGCAGTCATCAACCGTGCTGGTCCCATCGACCACGTGGACTTGCACCCGATCGAGCAGGGGCCTGTTGAAACGCCTGAGGGCCATGAGGTGCGTGCCTGTCCAATAGCCAAAACCTGCTCCCACTTCGAGCTGGTTGTACGTTGTGGCGGATTCGCATGCAAGGAAAGCGGTCAGAATGTGGAACCTGTACTCACAGGTCTCCTCGTCCTGCTCTGGCCATGATGTTTGCCACCGAATGCTCCTTTGGTCGCCAACCGTCAGGGCATCGGCATTAGCGGCCGTGCTCGTGGTGAGCATCGCAAGCGGCAGCATGATGAGATGGCAAGCACGCCTGTTGCGCGAATCATGCGCGGTGCGTGCGCGCGAGGCGTGCCGATTCTTGGAAGGTCGAAGATGTGGGAAGTCTGCTGCTGCTGTGAAACACACACGCGCACAACCTCCGGACCCCCAAGCACGAGGGCCTCTATCGCTATGGACGGAGGTGTGGCCGACACAACCTGCTATTACACAGGCCGTTAATCGGCGGCATGGGGGGAGGCGCAGCCTCCCCCTCTAGAGTAAACCGATAGTACCGATCTGCTGCTGTTGTTCAACACAACGCGCGGACACCCTCCGGACCCCCAAGCACAAGGGCCACTGTCACTATGGACGGAGGTGTGACCGATACAGCCCGTGCGAACACACTCGTATTAACACAGGCCGTTAATCGGCGAAGCTTGGGGGAAGAGAGAGCGCCGGTCTAGCATCTGCGCCAGACGGAAGTCGATGCGAAAGGATGCGGAATTTTGTTATCCGTTAAAACGCGCAGTGAGTCTTTCACACGTCTCTGTGTTCACGGCCGCTTCGCGCTTTTGCTGCATGGCCTCGGCGGCGCGGGGTTGCCGAAGGAGCCCCGCGCGGAAGGCTCTTGCCTCCTTCCTAGTCTTCCTTCTTTAACGTTTCGCACCAATTCTGTGCTGCCATGATCCTTCTCCGCACGATTGCGCTCCTCGCCGCAACGCATGATATCGATACATTCGGCGCTCGTGATTCTGACCCATCGGCTACGATGGTCAATGCCGCGGCCTTGACAGCAGCACTGGCGGCGGCCCAGAGTGGTGACACTGTTCTTGCAAAGGCCGGCAAGATCTACTATATGAACCATGTAACCGCCTCCCAGCTGCGTGGCGTGATCATTCACATTGAGGGCACCGTGCTCGTCGATGATAACATCACCGCGTGGGTGAATGACACAACAAGACAAAACTGGTTTGAGATGGTCGATTCTGTCAACGTAACCATCGGCGGCGGCGGCACAGTGGATGGACAGGGCATGCCGTGGTGGGACGCGTCCATCACGGGATCGATCAAGGGCGTCGGCGAGAACCGTCCCCACCTATTGCAGCTCACCAATAGCACAGAGCTGATCATCGAGAACCTCACACTGCTCAACTCTCCGCGCTTCCACATCCACTTCTCGCAGTGCGCGCGTGTGGTCGTGCGGCACGTGACGATTCGCGTGGACCGCTTCGCGCAGCGCTCGCTCAAGGCCAAGGCGCACACCAAGCGCCTCGCGGCAGTCGGCCCGCACGTGGCGCCTCTCGCCGAGACAATCGCCCACAGGTGCTTGCACCTGATTGCACCTGAATGCGCCTGAGCTCGCCTGAGTGCGCCTGGGTGCGCCTGATTGCACCTCTCGCCGAGACGATCGCACGCAGGCTGTACGGCATCGAACCGCGAGCTGACGGGACGCTCGCGCCTCGTGAAGACTGGCGGGATTGGCTTCTCGACGAGATCGTGAAGCTGCTGCCGGCGTGGGCGCTGCAGCCCGAGGACCTCAATACCGACGGCATTGATCCGAACGGGGAAGACTACCACGTGCACGACTGCACGGTCGATAATGACGACGACTCCATCGCAGTCAAGCCGTCTTCAGGCAAAGATCGCTTCGAGTGCTCGCAGGACATGCTCTTCGAACGACTTACGCTGACGGGCTTTGGCGCGTCGGTCGGCTCAGTTCCGCCCTCCGCAGACGTCAACTGCGTGCGCAACCTCACGTTCCGTAACCTCTCCATGCCCGGCACTGGCAAGGGGATCTACATTAAGAGCAATCCGAGCTGTGGAGCCGGCGTCGACCGGTTTGGAAGGACGGTGCAGAAGACGTCCGTGCTCGAGGACATCACCTTTGAGGACGTGAACATCAGCAGGCCCTTTTGGTGGGCGGTCTGGATTGGGCCTCAGCAGCAACATGAGCCCGGATCGGCACTTGGCGACAAATGCGCCCTCGCCTACCCGTTGCGCGACACGTGCCCCACGCAGGGATGCTCGACGTTCTCGAACATCACGCTGCGCCGGGTGACCATTGAAGAGCCTTTGCTCTCACCCGGCGTCATCCTGGGCAACGTGAGCAACCCCATGCGCGGCCTCACCCTTGAGGACGTAAACGTCAAATTTGGCCCCAATCCGAAGAGCGGGGCGTGGCCATGGGGGCGCACGTACCTCTGCCAGGCGGCGGCGCTCACGAGCCTGGGCGGCACCTCGCCGGCGCCCGTGTGCTCGGGCTCGTGACGCTGCGCGTGGCTAGATGGGAGTGGATCAGTGGAAGACCCCCTAGGAGATTGATCCATCGTAGAAGGTCTGGTTCTTAAGGTAATGTGCATGTACGGAATGAAACGCAAACAAAAATCAAAAAACGCAACGCCGGCGCACGGACTTCTATAAGGGCAGACAAGTTCAAGTACGAACGTAAGAGCGACTGTACGAACGTGATACGTGTGTGGAACACGCCTGACGGCAGTGCATACGTGGCGATGGGGGGGGCAGGCATACAAAGCGTGGCGGTGGCACGATGGTTCTAAGTAAGGTATTGTTGAACCCCAGAACGAGCGTGGTTCGGCGTGGAAGGCACTCCGAATCTCCGATACGTACTGCTGCTGCCTTCGCTCGGACTACCGCCGCCACCTCCGCCGCCAAAGTCCGCCGGCATCTCGGCTGCCCCGGCCACGCCCGCGACGGCGCTCGCCGAGGTGCGGGGAGACGGTGCGTCTGCGTGTATTTTGCGCTTCTCTTCTTGTCGCAGTGCCGAGCCTCTACGGACTACGCGTCTATGCCTGATGAGTATATCGTCATCCATCCACACCATCCGTCCGAAATCCATCCTCAAAGAAACTCGTGATGTGAAAAATCTCATCCCGAATGATTGTCAAAAAATCAAAGTTTCACAAAATTAATGAAGGTCCATATCTACTTTCCAAAAACGGAAGACGTGTTACAGGACGTTTGTTTGCGATTTTTGTCCCCCTGTGTCGTGCACACGGTTGCAGACTGGAAGAATACTTCGGCTCCGCTTGGCTCCACATCCCCTCGACGTAATGGGCGCCGGCGGCTCCGCTGCTCGACAGCGACGGGATTCTGTCGTAGAGTTCCGAGATAGTGCCATCAAGCGCCCGTCGTTCAATCGATCGAAAGCCCAGGACGCAGATGCTCAACGCCATATTCGAGCTGGAGTAAAGCACGTTTTCAATACTGCCGAAGCAGATGACAAGTTGAACGCCGCCTTCTACCGAGTCGACAAGGACAAAAGCGGCTCCATCGATGTGCACGAGCTGCACTCGGCACTCGGGACTCTCGGTATTCAGCCCGATTCCTTCCAACATACCCTGCAAGTGATGCGCAAATTCAACAAGGATAAATCCGGTGGCCTGGAACTCAAAGAGTTCCGCTTGCTCGCGAGCTGGATGAAGGAGGAGAGGATTGCAGCCGAGGGTATCTTCAGAAGGTTTGACGAGAACGGTGACGAACGGATCGACGTCATGGAGCTCTGCGCCTGTCTGGCGCATCTTGAGCTGGCGGACAATCTTGATCAGGCAAAGGCGGTTATGGAAACCTTTAGCGTGGAGAAGAAGGCAACCGGCACGCTGTCCTTCGACGAGTTTAACAAGGCTGTCGACCGATGCCGAGCCTTAAAGAGCCACCGCGAAACCTTTCGGTCGTACGACGCGAATCGCGACGGCACCATCGATGTAGCTGAGCTACTCACCATGCTCCTCGACCTTGGATTGGCCAACTCGGAAGCCCAGGCACGCGACGTGTTGCAGATCTTCGACATCGACGGCAATCGATCCCTCGACGTCGCCGAGTTCATCAAATTGGCCGATTCACTTGCGATCTTCCACGAATTTGACAGGAACCAGGATGGCAAGCTCGACGTTCACGACTTGCACTACCTGCTGCAAAAACTCAAAATTGCGTCCGACTTTGAAACGACGAAGACCATACTGAAGCGGTGGGACAAGAATGGCAACGGCTGCCTGCAGTTCAATGAGTATCTAATGTTGAACAAGGAGATCCAAAAGCTGACAAAGTATCTGCACATGCCCTTCTGCAACGGTACATGCGGCTGCCAGTGTAATCCTGCCAATGAGCGGCCTCAGGCTCAGGCTGCGGCACCTGCTCCGAGCGCTCCTGGTACGCCTCGGCAGTTGAACTCAAAAGCGCCCGCGCCATCAACGTCGGCACCTCAATCAAAAGCGTCCGCGCCAGGAGCGTCGGCACCTAATCGACCCTCTGGCCCGCCAGCCAAGCTGCCTGCACTGACTGCAACAGCGCCACCACCTTTGGCCACCACCATCAATGCTGATGAGGTCTTTCGCAAATTCGACCGGGACGGCGACTCGTCCATCGACGTCTACGAGCTGCACGGTGCGCTCGAAGGTCTGGGCTTGCCACCCTACAACTTCTTTCACGCCATCGAGACCATGCGAAGATACGACAACGATGGCGACGGGAAGCTCCAGCTCGACGGATTCCGCCAGCTTGCCGCTGAAGTACTGCGTAAGCTGCAGGAGACAGACTCAAGCTTTGTGCAATGCGATGCCGACCGTGACGGCCGTATCAGCACGCGGGAGCTCGTCGGCGCACTGGTAGCGTTAAACCTGCAGCAAAGTGCTGTCTTTGCGCCCGAGGTTCTCAGGCAGTTTAGCTGTGATGGCACGCTTCAGCTGCCAGAATACCGCAAGGTGGTCCACCGGTGCCGTGCATTAGACAAGCACGTCACGACCTTCCGCTTCTACGACAAGGACGGAAGCGGCGGCATCGATGCAGGCGAACTTCACGCGGCCCTGAACGAGCTCGGGCTTCTGACATCACTGGACCAGGCACGTGAGGTGCTGCTGCGCTTTGACTCGGATGAGAATGGGGTGCTCGACATGCGCGAGTTTTCAAGTCTGGTGGATACCATCTCTACTTTCCGTCAATTCGACAGGAATGGGGATGGCACCATGGACGTCCAGGAGCTGCACTACGCGCTGATCACGCTTCGAGTGCCGATGGAAACCTTTCAGCAGACGAAGGAGATGCACCGCTACTATGACAAGGAAGGAAAGGGCGCGCTGTCTGTCAGCCAGTACCTCGAGCTCATATACGACTTGCAAAGAAATAGCAGACCTCCAGCGAATCAGGATGCGTGATGCCGAGAGTAGCTGGGGCTGGGGTGACGTGTGGGTGACCTTGAGCTTGTCGGTGATTCGGTACCAACACGGCAATGAGGGGGGCCATTCAGCTTGCGCATCCACTCATTACGCAGTACCTGACAGTAATGAAGGGACCCCCTGGTGTGTGGTGGGGGAATTTCAAGGTGGTGGCTGGTGCCGTCGTCTTCGTATCACGTATGCTGTGGGTGTGAGTTAGGTGACATGTTGAGATGTCTGCTGACCGGACCGTTCTTGCTTTGTCGATATCTGCTCTTTGCCTGTTGCGTCGCGTGTGTGGCGGTGTGGGTGAGACTGTCTTTCTTGCTTGCAGGAGGCTGTGGGTGACGGTCAGCGCACTCGCCGTACACTCGCCGCCGATCGGATCCTAAGCGCAAGGGGGCGCGGGCGGCGGCAGTGCGCCCGGTGGGCCGCAGCGAGCGGAGAGCGGCCAGTGCGCGGGGCCGGGGCGGGTGCGACCGCCGCCGCGCGCGCGGAGACGCGGAATAGGTGGGATCCCTATTCTAAGTGTGTCAAACACTGTCCATGAATGACTTTAAACGAAATGGTAAGAAACTACGATGTGCATGCGGTGACATGCAATGCCCAAGAGCCTGCACGGCGAGAGACTCGAGTGTCGAGACAGTCACAGCCTCGCCTGAGAGAAGACCCAGGTGGCCGTGTGGCGCTGTGGCCGACGGAGCCGGTTGGTCTTCGCTTCCGACTTCCCTTCACTGTCCCCCGTCAGTCTCCGACACGACTCATGGCAACTCAAGGGTCAGGTGTGAGTGTGAAGAAGAGGGGGCCGCCAAAGATGTTCGCTCGCACCGAGTGCTTGGTGCCAGAGAGGTGCATCTATTCAGCGCATCTATGGACAGAATCTATGCGCTGAAGCTTAGGTGCGAAGCGGGGGGTCTGCGGAGACATGCCGTTGACCAAAGGCTGCCGCTCGCCTGTGCGCCAAGGGACAGAAGGGACAGAGGTGGTCGAGGCGGGCACCGCTCAGTTGATGGAGGAGCGCCGAGGCGAGGTGGCTGTGATCTCGCCGCGATCTCGCGCGCCCAGGCAAGGCGAGCATGGGCGGCGTGGCGACTGTGGCCAGCGCGAGCGCACCTGCGTGGGGTGACCGATCACCGGCAATCTGGCCCGGGATCGGTCGGGAGAGGTCGTGTTCCATGCTAATGCTGGTCACGCAGCAACTGCACGCCCAGCGGGTCCAGCGCGAGAAGAAGAAGGTGCAGTCGATCAGCGTGCTCGCGCAATGATCCATGTTCGAGTTGGCGAGCTGCACGTCGTACCCGATCCTGTCGGAACGCCCCTTGATCGCCAGCTCCAAGTGGATCCTCGTCTGCAGCGCGGGTGGAATGGGGAGTTCCCCGGTCCCAGTCCAGAGCAGGAGCTGCGAGTGGGGTCGCGAGTCCAGCAGGCGGTCAGAGCACCGCGAGGTCATCTTGCACTCAGATGCACATTCCACTCAGATGCACTCAGATGCACTCAGATGCACTCAGAGGCACTCAGAGGCACTCAGAGGCACTCAGAGGCACTCAGAGGCACTCAGAGGCACTCAGAGGCACTCAGAGGCACTCAGAGGCACATTCCACATGCACTCAAGATGGACTCAGATGAGCTCACTACAGCGCTCACCTGCGAGTCGGGTAAAGCGTCGAGAAGACGATCGAGCACGGCGATCTGACGCTCGGCGAAGCGCACCGACGCCGCAAAAACAACCGAGTTGCCCGGGAGGCTATATTCCTTGCACACCTGTGTACGAGAGCCATCGGTCGGGGGTGAGTGCCAGGTCGGACCCTCAGATGGCACTCGGATGGTACTCAGATGACACTCAGATAGCCATCAGATGCCTGGGGTGAGTGCCATCTCGGTCAAGGATCACCGATGGGGAGAGGATTGGCAATCTTTCTTTGGGAAGGCTCTTCCGCACCTTGAGCATCTCGGCGATGTCGGCCTCGGTGTACACTTGCTCAGGCCCGATCGGGCCGACGCTCCAACCGAGCGAGAGCACGGCGTGCGGGCACAGCCGGCGGCAGAGCGGGATGAAGGCATGCGAGGGCACCGCGGGCGCAAAACGCCTGTTCGGCCCCGGTAGGATGTCGGCGTTTAGCCAGACCGCCTGCCCGTTGGCGTGCAGCTGCGCCCATCGCTCGGAAAGCAGCTCTAGGCATGGCTCGACGGCGGCGAGCTGCTTGAAGTCGAGCTTCAGGTGTCGCGTGCCATCCGACACGCAGCGCTCGAGGAACTCGAGAAAACTCAGGTCGGTGTCAGGCACCGCTGCACTGAAGGGTGACGGGTGTGCCATGATGGGCAGGCTACCCGGTCGATCTCCCAGCTTACGCAGGAGCTGGGCCTGCTCCTCCGTGGCGACCATGATGTCGGCTTCGATCGCGGTGATGTCAGGATTTGCAAGCGCGCGCTCCAGTTTGGAAATCGAGCAACAAGAGTGCTCCCAATGCTGCTGCGCACGCGGTCGCGGCGTGTATGGAGGTCCGCAATCGTGTGCCAACGCCAACCCGAGAGAGGCGTGAGACAAACCTCTCTCGCTTGCCGGCGAGCCCGCATCCGATGATTTGCACATGGCAAAGTCCGCTGTCAGGAGAGCCACCTTCGCCGCCGGCCTCTTCGTGACGGGAGCGGCGGCGCAACTCGTGGCGCCGCTGTGAACGCCTGCGCGTTCGGTTCGTCAAGCGCCTCGGACCCGATGCCGGTTTTCTTCGGTGCTATCGGATAGTGCGCAACCCGGACTTTGGAAACGTACAGGTGCGTAACCCGGACTTACATTGTACCGGTAGCCGGGGTGCCTAACCCGGACTTCGAGGTGTGAAGTCCGGGTTAGGCAACTTTACCGTTTATCTAAATCCGGGTTCACCTTTAGACCTTTTCCTGATGCCCACTGTGAGAAGGTCGGTTTCGTTGCGGTCCCCCCGCGCTCCCGTCTCAGCGGACGGCTCCGCAGCCATTGCATTGGTTGTTTTCGCAAAGCCACTCCACTGATAAGCATAAGGGTGAAGCCTTTGTTATCCTGAAGAGCATCTCGAGACTACGTGAACTCATGAAGCCCGAATAATTGTCAAACTCATCAGATAATGTTCATAATTGGAAAGTATGAGACGCTTCGACATCCAAATACGGAAAACGTCATAGGTACCGGTACCAATACAGCACCGAGCCGCGCCGGTCGCAGACGAAAGCATCGAGCGGATATCTCTCGCGTTTCTGTCTTGTCTCTTGATTTTCAACGTGCACGCGGTTGCAGACTGAGGAATACTTCGGCTCCGCTTGGCTCCACATCCCCTCGACGTAATGGGCGCCGGCGGCTCCGCTGCTCGACAACGACGGGGTTCTGTCGTAGAGTTCCGAGATCGTGCCACCAAGCGCCCATTCAATCGATCGAAAGCCCAGGACGCAGATGCTCAACGCCATATTCAAGCTGGAGTAAAGCACGTTTTCAATACTGCCGAAGCAGATGACAATACTGCCGCCTTCTACCGAATCGACAAGGACAAAAGCGGCTCCATCGACGTGCACGAGCTGCACTCGGCACTCGGGACTCTCGGTATTCAGCCCGACTCCTTCCAACATACCCTGCAAGTGATGCGCAAATTCGACAAGGATAAATCCGGTGGCCTGGACCTCAACGAGTTCCGCTTGCTCGCGAGCTGGATGAAGGAGGAGAGGATTGCAGCCGAGGGTATCTTCAGAAGGTTTGATAAGAAAGAGGTGACGAACGGATTGACGTCATGGAGCTCTGCGCCTGTCTGGTGCATCTTGAGCTGGCGGACAATCTTGATCAGGCAAAGGCGGTTATGGAAACCTTTAGCGTGGAGAAGAAGGCAACCGGCACGCTGTCCTTCGACGAGTTTAACAAGGCTGTCGACCGATGCCGTGCCTTAAAGAGCCACCGCGAAACCTTTCAGTCGTACGACGCGAATCGCGATGGCACCATCGACGTAGCTGAGCTACTCACCATGCTCCTCGACCTTGGTTTGGCCAACACGGAGGCCCAGGCACGCGACGTGTTGCAGATCTTCGACATCGACGGCGATCGATCCCTCGACATTGCCGAGTTCATCAAATTGGCCGATTCACTTGCGATCTTCCACGAATTTGACAGGAACCAGGATGGCAAGCTCGGCGTTCACGATTTGCACTACCTGCTGCAAAAACTCAAGATTGCGTCCGACTTTGAAATGACGAAGACCATACTGAAGCGGTGGGGCAAGAATGGCAACGGCTGCCTGCAGTTCAACGAGTATCTCATGTTGAACAAGGAGATCCAGGAGCTAACAAAGTATCTGCACATGCCCTTCTGCAACGGTACATGCGGCTGCCAGTGTAATCCTGCCAATGAGCGGCCTCAGGCTCAGGCTGCGGCACCAGCTCCGAGCGCTCCTGGTACACCTCGGCAGTTGAACTCAAAAGCGCCCGCGCCATCACCGCTGGCACCTCAATCAAAAGCGTCCGCGCCAGGTGCAGCGTCGGCACCTAATCGACCCTCTGGCCCGCCAGCCAAGCTGCCTGCACTGACTGCAACAGCGCCACCACCTTTGGCCACCACCATCAATGCTGATGAGGTCTTTCGCAAATTCGACCGGGACGGCGACTCGTCCATCGACGTCTACGAGCTGCACGGTGCGCTCGAAGGTCTGGGCTTGCCACCCTACAACTTCTTTCACGCCATCGAGACCATGCGAAGATACGACAACGATGGCGACGGGAAGCTCCAGCTCGACGGATTCCGCCAGCTTGCCGCTGAAGTACTGCGTAAGCTGCAGGAGACAGACTCAAGCTTTGTGCAATGCGATGCCGACCGTGACGGCCGTATCAGCACGCGGGAGCTCGTCGGCGCACTGGTAGCGTTAAACCTGCAGCAAAGTGCTGTCTTTGCGCCCGAGGTTCTCAGGCAGTTTAGCTGTGATGGCACGCTTCAGCTGCCAGAATACCGCAAGGTGGTCCACCGGTGCCGTGCATTAGACAAGCACGTCACGACCTTCCGCTTCTACGACAAGGACGGAAGCGGCGGCATCGATGCAGGCGAACTTCACGCGGCCCTGAACGAGCTCGGGCTTCTGACATCACTGGACCAGGCACGTGAGGTGCTGCTGCGCTTTGACTCGGATGAGAATGGGGTGCTCGACATGCGCGAGTTTTCAAGTCTGGTGGATACCATCTCTACTTTCCGTCAATTCGACAGGAATGGGGATGGCACCATGGACGTCCAGGAGCTGCACTACGCGCTGATCACGCTTCGAGTGCCGATGGAAACCTTTCAGCAGACGAAGGAGATGCACCGCTACTATGACAAGGAAGGAAAGGGCGCGCTATCTGTCAGCCAGTACCTCGAGCTCATATACGACTTGCAAAGAAATAGCAGACCTCCAGCCACCAGCGAATCAGGATGCGTGATGCCGAGAGTAGCTGGGGCTGGGGTGACGTGTGGGTGACCTTGAGCTTGTCGGTGATTCGGAACCAACACGGCAATGAGGAGGGCCCATTCAGCTTGCGCATTCACTCATTACGCAGCACAGCTGCGAGGTGATGGCTGATGCAGCATGCTACCTTGAAGGAGGAGTGAGCCTTAACTGAACAAGCTATCTGACAGTAATGAAGGGACCCCCTGGTGTGACTGTGGTGAGGGAAAATTTATAGGTGGTCGGGCTGGTGCCGACCGTCGTCTTCGTATCACGTATGCTGTGGCTGTGAGTTAGGTGAATGTTGAGATTTCTGTTGACCGTTACCCCTCGGTCAACACCCGCGTCGCCCGCGCTGCGCCCGCGTCACACCGCCTCGCTTTACTCGGAGTTTGAAACTCGGATCGAGGGAACCGCAGTTTCAAACTCCAAGCCTAGCTTTGTGTCAAGCATGTCGAAGGTGTGAAAGGTTGTGTTGCGCTGTGGACGCAGGGGTGGAGAGGCGGTCAACCATGCCGGACGTCGAACTGCTCGTCGCCGAGCAGCAGCGAGATCGCACGCTCCGCATTGTAGCCACAGGCGGCGAGCACGTCTGTGTTGAGCGCCTCGTCCGCGAAGCCCATCTCACGCATCAGGCCGAGCGCCGTGTCGAGCGCCGCCTGGCGCACGGCGGCCACGTCATCATGCTCGGCGGGTAGCGCCGTGTCGAGCAGCGCCGTGTCGAGCAGCGCCGAGTCGAGCACACCAGGCGCGGCGGCGGCCGCCGGGGGCGGCTCGGTCGTCTGCCACGAGCTGGCGCGCGGGAGGTCGGGCGCCGTGTTGAGGCTGCCCTTGAGTGTACTCGGATTGGCATGCTTGAGTCGCACCTTGCCCTCTGCGCTGCTGCCCTTGCTGCTGCCCTCTGCGCCGCTGCCCCCGTCAGCGCCGGCACGCTCGGCCGTGCCGGTACGCCCACCGGTACGGCGCTCGTCACGGCGCTCGTCACGGCGCTCGCCGATGCCGAGGGCAGAGCGCCCGTCGCCTTCGCTGAGCGTCGTGTTGGGCGCGAGGCTCATCTTGCGCTGGGCGGGCTCGGGCGTCGAGGCGGGCCGGCGCGCCGTGGCGGGCGACGGCGTCGTGGCGGGCGACGGCGTCGTGGCGGTGCTGTCCGAGGCGTCGTGGCGGGCGTCCGAGGCGTCGTGGCGGGCGAAGTCGTCGCGCTGTCGTGAGCGCCAGGCCGAGTGCTCACGACACGTGGCGAGCCCGTCGGCGTCGATCGTGGCGCTCAGCCGGCACGCGACCTCGCACGCGGCGGTGAAATGGGCGATCCACATCTCTTGACGGCCGCTCATCTCGCCGAGGTGGTTGCACAAAAAGTGGAATTGCGAGAGCAGCCGCGACGGCGCCGCCTGGATGATGACGTATGCCATCAGCGGCATGAAGTCATCCGCCTGCGCGTGCTTCGACCAGACACCGAGCACGCCGAGTAGCGCATCCCAACTGTGCAGCACGCACCGGAGCGCCGCCGCGGGCGTGGTGACGCCATCGATGGCTTTCAGCTGCGTCGCGGCGTTCTTCCACAGCGCGGGCTCCGCTAACCGTTTCTTGACGCCAAGCTGGTCGGGAGTGAGCGCGGCGAGAGAGCGCAGGTGCGCCGCGACCGTCGCGTCGTCCACGGAGGTGGCATAGAGCGAGTGGTACACTTGGCGCGTCGCGATCTCACGCAGGTGGCGGCGCAGCAGCTGCCCCGTCTGGTCCGGCGTCGTGTCGAGCGCCGCCCGATCGAGCGTCGTGTTGGGCGTGCCGCCGTGGCGAGCGCCCGCGGGCGTGCCGCCGCCGCCGCTCGAGACGACGCTCGGCGAGCGCGGGTGCGGCTTGGAGGCAGCGTCCGACACGGACGCGTACGGCACGAGCGCCGCGTCATCGAGCGCCGTCTCGAGCATCCGGCCGAGTGCATCGCGCCGCGCGGCGCACAGGTCGCACGTGTGGTGGAACGGCGCGAAGCACGTACAGGCGCCGACGGGTAGGGGCGGGAACTTGGACTGGAAGCTGATGAAGAGGGGTGCGAGCCGTCCGGTGAGCGTCGGCAGCAGCTGGTTGAGGAGCAAGGCGGATGCCGCCTCGCACTGCTGCTCGCACAGGCGCCGGGTTTCGTCTAACCGTCGCTGCAGCTGCGCGAACGTGCGCGCGGCGATGGCGCAGCGCCGGCGGCTGCGTCGGAGGTTCGCATTGAGCTCGGCAGCGAGATCGAGCATCGCGTCGGCCAGGGTGGTGGCGGGCGTCGTGTTGGGCGCCCGTCCACAGGATGTGCCGCCGCCGCCCAAGAACAAGCCGAGCGCCTCGGCGCTGCCACCACCGGTGCCGCCGCTGCCGCCGCTGCCGCCGCCGCCGCCGCCGCCGCCGCCTGTGCTGATGGCTCGCTCGATGTCGCCCGCGAGCAGTAGCAAGCCACCTGCATCGAGAGGTTGCCCATTCGCCTCGAAGGCACTCGCAAGGCGCGTGACCCAGCCCACGAGACTCTCGTCGCTGTCCGGCAGCCACTCCGCGCCCAAAGGCGTAGTAGCGCCCAAAGGCGTAGTAGCGCTCAAAGGCGTAGTAGCGCCTCCCGTGCAGCCCTCGCCGGGTGATGGGCGGCTGAGCACACCCAAGATCCGTTCACAGAGCTCCTGCAGACCTCCTATCTGTGAACGCACCGCTGAAGGGGCCATCGCCCGCGGGTATGCGCGCCTGCGACCGCCGCCTTCGCCTTCGCCTTCGCCTTCGCCAGCACCGCCGCCGCTGCCACCGACGCTGCCACGCCTGCAGACGGTGGCCGTCGTGGGCATCATCTCAAGCAGCAGAAGGTCCGTAGGAGCGGCGGTGAGCCCGACAAATGGGTCCGAGAGGGCCGGTAGCCTCCCTACCGGTAACCTCGGCAGCTCAGCACTCACGCGATGGGCGCCGAGCTCGAGGAAGCTCGCAGCACTGGACGGCATGCCCGCATTCAGCATCATCGAGGCCGCCGCTGCCGCCGCTTCGATATTCCTACCGAAGCTGCCGGCACTGCCGTTGCCACTCTTCGCGTCCGCGCGTGCGTCGCGGCCCTTGGCGTAGCCGCTACGCGCCCCCCTACCGGTACTACCGGTACTACCGGTGCCGGTACTGACCTCCCGCGCCCGCCACTGCTCCACCTGGGGCTTGAGAGCGCACAGCAGAACTGCCATAGGCAACGAGTCGCCGGCGGCGTGCACGTCGTTGAACAGAGAGGGCAGCGGCGCAGTGCCCGCGAGGTGTGAAGAGCCCTCGAGGTGTGAAGAGCCCTCGAGCTGTGAAGAGCCCTCGAGGTGTGAAGAGCCATCGAGGTGTGAAGAGCCATCGAGGTGTGAGGTGCGCCTTTGGCTGCGCTCGATGAAAGCGTGCAGCCAGCAGAGGGTGCTGACTGAAAGGCAGCACAGCTCGTGCTGCGGCAACGGGGGCAGCTCGACCCCCATCTCCGCCTCCTCCGCCACCACCTCCTCCGCCTCCGCCTCCTCCTCCGCCTCCTCCTCCTCCTCCGCCCGAGACGACGCGAGTCCATCGTAACGGTCGTAACGGTCGTAACGGTCGGAGAGCATCGAGCCCTCCACGGCTGCGTCCTCGAGGCACGCCTCCTCTCTTGCCAACTGGCGCTGGCGCGCGAAGAACGTCGCCTCCTCCGCCGCCAACTGCTGCCGACGCGCCTTTGCCGCCTCCTCGGCGCTCATCTCGGCGCTCCGGAGCCGCCGAGGAAGCGCCGCCGCGAGCGCCGGACCAAGCGGCAGGCCGACCGACGGTGACGCGTGGGGAGAGGGGAGGGGCGCCGAGGTGAGCGCTTGCATGCGCGGCGGGCCGACCGACGGTGACGCGTGGACCGATGCAGGTGCGGCGGCGGGCGCGCTCGCGACGGCGCTCGTAGCGGCGCTCGCGACGGCGCTCGTAGCGGCGCCCGCGACGGCGCTCGTAGCGGCGCTCGCGACGGCGCCTCGCTCGTCCTCTTCCTGGGCGGCCGTAACGGCAGCGAGCAGGAGCACCGCCTGCAGCCACTCGACGAGCACGGCAAGGTTGGGGTTCGTCACGTTGGGGTTCGTCACGTTGGGGTTCGGGTGGCCGGCATGCAGCGCCGCCGGCAGCCGCGCGAGCTCGCGCGAGATCGCGTCCAGATTGGAGCACGTGCGGTCGTGTGGGGAAGGTTCGGGGAAGACGCCGTAGGCCTGGGGAGTCGCCAGCGCCGGTGCGAGCCAGCAGCCGAGCAGCAGCTGCCCTACGAGCGCGAGCGCCGTCGTCTCGGGCAGCTGCTGATGCAGCGCCGCACGCCACACCGCATCCGCGAGCACTTGAATGGGGCGTGGCACGGCATCGGCGTGTCGGATGAGCGCCTGCAGCATGAAGCCGCAAGTGGACGCGAGCGCCTGCACGAGCTGCTGGGGCGCCTCACCTCCACGGGCTGCCAGCGCCGACGGCGGGAGCGACAGGTCCAGCCCGACCTCGTACAGGACGTCGTTGAGCGGCGCGGCGAGGCACAGCTCGAGAAAGCGTCGGCCGGAGGGTAGGAGGCGCAAGAAACCCTTGGCGAGCTCGCCTAACAAGGAGTGCGGCTGCAAGAAGGCGGTCGCCTCGACCCCGCCTGTATTCACATTCACAAGGGGCAGCGGGGGCGCCGGCACGCCGCCCGCGGGCATGGGTGAGCGCAGCTGCGCCAGATGCAGCGGCAGGAGCGCCACCAGCAGCGCGCACAGCTGCGACTGGTCGGTCGGCTGCGCCAGATCTCCGAAGAGCTCGTGCAGCAGCGCGTGCAGCAGCCGGCGAGGCTCGGGCAGCGAGCTCGGGGCGAGGAGCAGCTTGGCACGCTGCACGGCGTGCACGAGGTGCCGTGTGTCGCGCCGGAGCGCCGAGATGAACTCGTGGAGTAACGGCGGGGCGTGCGGCGCTGCCTCGAGCACGGGCGGTGTGGGCGAGAGGCAGACCGGCTGTGAAAGTGAATACGGCGTGCTGGTGGGCGGTCCGCGGATGGCGCACAGCCGGCCGATGGTGGCCGAGAGCGAGGCCGAGTGCAGCTGGGCGCCGTGGCGGAGCGCGGCGGCAGTCCGCAGCCGTGCGGACACGTCGGTGAGTTGCGTGAGTAGCGCCGTCTCGAGCGCGTGGCGGCGCATGCATGCCGCATGCAATCGGCCGAGAGCGAAGATGCCGACGCGTCCGAGTGGCGGCGGCGGGGGGGGCGGGGGGGGCGGGGGTGGCGGGGGTGGCTGGGGCGGCGGGGGGGGCGGCGGCGGCAAGGGGGCTGATGAGCGCTGATGAGCGCTGATGAGCGCTGATGACGGCGTGGATGGCGTCGTTCCGGCATGGCTGGCGTCACCCTCGTCGTTGGCGCGCGGCGCTCCCCGGTCTTCAGCTGGCTCCAGATGGAGGTTGCGCACCATACATGCCGCGGTGAGCATCAGCGCAGCGGTCGGTGCCTGTGGGGAGAGGGGAGGAGCGCAAAGAGGTGAGCACTTGCATGCGCGGCGGTGAGCATCAGCGGAGCGGTCGGTGCCTGAGATGAGAGGCAATCAGCGGTCATCAGAGGCAATCAGCGGCCTTCAGCGGCAATCAGCGGCAATCAGTGGCCATCAGCGGAGTGGTCGGTGCCTTTTGAAGGTCCGGAGGGCGCATCTCGAGGACCAGCTGCAGGTCGGAGAGCAGCGTCGACGAGGTCGCATGGATGAGCGTCCACGCGGCCGTTGGGAGCAAATCCGCCATCGATGCTTCGTCAAGCTCGAGTGTCGAAACGGTGTCGACGACCCATCGCGCCGCAGCGCTCGGCGCAGCGCTCATTTCCTCCCGCCTGCCGCCGCCGCCGCAGTCCGCGCCCGTTGCATGCGGGTTGACTGCGGCATCGCCGCTCTCGTCGCTCAAAGCGCCAGCCGCCGCGGGGCGCACGCCCAAATTAGGCAGCCGCGCCCCTTCACTCGACAGGCGAAGGGGTGTCGATCGCGCGTCGTGCCGTGCGCCGAGAAAGATGAGCCTCCAGCACTCCGTCACCAGCTGCGCCTTGACCTCAATCGTGCGCTCCTCCTGCAGCCGCCTCAATTGCCGTCGGATCAAGCCCATCAGCTCGACACAGTGCTCGTGCTCTACCGGCACGCCCAGGGAGGCGGGCGGCCGGTACACCGCGCCGTGTTGGGCACTGCCCTGGCGCAGCCGCGCGCACGATTCGAGCAGGGCGACGTCCTGCTGATTGCGCGCGGTCGCGGAGCGTGCCGCCACGTACGCAAGCCGCCAGAGGAGCCGCTGCAAACCATCGATCGCCTCCTTTTTAGGCAAGGCCGGTGCGCTTTGGAGCTGAACGGTGAGCGTCTCCAGCACGGCCGCTGCGCTCGCCAAGCGCTCGGCCGCCGCTCCTGAGCTGTTGCCTGCCCCAGCCCGCCCCTGCCCCACCGCTCCTGAGCTGTTGCCTGCCCCAGCCCGCCCCTGCCGCTGGAACCTGGTAAGGGGCGCACGCATCTCTTCAGAAGCCACCACTCGGCAGAGCCTCTTGGCATTCAACTCGTGGTTCAGGAGGCCGCAGTGGCGAGTGGCGCGAGTCTTTGCAGCTGCGAGCTCCGCCACGGCGAGGGCGCACGACTCGCGCTTACGCGCGCGCTGCAGCAGCGCGGCGCGCTTGGCACGAATCTCGCCCAGCACGGCGCCTAGGAGCGCTCGCTCCGAGTCCGAGCGCTGTACCGAGCGCTCGACGGCGCGCTGTACCGAGCACTGGCCGTGAGCGGACTTGGCGCCCGACGCCGCCATCGCACCAAAGAGGGACTCGAGCGTTCCCTTGCGGTCGGCGGCGGCAGGACTGCTGCTACTGCAGCAAGCGCCGCCGCCGCCGCCGCCGCCGCTGCCGCCGCTGCAGCTTCCGCCGCCGCCGCCGCCGCCGCCGCCGCCGTAGTCTCCCGGCACCTCGGCAGCGGTTTCGTCAGACCAAATCTCGCCCGAGATCGACGGCGCGCCAAAGACGCGCCCCATCACGGGGATCACGACGAAACCCGGGGCGCTCGAGACGGCGCTCACGACGAAACCCGGGGCGCTCGAGACGGCGCTCACGACGAAACCCGGGGCGCTCGAGACGGCGCTCACGACGAAACCCGGGGCGCTCGAGGCGGCGCTCACAGCCGTTGTGATGGGGCTCGTCGTGGCGCTCGACACGGCGTCCACAGCCGTTGTGCGCTCGTCGGGCGGCAAGGAGGAGGCCGCGGCGGCCGTGTCGGTGGGCTCCTTGATGGCCGCGGCAATCAGAGGAGGAGGGCGCGGCGCCGTCGTGGGCTCCTTGATGGCCGCGGCAATCAGAGGAGGAGGGCGCGGCGCCGTCGTGGGCTCCTTGATGATCGGCTCGAGCACATGCATCACCACCTCGAGCTGCGCCTGCTGCGCGATGCCCTCGCCGCCCATGGCCGCCGCAATCGCGAGCTCGGCCTGCAGCCAGGGTAGCAGCGCATCCCCGCTCTCAGCGCCACGTGGCTCGAGCCGACGGAGCAGGTTACAAAGCGCCGTCACGGGCGCCGTCATGGAAGGGGCGTTGCAAAGCGCCGTCACGGGCGCCGCCATGGAAGGGGCGTTACAAAGCGCCGTCACGGGCGCCGCCATGGAAGGGGCGTTACAAAGCGCCGTCACGGGCGCCGCCATGGAAGGGGCGTTACAAAGCGCCGTCACGGGCGCCGTCATGGAAGGGGCCGTTGGCAGCACGGGCGCGCCGAGAGCGCGGGCGCCGTCCTGGCGAGCACTTGCATGCGTCACCTCCCTGCCTTCTTCCAGGTACTCGAGCCCGCCCCTGGACACGTCCGGGACCGCGGCGGCAAGGAGGCGGCTGTACTCGTCGTCGGCGTCTTCGTCGCCGTGGAGGGGAATCTTGAGCAGCACGTGGCTGATCGAGCCCAGCAACGACGAGGGCGGCAGCGGAGGCGGCGGCTTCGCCTCTTCGACCTCCACCCGCAAGGGGGGTGCGATCTCGTCGGCGAGATAGTAGACGAGATCGCCGCGAGGTGCGATCTCGTCGGCGATCTCATCTGCGATCTCGGCTGACGAGATCGTCGGCAGCAGTGCATGTGAGGGCGATGAGCGCGTGCGCGGCGGCGGTGTGGTCGCCGTGGCAAGCACTTGCATGCGCGGTGGCGGTGTGGTTGCCGGTGCATCGGGCCTCGCTGGCCCCACCAGCGTCTCCAGGTCGAGGGACTCCCGTGCCATCGCCAGTAGCTGGAAGTGCACGCAGGGCATGCATGCAGCTCCGAGCAGAGCGTGCGCACGGTAGGCTGTGTACCCAGTGCGTGGTTCGTCAGTTTCGTTAGTTGCGTACCCAGTGCGTAGCTCGTCGACGCGCGTGTCGCGCAGCAATGTGAGCAGTAGGGAGAGCTGCGGAGCCGTTAGAGTGGCCACGTGCACCATGCACTGTTCCGACGCGGGCACCACATAGCCCATGCAGGCGCCAGGCAACCTCCCCGCCGCGCTACTGGCCGAGCTGCCCGCCGCGCCGTCCACCGCGCCGCGCGCCGCAGCATGGTCCGCGGCGGGCAGCGGAGAGGACGTGGTGAGCACTTGCATGCAACGAGGCCTCCCTGACGCAGCATGGTCCGCGGTGGGGGTGGGTGCGATGTCAAGGGACGCTCTGGGGCTGAGGAACCCGCCACGCGCGGCCTTGATGGCGGCCGCGCCGAGCGGAGGGAGAAGCGATCGGAGGGAGGCGATCGCTGTGGCCGAGAGCAGCGTGCCGCTGCCGCTGCCGCTGCCACCGCCGCCGCCACTGCCGCCGCCGCCGCCGCCGCCGCCGCCGCCGCCGCCGCCGCCGCTACTCACGGCAGCGCCCTCGTGTGCGCCCGAGGCGACGAGCACTAGGGCGGCTGAGAGGTCAGCCAGCGCAGCCTCCAGTGACGCCTCGTCGTTCGCGGTGAGCAGGCTGAGCCCGTACGTGTGCGGTGCGCGTACCTGTGGGGAGAGGAGAGCGAGGCGCCGTTGTGAGCACTTGCATGCGGCCTCCCTGACGCGAGGCGCGCGGCGATCCATCCCTGACGTACCGCGGGTGCGATCCATCCCAAGATCAGCAGCTCGGCAGCCAGCGTCGAGACTCCGAGGGACGCGTCGTTTCGAGCACCTCCGAGGAACGCGTCGTGTCGAGCACCTCCGCGTGACGCGTCGTTTCGAGCACCTCCGAGCGACGCGTCGTGTCGAGCACCTCCGAGGGACGCGCAGATGACGAGCAGCGCACTCGGCAGTGCCGCCGCGTGGTTCGTCAAGGCGCCCAGCACCTTTTCGCACGCAGACAGCAGCGCGCTGCCGGCGCCGGCGCCGGCCCCATCCTCGCCCGCTGCACTGACGTCGACATTGCTGCTACCCCCTGCGTCCATCTCAGCGGCGGCGATGGCGTCAAGGAAGGTCTCGAGCACGCCGCTCAGTGAGCGATGCAGGAAGCGGCGCGCGGAGGGGAGCCGACAGAGGTGCTCGGCGAGCAGGTGCCGGAGGAGCGGGCTGGGCCACGGCGCCGACTCAACGTCTGCAAAGTCGGGCGGTGCCGCCGCCGGTGATGCGAGGTGAGGGGCTGCAAAGTCGGGCGGTGCCGCCGGTGATGCGAGGTGAGGGAGGCGTTCGAGTTCGCAGAGTGCCACGACGGCGGCGCGCTGGCGCCGCTCGTCGCCCGGATTGAGCGGATCGAAGAGGGCGCTGGCCGCTTCGGCGAGGCACGCCGCCTCCTCCTCCGCCAGCCCGGGGGCCGTGCGAGTGCTCTTCTGAACGAGCAGCCACGCGAGCACCGTAGGCTCACGCATGAGGTGGATGGCGCGCATGATCCAGCGCAGATGCGGACGTAGCACGGCCGGCAGACTGGGCGCCGGGAGCCGTGGCGGTGTCGGCGACGCACCAGAGCCCGCCGGCTCCAGCAAGGGCGTAGTCGGCGGCAAACGGCACGGCTTTCCGAGGCAGCTGAGCAGTCGCTCCACCGTCAGCCGCAATCCGACGGCCTCCTCGCCCAGCCGCACGAGTGTGGCTTCGAGGTTCTGGATCGCGCGATCCTCGCAGCCGACGAGCACGTCGAGGTGCTGCAGGGTCACGGCCGCAGCACGCCAGGAAGAGACGGCCATTGCCTTTCCAATCAGGGCAAGTCAGCATTTTTCGTTAAAAATGTGGCCGCTATTATTATAGCTAGAGCTATATAGCCATAGAAGCACCACTTCCGGACCCGACATACACACCAGACCAGTGAGTGAGTGAGTGAGTGAGTGAGTAAGTGAGTAAGTGAGTGAGTCTTTGTCAATTGTCACCAGACCAAACACAGGCTCGCGGGTGCGGGAGCTCCCAGTTTTAAAACGGGAGGCGAACGCGCACCGACTTCCCTACCAGTGCCGAAGCACATGTACGATGTAGTCGCGGGCAGTGGTGTCGTGTTAACATTC
>Ga0210240_100496_pt1 | contig 34318 bp, 40 predicted proteins | sample ChrtobMetP5a_4mM_FD_155463 | JGI IMG/M metagenome (GOLD analysis project Ga0210240, IMG submission 155463) | Chrysochromulina tobin associated microbial communities from unialgal haptophyte culture, Seattle, Washington, United States - P5a_4mM | ecosystem: Host-associated > Algae > Haptophytes >...
CATCCTCAACGCCGCCAGCGCGCGCATGCTACGCGTCTCGTTTGGGGTCATGTAAGGTGTGTGTATTCTGAGCGGGCAGTAACAGTGCCGTAGCACCGGCTGTCGCGTCTGTCGTGTTAACGTTCACACGGGACACACGGGACACGCCCCTTTTCGGTAAAAAGACACCGGGGGGAGCCGGGACACACACGGGCACACGGACACACAGACGAACCTCACAACCATCCCAACCCACCAACGCACCCGAGCGACCGCGAGACGACCGAATCAGCGGCCGACTCAACGGCCGCAGCCCCGGAGCCGACCGCTCCCCGCGGCCGACTCGGTAAGCAAGGGGCTGGGGTTAAGCGGCCGTGAACCAACGTGTGAAGAGACAGACAGTCGGCGGAGCCATCAGCCCGGCCAGGGGGAACGGGTACGCGGGGAGATGTCTCCCTGCCGTTAGGGATATTGGGCATACCATGGGGATACATATCGGGAGTTCTGCTGCTCGGGATCGAGGCCCAAGGGGTTCTCGAACCTATTCGATGCGTGTCCTGATTGGTCCCAACGGGAGATAGATGAGGCAGATTGTGTGCCATTCGGCACCTATGCATCTCGTCGGCAGATTGTGTGCTACTCGGCACCTCTGCATCTCTCTGGGGGAGATTCGAAGCGCAATGGTGCGCATGATGTCGGTCTCTCTGTCGAGAGTGAAGTGTTACGTTTCAACGCGCGACCAGGTTTACGCCGACTGCGAGATCATCTTGCGCGTCGCGCCCCAAGCGAGTGTGAATGGGCTGTTATTGATGGCTGGTGAAGTCATATCGTAAGTTTAGCATATTATAACCTCCTGAGAGAGGTGGTGGGAAGCCGGCCGTTGCCGTTAGGCTACGGCGGATCGGACCTCGCGCCCGTCCGCGGTTTCGTCAAGTTTCGTCAATCGTCTGACGAAACCCGTGCGGTGGGCGCTCCACCACCCGCGACCCCGGGCAGGACCTTCAGTCCCTGCCCCTACTGGGATACCATGCGCATGGTTCTATACACGTATGGGTCATGTAGCATGGATTGTATGATATGTAATGTTCGAGTCATTGCGCAATGCGTAGGCTACCTGCAGCTCACGCCGAGAGTGCTCACGAACGAAGCCATGTAGCTGCCCTCTCAAGTGATGAATGGCTCGCCACCATCGAGTAGTAGCGGCGCGCCATCGTCTCGTCCTCCGGGAAGCCCCAGATGCCATCAGCGTATGCCATTCACCGAGTCAAGCTGCTGGATGCTCACGCAGCCATGTGGCTGCTCCCTCTTTGTTGGCGTCGATGCAATCATCGAGCGAGGCGATCGCCACCATCGAGTAGTAGCGGCGCGCCATCGTCTCGTCCTTCGGGAAGCCCCAGATGCCTTTAGCGTATGCGCGCCCCAGATGGTAGCACGCGCGTTTGCTTCCACGTTCAGCAGCCTGGCACATCAGCGTATTGGCACGCATGGGGCACTTTGGCACGCCCTTCCCAACCAAGTAGCAAGTGCCAAGGCAGCAAGTCCCAGTTGCATCCCCGGCCTCGTGGCTCTTCTTGTACCACTCGAAAGCCTTGGCATCGTCCTTTGCGAGGCCCTTCTGACCAAGCTTGTACCAATGCCCCAGGTTGCACATCGCCGCGCCATCGCCAGCCTCGGCCTCACGCAGCATCTCCGCCACCTCCTCCTCCTCCTCCAGCTTCAGCTTCCACGCGTCCACCTTGTCACCCGTGAGAGCGCCCGAGCTGACCATCGCGCGGATCATGTTCTTGACCCGCAGCGCCGGCAGCAGCCTCGTGCCCATCTTCAAGTTCGTCACCGGGCTCTTGTGCTGCTTCTCGAGCCAGTCCACGATGGCCGAGCGCTCGTACACGTTGCCGTCCTCCGCCATGACGGGGTCGACGGGCAGCGAGAAGGTGATGGGGCAGACGAGCTCGGCAAAGGCCTCCTCGGTGGCGCTCTTGTGTCGGCGCAGCTGCACCGTCTCGTCCTCGGCCTCGGCAGCCTCGCGGCCGCGCTTGGGCGGCATATTGTGAACGGGCCCTGTTCGAGTGTGAATGGGCTGTTAACGGTTGATAATTGCCAACCATTGGATGCCGCCATCTCGTGATGACACGGGAACCTTCGCACCCCATCCGCAGACGTTCTGCAGGAGTGTGACGCCGCGCCGGGCGCATCTTAGTGCTCTCATCTTCAACTCTGAACTCATGTCGAGCATGCACGTAGGACCGGTGACGCGGCTACGCGGCTCCGGCCGCAGGGAGACGCGCGGGGACTGCATAACGGTGCTGACACTCTGAAATCTAGAACCTCGGTACTAAATGTACACTGAACGATCGCTAGTAAAAATGCTGTTTTGGGGATTCACTAATGAGCCGAGACGCGAGCGCTCGAGCTCTTCCTTTTGGGTTTTGGCCAAGAGCATCATATCCTCTTTTTTGGCGATTTGAGGATATGTGTTTTGGCGACAACTGAAAGAGCATCATATCCCCCCCCGGCGCATTTCAGTTGTCGCCCTCGTCCTCATCCCCGTCCTCGTCATGCCGCCTGAATGGGTTGTGCTCGCTCCAGTACTGCACCCCCATCTCGATGCCCGGCGCCGCAGCCGCCTGCACGCTCGTCAGAGCACGCTGCAGGAGAGACTGCGGCTTTGGCACCGCGACCGGCTTGACCCTTTGCAGCCGCTTGTGGGGATTGAGGACGGCAAAGACCTTCCCGATCTCGCCCGGCGAGACACAGTTGTCACTGTTGCTATCGACGGCACTGAAGAGCGCCTCGAACTGAGAGCGCGCCATCAGAGGAGTAGAGAGCAGCCGCAGCATCCGCTCGCAGCAGCGTGTATCGAGTGGCAGGTGGTCGAAGCGCGAGTCGAGTTCCACAGGCACCTGATGGGGGAGGCCATCAGCGCTCGTGAGAGAAGCACTCAGAGGCGTTAGAGATGCAATCTCATGGCGCGAGCTCAAGCTCCATCGGCACCTCAGCTTCGTCAATCTCATGGCGCGAGCTCAAGCTCCATCGGCACCTCAGCTTCGTCCGAGGGGCGAGCATCAGGCGCAATCAGGGATCATCAGGCGCAATCAGTGAGCATCGGCACCTCAGCTTCGTCAGAGCCGCGGAAACTGCGTCCGAAACTTGTGCCGCCGCGGAAGCTGCTGTTCTCGCCGCGGGCGAGGGCCGCAAATGAGAAGCTGCTGTCACCCCCCCTTTTGAAGCTGCTGCTGTCACCCCCCCTTTTGAAGCTGCTGCCTCCGCCCCCCACCTTGAAGCTGCTCCCATCCCCCGCGCGGAAGGAGGCGCCATGTTGGGCACTTGCGCCCAGGTTGAACGACGTGTCGCTCGGCTCCTCGTCGAAGTTGACGTCGCTGAAGCGCTCGGCATTGAACCGGAGCACCCGCCACGCCTTGTGGGCGGCCTCGGACCCAATGTGGCCCGGCTCGCGGCACAGGTACAAGGCACCCACGAGGACGTGGATGTGGCGGTGCGGGAAGTGGTGTTCCCTCAAGATGGCGACGGACTTCCCAATGTACTTTGCTTGCCACCCCGGGATGAGCGCTCGCAGGTGTGTAGGGAGGGTCACGAGGGGATCCACCTGATGAGGGATGCAATCAAGGAAGGTCATCAGTGAGGTCATCAGGATCCTCAAGGGGAGGGTCACGAGGGGATCCACCTGATGAGGGACGCAATCAAGGAAGGTCATCAGTGAGGTCATCAGGATCCTCAAGGGGATCCACCTGATGAGGGATGCAATCAAGGAAGGCTATTCGAGAGGAGACCAGCCATGGAATCGCTGATGACCTTCCTTGAGTGCATCTTTGATTGCATCCCTCATCGGGAGGCCATCCATGTCAATCAATGGCAATCCATGGCAATCAGGGGCCATCAGCGCCCATCAGCGACACTCACGTCTTCGGCCCGCTTGATGATCGGAGCAATCAGCGACGAGTGCACTTTCGCATCGATCGCCTCGCCCAGCATGATAGCGCTCTGAACCCCGTCGTCCAAGCTCATTCCACAGCTCTCGAGCCAGCTCAGCCCAATCCGATCGCCATCCAACTCCGCTCTGAGCGCCGTGCCGAGCACCGACGACGAGGGCGACTTCTGTTTCAGATAGCGCCGAAGAGGGTTCGCGAAGGATTCGTCACTCATGGTCGACTTTCGGACGGTTTGAGCCCACTGACCCTTGAAGGCGAGTAGCCCGTTGATGCCCGTGCTCTTCGCGGCCGCACCGAGCGATTGGAATGCACTCTCCTCGATGGCCTCAAGTGGTGACATGAAGTCTTTCGTGCTCATCTCGTCCAGCGCCTTTCGCGCCTCGCACATCACGGCGCAGAACTGAGCAAAGGTCAGGTCCGACCGGCCTTGCAATGCGGCCTCCTTGAACGGCGCGAGCACCTGATGAGGGTGGCAATCGGATGCGCTCAGTGAGCATCAGGCGCAATCAGAGAGCATCAGGCGCAATCAGCGAGCATAAGCGAGCATAAGCGGCGCAATCAGCGAGCATAAGCGGCGCAATCAGCGAGCATCGGCAGCGCCCTCACCGGCTCGCTAAACCCGTGGGGCATGTAAAGGGCCTCAGCCAGGAGGACCAGGAGGTCCGAGAAGGCGGCAGAGTCCACCCCGTGCGCACACATCCACCGGTCGGCATTCGAAACCAACTCGGCGGTGGCGAGGTGCTCAGCACGGCGCCCGTGCTGGCTCGAATGGCTGCTCTTGAAAGTTTTGAAATCGAACGGGTTGGCGGGAAGACGCACGAGCTCGCCGCCACCCAGGGCTGTCCATGCTGCGCGCAGGGGTACGAGGGGATGGCCGCCACCGCCGCCGCCGCCGCCGCCGCCGCCGCCGCCGCCGCTGCCGCCGCCATCGTTCCTCTCGATGCTGTGACTGACTACTCCACCGACGTTGGCAGTTGCATTCACACTCCCGTCGGGGGCCTCGGGCGCATGGTGTGAATAGAGCGCCAGCAGAATGCTGAGGATGGCCTCATCATCGTATCCGAGGTCGCGCATCGTGAGCAGCATCGCGCCAGCTTCTGCTCGGCGTGGCACGGGCACGATTTGACGAACCTCACGAGGCCGACCGTTCTTGACATTCGTCAGCTCCAGAAAGGCGGTTGAGCAGGCCTCGGCGCTGTTGCGCGCCTTATTCTTAGGCTTGAGCTTTCGGATCATCGTGACGAATTCGTCAAATTCTACCTTACCGGAGTGGTCGGCGTCCACCTGCCATAACGGGACGCACTCGCAATCAAGAGGTGCAATCAAGAGGTGCAATCAGCGGGGCAATCAAAAGGTGCCATCAGCGGTGCAATCAAGAGGTGCCATCAGCGGTGCACTCAGTGCACTCAGTGCAAACAGCAGTGCACTCAGTGCACCTCCTCGAAGAGCCTCTCGACGCGAGATAGCGGCAGATCGTCTCCGAGCAGCGGCAGCAACCGTGCGAACTCACTCAGCTTCATATCACGATCGAGCACGTCGTTTGTTTCCTTTTTGAGCTCCCCCTTGGCCTCACGCTTCTGCTTGCGCGTCTGTTGGGAGGCTTTCATCTGACTGCCTGGCGACGGTCGACCGCCCGTACGGCGCAGCTCGTCCTCGTCCTCGTCGTCCGCACACACAGCGACGAGAACGACCCAAGCCTTGCGGAGCGCGTCACGTGATCGGGACAGGTACACCGCATCGACGACTAGCGAGGCTTGCTCATCATCGAAGCCTGCCGTGAGGATGAGATGACCCACAATCAGACCAATCAGAGGCCATCAGAGGCAATCAGACGCAATCAGAGGATGCGATGGCCCACAATCAGAGGCCATCCAGAGGCCATCCAGAGGCCATGCAGAGGCCATTCAGACACAATCAAGAGGAAATCAGAGGCCAATCAGAGACACTCAAGAGGCCCTCAGTGGTACTCACCTGCCGAGCGCAGGCGTGAGATGATCCGGCCCGCAGAAGCAAGCTGCTCGAGTGTAAGGCGATGGAGGAGCTGTCCACGGAGCACGATGAGCGATTGCAAGGCGGAGAGTGCTAAGCCAAAAGACGATTCTTCGACCGTGCGCTGCAACGGCAGGGCTCCGAGCACCTCACAGAACTCGCCGAAGTCGAGTTCATCTGATGAGGGAGGCGATCCGAGGCGCTCAGTGGCTGATGAGGGAGGCCATCAGAGATGATGAGGGAGGCGATCCAATCCGAGGCGCTCAGAGGCTGATGAGGGAGGCAATCAGAGATGATGAGGGAGGCAATCCAATCCGAGGCGCTCAGAGAGCATCCTACGTGAAATCAAAGAGCATCCGGCGTATTCAGAGAGTATCATCAGGCGTAATCACGGATCGTCAGATGATAGCACACCGTTGCCGTCCTGGTCGAAGACGGAGAAGAGCTGATCCGCCTCAGCTGCCGTCAGCCCCATCCCGCCAGTGATCAGACCGAGCACCGACTTCCAGTCGGACTTGCCGAGCACCCCCTTCTCACCCGCCGGCACAAAGACGCTCCATGCCGCGAGGAGCCGTTGGCGGGTCCCATGGAGGAGTCCAAGCACCACGTCACGCGCCTGGGCGGTCGTGTAGATGGTCGCACCCAATCAGAGGCCATTAGGGGCAATTAGGGGCAATTAGAGGCCATCCGAGGCCTTTCGAAGCCATCGGAGGTCATTAGAGGCAATTAGGGGCAATTAAAGGCAATTAGAGGCAATCAGAGGCCATTCGAAGCCATCGGAGGTCATTACCTGGGCGGTCTTGTAGCCAGCTGAAGCCATTGTGCGCGCGATGCCCGCCGCACGCTGCCGCGCGTCCCACTCAAGCCCGTACTCGCGTGCCACCTGTTCACCCAGAAGCCATCATGCGTCATCAGTCATCTTAGGTCATCAGAGGGTCATCAGAGGGTCATCAGAGGGTCATCAGAGGGTCATCAGAGGAAATGAACACACCTGTTCGACCCACGGAAACTCCGCGCCCGGGCGCAGCCGTGCATGCAACCTCGAATCGGCTGTGCTTTGCCGGAGGAGGCCCGGCCCCGAGGGCACAGCTGCGTGTCCTTTTCGGGTGCCGTTATAATGGTCCGCTGCAGCCATGGCTGTTGGTGAAACCAGGTGTGAGTGGCACTGAGTGGTGGTGGCAATCAGTCGCAATCAGTGGCGATCACGAGCACTCACCTGCCCGTTGGTCAAACCAGGTGTTGAGAAGGGTCTCCCAACGCCCCGCTTCACAAAGCCGTTCTTGCCTCTCCTCGACGAGCAGAGCTGAGACCGCGTCTGCGTGCAACGTGCGGGAAAGCATCTGCAGCGTGCGTAGATGACTGGCCTCGCCCGTCCCATCGGGCGCCGTCTCGAGCGCCACCTGCCTATTTTGTAGCGCCGTCTCGAGCGCCGTCTCGAGCGCCGTCTCGAGCTCCAAATCTCCCGCGGCGACGCCAACGGTCGAGCCGTTGGCAGCCGCCTCCGCGAGCGCGAGTGCCTCGGAGAGCCCACGAAGACGCTCGGGTCGCTCGACCCTGATGAAGCACGCAATCAGAGCCACTCAGGTGGGCCGTCACGAGGCACTCGGCGGCCATCACGAGGCACTCGGCCGGCGTCCATCACGAGGCACTCTAGATGGCCGCATGTACAGCCATTCATAGCGCGCATGTGGCTCATCAATGGCAATCAAAGGCAATCAAAGGCAATCGAAGGCAATCAAAGGCAATCAAAGGCAATCAATGGCAATCCATGGCAATACGTACAGCCAAACGTAGCGCGCATGCGTCTCATCCTGCTCAGGGTTGAGCGACGTGCCCGGAAGCATGACGGGTGGGGCCAGCACCGCCGCGTCCGCACGCGCCCGTTGCTCTATCCCGAAGAGCATCCTTCGCGCCTCCCGTAACCTCTCCCCGGCCGCCCTGGAATTCGCAGCAGCACCCTTCGCGCTATCGAACAAGGGTCGCCTCTCGACGACTGCCTGCCGAACGCCGGTCGCAATCTCGTGCAGGTCGAGCTTCCCGTCGCCATCTGCGTCCAGAGCTTCCCACAGCGACGACACGTCCCTTTTTGAGGACGAAGTTGACGAAGTTGACGAATTCATGGCCTGGCTGAGCGATTGGCGCACGCGGAGCAGCTCGCGCGAGTATCCAGTAAAGAGGCCGACTTGGTCGTCCGCCCCTGTCCTCGGGCCGGCCGCCATCAGCACCTCGTTGTACAAGCTGTACGTGTCGTCGGACGAGACACCTGCTGCTGAGGCCGTGGAGCCGCCATCGCCGCCGCTCACTATGAGCAGTCGCATTTCGCGCAGCTTCTCAAGGTTGCCCATCGCCTGCCACCCCGCGTCGTCCTCGTTGAGCTCGACAAACGACGGCCGCCGACCCAGGCGCCCGGCGAGCGTACTCTCGGCGGTTCGCGCCGCGGCGATCGCCGCCCTCCAGCGCAACCGGAAGAAGTGTGGCAGTGTCGCGTCGTCGCCGCCATCCGTCTGCATGAGCTCCGTCAGGTAGCCCTCGAGTAACGAGACCTTGCTGCTGCGAGCTGGCGCCTTGCTGGAATGCGCCTGCTCAACCTGCGCTGCTGCCGCCGTACCGCCCGCGTCGAGTCGGATAAGTGCGGTGCTGCTCCCCATGCCACGTGCCTCGAACAGCGCTGACAGGGCTCGCGAGGTCTGCTCTTCGATGGATGCGCTGCCGTGATCGGAAACGCGGAGTATGGCCGACGACTTCTTCGACGATTGTCGAGCGCGCTCGCGCTCGAGAGCACGGGCGCGTCGCTGCACGGTGGCCGACATCGTCGCTCGTCGGTCGCGGCGCCCCAAAAATCGCGATCCGCTAAAGATGGGTTTTTTCACAGGCTGCAAGGATGTCGAAACAGTGAAGTGGGGAGGCCGCTCAGGTTCCAAATGTCACTTCCACATCGTGCAGGTAGGTCGCGATTTGGGTTTCGTCGAAAACGCTCCGTCTGTTTCATCCAGCGACTGACGTCGGCCACTCGCTGCGCACCTTAGTCCGGGTCGGCGATCTTTTGTACACTGTTGTCCCCCCCAGGGCAGTGACTCTTCCATATGCTCGTCCCGGACGGCCCCGTGGTCTTCGTGCTCGGCGGCCCAGGCAGCGGGAAGGGCACGCAGTGCGCCAAGCTCGTTGAGCGGTACGGAGCGGCGCACTTCTCAGCGGGCGACCTGCTGCGCGCGGAGGCGAAGAAGGGTACCGAGCAGGGCAAGATGATCGACGAGATGATAAAGCAGGGGGCGCTCGTGCCTACGCAGATCACTCTCGACCTGCTCAAGGCGGCGATCAAGTCCCGCAAGGGGCCCTACCTGATCGACGGCTTCCCGCGCTCGCTTGACAATCTGCAAGCCTTTGACAACCAGGTGTACGGTGGGTGTGCCCTAACGCTGGTTTACGACCTGTCGGAGGCGGCCATGGAAGAGCGCCTTTTGAAGCACGGCGAGACGTCGGGCCGAGCCGACGACAACGCCGCCACCATCAAGAAGCGTTTCAAGACCTTTTGGGATGAGTCGATGCCGGTGATCGACATCCTTCGAGCACGCAAGGGGGGCCTGATGGTGTCGACCATCGACGCGTCCCGGACGCCCCAAGAGGTGGCGATCGATACCTGGCGCGTGTTCGACAAGATCGCAAACGTGATCAACATGCTCGTCCCGGACGGCCCCGTGGTCTTCATGCTCGGCGCCCCTGGCACGGGTAAGGGCGCGCAGTGCGCTAAGCTCGTCGAGCGATACGGCGCTGCACACATTAAAGTGAGTGACCTGCTGCGCGCGGAGGTGAAGAAGGGTACCGAGCAGGGCAAGATGATCGATGAGATCATGAAGGAACATGACGTAGTCCCCGCTCCAATCACTCTCGACCTGCTCAAGGCGGCGATCAAGACCCGCAAGGGGCCATACATTATCGACGGCTTCCCGCGCTCGCTTGACAATCTGCATGCCTTTGACGACCAGGTGTACGGGGGCCATCGAGGCTTTGGGTGTGCACTCGCGATCTTTTACTTCATGGCGGATGCGGAGATTGCGGTAAAGCGGAAGCTGGAGAGGAATCAAACGCAAAAGAAAGGCATCCAAGATCTCGACGAGCACGCCGAAGAGCTCAGGAAGAAATTCCACAAGTTCAAGGGGCAGTGTATGCCGGTGATCGAGAAACTGAAAAATCGCGGCTTGCTCGCGACCGTCGACGGGCACCCCTCTTTCAATGCCGTGTTCACCGCCACCTGCAAGGCCTTCGATAAGGTGGCCGCCCCTCTCGTGACGTGGCGAAAGGCCCAGGTGACCGAATACCTCGCGAAGCATGCCATGAAGGAGCGGCTCGAGGCGGCCTTGCATGCGGCCGTTGGCTCCCAGGCGCCCGACCCGGCCAGTTTTGTCGCGGAGTGCATCGCACCCCCGGGCCCGCGCCGCCCACGAACCGCGTGCGGCACGTTCTTGCGTATTGTCACCGTGAACGACGTGTACAAGCTCGACAACTACCCCCGCGTCGCGAGCGCGGTCGCCGCCGCTAAGAAAGCGGCCGCGGCCCTCGACTGTGTAGTGATCTCAACCTTGCCAGGTGATGAGCGCTGACGACCTCCGATGACCCCCGATGGCCTCTGATGACCTCTGATGACCTCTGATGACTCGACTCTGTGTGGTGATCTCGACCTTGGCAGGTGACTTCTTGTCTCCGTGCCCTCTCACCGCTCTCGACGGCGGGCGGGCGATGACCGAGGGGCTCAACAAGGCTAAGATCGAATACGTCATGCTCGGCAACCACGAGCTTGACTATGGCTTCCAGTGGTCCGTGGATCGCATGCAAGCCTTCAAGGGCAAGGTGGGCCATGATTGCCTTGACTGCGATTGCTCTCGATCTGTCACTGAGGGGCTGCGCGTGCTCGATGCTCTGATGGCTCTGATGGCTCTGATGGCTCTGATGGCTCTGAGGGGCTGCGCGTGCTCGATGCTCGATGACCTTCTCTTGACGACTTACTCTCGTGCTCGATGCGCGATGCGGCAGTGCATCAACTCGAACATCACGACGAAGCCAATCGACACGTTCCCCAAGTACGCCGCCATTCCACGTGTGGGTTGATGACCTCTGAGGACCGCTGATTGCGTCTCTCATGAGGGCTTGATGACCTCTGAGGACTACTGATTGCGTCTCTCATGATGGCTTGAGGACCTTTGAGGACCCTGATTACGTCTCTCCTCTCACAAGTGCGTCCATGATGACCTCTGGGGACCTCTGATGACCTCTGATTGCTTCCTCTCATAGGTACGACGTGATCCACGTGGGCGACCGAAGGGTGCTCATGACCGCCTTCCTCTCGGCGGATACCTCCATCTACGCCCCGGCCAACACACCTACGGTCATCCCGCCCGCCGAGGCAGCGGTGGCGATTTGGAACGAAGCCAAGGAGGCCTTGGGGTACACCCCAGACGTGCACCTGCCCATGACGCACCAACTGGTGCCCGAAGACAAGGCCTTCTGCCTCGCGCTCGCCAAGCACAAGGAGCTGGGCCCACGCACGCCTATCGTACTGGGCGCGCACGAGCACGAGGTATACATTGACTCGTGTGGTGGTGCAAAGATCATCAAGACGGGCGCCGATGCTGAAGAGATTGGATACGTTGATATTTGGTGGGGGACCGATGGCGTGATGCACTCAAAGGTAGAGCTGGTGCCCGGCTGTGAATTTGACGAGGAGCCTGAGGCGAAGAAGTTCTGCCTGGAGCAGGAGGACTTTGTTCGGCGGGTGATGTCCGCACCGCTGATGCCAATCCCGGCGTTCATGAGCTCCAAGACGGTGCGCCACTCGCCTTCTGGGGTGGAGATGATGACCTCTCTGATGACCACTGATTTCCTCCCTCATCAGGTGCGCCACTCGCCTTCTGGGGTGGCCACGCTACTCCTCACCCAAATGCTGCGTGGATTCCGAAAAGAGAAAGTGGAGCTGTGCGTGGTCCACGGCGGCAGTGTGCGCGCTGGCAAGGAGTATCAGGCCAATACGACCTTTACGATGGGCGATCTCTTCGCGGAGTTCGCATTTGATGGACCTATGGCGGTGATCTTGGTCAAGGGCTCGATCCTTCAAGCATCCACGGCCAACACGCGCAACGCTCCCAAGCCCGCGCCCGACTTCCTCCACTTTGATGAAGGAGTCGTCATCGAGCCCGAGAAGCATGCCATCCTCTCTGTTGGGGGCGTTCCCTTCGACCCCGAGAAGATGTACAAGATTGCGATCAACCAGCTGCTGCTCACCGGGCTCAACGTGATCGAGCCTCTGATGAGCTACGTGCGCGCCAACGTCAAGGTGCCCACCGAAGAGAGTTGCCGCCTGAGCAAGAACGTGGTCATCGAGGTCTCCATGAAGGACGTCTGGCGCCACCTGATCGACTTCCAGTCTTTTGATGAGGACGGGAACGGAGCGATCGAGGACGCGGAGTTGCGCGCGGGGATCAAGAAGTTCTTCGCGCAGGTGGCGAGCCGACCAGAAGGAATCTCCGTCGAGGAGGTGGCCGCCCTCATCAAGAAGAAGCAAGGGCACCTCTCCCTCGTCGAGCAGCTCGTCAAGACGCTGGACACCAACGGCGACGGCTACATCGACGAGGAAGAGATGCTTGCGTTGTCCCACTGATGACCCACTGTGATTCCCCACAGACTGTTTCGTCACAGCCGTTCTCATGTGGGATTCTCCGACGGAAGGCATAGCACAGGACGAGGATCGACGAGCAAAGGGGTTGCAGCGTCCACTGTCCATGTATGCCAGACGTCATGGGCTAGGCTTCTTGGGATGTGGTTTGATGCGCTGTGGAGGCTCAACTTCAGTTGTCTTTAGATCTAGGGCTGGCATTGACGAATCATTGAGCATGCGGAATAGCATGGAATGGGCCCCGCGCCTTCGAGAGCGCTCCGTGTTGTATGTGACTACGGCCTCCCGTGTGAAGCTGTGAACGCCTCTCCGGTGCTATGACATGTATGTAGTGTTGCGTCACGGGCCGAGAGTTCTCGGGAACTGAAATTCATGTATTATTATGACGAATTACCAAATGAAGAGACGAATTCCAAATGAAGAGTTCCGTTCCTTGTTTCATCATCAAGAATCTTTTATGAGGTCCATGCTCACATGCCTTCTGCTCGCCACCGAGCTGACGTGCGCGAGCGCGCTCTCGTTGAGGCGAACCGTCCTGCAATCGTCTCTGCCGCGGCGGATGCCGCCACAATCGCCGGCGCAGAGCAAGCGCACCACGATCACCCAAGCGTCTCTCCTCGAGCCACTCGCCGTTGTCTTGCGTCGCGCCGTGCCTACGGTGGCGCGAAATTCGTCGCCGCTCGCCTTTGCCGCACCGGTGCTCGCCTTTGCCGCGCCTGGCCTCATCTTCAGCAAGCCTCGAATCATCGTCACCCTCGTTGCGGCCATTGGATTGATTGGAGGCAACTTCATCCACCGCCAATTTTGCAAGGATGCGGTAGATGAGTGCCCAGTTTCGATTCCTGACTGGTGGGAGTCCAATGCGTTTACCAACCTTGCCGTGGCCATGGCCAGTGCTGGCGCCGAGGCTGCGGCCGCAGCCATCAGCGTGGGTGCGGCAGCTGTGAGCAGCACTCTGTCCGAGGACTCCCTCGAATCGTCCAAGGGGGACCCCAAAGTCTGGCTGACCTCCGGGGACAGGGCAGACGACATTTGAGCAACGAGTCGCGTATGAGTGCTTGAGGCGTGGCAGGCGGTCTGTCCTTAAGGAGTTGTCGTCGTATTTATAATCTGTGGGTGTCATCTGATACCGTATCGACCGGATCACCCGACACCCGCGAGCCGCGGGGCACTGTTGCACGACAGCGGGACAGCGGTTTCCATGGCGCTCGAACCCGTGCTGTGCCTGTGCCAGCCTAAGTGCCAGCCGGCGTGCGCGGCGCACACGCGCGGACGAACGCCTTGACATGTCCAGACATCTGGCTCGACCCAAATATGGACACCTGGCTCGACCGCTTCATCGCGGTCTGCTCCGCCCCACACCTTGGAGCGCCGTGGGAGGACCTGTGTTCACACCTTGGAGCGCTGGGAGGACCTGTGTTCACACCTTGGAGCGCTGGGAGGACCTGTGTTCACACCTTTGAGCGCTGGGAGGACCTGTGTTCGTGCCCGCGCCCGTCACAGCGCCCGTCATGCGCCTGTCCCTTTGCGCCTACGCCTTGGATTTCGTCATCATCGCCGCGTCATGATCATCGCTTCTTCTTGCGCTTCGTCTCCTTGCCTTTGGCGCCCTTGTTGATGAAGATCTTCATCGCCCTCTTCTTGAGCGCCTCGCGATCGAGCACCTGGTTCAGCGGGTCATCGGCAGCTCCCTCCTCGTCGCCCTCCTCGCCCTCGTCGCCTTCCTCCTCGTCGTCCTCGTCCCCGGGCACCTTGAACTCCTTCGCAGACGCGCCCGCCGCCATCAGCAGCGGAGCGAGCGCCTCCGCCGACTCCATCCCATCGCGGGCCACCAGTCCCCGCCCCTTGAGAGCGGCGACCAAGCTCATACGGTACTCCTCTCCCGTCATCACTGGCGAGGGTGCCCCAGGCGCCGTACTGGGCGAGAAGGGGGACCTCTCATCAGGCGCCGTACTGGGCGCAGGCGGCTCCGTCACCACCGCCAGTCCGCCCTCAGCCTCTTCACCGTCGGCGTCGCCCGGGACGGCGCCTTCGGCGTCGGCCGGTCTGGCACTGCCCTCTGCCGCTTCGGAACTGCCAGCCGCCTCGTCGGCGGCATTGGACAGCGCCGCCGCCGCCACCGCCGCCGCCACCGCCGCCACCGCCGCCTCCTCCTCCTCCTCCGCCGCCTCCGCCTCCGCCACCGTCGCCGTCGCCGTCGCGTTCGCCGGCAGCGCCGTCCTGTGCGCCGGCAGCGCCGCCTTCCCGATGAGCTCGCGGAGCAGCCCGAGGCTCTCCTCGAGCGCCTCGACGGTCAAGTGGTCCTGGCTCCTCTCCGCCTCCAGCGCGCCCGGGACGGCGCCGGGTCGGGCGCCGTGTCGAGCGCCCTTGAGGGCCATCTGCGCCGTCGTGGGCGTCGAGCCCTCCTTCGCGGGCGTCGTCCCGGGCGTGCCGAAGGCCTGCTGCACCGCGCTCTCGGCGGAGCGCTTCGCCTTCACCTTGCCTGGAGAGGGCGAGGCCTCGGGCAGCATCAGGTCAGCACGGGAGTCGAGCACGGCGGCGGTTTCGCCACTCAAATCTCCCGCCTTGAGCAGCCCCGTCGGAGGCGGGACTGAGGGCGGATGCAGGATCATGAGCCCCAGCGCGAGATCGCTGGCGTGCTGCTGCCGACCGCCCTTACGCCAGACGCCCGTCCCTTTGCCCTCAGTGCCCGAGACGGCGCCCGCGAGCGGCGCGGCGCCGCGGAGCCCCTTGGCAGTGTGGAGCATGCGGCTGAGCTGCGCTACAGCGGCGTGGGCGTGCTGCATGATGGCCGCCGTGCGCTTCGCTCGTGAACGAGCCGCGCGCAGCTGGCGCTGCTGCTCGAGGCGAGACTCCTCGCCCTGGCCCTGTGGGGATTGGGCGCGCGCTGTGGTGAGCGCTTGCATGCAGGGCAGGTAACATCAGTGGCAATCAACGTACCTGGCCCTGTGGGGATTGGGGGCGCCCTGTGGGGATCGGCGGCGAGCCGGCGCGGTTATCGGACGTGTAACGGAGCTGCAGCAGCTTCTTCTTGCGCTCGTGAAACCTGAGGACGGGCGCCCGATACGGCGCGCGATCAGAGCTCCTCGGCGGCAATCAGAGGTCCATCAGCGCACTCCTTGGAGAGCAATCAGAAGCTCATCAGAGGTCCATCAGAGGTCCATCAGAGGTCCATCAGCGGTCCTTCAGAGGTCCATCAGAGGTCCATCAGCGTACTCCTTGGAGAGCAGCTCGATCGACCTGGTCGCCTGTCGATGGAGGTTGGCTAGCAGAGCGAAGGTCTCCTCCTGCGCCTTGAACTTCTCAACGATCAGGTCAGCTTCCGAGGTGCCCATCACCTGGCGCGAAGAAGGGCGCACACTTCTTATTAGTCGTCATCCAATGGGTACTCAGAGGTCATCCGAGGCACTCAGAGGTCATCCGAGGCACTCAGAGATCATCAGAGGTCATCAGAGGTCATCCGTGGCACTCAGAAAGCACTCTGCGCGCCCTCAGCCACCCTCAGCGCACCTCCGCAATCAAGAGCCATCACGAGTCATCACGCGCCATCACGCGCCCTCACGCGCCCTCACGCGCCCTCAGCGCACCTCCGCTATCGAGTCGAAGATGAGCTGGAGCTTGGCGATGCGATCTCGCTCATCGTCGAGCGAGCCGACGGATGTGAGGTGCTCGTTGCGAGAGAGCGCGTCCAGCCGCTCCGCCTCCAGAGCACGCAGCTTCTCCGCCGTGCGTGTCGCGTGATCCGCCGCGGCCTGCTGCCGGGCCTGCAGCTTGTCGCGCTTGGCCTGTAGCTTCTCCGCCTGCGCGGCGAGCTCGAACGAGAGTGTCTTATCCTGACGGAAGAGCTCTGCCTCGGCCGCGTTGCGCACGTCCGTCGCGTCCTTGAGCATCAGGTACAGCTTCTTCGCGTCCGCCTGCTTCGCGCTCGATTGGAAGTCGATCTCGTTCAGGTCGCGCCGGTAGGTCTTCTCCTCGCTGCGGATGCGCTCGATCATCAGCCCGTAGGTGCTATGGTCGTGGTTGGCCACATCAATCTCCGCCTCGACGTCCGCGAGCTCCGCCTCGAGCTCCGCGACCTCCGCCGCGTCCTCGTTGGCGCCAGCCGACAAGTCTGCCGACTTTGTGAAGCCGCTGGTACGCTCGACCATCTGGTGGAGCTTTTGCCGCAGCGTGATGCACTCGGCAGTGATCTCATCGTGCCGCTTGCGCAGCTTCGTCGCCTCCGCGTTCAGCGCCCTCAACGCCACCTCCGGCTCGGGCTCCGGCTTCAACTCCGTGCTCATGGCGCAGAAACCCGAACCGCCAGCGTCCATTCATGAACAGGGCTGTGAAAGCAGTTGTCTTGCAACGATGGGACTTAGGGAAAGGGTATGCGCGCGATCGCTCGCCTGCAACTGAAAGTAAGCAGACCCTCCGAAACCGTGGCAGGAGTCATCCGCACGCGTCAATGAGCGCTGCGTTGCGTGCGTGCCAGAGAGTCGCGATGATCGATGCCACCGCGCCGGATGGCACGCGTCTGCACCTCTCCGCGCATTCAGTGAGCGGTTACAAGGGCGTGTTCGAGTCTGCGGGACGCTACCAGGCTCAAGTGCGCGTCGGTGGCAAACAAAAATACATTGGCATCTTTCCGACGAAGATGGAGGCCGCGATCGCCGTCGCGCGCGCCATAGGCGAGCCATCGGATGATCCCGATGCCGATCTTGCGACGGCGACGGACGTTCGCGACGGAGGCCATGGCGCGGCCACGGAGGACGCAGACATGGCCGAGGCCGAGGCAGACATGGCCGAGGCAGGGGACGCTGGAAGTGGGCCCCAGGTGGAGGTCACATCGACCAAGGTGGAGGTCACATCGACCAAGGTAGACGACGACGACGACGACCAGGGCGGCTCGTCCATCGGTCCGTACTCGGCCGAAGTGGTCGGGCAGATGCGCGGGCCGGAGCTACGCCGGGCGGTGCGCGGCGCCTTGACCGAGTCGGGCAAGACGCAGACTGCCTTCGCCATCGCGCTTGGTGTGAACCCCGCCTACCTGTCCCAGTGGCTGAACCAGAACTGGTACGGGCACACGCATGGCAGGCCCAAGGTGGAGAGATTCATCGAGGGGAGGGTGCGCGCGTACCTTCGCGGCGGGGCCCTCGAGCCCGTGCATGCATGCATGGGGCCGCCGGCACCTGGCGGCGCCACCAGCAGTGCGCCCACCCAGCCCATGCATGCATGCAAACATGCACAAGGCGGCGCCACCAGCAGTGCGCCCGCCCAACCCATGGAACGGCGGCGCCAGCCTAGGGCGACGTCGACGGCAGCGACGGGTGACGCGGCATTGCGCCAACGACTCTTTTCGAATCTGGTAGACGAGGTGCAAGGCGGGAGCTCGTCGACTGATGACCTCTGATGATCCTTGATGACACTTGATGACACTTGATTGCATCCCTCATCGGGTGCGAGGCGGGAGCTCGTCGACTGATGACCTCTGATGATCCATGATTGCATCCCTCATCAGGTGCAAGGCAGGAGCTCGACAAGCACGAATGGTGGTGCGAGCGGCGGTGCGAGCGGCAGGGACGGCGGAGGAGGAGGAGGCCGCCATCATCGGGCCCTGAGCGCCGTCCTGAGCGTCGAACGGCCCGTCGCGTCGCCAGAGTCGATCGCGGCAGCGGAGCGAGCGAAACGGGACGCGCTCATGGAGGGCTTAGCCTTCGAACCAGACCGCAAGGGCCCCACTGGGTTGCTCGGGGTGCGGGCACGCGGTGCGGGCGACGCGCTGCGGTATACGGCCACGATCACCTGGATCACTGGACGGCTGAAGCGCAAGGCTCGTGTGCTGGGCACCTCCTTCCTGGCGGCCGAGGAGGCGGCGCTCTCCATCGCTCGTGCGCGGAAGGCCCTCAAGACGGGACAAATGCTGCCCTTTTGAACATGGCCTTGGTACATTTCGTGCCTTCTGGTCCAATGGTCTATTATGCAACCGAACACGAAGAGCACGTGTATTATGCCGATGTGCCCCGGGACCTTAAACGTGTATTAAACGTGAACATAGGAAGTCACATAGAAAGGGTTGACTTTGAACCGACACATACCTTTGACGTGATACCTAGCACGGCGCGGCACGACGTCGGCCCAGGGGGGATTAGGCGTCGGGAGCCGCGCACACCGGCCTCCCTCCTCCCGAACGCGAAACGCGTGTGCCACTGTGCTCACAGTCGACTGTGCCTCTACCTCTATGGTTTGTACGTCTTTCGTCTTTGGTTTGAATCTTTCATCGCTAATATCGTTGAACCAAAGACGTACATGAATTAATCGGAAACGATACAAAATGGTGTCGTGAAAAACACGATCGTTCGACGTATGTGCACCGGCCGATTCTACGACAAACCTTCCCGCTTTTCGGCCTAGCTGCCGGGTACTTTCTGGAGTTCATGCTTCAAAATTCGGAGCGGGCTCGCTGATGCTCGGGAGACCCTTGAAAAGCACAGAACCGAGCACTGTTGCGCCAATTGTTCCGAAGCCGCCGGCAGACACGCCAGCACGCTCGCTGGGCTTGATCTTATTCTTCAAGGCTTCGAGCTCCGCGCTCAAGCTTCGCTCTCGTAGCTTCGCCTTGAACGAGGTGCCAGGTTTCATCAGCCCGGCCGATTGCGCGGCAGATGGTGCGGCAGGGGCTCCGCCCATCGAGAAGCTGTCCTCGCCGCTCGAACTGCACATATTTGCACCCGTATCGGCGTATGCTTGGTGCTTCTGCTCAGCCTTGATCTTCTCCTCTGCCTCGCGCTTGGCTCTCTCCTTGCTATCGCGCTCCTCCTTGCGCTTGTCTGTGCCCTTGCGCAGCCGCTCAGCGAACATCTCATTGGTCGCAAGCTCCCGTGGCCAGAAGACATCGCGTTGCGGCGATCGATCTTGCGGGGGTGAACCAGGCGAGCGCGCGGAGGTGCTCCCCCCACGCATTTGGCTCGGGCTGGAGCTTGTCGTCGAGCGGGCCGAGACCGTCGAGCGTGCTGTGCTGCTGCCATAATTGTAATTGGGCAGCTTGAGGTCACCGTGCTCGTTTATCATGAGGCGCGAGGAGGAGAGCCGCTTATTACTCGCAATGAGCCGACGCTCCGAGGCGAGCGCCGCTCGACTGGACATGATGATGCCTTCCGCGGGCGTCGCCGAGGCGTAAGGGTTGCCGAGGATCCCACCTTGGGGATGCTCCGAAGACGTAGACGAGGCTTGCGACTGTACGTGCACGTCGTCCGAGTCACTGCATTCGCCGTCGCTGTGCACTGGCAGGAGCATCTTGCCCGTCGGCGGCAAACTGGAGCGGGCTAGCTTGAGCTGCTTGACACGTTCGGGTCCGCAGCGGATGGGGACATTGATGCGTGGCAGCCAGTCGCCATGGCGTGACGTGGACTGGTAAGGCTGGAACTTGATGGACGTGGGCTCAACGCGCGGGTTCTGCTTCGGGAAGGCCTCGCACGAGGGCACCTCAATGACGAGCTGGAGGGAGTGGTCCAACTTGACCGCACCTAGCCGGTTCTTGTTCAGATCGAGCCCGATGACGGTCTTCTCGTTGAATTCAAGGTAGGACGTCGGGCCGGCGGACTCATGCCCGGGCAGTGCGGTGGCCTTGTGCATCTTCTCCTTGATCCGCTCGCTCAGCGGCTTGACCAGCGAGACCTGTCCGTCCTGGTCAGAGACCCGCACGAAGAAGTAGATGGTCGAGGGCAGTCGCTGGTAGGCGGGCAGCCGCTCGGGCGAGGGCGCCCGACCCGAGAAGCGCGCGTTCTGGAAGAAGATGTTGGGCTCACCCTCCTTTTGCTCCTCACCCTCGCCCTCCGAAAACGCGTCGTCGTCCTCCCCTGCAGAATAATCCCCAGGATTGCCCACCGCGGTGTTGGGCCGCATGCCGAGGGGGCTGCTGCTCTGGCTGCTGCTACGCGCGCCGGGGGGTGTGCCGTCTCTTTTGCCCTCGGTCGCCGCCTTCGGCTCAACCACCTCTACGCGCTGATTTGCCTCGCGCACCTTGCGCCGATACGCCTCCATGGGGCTTTCGCCGGGTCGCGGAACAAAGATGGCCGAAGAGGCAGGTTCCGCGGCTGGGGTCGGCACGGCCAAGGCAGCTGGCGAGGGCTGCTGCTTGGGATTGTCCACAGACGGCATCGCATCAGGGGCGAACGTTTTCTTGATCGACGCGTCAGCCACGGTCTGTACAGTCGCGGGGGATGCAGCCAAAGGGGCTGCAGCCGCGGGGGGCGCTGCCGCGGGGATAGCAGCCGCTAGCGCCGCTGGCACAGCTGTGGTTTCTAGAGAAAGGACGGCTTCATATCGTTGAGCCGCAGAGATGACGGGGGGCCGAGTGGCCGCGGGGGACTCGGACCGCCACGGGGCAGCAGACGCAGGCGCAGGAGACCCGGCCGACTTCGGCAACTTGGCCTTGGCAGCATTACTGCTTGTTTTGGCCTCGGCAATTGCTTGCACGTAACCTGGCGGCAATGATTCATTTGCTGGTGCTGGCACGTGGGCAGCGATAGCAGGAGCCGCTGCAGCCGCGGCGGCCTTCGAGGCCTCCGCTGCCTTCCGCTTCTTAATGGCCTGCTCGAGCCAGCCTGACATGGGCTGATGGCCTTCTGGGATGATTCTATCATCTGCCAATTCAGGCCTTTCCATGAGGTACCTCTTCAAGTCTGCCTCTTCCTCCTTTAGCAACTTTTCGAGCGAAGACATATCCTCGAGTTTCTTCAAACCCTTCGAGATCATCTCTGGGCTCGCCGAGAGTGCAAACTTGTCGAGCAGGCTCCTCAGCTCTCTGAGAGCTTCAACAACCCCTTTGCAGGCAATCATGGCCGCATCACATGCTGCCATGCACGCCTCGAGAGCCGCGTCGGACTCCACCTCTGCTTTCTGCCTGTGCTCCTCTTCGCGTGCTGCCAACTGCTCCTCTTTCTGCTTCGCATTCTCGAGCGCCTTTGCACTCGCCAAGGACGCATATTCGTCCATCCCGCGTCTCAGCGTGTTGAGAGCTGCTTCTATCCCCTCGTAAGTATCCTCTAACGTCTCACATGACGCCGTCACCGCCTCGAGTGCCGCGTTGGCCTCCTCCTGTTTCTTCAGCCTCTCGTTGTCTGCCTTCTGCTTCTCCTCTGCTTTCTTCTGCTTCTCCTCTTGCTGCCGCTCGAACGGCGACTTGGGCTTCTCCTTCTTCTTTTTCGAAGACGACGGCTGAGGCGGCCCGATGGCTTTCGGCGGTGGCGCGACCGCTGCGACCGCCTTGAAAACGGGCGCCGTCTTGGGAGCGGGCTTGTGCTTGGGCGGTGCGGCGGGCTCGCGCTCCGGCGCCGGCGCTGGAGCCGGTTCACTCGTGGGCGCGGTTGCAGGAGCAGGCTCAGGCGCGGGCGCAGGTGCTTGTGACTGCTCGAACTCCACAGGCGGCGGCGGCGGCGGCGGCGGCGGCGGCGGCGGCGGCGGCGGCGGCGGCGGCGCGAAGATAGCGTTGTACCAGCGCAGCATGGCACCAGTGGCGGCACCAGAGGCGGTGAGCGCGCCGTCTGTGACAGTGCTGGGGAGCTTCATCGCCGAGCGCCAAAGGAGCTCGTGAGGGAGTTCGCGCGAGAGCTCGTCGTAGAGCCAGCGCAAACGTGGCGGGCCCTCTCGCTGCAGGAGCCACCAGACAAGGCGACCGTGCAGGCAGAGGCACACGAGGGCGAGCAACATTATGACGGAACTGAAGCCTAAGAAGTAACTGTCTGCATGATTCGCGTACCACGTTTGCAGAATGGTGGGAGCGCGCGGTGGTGAAGGTGGCGGCCTTGGTGGCATCGGCGGCGGCCGCGGTGGTGACGGCGGGCTCGGCTGCGGCGGCGGCGGAGGTGGAGGCCTTGGTGGCATCGGCGGCTGCCGCGGTGGTGGCGGCGGGCTCGGCAGCGGCGGCTTTGGAGGTGGAAGCGGCGACGGCGGCGGCGGCGGCGGGTCTGGCGGTGGATGTGGCAAAGGCGGCGGTGGTGGTGATGGAGGCGATGGAGGTGGCGGTGGGTCTGGCGGTGGATGCGGCGACGGCGGCGGCGGAGGGGAAGGTGGCGCTGGAGGTGAAGGCGGTGGCGATGATGGAGGTGGCGGAAGCGGTGGTGGTGGAGACGGAGATGGCCTCGGTGGTGGAGGTGACGGCTGCGGCGGCGGCGGCGGCGGAGGAGGAGGAGGTGACGGGGGTAGTGGCGGCGGTTCCGGGCTGGGCGGTGGCGGTGGAGCGAATGGCGGCGATGGAGGCGGCAGCGGCGTGCACGAGCAGCACTGGCTGGCGGGTATGATGGGTCCGTAGACGTAATGCTGAACAGCTTGAGTGAGCACGATGCCGATCAGCAAACCTCCGACGGCTCCGGACCCCGCTCCTGACCACCAGCTTGTGCTCTGCCGCTTCTGGCTGGCTTGCTCTTTCAGGTAGTCGGCCGGCTTGTCCAGGGTCAGCAGCGATTTCCCCTTGGACAGCCGCCGGTCACTGCGCTCCACGCTCGTCGGCAGTAGTGGTGAGGCGTCGGAGCGCGGCGCCATCGCCCTTCTGGCTCGCGCTCCTGGGCCTGCTCGCGGGAGTGGACTGGTCGGGTGAGCCTCTCCTTCGCTGCGCTGAAAAAAAGAGTGTCGCACAAGCGGTTTCGCGTTTTTGGATGCGACGCGATGTGGCCTACCAAAATTAGATGCCGAAGAATGTAAGGTGTCTCGCCGCCTCCTTTTCGCGCACACGCAGACTTGTAACTGCATTTGGCTCGTACTCGCACTCGATCGATCGATTCATTCCACCGCAGGAAACCTCCGTGGGAAAATCATGAGTACGAAGCGTGCGAGCGCAGCCCGCAATGAGCCTTGGCACCATTAGCTCGGTTTCACCGTCCGAATCCAAGGGGCTGACATCTGCGACCCTGGAGGAAACGCAGTCTATTGCCGCGGATGCGGCACAGACGCCCAAGCCGATCTTCGACGATGTGGCGCTCCTGGCGCTCCGCCGCAACGATAAGTTGACCTTTATAAAGCTGCTCGACGAGCGGGCCGGTTTGCACAGCGCAGTCGACCCGCACCAAGGGGCAACGCCGGCGCATTGGGCGGCATACGAGGGCTATGTGAGCATACTCGAGGAACTCTTCGCGCGCGACGGGCGCATGGACGGGCGAGCGAACAACACGGGTATGACACCGCTCCACTGGGCCTGCAATCAGGGGCACCTGCAGGTGGCGATGTTCCTGGTCGAGGTCGCGGGGTGCTCGGCGGACTCGTGCGACGGGACGGGTGCGACGCCGCTCATGCTCGCGGCGCAGCACAATTGGCCGCGCCTCGTCTTTTGGCTCAACCAGCGCGCGCCTGACACCCTCCGGGCCGTCGACCGCGACGGCGACACGGCTCTGCACTGGGCGAGCTACAAGGGGTCACTCGCATGTGTGACGCTGCTGTGCGAGTTTGGCCTGACGCCGCTCACGCAGGACAAGCACGGTGCGACCGCGCTGCACCTGGCCGTCGGCCGTAACCAGGAACCGACGGTGCGTTGGCTGCTTCAGCATGCCCAGTCTGATGCAATGCTGGCGGCCGTGGACAATAAAGGTCGCACCCCGTTGATGATCGCGGAGGAGAAGGGGCTCGAGATGATGCACTGGCTGTGCACGGAGGGGCGGCTCGACAAGCGCGCAGTCCCTGTGCAGTTGCTTCACCGCAACGCGTTCACCGCCTACGCGAACGCCAACCACTTCATCTCTCGCGTCTCCTGTGAAGGCATGAGCAAGGCCATCCAGCTGCGAGAGAAGATGTACGGCGGGGCGACGCCCCGGTCGGTGGAGATGACGCCTCGGGCCCCGTCCTCCGATGCACGCGAACCGGGGGGGGCGACGCCGGAGGGGGGGGCGGCGCCGGAGGGGGGGGCGACGCCGGCGCCCACGCAGGCGGCTGCGCCAGTTCAGCCCGCGGCAGAGGAGGAGGCGGAGGCGACGGGAGCACCGGTCGCCCCGAAGCCGGCCGAGATCGAGTGAGAGAGGGCACCGCGTGGGAGGTGGGACGGGTGCAAGCGGCTAGGAGCCATGCGGTGGACGACGAGAGGGGGACGCGGAGGGGCGAGCCCGGATCACAGTAACGTTCACACCGAATCCTCCGGGGGCGGGCCGCAAGATCTCGCTTGATCTCGCGGCGCACCGCGCGTGGGGTAGCATAAAATAGACATCGTGTTTGTGGAGGGGAGAGCCCGGGGGGTGCATGCGTGCATGCGGGTCGAGGGGGCCGGGGGGCAGCGGCCACAGCGCACAATGGTACGCGGCGCGCCCGGCCGGCGGTACGACCCGTGCGTCGCGCGCGGCGTCGGTCGGCGTTGCGGGTCTCGGCGGGTCGGTCGCTCCGACCTCCGTGCGTGCCGACTCGGTCGGGGTACGGGTAGACGCGCCGTACCGCGGTGGCGTCGCGCGTCGGCTGACGCGCTGACCGCGCGTCAAGCATGGCGTCAAGACGTCAACCTCGAACCTGTTGCGCGCGGGGGCGCGGGCCCCGCATTGCGGCATGGTCGCCATGGGATGGGCGCCATGGGATGAGCGTCCAGAACAGACACCATATCGAGCCACACACAGCAAACAGGCGCTATTCAACTGTTAACTCTCTGGACACCCCTCCCGCTGTCCTCCCCCGCCCATTTGCGCCTTTGCGCCTTTGGCGCGGAGGCACGAGCGAACGGCACATCCTCAACGCCTGCTTCACGCAGGCACGGGTCATGGGCTCGGGCTCGGATCCACGCGCACGGCACACGCACATGATCGGATGGGGGCAATGGATGAGATGACACACAGCACAAGTCGATCAGGAGGGCACAAAGTTTCAGTACGTACTCGCCGCCCCGTGAAGAGGCCGAGAAGAGGCGCTCAACATGACGCATCGACCCTCCGCATCTGGCTGCCATGGTCGTATGTAGCCAGCGTCCCCCCCTCGACAGTCCCCCCTCGACAGTCAGAAACCCACACGCCCGTTGGGCCACCCACGCATCACTGGCTGTGAACACCCACGCATCACTGGCTGTGAACATCCACGCGTCGCCGACCACATCGCCCGCGTGCGTTGTGGTCTGCGAATTCAGCCCTGCATGCCAAACACCCCTCTCCGCCGCTGGCTCGGGAGAGAATAATGACCCCCCCCCGGGGGGGCAAAGAGAATAATGATCCCCCCCCGGGGCAAAGTCCACAGAAGGGACAGGATGATGATGACGGGAGTCACTGATGTCTCATCATGTCGACCCCTTGCCATACCTCAAGTCGACGGGGATCTGCGCCGTGCTGGGGCACCGTGGGGTGCTCACATCTCGTCCTCCTCGTCGCCCCACACGCAATAGAGCGCCGGCTTGGGCAGGCCACGCTCATGCGCCGAGACGAGGTCGATGCGGCGCAGCCACTCCAAGTGACGCTTCCTGCAGTGCTTCCTCACGGCGTCGGTCGACGCGTAGAGCTTTTTGCAGCCGGGGAACCGGCAGCGGAAGCGGCTCGTCCCGGGAGGCGGTGCGCCTGCGCGTTGGGACAGGCGCGCGCGCGCTCGGTCAGGCGAGGGAATCGCCAAAGGGACATGTATGCGAACTTGGGGGATCAGTGGCCGACTCCCAGTAGGAATGGCGCGGCTGGGTGAGGGCGGCCGCGCACCGTCCTTGGGATTTCGCTGCCGCTTGGGCGAGCTTTGTCCGGGCGTATCGTAGTCGAGCGGCCGGAAGGTCTTTGGCGACCCGTCGCTCGGCGAGGAGTACCCTACACCGCTCAGATGTGGCCATCGCTTCGCATCGTGGTCGCCCCAGCGTCCCATCCCCCCAAGGTCGGCGCCCGTCGGCGCCGCATCGTCCTCCTCGCGAGAGTCTTCGTCAGGCGATGAGACCTCCACGCACGCGGTGTGCAGACCCAGCAGCGCGGCGACCGCATTCTGCTCGTACGCAGACTCCACGGCAGACTGAGGGCTGGAGTCCTCGTGCCTGACGTCCATCGCCGCGCCAGCAGCCGGTTCCGAGAACGAGCTAGCTGGCGACGGCAGGCCGGCGCCAACGAGCTCGAGATCCGGGGCTTTGGCTGCCGACAGATCGATGGTCGTCACCATCGACATGAACTGGAAGGACTGATCTTGCCGCCTCACGTGGATCCGGCCGATAAGTTTTATCAGAGGGGCGTTTCTTTCGCGCGTTCGATACGGGAATCGGAAGCGCCGTCGGCAAAAAACTTTTGGGTCGTGCCGCGGAACACGACAGTCGAGAGTCTGTCGAAGCCAACCGCCGCATCGACGCTCCGCATCGCGCTAGGCGCGGCGCCGCAGCAGCACGGCTGCCGCTACATGCATTGGCCACATGAGACATGTACCAGCCTCCAGCGTGCCTCCCGGTCTGCGAAACTGCGAGACATCACCCTTGCGCTTTGAACCCCAGCGGGTGTGTACTTACTTGTACGGAGTCGGTCGAGAGTCTGTATTCACACCGAATTTTGTTGAGTTGCCGAACATCTCCTTGATGCGGCGTACCCCCTCGGTCCTGATACCAATTTGCCGCCACCGCGGTTTACATGCACGAGTCAGCGGTAGCAGCTCCTGCATCTTTGAGCACCTTGGGTTGCCGGCCGACACGCCGCGCAGCGAGGTGCGACGGCGATACCTGGAGGCGGCGCTGCGCACGCACCCAGACCACTGCTTGGATGCGGACGCAGCCACACGCATGGCGGTGCTGCAGACCGCGTGGGAGAGCTATCGCCGTTCTGACGCTCGTCGAAGGCGCACCACAAGCCAAACGGGCGGCGCGCCGGCTGAGGGCTTCGCCACCTTTGGCGTTGGCTGCTCATTTGCAGACTCAGAGCAGGAGAGTGCGGAGCGTGCGGAAATCATAACAATGGCTTCGCGAGGCATGATGAATCCACGACCACTGAGTGAATCCAAATGTGTGACCGCAGATACGGCTGCCGCGAGGCACGTTTGAGAAAGCGCACGGGCGACGGGAAGTCCGCGGCAGCGGCTCGGTCGCGCCGCGCGCGCGCAGCTGCGTTTCGCGTTCTCGTGTTCGAGGTTCTGGCTCCGGTCTCATCACCCGCATAGGGTGGGTGAGAGGGTGGGTGGGTTTGCCGCCGAAGGCCACGAAATGGTATGGTAATTTTTCTTGAAGCCTTTAACCACAATCGAAATCTCGGGCATCGGCTGCAAGCCGGCCCGGCCGGTACCGCGGTCCAGCGGCTAGCGACGCCGACGGCAAACCAACTCTGCGAGCCGCCGCGGGGACCACGCCGCGCCTCTGAGAGAGTCTTCTCGCCTGAACCTGTGACTGTGAGTCTCCGCGATAGTCGCGCGAGCACGCGGATCGGCGATGTGCAGTACCTGTGGGGAAATGGCGCCGTGGTGAGCACATGCATGCTGAGCGAGCACGCGGATCGGCGATGTGCAGTACCTGTGGGGAGAGGGCGCCGTGGTGAGCACATGCATGCTGAGCGAGCACGCGGATCGGCGATGTCATCTTGACAGCGACGCCACCGGCTCCTCCGCGAGGATTTTGCCGCTTGATTTGTATTGGCATTAGAGGCATCCATGGTGACGGATCATGATGACGAAGCTCATTCGTGGCATTAGTAGCATCCATGGTGCCGGCGGCAGCGGCGGCGGGGGTGACGGTGGAGGCGGTGACCAGGGCGGTGGCAGTGACGGCTCAGGACCGAGCGGAGCCAGTGGTGCAGCGTGGAGGCGGTGGTGGAGGCGGTGGTGCAGCGTGGAGGCGGTGCGGGTGGAATCCGGACGGGTCGAGGCAACATGGGCGTAGGCGGTGGTGGCGAGTGCGACGAAGCGCCTCGAGATCTCACGTCGATGTTAGTGTATGTGTATTCTGTGTATGTGGCCGGGGGCGCGCGGCCTCGCTCGCGTGCGTGCGCCAATGTGCGTTTGCACTCCAGTACCAGGCGCCAATGCCAACTAGATCAACTCGGACTGAGGCCACAGTAGTGGTGCTGGCCATCGATGCTGATGAGGACGCCATTCAGACGAAGTGCGGCGCCCAGCTCTTCCTGTGGTAGAGCCCGGTCCTTGGCGAGTCGGTCTATGAGGGCGGAGTAGGCAGGGCCTTGGGACTCCAAGCCCTCGTCGCCCTGCAGCTCCTCGTGCAGCTCAGCCAGAACCACTTGTCCTATAGCGCCACGCCACCAGCAGCGCTTGTGGCAGCCGCCAAACTCAAAGCAGGAGTTCCCGCCAGTCTCTAGGCGTTTGCACTCCCAGTACTCTGTGATCCAACGATGCAGCAACTCGGCTGCTGCATCACGAGAAGCAAACGGTCCGGCGTCCAATGGGTGCGCACGGGCACCGCACGCTGCTGCAAGACGAATGATGACATCCTCGGGCGCCCTGATGAGCGTGGCAGTCGGTGTGCTCGCTACTATTTCAACCTCCCGTGCTGCTTTGAGAGATGAGAGAAACGCTTCTGGAAGCGCTGCCGTCTCAAAAGCAGCGTCAGCCCTCTTGGCAGAGCCTGCGGCAGATGTCGGCGCATACTGTGATCCATACGGGAGGAACTTCGACCTATAGCCGTGAGCGAGCATAAGAAACTGGCAGAAGAGTGTGCCGCTGAGCCTCGAACGGCGTAATATCGACGCCATTCAGCTCTAGGCGAAACCCAGGGCGGACGGAAGATAGCGGAAAACACACCACGAGATGCGTTTTTTGCCTCCGGGATACGGTGTGGAAACAGACCTCCTCCCAGTGCATAAATGAAAGATTCGGGCTCATTCGTCAATTCGAAAAACAAGTCATGAAACTTATTGGCTCGATTTGGACTCACCTGTGTGGAAGCGTCCAGACTATCGCGGTGTCGCCCCGTGCTACAGGCTGGGCGCTTGGCCACGGACTGGCGAGATGTTCAAAGAATTCGACAAGGACGGCGACGGGAATGTCACCGTTGGCGAGGTTTTTCAGGGCGTATTTACCAAGATATCTGACCTTTTTACCAAGGAGACGAGGGAAGAGTACAAGAAGCGCATATTTCAGCGAGCGGCGAGTGCGCTCCGGCACTCGCAGGAGGTCAGGGCGTGGAGCACGTGGGTCGACTCTATGCGCCAGCGGGCTGAAAACATGCGCGTGATACGGAAGTGCGTGCTCGGCTTCATGTTTGCCAAGCAGCGAGCGTGCATTGAGTGCTGGCACGACGAGGCGATGGCCCGTGGCGAGGCGAAGTTGCGCGCTCAGAAAGCCTTGGCGCGGTTTAAGCATAACAACGAGAGCCGCGCCATCAATCACTGGGTCTTCATCTACAGGGAGGACAAGGCCGCGCGCCAGCGGCTCAAGAGCCTGATGTCACGCGTCTCCCCCGAAGGGCAGGCGAAGTTGAAGGTGCTTGATATCTTGCGTGCGATGCACGCCAAAGCGCTGCTGTTCCGCAAGGCTGCGATGGCGCTCTTGAACAGCCAGCTGTTCCGAGCGTACAATGCGTGGCACGAGCTGGCGGAGGACAACAAGCGAACCGCGGAGAAGATTCGGCGGGTACTCGTGCGCCTCGACCCGGTGTGCATGCTGATGGCCTCCTGATTACTCGTGCGCCTCGACCCGGTGTGCATGCTGATGACCTCCTGATGACCTCTGATGACCTTTGATGACCTCTGATGACTCGTGCGCCTCGACCCGGTGTGCATGCTGATGACCTCCTGATGACCTCTGATGACCTTTGATGACCTCTGAGTACTCGTGCGCCTCGACCCGGTGTGCATGCTGATGGCCTCCTGATGGCCTTTGTGTGACCTCCGAGTGACCTCCGATGGCCTCTGAGTGACCTCCGATGGCCTCTGACGGCCTCTGGTGACCTCTGACGGCCTCTTGATGACCTCTGAGTGCCCTCTGATGGCCTTTGATGGCCTCTGATGGCCTCTGAGTGCCCTCTGAGTGACCCTTGATGACACCTGATGACCTCTGGTGGCCTCTGGTGGCCTCTGGTGGCCTCTGGTGGCCTCTGATGGCCTCTGATGGCCTCCCACACCAGGTGATGCGGAGCATGCTCAAGGTGATCGAGCGGCTCAGCATGCACGCGCAGCAAGTACACCAGTTGGAGTTCGCCGCGCGCGCCCTGCTGAACGCGGCGCCGAAGCGGGCGTTCCTCACATGGGCGGGTAGGCGAGAGCAAGTGATCGCACAGCGGCGGGCGGTGGTTTGGCTCGCCGTGCAACGCGGCCATCGCGTGGGCACCTTGCAAGAGATGTTTGAGGAGATCCGCGAGATTTCGGCCGTTGATGACTTGCTGCAGGTGAGTGCTAATGACCTCTGATGACCTCTGATGACCTCTGATGACCTCTGATGACCTCTGATGACCTCTGATGACCTCTGATGACCTCTGATGACCTCTGATGACTTCGGCCGTTGACGACTTGCTGCAGATGACAGACGAGCTCGGGATGACGCCGCTCCTCTGGGCGTCCAAACGGGGATTCGCTGACATTGTCGAGGTGCGCGCGCCGAGGTGGGGCCTTGAGATATGGGGTTTGCAGGCGCTTTACCCTCTCCCACCCTCTCCCCACATCTCCCCACATCTCCCCACATCTCCCCACATCTCCCCACATCTCCCCACATCTCCCCTGTCCTCAGGTCCTCTTGACCTTCGCCGGCGACGTGCAGGCCGTCATCAGCGCTCGCGATGCTGAGGGCTCCACGCCGCTGCACCACGCCGCCCGCCGCCACCACAACGACATCGTCGCCATGCTGATCGAAGGTACGTTGATTGCATGCGGATGGCCTGCCTTGCATGCAAGTGCTCACCACAGCGCGGCGCCCTGCTGATCGAAGCCGGCGTCAACGTGCACCAACCCAACGACGATCAGTCGACCGCGCTGCACTGGGCGGCTCGCAAGAACAATGCGCTTGCCATCCGCATGCTGATTGCAGCTGGCGCGGACCCGCATTGCAAGAACAAGTGGGGGGCGACGGCTCTCGAGAATGCGCAGTTTGGGGACAATCTGGAGGCGGTCTGTCTGCTCGCGAGGGACGAGGCCACTCGCAAGCAGGCCGAGGAGGAGCTCCAGCTCCAGCGCAAGCTTCGGTGCGATTGATTGAGATTGAGATTGAGATTGAGATTGAGATTGAGATTGAGATTAAGTAGCAGGCCGATGAAGAGCTCCAGCGCCAGCGCCAGCTTCGGTGCGTCAACTGAGGGCCACCGAGTGCCACGGATGGCCACTGATGGCCACTGATGACCGCGGGTGATCACATGTAATTGCCGCTGATGAGCACTGATGAGCGCTGATGAGCGCTGAAGAGCAACCCATTGCGCCCCTCATCAGGCCGACAAGCTCGGAGCTCTGATGACCTCTGATGACCTCTGACGACGCGATTGATTGCCTCCCTCATCAGACCGACAAGCTCGGAGCTCTGATGACCTCTGATGACCTCTGACGACGCGATTGATTGCCTCCCTCATCAGGCCGACAAGCTCGGAGCTCTGATGACCTCTGATGACCTCTGACGACGCGATTGATTGCCTCCCTCATCAGGCCGACAAGCTCGGAGCTCTGATGACCTCTGATGACCTCTGACGACGCGATTGATTGCCTCCCTCATCAGGCCGACAAGCTCGGAGCTCTGATGACCTCTGATGACCTCTGACGACGCGATTGATTGCCTCCCTCATCAGGCCGACAAGCTCGGAGCTCTGATGACCTCTGATGACCTCTGACGACGCGATTGATTGCCTCCCTCATCAGGCCGACAAGCTCGGAGCTGGCCGCCAGGCTGAGTGAGGCCGCGGGCTACGCCATCGAGCAGCGTGAGAAGAATCGGATGCGCATTCGAGGGCTGCACGACGCACGGGCCGCCATGGATGCCGCGGCCCAGGAGCAGGCGCGTTGATTGCTCACTGATGGCTCACTGATTGCTATTGATTGCTATTGATTGCTCTTGATTGCGGCCCAGGAGCAGGCGCGTTGATTGCTCACTGATGGCTCACTGATTGCTATTGATTGCTATTGATTGCGGCCCAGGAGCAGGCGCGTTGATTGCTCACTGATGGCTCACTGATTGCTATTGATTGCTATTGATTGCGGCCCAGGAGCAGGCGCGTTGATTGCTCACTGATGACCACCTGCCTTGCATGCAAGTGCTCACCTACAGCGCGTTCGGCTCTTGTGGAGCAGGCTCGAGCTCAGAAGCGACAGCGTCTCGCCTTCAGTGCCCTCGCAAAGGCGGTGCAGGCATCCTCGAAGGCTCCCGCCAGGGCTTCGGCTGCTGCCGCCAAGGGTTGGGGCGTCAGCGTCAGCCGTCCCGGGCGTATCGGCGGCGACAGCAGCAGCATTTGGCTCGCGTGCACAGCTGAAGAGTTGTCCACACTCGAGCGCTGCGTGGCCGAAGCGGCTGCGGCCGTGGAGGAGGCAGGTGATTTTGCCATGCTCATGGTCCAAGAGCGCCTAGCTGAGGGACAGGCGCGATTGGAGCAGTTACGTTCGCTCGCCGCCTCCGCCGCCGCCGCCGGCGCCGGCACGCCGTATCCCTCCGAGGACACGTTTGACGCCTCGGGGGGGGCGGGCACGCCCACGCCCACCTCCGAGGAGTTTGCCTCGCCGACGAAGCACGCTGCCTCGCCTTTTGAAAGCGAGTCGACGACTCCTTCCCCATCATCCCGCTCGCCCACCTCCCATCGCATGTCCCACCGGCACCAAGGTGGCGAAGGCACCAAGGAATCCCCCATGGAGCGCCAGCTGCGCAAGGCGAAGCTCGCGGGCAAGAAGAGGAGCGGCTCGCCACGTAAGTCCACCAGCAAGTCCACCAGCCCCAGCAAGTCGCGCTGAGCTGAGCGCGGCGGAAGCCGACGCGGCGCACGGAGCGCTGCAGCACGGAGTGGAAGGAGAGAGGAAGAGGACAAGCGCCCTCAGTCAGTACACTCATGTGCTGAGAGCTGAGAGCTGCATACAAAAATGGGTGGGGATTCGATTCTGAGGTCGTCTGATTTCTGTTCAAGCCGGGTAGCAGGCTTTGTTGCATGACGCATGACCGCGCATGGACCCCTCTAGCTCATGACAAGCATGACCGCGCGCGCACGGCAGCAGGTGAGACCGAGGTCGGAGGCGGCACGGCAGAGAGCGAAGCGGGAGCGTGTTCGGGAGGCGTATCGTACGGTCGATGGTATACGCCCTACTTTTTACCGAGGCGAGAGGGGTCCACTGGCGACTGTGCACTGGCGTCGCGTTGAGGACGTCAGTTGTGTCACACCGCGGACACGGGTCACGGGACACCGCACGCGTCACGAGGTCGGTGGAGGGGATTCACTTCCCAGTTCCCTGCTCGGTTCCGGGATAGAACATTGAACATAGAATATAGCTCCGTAGAATATAGCTCCGTACAATATAGTGATTAGTGTGTAAATCCAGAACGCAGAGGAATACTCCGATGAGTTCAGGTTGAAGACCATCCCGGCCAGCCGCCTACTGGGCGGCGGGTCGGTGTATACACCCACACCCAGCCGCGTGTGTCCATCCTGTTGAATACCATACACTCTACGGGGTAGACCGTACCCGACTCACTACACGACTCCCTGTTACCGTATTAGGAAAGGACTCCCAGTATGGAAGGATCGTGTGTGGAATGTGCTGTGAGATGAGTGGCCCGGAGCGGTCCTCACGGCGTCAGTGAATTCAGCAGTCGTGCACTGCACCTTACAAGGGTTCATCGCCCGGCTGGTTGTGAGAGCCGATAAAGGCCGGAGAGCCGTCTGGAACTATCGAGTCCATGACGTCTACAACGCCACTCACGATGGTAGCGGTGGGGTCCGATCCGAAGCAGAGAGCTA
>Ga0210240_100497_pt1 | contig 34274 bp, 21 predicted proteins | sample ChrtobMetP5a_4mM_FD_155463 | JGI IMG/M metagenome (GOLD analysis project Ga0210240, IMG submission 155463) | Chrysochromulina tobin associated microbial communities from unialgal haptophyte culture, Seattle, Washington, United States - P5a_4mM | ecosystem: Host-associated > Algae > Haptophytes >...
CGCGGTGCACGTAACGTCCGAGTACACTCCTCCGGGGCTGCCGCCGCTGCAGCTCAGCCCACCGCCGAGTCCCACCCGCTGCCTTATGGGCATCAGCGCGCTATGGTGTGTCGAGACGATCTTGATGACCAAGCACTCGGCATCTATTTAATCGTCGCGGCTGCATGTGGCGCGGGACTCCTCTGCCTGATCGCCTTCTGCCTCATTTTCAAACTGCGACTTCGCTTGCTCGCTTGGATGCACGTGGGGCGCGCGCGCTGAGCGGCGTTTCAGGACGAGCGCGAGGGTGTGAACATATCCGCCCTCTCACGCGAGGGTGCGCAGAAGCTCGCCCTCTCCGTCCTCCCACGGCAACCGCCACAGCGCTCGCCACAGCGCTCTACTCCCTCCCCTGGCTTCTGTCCCGGTGGCACGCCCTCCGTGCGCTCAACACAGCGCTCTACCACAGCCTCGGCCACGTCCCGTGCGCTCACCACAGCGCCCTCTATGCGCTCAACACAGCGCCCCGCCACAGCCTCGGCCACGTCCCATGCGCTCACCACAGCGCTCACGGCTTCGGAATCGACGGCGGAGGCCACGGCGAGGGCGGCGCAACGGCAGATCAATGCGAGCTCGATGCGACTGCAGCTTTCCTCGTGCAACGCCGATCGCGTCGTACCGGGCGGCTTTCCGCCACGTAAGCCGCCCCAAGGACCCGAGGCTGCCGACCGCGCGGCTGGATGCGTGGTTTGCGCGCTCCTTTGCGTCGGCGGCGCCCAACGGGGGGTGCGCACGGCCTCGGCTGAAAGCGAAAGCGCCTGCCGACGACGTTGCGGACGAGCGCCGTGATGACGAGAGCCGTGATGGTGTGCGCCGTGATGACGAGCGCCGTGATGAGCAGGTGCGTCCGCGGCACGCGCGCGCCTCGCTGTAGCGTAGTGTTTCCTGTAGTATAACGTAAGATCTAAGAATCAAACATTCAAACTAAGTTGTAAGTAAACCACACGCCAACCATGACGCCAACTCTCACTCGGTCTCGGAAGGGCGCGCACTCTCGACTCTCTTACTTACTTACTTACTCTCGACTCTCTGGTCTGTCTCCCGGTCTCCGGGTACCGCAGCCGTAGCTCGTTACACTCACTCCTCTCAGGCTCGTCACGCCTCTCTCTCTAGCCGCACGTGCTTCAGAGCACCAGGCGCACGAGCTGGGACGTGAAGACGTCGCCGACGCGCGTGGGCTCGTGGAACGCCTCCGGCTTCAGGCCGAGCGCCTCCGCCACAGTGAGCGCCCACTCGGTCATGCCGAGCTCGCCCTCTCCATCCCCCCCAACGCGCGCGACCGCTCGGACGAGCACCTTGCCCCGCCCCGCGCCCCGGAGGCTCATGCCCCAGCTAGGGCGGCCGCCGGGGTGTCCGTACCGCTGGAGGTACAGGTGCCCCGTGCGCATCGCGTTGTACACAGGCAGCGTGACGCTCTCGCGGTGCGTCTTGTTGGCCGCGGACTCCTCGCCGTTACCGCCGTAGCACTCCACCCGGAGGATCCGGTAGTACGCTTTCGCCCCCTGCACGCCCGACGGCATCTCGAAGGAGCCGCACGCGGCGAGGCACGCGGACATGTTGAGCGCGACGGTGCGCTCGATCGCCTCCGGGCTCATCCCGAGGCGGCCTGCATGCGCGCGGGTGGCGACGGCGAAGGGCGCGCAGGCGGCTACGATGTCGGTGCCGACCTCGAGCCGCACCCAACAGCCCTCTACGGACTCGATGTGGGCTGGCAGCGCGTCCGACAGGGGGAGGCTCACGAACTGAGAGAAGAGGGCTTGCGAGCCATCTCCGGTGCCATCCCACGTGTCGGACTCCCCTGGGCGGCGCCCGCCGAGGAAGAGCATGCGATCGTCGGGTGACAGCAGTCGGAGCCTCTCCTGCTCGGCATCCGCGCTGGATTCGGGATACGTCGTGTGCCGCTTCACGCGGATGAGCCAGCGTCCGACCTTCTCGCGCAAGCGCCCTCCGCCCTCGCTCGACGGCGTCGCCGCCGCACACGCCTCCACGTCCACCAACGGCTCCCCGCCCGCCTCCTGCTCCTCCGCCGGCGCCACCGCCAGCGTGGCCACCGCGGGCACCGTCGACCCGGTCGAAACGCGTCCCTCGAAGCCCGCGCGCAGCGACTCAGCGCCCGCCATCGCCACCTCATCCAGCGTGGCCGCGTCCGCCCCGCGAGCAGCGTCCGCCGCCGCGAGGGTGGCCTCCACGGTAATCACGCGATGCATGGCCTGCTCGACGCGCGCGAGCTCGGCCGTCAGCCATCGACCCAGAGGCCCTAGGTCCAACAGGCGACGGCGAAAACGGCTCAGGAGGCCAAGGGCCTCTTCGGCATCAGCGCTCGTCTCACGCATCAGCGATGCGACATCGTCGTCCTCTGAGGCCGCCTCAAGCGAGAGCATCGGCGCTCCGTCGGCGAGCTGTGGCGCTGCGTCGTCCATCTCCGCCTCGCCGTCCTCCGAGGCCGCCACGAGCGCGTCCACGCCGTCCGAGGACGCGCTCGCCTCAGCTCCGCGCGGCGCATCGTCGGGAACGGGGCGGCCACGAGCGTGCTTGAACATCCGCACGTAGCACCCGTTGAACCCGTGCCCGCATGGCAGCGCGTCCTCGCCTTCCAGGCACTGCAGGAGCGCAAGCAGCCCCATCGACGGCGCTGCGAGGATGCGCTCGAGCAGCGCCCGCAGCCGCGCCTTCTCCTCGCGCCGCGCCACCGCCTCCACCGAGTGCGCTTTGCACCATCGGTTGCCATCCTCGTCCGGGACAGCCCGCGCGCTCGTCTTACAGCCGGGCTCGGCGCAGCGATGGCCGCCGCCGTGCGCTATGCACCATCGGTTGCCATCCTCGTCCGGGACAGCCCGCGCGCTCGTCTTACAGCCGGGCTCGGCGCAGCGATGGCCGCCGCCGTGCACGATACACGTCGAGCCCGCGCCCCCACGTGCCAACTTCGCGCAGCCGGACCAGGCACACACGATGCGCACTCGGGTACGCTTCTGTTTGGTGTCGGTGAGTGCGGAGCTCGACGCGCCGCCCAACGTGTCGCTGGTCTCCGCAGGCGCGGTGGCAGAGCGCGCCATCCTCCTCGTGCGGCCAGACCCGTGGCCAGAGCCAGGGCCAGCACGCCGCTCACCATCCACAGGCACAGGCCAGCCCTCGACAAGCCGCTGCTCGGCGTCCTCGACTCCATCGACGTCATAGACGGTCGGCGCATTCGCGCGCCCATCCGTGCGCGGTTTCTTGGGCGGGCGCTGCTCCTCCGCTTCGCGCTCATCCTCGTCGCACACCGCACAGTCGATGAGCTCCTCGCCCGACTCCATGCGAATCGATTCACGAAAAGCGGTCTTGTTGCATGCTTACTTTTCGTAGCGCCAAGTCGAGCGGTGCGTTGCCCCTTCTGGTACCCGCGTCGGTGAATCCAAACCGGTTCTCGATCACGCGGTTCATCTTCTTCAGGCCTGTTGGCCTCAAGACCCCCACGCCGAGCCCCGAAAACCGCCGTCTGCGACGCCCGCCTCCTCCTGCTTCACTGTTTGAGAGCTTTTTGAGAGCGTCGTTCCACCTCCTAGCCGCCGCCATCGCCCCCGCGTCCATATCGCCCCGCCCTGCCCGTCTCCGCCCTGCGGCCCGAACGGGGGAACGCGATCGCCAAACGCACACTGTGGCCGCTGCGCGAGTACCGAGTTAATGCGCGAGTGCGTATGCGTGAAACACTTCCACCTCATTGCGCTTTGACGGTAGTATGTTTTTAAAGTCATGGGTCCGATGCATCCACCTCCACCCGCCAACACCAACAGCTGAGCTCGCCGCTCTCCACGAGCGCCGCAAGGTGCTCGCGGAAGCGCTCAAAGCTCGCCTGCGCCTCGGCGATCGCGGCCGTATCTTCAAACACTGCATGGACGGTAGGTGCGCCGCTCTCTCGGACGAGGGTTAGCGAAGGGCAAGGACGGCAGAGCTCCCGATCAAGCAACACATGGCGAGCGTACGTGGCAGCAGAGGAGCACGCGAGCTCAGCAAGGGTTTCTCGCGCCCTTCCGAACAGATAGCACAGATGCACGGGCGCGTGGCCTACTCGCAGCGCGTGCGTGTTGCCATCGCCGTCGCAGATCCGTACTGTCGAGCCGGAGGAAAAGAAGAGCTCTCTCGCCTCGATGAGCTTCGGCAGGTCCGAAAACAGAGGCTCGCCTGCCTTGGCCTCGACCACAGCGATGAGCTCGAGAGCTTCGTCAATTGCTTCGCCTTCGTCGGTTGCGGCCTCGAGCGGGCGAACCCTGGTAGATCTCGCGACGAGCACGTCGAACTCCTGCTTCAGCCCTCGCCCACCCATCTGGCGTCCCGGCGGGCTCTTCGAGCGGCACTCAGCCAAAGAAGGGTGGTCGGCGGCATGCGGCGGCCCCACGTGTCCATCGTGGCTGGTAGCGATCACCGTGCTGTTCGAGATGACTACACAGCCCGGCCAATGATCACTTGCCCATTCGAGCGCACGCAGCTCGTGCTCCGCGCCACGCGAGGCTCCATCTGGGTCCGGCCCGTGGCTGTGGCCGCTGTCGACGCTCTGGGCCAGCTTGAGAAGGAGAGAGCCGCCATCGGCCATGGAGAGGAAACGCTCTCGAAGCTTGCACAGCATGGCTGCCACGTCATCGGCCTGGGTACGAGCAGTAGTCAGCAGCGCGAGCCTGCGTTCTTCGGGCAGCCGCGGACCCATGGCCTCAACCCTGGCCGTGTCTCGGGCAAGGCAGCGATCTGATAGTCGGGCTACCTCGGCACGCACCTCCGCAGCACATGGCAGCAGCAGAGCCTGAATGATTTCGGCCTTGGTGCCGAGGTCGGACTTCGACCCGCAGGCAGTCGTGATCAATTTAGCTGCATGCGCGTCTGGAAGAGCCTGCACAGCCCTCTTCCACATTGGCAACAGCACGGCGTCCACCCCAAATGTGCCTTCAGATGGCACCAGAAATGGCAACGAAAGATCGCCGATCGGCAGCCTGTCCACACGGTCGGCTGTACGGGGCATCCGGCGCCAGAAGCTCATGGTGTGTTCGTGCTTCGTGGCACTCCGCATGTGCGTCGGGCGTGCACGTCGGTCGGGCGATCGATTTTTGCATCATTTTGTTCATCAGCTCGTGTATTTGGCTGTGAACGCATTGTGTGAACGTTAACACGACACACGCGACGAAACGACACTGTTACTGCCCGCTCAGAATACACACACCTTACATGACCCCATACGAGACACGGAGCATGCGCGCGCGCGCGCGGCGTTGAGGATGGTTTGGGCGTCGCGCGTCGGCGGCTTGGATGGCGGTGCGCGGTGTTGCGGTGGAGATGTTAGCGACGTGTGAGACTTGAATTGCTGTTCATCAGAGCTACCCAAGCAGCCTGGTGAGCGCGACAACCCAGGATCAGCGATCCAGCCCCCCTCGATGTTTTGCTAAATTCGGTGATGTCGCCTGTTTCCCGCAGTTGGTTGGTGGAGTGAGCGTGCCGGGGGGACCGCGACGAAACTGAACTGAACTGAACTGCCACAACCAATTCTCCGCTTACTCATTGTTTGAGGATGGGGCGGCTCCCTCGCCGAGTTGAGAGAGCGCCGGGCCGCGGGACTCCCTTGGGGAAAACGGAGAGCGGAGTGTGAGTTCGGTGGACGAGCCCTCAAAGCTCAATGCCGTCCCGAAGATCTTAGAGTTTAGAGTCTTCAATCCCCACCGCCGACGCGAGGTCACACCTCGCCTGCCGTCACGGGATACGATTCATGAAGCTGTCCATCAGCCCCTTCATGTGCTCCTTGCTCGCAACGGGCTCGCCGTGCTCGTTCTGGCGCCCCGTCTTCGCGATCGAGTAGAAGGCGTTGTACACCCCCTCGCCCATCTGGCGCACGTCCTCGAACTGCGAATCGAAGCGCAGCTTCTTGAGCCACGTCATCACGATCGGGCTGTGCGCGCGCAGCGCGTTGCTGCACACACACGCGAGGTCAGGCACCACCACATCGCGCAGCACACTCTTCTGCACCAGCCGCCCGTACATGGGCCCGTAGCGCTGCGCGTACGAGGGCTGCACGAGCTCGTCGATGAGCTGCTCGTGCTCCTTGTGCAGCTTGGCCGCCACCGAGAACGGGCGCCCGAAATACTCGTAATGGACGTAATGGACGGCCTGAGGGTCGTCGAGGAGCTCGCGCGCGCCCGCTGTGGCGCTTCCTAATATGGACAGGCCAGTCAGATGGAGGAGCGCGTGCTGCGGTGACGAGAGGCAGTGGGTGATCAGCTCCTTGAGCCCGACGCTGTGGAGCGCTTCGAAGAGCGGCGCGAGCGGCAGGCGGCGCTCGAAGGCGGCCTTGGCCATCTCTGGCCCGAGTGGCACCGCCGTGTGCGGCAACTGCGGCGTGTGCTGGCCGTCGACCCCGCCGAAGGCGTTCGCGTACGCGAGGTTTTGCAGTGGGTAGCGGCAGCAGCCAGAGAGGACACACACGCCACCACTCATCTCGCCACGCGCCGTCGCGGGCGTGTCTGGCGCCGGCGCGCTGCCGGTGGCGACGATGGATGCACGGACACTGGCGCTGTCGGCCGGGGCCGTGGCCTCGGCTGGGGCCGCAGCAGCCGCAGCAGCCGCAGCAGCCTCAGCAGCCGCAGCAGCCGCAGCAGCCGCAGCGCTGAGCGGCGCCGGGAGCGTCTTCATCGCGACCCCTGCACCCCCGCTGCTGCCGGCCAGCGCGCCAGGCGTGTGCACACAGTAGGCGCGGTGTGTGACGTCAAACCAGCCCTTGCGCCCGTCCTGCGGCAACGGCTGCGAAGGCACGAGCTCCTCGAGCAGCAGCACCGCCGAGCCTTCACCGTTCGGCCCCTCGCGCTCGGGCCAGAATCGCGCTGCGCCCACCATGGCGCCGATGCGCTTGGTGACGCGCGCAGACTCCTTGGCCTTCACAGGCTCCAAGAGGACAAAGAGCACCTCGTCGAGATCCTCGGCCTCCATGGAGAGCTCGCCGCCCCCCGCCGCTGTAAACCTGACTGCGTGCGGGTGGCGCAGCATCACGTGGCGCGGCCCGCCCAGCCGCGAGAGCGCCGCAAGCGCAAGCTGCGGCGAGTAGGCGGCGGGGAGAACGACCCAGGGGCTGGTCGCGCTCATGTGCCCAGTCGAGAGCAGCATTCGAAGCGCGATGCGGTGTCCGAGCTTCTCACGCATCTCGCCGCCCACGCCGCCGCCGTTGAGCAGCAGGCACTGCGGGTAGAGCCGGCGCAAGTACGCGGGGCTCACGGGCGCAAGGAGCAGCAGGACCGCCGCATAGCTGCGCGGGTCGTCGACTGGTTGACTGGTCGGCCCGCTCGGTTTGGTCTCATACGGGCAGAGCTCAGGATGGTCAGGCTGGATGGGCAAGACGGAGTGCGTGCGATTGGCGGTGGCCTCGTGGTCCTCGTCGAAGAGGTGATAGAGCAGACGCGCCTTGGAGAGCACCTCCATCACCGAGAGAATCAGCACCATCTCGGCGTCCGCCTCACGCATCTCGGCCTCCGTCGGCTTCGTCTGATTGTGAGCCTCATCATCGTCCTCCCAAAGCAGCGGTCGCCCATGCTTGTGCTCCTCCCACTCCTCGCGCCGCGCCGCCACCGCCGCGCGCATTGCGCTCATGCCCGCCCCCTTCGCCCCCCACGGCGTCGCCGGGAGCACGAAGAGAATCTTTGCCACCCAGTCGTGCATCTGCGGCGTCAGGCGTGTCCAGTGTGCGACCGTCATCTCTTCCCCGAGCATCGTCGCGAGTGCAGCGCGGCACTGGCGCGTCGTGTCAGCCGGGAAGGGCACGTAGGGCAACACACTCGTGAGCCGCTTGAGCGCGTCGGCCTTCGAGCTGGTCAGCTTGAGCAGCTGCTCGCGCTGCCGGTAGGAGTGCAAGCAGTCGACAGCGACTCCGACAGCCTGCTCGAGCTGCTTGTACAGCTGCAAGTCCACCGGTACCCACACTGGCAAGCCCAGCGACGTCTCGATCCAGCGCACCAGAGAGCGTTCCATAGCGGGCGCGCCCACCGCCGACGCGAGCTGCAAATCGTACGCCTCCACCACGACCGATCGGCCACGGGAGAGCTTCGCGTCGAGTACGAGGGCGCCCAGAGGCGGAAGCGGAGGCGGCGGCGGCGTACCGGCGGCGGCGGTGAAATTGGCGCGGAGATGCGCGGGGAGGGGCAACCAATGGCCCACCTGCAGCGGCTCACATGCACGCTCGTGTATGTGCAGCATGTTTGCCACCTCCGCCTGCTGCGCCGCAACTGCCGCCTGGAGCGCACTCGGTCCGTCTTTGACTGCGTCCACGCCGCCGCACCGCATCAACTCTTGGAGCACGAGAGTATGCCCACCAGAGGCGGCCGCGAAGAGCGCGCCCGTGGGTGCGAGCGCTGCTGGTCGCCGCGCAAGCGCCGGCTCACGCCGCAGCAGCATCGACACCGCCGCCGCGTTGCCCGCTCGCGCCGCCGCACGCAACCGCGCGTCGTCGTCCTCGGCCTGCGTTGCCTTGAGGAACCTGTAACCGTCGCCGAGCATGCGCAGCCGGCTGACGGCAGCCTCGCGCTTGTACTCGTCGGCGACTTGCCCCGGTGTGACTGGCTTCGAGCCGTCCGCCGGTGTCGATGCCACCTCTGGGCTCAGCCCCTTGAGGGCGAGCCACTCTAGCACGGGCAGCGCGCCCGACATGGCAGCGAAGTGCATGGGCGTGTAGCCCTTGGAAGTGGAGCGTGCGGAGAGGACGGACGGGTGAGCATTGAGCAGCAGCTCCATCTCAACGAGCGCGCCCGCCTGCGCCGCCTTCAGGAACTCCTTGGACAGGTGCGACCGATCCTCCGCCTTGGGCTTGGCCTTGGGCGTGAGGCACTCCTGCATCATGGAGACGACCTTTTCACGAGCATCGATCTTGGCGATGCCAGCCGCCTTGAAGGCGAGCTTCACTTCGCGCAGCAAGCACACGTCTGCGTCCTCGGCCACGCCCTTATGAGCGGCGACCAGCTCCATTAATGAGCGCGCCGTCGCCGCAGGCCACAGTTTGGCGCTCTCGGCGCCGGCGACGGTGGCCACCTTTTCGCTGAAGAGGAGCATGGCGGTATCATCGAGGAAGGCTGTTGGGGACTCTTGAGCTGCTGACGAAGGGTGGGGCGTTGTAAGCTGTGCCATCGGTATTCATTCGTCCAAGGGTGCGATCCGGCCGCTCACACGCGGTCACCTGCGCCGCCGAGCGAGGAGACGTCATTCGTACCGGTAGACTGACCTTTTCGTAAACTTGGCCTTTAAATCAGCATCCAGGTCGGCTACATGTACTGAGTTGACTGAGTTGACTGTCTCACTCTCGAGACTTCGAGGTGACTATAACAGTTTTAAAAGGGTTCTTGGTACAAGTATTCATAATTTTAAGTACACTTTTCACATTATGCTTTCTGAGGTGCAGGGGTAGCGGCGGTAGCCACACTCGGCCAGCACACAGCACTCGGCACTCGCGGCACGATGACATGTCTCCAGGATATGTCGGGCACACGAATCTATCATGTATATGCACATGATTTGTGCCCTTCTCCACTTGGGCCCTGGCGTGTGGCTGCCATCACGGTGGCTGCCACGTGCTGAAGGAGCTGCTGTCGGCTTCCCATCGTTGCGATCCAGGCCTCCTCGGCCTCGCGCTCCGCTCTCGTTGCCGCTTCGGACTCGGCTGCCTACCGAGATGGCTCGAGCGTGATGCGCCGCTCCTTGGCGACCATCTCTTGGATCTCATCGTCATAGCTGTGTGCACTCTCGGCCCTCTCGCGGCGAGTACGCCCGCCTCGTTCCGATCGCTGCGGGATCTTCTCCTCCTTCGCGCGCAGTGATGCGAGCTTGGCCGCCTCCTCGGCCTCCCGCTCCGCCCTCAAAGCCGCGTCGATCTCAGCAAGCTTTGCCAGCCTAATTGCCTCCCCCGGCTTGAGCCGTCGCTCCTCCGCCTCGTCAGCCAGGGGAGACGCCATAGCGGGCGCCTCGCACACGTCCCAGCTGCTGCTACTGTTGCTTCTGCTCAGTTCGTTCCAGAACTTCATGCGCGGCGGCGGCATTGGCGCGCCGCCAGAGGTTGCGCCGATGAGGTTCGGCGACCTCCCGGGAATCAATATGCTGACCCTTTTTAGTCAACTTTGCTGCACGGTATCCATCAGGGGGATGCGGGAGAACCCAATGGGGGGGTCTCTCCGACGTTTGGGGGGAAGGGGATTCCCAGGGTAAGCCTGTTAGGCACTTTGTTATGCCGCCCGCGCGCGCGACATTCCGCAACGAAGGTTCTCGAACTGCCAGGATCGTATGTCGCCAGTGCACCCCGCCAAAGTCCATGGTCTCTCTGGGTTCGAGAGCACCCCTGGACCTCGGAATCAGCCAAAACGACGGCTACGACATCCCCGTGCGCCACCAGCGGACGACCAATACCCATATCCTGCCCAATGGCATAGGTAACATAGAGATGGAAGGTCGTGATGGCAAACGCCGGACTCTGCATCAGCTGATGCGGGAGCGGCCATCGGAGCAGGTCATGGACGTCATCTGTGGTTCACTCGACCTCATGCCGTTGGGCATCATACCCACCGCAGCGGAGGTACGACGAACAAAGTACCTCCGCTCTGCCTCACCTTACCAGCAGCCAGCCTCGCCTCCGCCGCCGCCGCTTCGTGGACACGCCCCAACAGGCCACCCATACCTCGTTCAGCTGCCCGCGTCGCGCCCTGTCACGCGTGCTGAGGCCCTGAGCTTTGGCGCCTTGGCAAAGACGGGCGCCTTGAGCGCTCGTGCGCCGGTCCGGGATGACGACGCCCTCGGCGGCCCTGATGTGCCACCTGCACCGCTCTCTGCGCGAGCGTCTCTCGCAACTCCTGCCCTCGGCGCACGCCCCGGCCTGGGCTTGCCGCTGATTCTCGAGCCGCTCTCGTCCATGAGTGCAGCGGAGGTCGCAAAGGTTGCCAAGGCCGAAGCCGTGCGGCGCGAGCAGGAGATCGATGCAGCCACCGAGGCCGTCAATGCAGCTGTGGCTGCAGCCAACCTCGCCGCTGCGAAAGCCGCCGCCGCCAGCGCCTTGACGCCGGCCGTCGGGCAGCTGCCCCGGTCGGCACCGACGCCTTCGCGAGCCCTTGCGAGCCGCCACAGCCTACGACCGCGCGCACCGCCGCAGATGGGCGTGGGCAGTGCCGCAGCCAACCAGCTGACGCGGCTGAAGCCCCTCAGCCGCGCTTCCCAGCGTCCATTCGAACGCCCAACGACAGTGCCGTCGCCGCGTGTGAGTCGAGGCGTACCGATAGCTGCGCAGGAGGGCCCCACCCCTTCCTGGGGCGAGACGGAAGCTCGCACTGCGCTGGATGCGCGTCCGCACCCAAATTTGGAGGCGCGTCGACCGGAAATGGAAGCCCGGGCGTCGCGCTTCACGCTCCCGGCGGCAGACGCGGCGGCGCCTGCAATGACGCCTGCAGTGCCTGCAACATTGCCTGCCGAGTTGCCCACCCAGCCTTCGCGCCTGAGCGGGACGCAAGACAAGACAAGGCAGGACGTGTCCTGGTCGGCTTCGGCCCTCGCGCCTGCACCCGACCCGACGGTGGGAGTGCTCAACATGGCGCGAGTGAGCGACGACGTCGACGGTGGCGACCAAGCCGCCAGCGCCGAGGCACTCGAGGCTGCACACGACGAGGCAGGACAGAATGAGGGGTTCATGGCGGTCGCTGAGGTCGCGATGCCACCAATCGCCGCGACCGCGACCGCTGCAGTTGGCCGCAGCACTGGCCCGACGAGCTCCTCCTTGAGCGATGGCGCGTTGCCAGCGGATCCGTGGCCCACACGAGGAGCCGCGCCAGCTGCTGCACTGGCCCGGCGAGCCGCCGCGCCGATCCTCGCTCCGATCCGCTTCGGAGAGAAGCAGCGCCGGCCCTTGACCCGGGAGGAGCGCCTCGCTCAACGGCTCGCCGATCGCGTGGCACTCCAATTTCTCGATAGGATCACTTCGCGGCCTGTGAGCCAATTCCATCCGGCGCTCTTGACGAGCGCCTGCGAGGCGCTCATCCTGGGGCTGCGCGCGCACCCGCATGACGAGCTGCTCGACTGGGGGTTTCATACGAGCGCCGAGCACTTCAAGTATGTGCCGCCCGCTCGGTGGGCGCGATGGCCGTTTGATGAACGCGTACAGCGGGAACAGACGGCACGCCGACGTCACGAGCCGCCTGGCACGATGCCACCGCCCGTATGCGCGCGTCGGACGCTGAGCACGCTCCTGATCGAGTGGCCCGAGTATGTGCCAAGGCCAGACATCGAGGACGATGGGTGCGATGGGTACACGTTGGAGATGGCGGGCCTGTGCCCACTCGATGGACCGTCCGCTTGGCGTAAAGTAGCCCACGGCGCCAAGCTCACAGCGCTGCTGCGCGGGATCGGACCTGAGAGGGATGTGCTGCTGCGCGTGCGCGCGTACAATAACAAGGGCGGGGGGCCGTGGTCCGACGTGACTCGCACGCGTGTGCTGATGCCGACGCGTGAGCCGCCGAAGGAGCTCGAGACCATGCCTGAGTCGTGGTGGGCGCTCGACATCGACGACCTGCTCAAGCAGATGAAGCTCGAAGAGGGGACGATGGCGACCCAGAGTGCGATGGAGTCCCTCTTCGCGGTGCTGCACGAGTACCGCTCCGCGATCAAGATCGCATTTCGTTACTACTCGCTCGTTGGAAGCTCAGGCGTCGGCGAGTCAGCGGGGCTCATGTACTCGACGCAATTCCTCAATTTCGTCAAAGGAGCATCCGACCTGCTCAACGACGCGTCGCCTGTGCGCTTCATCGTCTCCGACGTTGACCTCATCTACAAGAGATCCATCCGGGAGCTCAGTGCCGAGGCTGCCGCCGCGACGCCCATCGGGTACAGCGTCAAGAATGTCCCAGGCGCGCCAGGACGCAAAAAGTCGAGCGAACTCAGCGATGCCGCCGTGCTACGCATGCTGACCGGTAGCGCCGACGTCAGTCACAGCGGCGGCGGTGGTGGTGGCGACGTGGAGGAGGGGAGCGGCGACGCGGGCGGCGGCGGCCTCGAGTGGCGCAGGACCAAGAATGCGTTCAAGGTGACGGCTCTCATCGGCAAGAAGGGGGGCAGCAACCTGATGAACCAGCAGCAGTTTGTTGCAGGGCTGCTGCGCTTGGCCTCGCGTCGGTATGAGCGGCTGCCCTCCCTCGGGGCACGCGTGCGCGCGCTGCTCGAGGACCAGATCGTAGGGCACGTGACCATCGAACTCAATCTCGTCAATGACTCCTTTTCGCGCCAGATGGCGATGCAGCCGATGGCGGCCGTGCTGCGGAAGCATCGGGCGGATTGCGAGCGATTCTTTCGGTACTACGCGGGCGTCGATAAGTCACTGGGCGCCGAGACGACGACCATGAATATGCGCGAGCTGCTCGCCTTGTGTGAGGACGCGCGCCTGTTCATAGCCGAGCCTGGGAAGACCCCCCTTTCACAGCGCGAGATGGTCTCAGCCTTTGCGCGCGTCAACGTCGAAGACGAGCTCTACGAGCAGGACGATCAGCTCAACACGTCGACCGAGCTCGTCTTCGATGAGTTCTTTGAAGCGCTCGCGCGCATGTACCGCGCGAAGGACTGGGCCAAGAAGCCCATCGATGCGGACGAGGGGCTCGAGTTTGCGCGTGGCTTCCATGGCTGGCTGTTGGAGGAACTCGAGCCCAAGCTTCTCGCCGCCATCAAGGTGCGCAAGTTAGCTATGTAGTACAGGAGTAGACCAGTAGTAGATGAAAGGATTCAAGTTACGGGGCGGTATCGTATCGTATGGCATCAACCGAACGCGTCATGCCGTGCGCTGCCGTGCCCGCCTGCCGCCCTGCCCCAACCGATGTCCCGTGTGCGGGGTCTTGGCGCAGCCGCGCGGTTTCGAAGGATTTCGGAGCGCCCCGCGCCCTGCCGGGGCTGCTCCTCGGACCTCGCCTGTGCTCGGTGGGGTGACCGGAGAGCTGAGCGAGGAGTTGACGCAGACGGCGACGCTTGGCGCGACGATGGCGACGCCCACGTTGTGAGCGAAGATAGAACGGAAGATACTTCCATACTAGATAGTTTCGAGATAGTGGAGATACCGGCGACCCTACCTACCACCCATCCCCATGCCCTCGACGGCCGCCACCGTGACCGTCGCATTCACTGATGTGCTCGCTGCTCGGCTCCAATGCTCGGCTCACGCTGTGCACTGTATGGGTCCCTACCTCGACGCACTCGTCCACTGTGACCAGTGTGCAGTGACCGCTCATGTGTGCCAGTTCATCATGGCAGCAGAACCAGCGACTCGCACACGCCACTTACCCATCGTCACAGTCTCCCAAAGGTGTAGACCCTCTCTCTCCCGTCTCCCCGTCGTGCCCCTGTGAAAGAATGCAATCTCGACCGTTGGTATTCACTCGTCGAGTTCGAACCTGCCGCTCGCATCTGTCTCAATCTCACCCACGATCGGCGCAAGCACCGACGCCCACACCTCAAACTCGGCGTCCGTCGCACGCAGCTTGAGCTCGCGCTCGCGCGTCACGAGTGTGAAGCGGTACACACCGCCCTCCTGCGCTTGCTTGAGGAAGGCTCTCGCGCCCTTGCAATCGACTGTGCCCGCGGGCTCCTCTCTCTTGCGATAGCTCTGGTCGCTCTTGAAGTAGCTCAAGCTCGTGCCGCACGCGCTGAGTACAAAGTAGCGCCGATCCCACTTCTGTAGCAGCAGCTTCACCTTCGAATGGGCCTCCTTGCCGCCGCTCTTCTTCTCGAGCCATCCCTCGTGGCCTGCCCACCAGTGCACTTGCTCGGGCGGCGCGGGGACCGCCTCCGGTGGCATCTCCCACGTGCTCTGTAAGCCGTTCGAGTAGTAGAAGTCATTGGAGCTCTCATCAAAGTGCCGCTCCCACCCATTCGGCATCGGCAAGTACTTGAGCCAATCACCAGGCTCCCCCGCTGCCGCAAAGAGGCGCCGGTCGTACTTGGCCCGGATGTAATCGACGAGCCCCCGGGACGCCGAGTCTCCGACGAACCCCTTGGGCCGAAATTGAGCCGGACACGCTTCCCAGAAGCCTGCCACACGTTCGTTGCCCCAGCGCTCCATGTTTTCTACCCAATCGTCGTTCCAGTCATCCGCTGCCACGGCCCGGACTTTGGACAGATGTGTGCCGAGAGAACGATGGATACCGCTGCACTGGATGCAGATGAAATTTCCAAGATTGATCGACGCCCACGCGTTGCGGAACTCAAGTGGGAGCTGACAGTCTGAGCAGCGAGCGTTTGCCTTGACCAACAGCTTGTGCAGCCGTGCCTCGTTGCGCCGTGCCTCGGCGTGCGGCGCTTTGTGGTTTGAGACGCGCATCCCCTGCTCGGCCGACCTCATGGAGTACTGGGACTTTCGCCACGACGCACGTGAAATGGCCGGGAGACGCTGGGCGGTGAGCGATCGGCCTCTGCGCAGGTGGTCGGATTTACCCGAGCACCAAACAAGCCAGTTTCCCAAATATGGATACACTGTGACTCCCACACACTCGCCATCTTCGGCGGGTAAGAGGTTGCCTGGCACAGCCGTTCTATTCCGCGGCTCCGGGAACTGAGCTCTGAGGGTGCCCACATGATGCGCTGTACGACTGCGCTCACTTGGCGCCGACCGGCTCAGGGATCTCGCCGTAGCGCAGCTTCGACTGGTTGGCGACCTCTTCTTGCTTACGCTTGAGCTCCGCCTCATCCACGAGGAAGTGACCAGTGAGCGGCGCGACTGCCATGGGCGACGGCATCACCTTGAGGTCCTTGTCGAGCCGGTACACGAGCGGCACGCCCGTCGGGATCTCGAGCTCGGTGATCGCGCTGTCCGAGATGTTGTCAAGGTATTTGAGCATGCCTCGGATCGAGTTGCCGTGCGCGGCCACCAGGACCGTGTTGCCGCGCTTCAGCGCCGGCATGATCGAGCGCTCCCAGTATGGCAGGCACCGGTCGACCGTGTCCTTGAGGCACTCGGACAGCGGGATCTCATCCTCCGGGATGTGCGCGTACTTGGCGTCGTTGCCCGGCCAGTACGGCGAATCCTTCTCGATCGGCGGAGGTGGGATAGCGTACGAGCGACGCCACTTCTTCACCTGATCATCGCCGTATTTGGCCACCGTCTCCTTCTTGTTCAGGCCGGTGAGCCCGCCGTACATGCGCTCGTTCAGCCGCCAGCTGTAGTTGATCGGCACGTCCTCCTGGCCCATGATCTTGAGCGCGATGGCAAGCGTCTGCTGCGCACGCGTGAGCAGGCTGCAAAACGCCACGTCAACATTGAGCCCGGCCTCCCACATCGCAGTCGCCGCGCCCGCCGCCTCATTCTTGCCGAGCGTCGTCAAAGGGACGTCGGCCCAGCCAGTGAAGCGGTTCGCCTCGTTCCAGTTGCTCTGGCCGTGGCGCAGGAAGATGATGGTCGCGTACGTTCCGGGCGGTGGGGCGGGAAAGGAGGGTGCGCCCACCTGCCCCATAGAGATCTCGCTCGCGGCCGCGCGCGAGATGGTGGGAGTACGCTGCATGGCCGTGGGCGCCACAACGAAGGCGCTGCAGACCTGGAGGCCAAGGAGGAGGATCGCAACCATGGTCGGCATCTCAGCGGAGGGGGCGAAGAGAGATCTTCTTGACCCCCGAATGCGTCAGCGAGATCCGCTCAAGATTGTAGTCTCGAGAAAAATTGATGCGACACAAGTCGTTTGGGTCGGCGGACAAACTCGGAAAAACTCGGAAAACCATACTTGTACCAAGCTAGGGAAAGACACTGAAGATGAGCGGCTATGTGTGAGTGAGCCTCACTTAGGCACGGTGAGTCGTCAGTCGATGTCGCCCGCTCCCCGCTGCGGCCCGGCGGTTTGCGGTGCTCAACACACGCATCCTTTCGTACGATCAACCCGGAACCCGCCCCACCCGAACGTCATCCACACGAGTAACACACGAGGTGGCTGTTAGGTGGCTGTCAGTGCCTCACGCACACACAGGACGAGGCCTTGTTGCGTTGCTGGTCGTTCCGCACGTTAACCAGATACATGCATGTTCTTGTACAAGACCACGGCCGCGAGCTCACAAGCAAGCGGGCGTTCGGTCTCGGCTCCCCCGCCTTACCCACCACCCCCTCGTCTTCTACATGCACCTCCCTCTCGGCGCTCCCGCCGAGCAAGACCAGCACTCAGACGCTCAGTACGAGGGCGAGGGCGACACTGACCGGCCCCGGGGCGAGAGAGCTGTGCCCATCGAGAGGTTCATGGACTCGCAAAAGAACGAGGGCGAACCCAACGTCGGCATCGGGGGTGCGCGCGAGGGCGGGCGCATCGTATACCGGCTACCGCGGAACGGCGCGGTCGACTCCTTGAACGAGCCCGGCTGGGTGTACAGGCCGTTGGAGCCCCAGAACGCCATCGCGTGCACCTTCGTGTGACGTGCAACATCTTCAGTGCCGATGGCGGTGGCTGGCCGCTTGGCGATCTCAGACGGCGAGAGCTTGAAGGGAGCGGATGCACCGTGAATCTGCGTTCCAAGAGATTCGACCTTGTAGCGCTTGACCGGCCGCAGCAACATGGGGCCATTGACAATCGTACGCGGCGAATTGAGATGGGGCGGCTGAGCAACTGGAACGAGGCGAACTGCTTCACCGGTCGGGCCGATGGAGCAGAGTTTGAATGCTGACGAGTCGGGGAAGTGGGAGTGGCGGAGCCCAGCGGGCTGCCCGAAGACGGGCGAGGACGGGCGTGTGCTAGGGCAAGACACGGGGCCCATTTCCCACGATGAGAAGGACTGGCGCTTGGGCTTGTTGAATGGCTGGCGCAGAGTCGAGCCGAGCATCGCGTTCGCCATCAAAGAGCGCGCGTTGCGCGCAGCACTGACGTGCCCGAAGGTGACTTCAGAAAAGGGAGAGAAATCCTCGAAGGCCTTCATCGCTTGGACCTGCGCGAGAGCCGAGCCTCATGCAACAAGTTTTGCGAAGCCCAAAGACAAGAAACGTCTGCGAAAGGTCAACTTCTGGACTGTCGTTGCATGCTATCTGCTTGACAACAACCAAACATCTCATCGTTGATTGTACCACGCCAGTCAAGAGCATAGAGCAAGCGTGCGTAACGTATAACATCTGTAACTCTCCGCCGATTACCGTATACCGACAGCCACAGAGTTAACGCGCCGAATCCACACCGTCAGATAATCCGCGTGTGTCCCGTCTCCGCCGCGGTACCGCCGCGGGGGGCCTACTCGCTACTGTAACAAGGGGGGGGCACCTGCAAAGGCGTAATGACAAACTGCACTTGAGCACGAACCGTCATTCGCAAGGTCTGTTTGAGTAAAGCAGAGAGTGTATCTGCGGCGGTGAAAGCCCCACGGCCTTCAGCACGGGAAGGACAAACTCCGATGCCGGCTTGACCTCCAACATCCCCGTCGACTCGTACGCATGGCACAGGTGGTTCATGCCAACCTCATTCGTAGATACATGCGACGGGTAGGTGATCTCATTGATACGGAGTCCGTCTGCATGGCTCATGAAGGCATCCTGCACGCGGGCGGACAACCCATAGTAGGAACGCGCATGAGGCCCACACACCCTGGAGCTCTCGGATGGGAGAGGGGGGAGACCTCAGATTAGGGACAACCCATGTTAGGGACACCCTGGGACTCTTGGATGGGAGAGGGGGAGGGGGAGAGGGGGAGAGGGGAAGGGGGAGGGGGAGGGGGAGGGGGAGGGGCTCGAGGGCCAGCGTGCCGAACTTACGAGGCGGAACCAATCTGCACCGAACGTGGTCGCCACGCGTTGGCATATGGAAGCCAGTTCACCCGCATGTTGACCGACGAGATCCATGATAGTACTGTATTCGTGCCGCTCCCTTGGCACCCCACCCTTGGCCCCCATCCTACCGCTCCCTGGACCGTCCTCGAAGCGCTTTCGAAAGTGTGGCGCTGGCGCGACGCGGGAGCCCTCGAACGCGAAAAAGGAGTAGTACGCGTTCATCCGACGATCGAACGGAGTCTTTGCTCGCTGGGGCTCTCCGCGTTCGCTGTGCACGCCCTTGAACAGCCCTCTCCTCTCATCCTCGAGTTGTCGTAACTCTGCCCAGTTGCTTTTAGCAAGCCCTGCGGTGAGTGAGCCCAGCACGCACTCGGTATTGAGCTCGACGAGAAGCGGGGGAGGGTCGCCAGGCCGGTGCTCGGCTGTGCTCTCCGGCACAAGACGCTGAACGAGCACGCCACGGCATTGCCTGAGCTGGTGGAAGCTCGGAGGCATCTTGAGCATGTGCTCCACATGCTGCGAGAGGAGAGTGGTTAGATTACTTACACTGCGTGCGTCGTCTGGATCGATGCTCATAGACCGGACGGTGTCTGTGTATAAGCTTGCACCGTCGGTTGGGTATTGTTTGGCTTCCATCAACCGGCCGGACTTCGGCTTGAGGAGCCACACATGCATCCCCTGCCCGTCAGTTGCACTCTTCACGACCAGAGGAGTCCGTTGATGCAAGTTCGATGTCAGGATGGACGTGAACAGGGCTCGATCATAAAGTGGCCATTTGCCCATTCGCCTCTTCGCAAACGCTCCGTATAAGGTCGTTGCCGTACGTGCTCCCAGTGATTGGAGCACGAGCGTGTTGAACAACTTGTTCTCGAAGATTGTGAACGTTGGCTTGACTTTGTAGTTGAGCATCATGAGCTGCATGCGGACATACGAGCGTGTAAAAATGGTCTCGCTTCGGTTGCACACGCTTCTCGCCCAGCCGGCTACAGCCTCTTTGTAAGCAGCTAATTGAAAAATGTCGTTTTGGATGCACGCTCCGGATGCTGTGAAGTGGTTCGTATAGAACACACGAACCACAAGTGACTGTTGTAGCGGGCACAGAGTGGATCCATCATGATTGTTTACGAAAGGTAGGACAAAGTCACTGCTGATGCTCTTGGCAGCGAGTATTGGGAGCAGACGTGAAGCAACCGCTTGAATCGGCAACAGGGCCGACATCCTCCCACCCTTTAACGCACAAGTTCTTGATCCAAAAATAGCTCGATCTCTCGGCTTAAAAAAGCAAGCCAGGAAATCAGGGAAGCCCTGTGTTAGGCCCACATTGCTACATGCCTTCTCCCTAGCTCATATCGATACCGACGTGCGCAACGGTGAACGATTCCTAATATGATGCGCCGCGAGGCGGCATGTGGACTCCGAGAGCCCACAGTCCTCTCACGGACCATCGGGGCCGACCTCGCAAAACTGCCACTGCTGGCAGCATCCGAACGTGCGCATCGCTTGCTGCAGCTCGGCGGTAGTCGGCTGTGATCGGCGCTCACCTGCCGCCGCCTCGGTCCACGGAAGGCCCACCTGCTCCACCTGCGCCCATGGCGCACATGAGAGCGGCTCGCGCATCCGCCAGGCTGGCTGGGCGCTGGCCTCCTTGTGCGCCTGCTCGAACTGAGCGAGGGTGCGCAGGTGGTGCGAGATGACGAATCGCTTGGCGTTCATCGCTCCGTATGTCGCGTCACGCATCGCATCACGCACAGAGACGAGGCTCACCTGCGGCCGGTGGGTTCGGGTTAGGGCTAGGGTCAGGGCTCGGGTTCGGGTTCGGGTTTGGGCTAGGGTTTGGGGTAGGGTTTGGGTTTGGGTTCGGGGTAGGGTTTGGGTTTGGGTTCGGGGTTGGGGTAGGGGTAGGGAGACGAGGCTCACTGGCGGCCGGTCGGTGCTGTTGTGCCCGAGAGCATAACCAAGAGTCACATCAGAGTAGCCGCAGTCCCAATGGGCCTTTGGGCTGGCTTGCGAGGCACGCCCGGCGGCGACGAGGGCGTGCAGCGAGGCGGACGAGCGCATCCAACCCGCAAGGTCGGCGCCCATGGCCGTCATCGCACCGACGACGAAGGGGAAGGGCCCCCTGCTCTTCTTCTGATCTCGAGGGCAGCCGTGCACGTGAGCGTGCGCAGCCCCTGTGGGGTTGTGGGCCCATCCGCAGTGCTTCCATGCGCGCGGCAGAAAGGAATCGTACTGCACGTACCCTACGTACGCATTGCGCAGCGGCGCGAGTGGTCGCAGCAGCGCGAGCAGCCCGCCCACATCCACGTACGAGTCGTCATCCGCCTTAGCGTAGAAGCGAGCGCCCGGGAAGGCATGCACCGCGTGCGGGAACCACGCGAAGAGCTTGTCGATGCACGAGAAGATGCCGCCGCGCTCGCCAAAGTCACTCGCGTCGATGAATTCCAGGTCCCTGTGCGCCGCGTGCTCCGCCTGCAGCGACTGCTCCATGGTCTTGAGGCCGCGCCGGCCCATGACGAAGCGCACGAGCGCCGTATCGCTCGAGGGCACCGTGGACAAGTAGGTGCGCCGGATCCAGTCTCGAATGTGCGGAGTGCGCGGGTTGGAGATTATCCCGAGCACGAGCAGCCGCGAGTACTGAGCCTCGACAGTGCTTGGTGCTACCGCGCTGCCGCCCTCGTCGCGGAACGAAGCACGCTGCCGCCGCCTTCCACGCCGCTTGCGCCAGCGCCGCACAAGGGTCTCGGTGCGATTGAGCAAAAATAGTGTCTCCGCCATCGCGCTGTGAGTCGCCTTCAGCGTCGACTCGATCGTGTTCAGATGTAGAGCCGATCCCATGTTTACGCGTGAAGTCGAGCGCGCCTCCGCGGGCGCGTCGATACCATAGCGACAGTGGCCTCCGTGCTTGGGGGTCCGGAGTGTGTGCGCGCGTTGTGTTGAACAGCAGCAGCAGCGTTACTTTGGGAAGGGGCCCGCAAGCGGGGCGCCGGGAAGGAGATGAACGTGTGAATGCTGAATGGCCGAGCCTCTTCTAGACAGTTTTGCCCACGGATCCACATACCCGACCGTCTGTGGACACGTTTCTTCACAGGACTCAGCTCTCAGTACTCAGAGGGCGTCAACGCCCTGTCGACTGTTTGGACTGAACGCCTTCAGAGCTCCTGCCGCGCCGCCCGTTTTGCCATGCGCTTCTGCGCGTGCTCCTGGACCCATCTGCGCATTTGGCCGCGCTCAAACTCCCGCGCCCATCCAATGTCGGGGTAGTCCACGTCGGCCGGGTCCGAGAACATGAGGTCGATGTGGTGGGCGCCATTGGGGAGGATGATGGCGAAGATCGAGTCCGACAGGTTTGTCAGAACGCCGCCGCCGTGCCATGGGTCCTGCAAGCCGTTGGAGAAGACCAGATTGGAGCTGCCGGCGATGCGCTTGCCGCCGAGCGCGACGCGGGCCCACTCGGGGCGGGGCGTGACGCTCCACTCCGGGCAAGCTCCCGCCGACCAGTCGGAGCAGTTCTGCTTCGGGTAGAACGTGCCGTTCGGGCAGTAGAACATGTCCTGGTCGGTGCCTTGTGTAAAGGGCTGAGTCATCTCGGTGCACCACTGATAACCCCAGTCGCCCACACACCGATCCGCAGGCCCCTGCTCTGTGAGCGTGAGCCGCGGCTGGACGGGCCTCGGCAAGGCGCCTTGGGGTGCCCCTTGGGCCCTCCGGCGCGGTGGCGACGTCATCTTGCGAGGACGGCGCGCCTCAAGCTCCAGCTGGCCAGTGATGTCGAAGCATCTCTGGTCGCCCGTGTTGTTGTACTGCACTGCCACCGCCGCGCGCACCGCCTCAAAAAGGGCACGGTCCCCATCCTTCTCGGCGTCCACCTTGGCGAGGTGCGAGCACGCCACCCGCACCGGCCAGGGGGGCAGTAGCGAGTCTCCATGCATCAGATAACTGCTGGCGAACGGGTAGTTCCCCATCGCCATGTTCGCCCAGGGTCCCTCGGCCCACTGGAGGATCGAGTATGGGTCGTCGGACGTGGCGTCGCGCGGACGAACGGGCTTGCAAGTGCGGAACGCCTCGGTCAACAGCTGGCGGCCGTCCGGCGTCTGACCAGCTCCGAGAATCCGAGGCCAGGCGGCCTTGAGATTGGTCTTACAAGCGTCCGTGCTCCCGCCCGCCGCCGACGCGTCGAAGGTGACGCCCTGGTTGAACGCATTGTAGTCGTACGGCGGGTGCAGCCCCGAGAACGACCAAACGGGCGCCGAGGCGGCGATCACGCCGTCAATGGCGTTCGGGTAGTGAACGCGGAACCAAGAGCCGAGCATGCCGCCGTAACTGCCGCCAAAACCGACGAAGGCGGACTCGGCCGCACCCCACTGCTCACGCAGGTGGTCGATCAAGTAGGCCATGTCGGCCATCGCCTGCTCCATCGTGAGGAAGCTCATGCAACCAGGCGTGTTCGGCGCGTAGGGCATAGACATGCCATAGTAGCGGTGCTCACCGAATACCAACATCGCACCAAACTCGGCCGCGCTCTCCCACATGAGGCCAGTGTGATTGACGTAGAGCTCGACGTTGTCCTCGTTGCCAAAGTAGAAAAAGATCGGGCCGTGGCCTTCGCGGTCCCACCATTGCTGGTTGATGAAAAAGCGCTGCTGGAAGGTTGTGTGCGAGGCGTCTCCAAGTGGTGATGCCCAGTTGAAGTGGTCGATCTGCTGCTCGAGGTAGTGGACTGTACAGTTGACCGTGGATGGGCAGCCCTCCAAGCGCCCTTGCACCCGGGGAAAGGCGAGGCGGCGCTGAAGATGGCAAGGTGTGCCAGCATATTCACAACTCGATTCGCGGCCGTTACCGGTACGTGTTTGTCCCGGCTCCCCGCGGTGTCTTTTTAACGGTACAAGTACAGTACAGTACTTGTACCCCCCCGCGGGCTGTTCCCGTATTGTACGGTATTCCAACTTCTCGGCCCCAAACTCGGCTCCTTCCCCACAGCACGCTGTGGCGGCTCGGGCATTGACGCTTCTGTCCACTTGTTATTGAGAGAGTCGATTACCCCCCTTGAGAGGACAGAGGAGAGGTATTTGCTCGACAACCCCACACCCTGACGCATACCGTTGCGACCTCTTCTCACTTCTGAATCGGCCGCTCGTGTGTGGGCAACAGGCGGCCCGACTCAGGCGTCAGCCGTCACAGGTCCCGGTGGCTCAGGTGTACGCTGATATCAATGGGTTTATAATCATCTATGCGGCGGCGGCGATGTGGCGGCGGCGAGTATGTTAACGAGTATGACCCAATGACAGTCGGCCTGCTGACTTCCTACTTTAGTACTGGACTGGCGCGACGCGGCCTGACGCAAACCGAACTGCTACATGTACATGAACATGTGTACCGAGCTACTAAGAACTAACAAAAGAACACTTGTGCGCTGCCGCGGGGACGCGGCAAAAGGACGCGGCCTGACCTACTTCACGCGGACCGACATGCACTTCACGATAAATTCCTCTGTGCAGACTGCCTAGGATCATGCGCACCACGCCGATTGCGCGTAGCTTGCGGCGTAGCGCAGGTCACACGCGCGATATGCCTCGTGCGACCGTGCCAAACACAATAGTGCAATCAACCGATTCAATCAACCGAATCTCTCCACCCGCGGGCAGCCTTGAACCCCAGGCACGCACGCGACCGTCTCGTACATGGGAATCCAGCGCTCTTGCTCGACAATAGATCGCATCTCGACGGTCTCGCACCCACAGTGACGATTGCCTGGGTGCCAGACAACGTCCGAACGAGTGCCGTGCGGCGGAGTGAGGCATCGAAGCCGATCAGGCACTCCACCACGGCGAGCATCGCCGTGCCCGTAGCCGCCAATATCACTTGGGGGGCAGAGTAATGGGTGCGGATCCACGTCGCACATGACGGCTTCCCGGTTCGGTCGAACTCGCAGCAGGCAGAGCGGCAGGGGGACGATGCTTATGTTCAAGCGAGCTCGGCTCAGGTGTGCACAGAGCGCATATTCGGAGGTGAGTGCTTTGTCGGCAAAGATGAAGGGGTCGTCGCTGGCATGTTGAATTTCGAATTGAGGAGCCAAAGTATTGAGCATCAAATGCCCGGGGCCGAGAGCGAAGCGATCGTTGACGCCACCCCAAAACTGGCTGTTCGGAAAGGCGATCTGCTGCGTACCCGCCATCATCTCCAAGGTCCTCGTCCACGGGAACGGAGTCATCGGTGCCATGTCCAGTCGAGTGAAGCAGACGTAAGCGTACTCTCGGTTCATCTGACGCTGGTGCGCCTGCACAAGGCGACCGACCTGCGAACACACGCAGCGGGCGTCTCAGCGAAACCGGGGTGCCTATGCTGAACATGCGAGGCGGAGCTTGGAGCTTCATGCCACACACACCTCGCGCATACTGTAGCGCTCGCGGTAGGTGTTCATGAGCTGCCGAATGGTATAGCCGCTGTAATTCTGTAAGCGCGATGCAAGCGCGAGATCTGTCAACCTCGCTTCCCTTCAGGCGGCAGCAGAGGCGGCCTTCATAAGGGCGCCGGCGGAGCCCTGGTTCAAAAGGCGATGGCGTACGTGGAAGCGGGCGCTCACGTCACATCGTGCTCTCTGCCCGAAGCGATAGCGGCGATCGATGTCGGCTTGAACTTCGACCTGGACACGACAAGGGGTGAGGTACCTTTGAAGAGTAGCACGGCCACAAGCAACATCTGGAAACAGAAGACCCTGGCAGGACGCATCGATGGGTCCACGAATCGGCATCGATGGGTTCTGAGGCATCGTCGGAATCTTCGGGTTCTGAGGGTCTCGAAGAGGCGTTGGATCAGAGCCCTCGTAAATGTCTGCACCGGTGAGACCATGGACAAATACATCTACACCTCCTGCGTGGCGCAGGGGCACGAGCAGATTGGTGCGGATGCTGCGTGCCACAAGGCCGATCGAGCGCACAGCGCCAAAGAAGCCGACGGCAATGTGCCCCATGGTTGAGCTGCAGCCTGGGGTACTCGCATCCTGATCTCGCGAAGGACGGGGCCTTGTACGAACCGTAGCTCCGGCGTCGACGAGACAAGATTTTGCTGACCAAGTTCCCTCGCCGTCACAACGGCACTTGGACACGGTTCCAATTGGAGGATAGCCGCACAGAAAAGAGACGCCAACTTCCTTGCAGTAGAATCGACCACGGCACTTGTCGGTCCAGAGGATGCCGTCGCGGCAGCCATAAGTGACGCCCGCGATGCACGCCATTCGGCTGTGCTGCTCCTCAAGAACGGCCGCGCAATGACCCAGGGGTACAGTTGTACTCTCTGCCCGCAGGTTGGAGGGAGCGACGTCACCGGCACCTCGATGGCGTCGCTCCATGGGCAGCATTAGGACCGAGTTTTGGGGCGGCGCAAGGAAGACTCCCGCCGAGAGTCTCAAAGCTCCGCATTGGAACTTTGACTTGGACCCCCTGTCGCGAACGCCCGTCGGAGTGAGGGCAAGTATGGATTCAGTAGGAATCCTAAAGTAGCGAGAAATAGATCTCCAACTCTGCAGCCTGCAACCGGTTCAAAAACACCTGGGGGCGCCGTGACCGCGCGGTTCCCGCCATGGTGTGAATGTATGTGTGTGAATGTGAATGTGTGTCTGTGTGACTTCTAACACAAGGGACACACGGGATACACGGATCGTCGCGTCTGTCGTGTTAACGTTCACGGATCGCACAGACGACAGAGCTGTCGGTTCAAAAACGCCGCCTTTCGGCCTATTTCCCCGCCTATCTTGCTATTCACCTATATACGCAACACCCCGGTTCAATCGAGTTCAAAAACACCAGGGGGAGCCGGGACACACACGTTTCACACACAGATGCGCCACCGGTTGATACACCTCGCAAAATTTCGACCCTCGCAGGCGTCCCGTCGATTCAAATTCCCACAAGAGAGAAGAAGTTGAGAGAGGGCCACAGACATGGCTCGCTCGCCTTGTGTCCCCTGAGTGGTGATGACTCTACCTCGTTCCCCCGGTCGGTCCAACAGCGGTGGGAAGCTCTCCCACCCTAGCACCCCGGCGACTCCACTTGCCGGGGCCTCGCCAAGCGAATCAGTCATGAACGTGGCCTATTTCACTGATGTGGAGGGCAACTGGGAGTACCTGGCGAGTTTCGTGGCCCAATCGGAGGCGCTGAAGCGTGACGGCGATAACGAGGACGGCTCGATGCGGCTGCAGCTCAACGACGGCTGGCGCATCGTCTTCGGTGGCGACTCGTGTGACAAGGGCGGCGTTGTGGGCGGTTCGGTGCGCGTGGTACGAACACTTGTGAGGCTGAAGAAAGAGTATCCAGACCGCGTGACCCTCCTCCTCGGCAATCGCGACCTCAACAAGATGCGCATCACCTCCGAGCTCGCCGATGAAGCAGAGCTTGAATGCGCGCACCTGGACGAGATTCCCGGCCCGTACTGGGTACCTGAGAAGAACCGGGTCTCGCCGAAAATGTACCTAGAACTGCTCGCGAGCAAAGAGCTCGCGAGCAAAGGAGCACCTGCCGAGGATCCGCCGCCGACGGCCGAGCAGCTGGACGCGCAGCTCTGGAAATACAACACGCCTTGGAATCGGCTGTGCTGGATGCTCAAGGACACCATGGGCTCGGCCGGCGAGGAGGAACGCCGGCGAAAAGAACTGGAACTCCTTCATCCGAAGGAGGGGACGCCGACGGACGATCGCGTGGTGGCGTCGTTTGTCGAGTCGGTGCAGGAGGGTGGCTTCATGCGCGAGTACATCAAGCTCGGCCAGCTCGCGGAAGTCATCGACGGCACCCTCTTTGTGCATGGCGGCCTCGTGGGCACGGGGTGGGCCGGCGGAGCGACCGATTGCCTCGGCTTCGTTCCCGGCCAGAATCAACGCATTGACGACGTGCAAGATTGGGTCCAGGCGTTGAACGAGTGGAAGGAAAAGCAGGTAGACGAGTGGGAGAACCAGCCGAAGTGGTCGGTGCGCCCCGAGAAGCCATCGTACGACGCCGGCAAGCGCGGCGGCAACGAGCTGATGAATTATTGCGTGAATGGCTCGCCGCCGAGCGTGGTGGTTGGGCGCCATCTGGAGCCTGAGGGCATGCCTCGGCCGCTCGAGCCGGCGCTGTGCAGCAAGCTGCGCGCGTGCGGCGTGTATCGCATGGTCCTCGGGCACACGCCGCACGGCAACTGCCCGACCATGATTCGATGCGGTGACGAGAGCTGCCCCTTCCTGGTCGCCATGGTGGACACGAGCTATTCCGACATGAGGGCCGCCGACAATCGCGGCACCGCCGTCTCCACCCTCGACGTGATGAAGGATGGCACCATCCGCGTGCGCGGCCGACTGCCGCAATCGGTCGAGGGCGGGGAGCGCATAGAGTACGAGATGTCGCCCGACCCGCTCCAGATGCGCTACGAGCTCGTGGGCACCATGCAGCCTGCGAATGAGCCCGACAACACGCCGACCGCCAACCGGCGCTTCGTCAAGGCGCGCTTCGCACAGAGCGACCGGTATCTGCTTTGCCACGTGGACGGCTTCAAGGTGGAGTACTCGACGATGTCCGACGCTGAGGCGCGCAAGCTCTTCAAGGTGCAGGAACCACCGCCGTCACCAGTCACTCGGAGGGGAAGTCTCAGAGTGAGCACGGAGTGGATGGTGTTTGACGACGACGAGGGCTTGTTGGAGAACAAACCGTACTTGATAGACGAATTGTTCTCTTTAGTCGACTCCAACCGTGACGGCACTATCGAGGCCGCGGAGCTCAAGGGCGCCCTGGAAACCAACTCTTCGGTGCGTGGCATTTTTACGGCTTTAGCCGGAGTTGGCAAGGACTCCAATCGGTTGCTGGAATGTTTGGAGCGCGACGGCCCTTTCAACAAGCTCAAGGTCATGGACTTTTTCGAGCTCGGGGTTGTTGAAGCAATGACACCAGTTACCAGGGGCAGACCTCCGATAAAAACCAGCCGTTCGGGTCGGTGGGTCCTCGGCATCGACCCCGCTGACCCTCTCGGCGTCGTGGCCGAGGAGCAGCCGAAGGCAATTGAGGAGACAGCCACACCCGTGCCGTCGGCGCTCCCGTCCGAGCCGTTGGAGCTCCCCCCCGTAGTCCCCGCGAGCTGGTGGGGGGGGCTGCTCCAGCGCTTCGACCTGTGGGTCCTCAAACTCACAGCATGGTATCTGCTCCGGGTCCGCCACAAGAAGCTCGAGCAGATGATCAAAGAGCTCCAGGGTGAGGCGCCGCCGCCCATGTAGCCAGGTCGTGATCGAGTCGCTCTGCCCCCCCCCCCCTGGATGGGGAGTGGCACCAAACAAGGTGAAGAGAGTCCTGGTACCAAACAAGGTGTCTGGACCGGGGTGAGGGTGGAAGGAAGCCTATTGTACCTTCCATGGCCATGCCACGTGGTTGGGAAAGATCACTACTCGTGCGGAGAGGCCCTGGAGTGTTGAAACTGTGGTGCCTCGCTGTGGGATGCAGCGCTGCCTTTGCAATAAGCTTGCGAGGGGTCCGCGACGCGCGCGAGGATCCCAATTGCAACCATGAACGAGTCTGCACGCTGGAGCATGGAATGAAGTGCAGTCGTGTGTCCTGAGATCTGTGCTGTGTTCAGGTATGCGTGCAATGTGGGTCTCCTCGTTGGGGTGACACGTGCGTCAGCAATGTGCGACCGTGAATGACCACTCGTCATTGAATTCCTTGACACTTGACCGTCGTGTCGCTTCTTTCATTGAAACTCATTGAAGGACCCAGGGTCGTCGCGCATCGTGCGAAGCGACGATCGACCTGGCTGTTCGCGTTAGAAAGGTTCTCGCCTCTGATAACGTTCACACGAATCTTCACAGCCGATGTTCGTGCCTGCGGGGTCGCGTCTTTGCGTGGTTGCGATGCTGCACATGCCGCTTCGATTCCACACATCGAATGGTCCATCTCAGCACGGAATCACGCGTACCGCGCGCCGCGGCCGACGACTCGGGTCGGCGGTCATCTCCGAGCGGCTCTCAGGCGACCTGATGTCGCGAGGCTACTTTGCGGCGGAGATTTTGGTGGGCACGCCACCGCAGCGCTTCTCGCTGATTGTGGACACGGGTTCGTCTATCACTGCGCTGCCGTGCGCCGAGTGCTCGAGCTGCGGAGAGCACGCCAACCCACGGTTCCGTCCGGCGGCCTCACGCACCTTTGAGCCCGTTGGCTGCGGCGAGCGCGACTTTGGGTGCACCAGTTGCCAGGGAGGCGCGTGCGCGTACCATGTGGTGTATCAGGAGGGCTCGTCGTACTCGGGCTACTTGGCCACGGACGTCGTGCACCTCGGCGCCGGCGGCGCGTGCGCGGCGCTGCGCATCGCCTTTGGATGTGCGACCGTTGAGTCTGGTCACTTTCGGTTCCAGCAAGCCGACGGCATCATGGGGCTCGCGTCGTCGCGGCACCTGTCGTCTCTCGAGGCGGCGGCGGAGATGAGCGGTGGCAGCGGGCGCGGGCGCCCGCCACGGCAGGGCGCCCTCGTGTCCGCAACCGACGCGGAGAGCGATGGCGACGGCCGCTCCCTCTTGCGTCTCCTCTCGGGCGGCGGCCGCGCCGACGGAGGACAGCACGGCATAGCGATGGCCTCGTCGTCCACGAGGAAGGCGACAGCCGCAGCCAGCAGCACCGGGGAGCCTTCACAGCAGCACCGGGGAGTTCACCGCAGCACCGGGGAGCCTTCACAGCAGCACCGGGGAGTTCACAGCAGCACCGGGGAGACCGACACGGCTCTGGATTCGAGCGTCGACCGAATGCTCACCGCGGCGCGCTCGCCGACCGTCCTTGAGGCTCTGGTTGCTCAGGGCCTGGTTGCCGACGGCTTCTCCCTCTGCATCGGGCGTGGGACGGGCCACCTGAGCTTTGGCCTGCCGCGGGCCTGGCAGGCAGGGCGGCGCGGCGCGGTCGGCACCGCCGATGAAGGCGCCTTGCTCAACGGCAGCACCATCCCTCTCAACGGACGCACGACGCCTGGATCGCAGCACGATGCCTCGCCACGGCCGTTACGGCCGTTGGGGCCTCCGCCTTTTGCGCGCCTTGAGCCCATGTGGGCACGCGCCGAGAGTGGAGCGTACTACTCGGTCGGCGTGCGTGGCCTGCGCTATGGCGACCGGCCGATTGGCTCTCGCCCCACCTCCACCATCATCGACTCAGGCACCACTTTCATGTGTGCATGCCCTCGGCCGTTGATTGCCACTGATGACCTGCCGTGCATGCATGTGCTCACCACAGCGCCTCGCCCCCACAGGTACATGCACTCGGCCGCGTTTCGGCCCTTCCTCGATGCGTTGCGGGACGCCTTGGCGGCATGCGAGGGCTTCGGGGAGGCGATCGCACCAGCCGATGAGTTCTGCGTGCGGCGTTCGACCAGATTGCAATCTGGCTCCGAGGCCTCGGGAGCGAAGCCGAGCGACGAGGTGACCGGTACAGCGCGTGACCGCAGCGTTCACGGCAGCGACAGCAGCAGCGACAGCAGCAGCGGCAGCAGCGACAGCAGCGGCAGCAGCAGCAGCAGCCCGGCAGATGCGGCGGCAACGGAGGAGGAGTCGGAGGCACGGAGACTGCAGCAGGAGCAGGAGATGGAAGCTCACCGACAGCTCGATCGGTGCTTCGCGCCCATTCGCGTCGATCTCGCCGACGGCGGCACCCTCTCGATGAGTCCCTCGACCTACTTTTACGCGGGCGAGCGTACGGGCGAGTGGTGCGCGGGCGTCTTTGACAACTACGAGGATGGGATGGTGCTCGGCACCGTCAACTTGATCGATCGGCTCGTCATGTTTGACCGCGAGCAAGGGCGGGTGGGCTTCGCCTCCACAGACTGTGACCGGTTCGATCCGAGCTCGCAAGAGGAGGAAGCAGCCGACGTGGGGCAAGGGGCGGCGGCGCACGCGCACACTCACTCCACCAGCCACACTGAGCCCGCCATTGCCGCTAGCGCCGCCAGTACCGCCAGCGCACTGCCGAGCCGTCGCATTCTCAAACCGACCGGCGTGCCCGGAAGCACCGTTTCGAGCCTGGGTTGTACTACGGGCGCCGGACGCCTGGTCGCCGGTGCAGCGCTGCACGGCGGGCTGAGCGATCAGCTGGACCCCGAGCACCCCATCGGCGCGAGCGCCTCTCTGTCTCTGATGGGGTGCTCGAGCTGCCTGTCACGACCGGCTGGTACGCCTCCCGGGCTGCTCCTGCTGCTGCTTGTGCTCGTGCTGGCCGCCGCCGCGCTCGCCGCAGCGCTGGCAGCCCTCCAATGGTCCTGTCGCCGTCGAGGCGCGAGCTTCCAAATTAGGACACGCCGCTCGTGGATGCCAAATTTGGAGCGGGGTAGCCGAGTCCACAGCTGGTGGCGCCATGTGCCCGCTACAGCGCCATCCCTCGCCTGGCTTCCGCCCGTGCACGGCCGGCGCCACGGCGCAGTCGAGGGTGAGCCGCAGTGCCTCGACTTGAGCACTGGGCTCGAGCAGCCCTCGATGGAAGAGCTCTATGGGCTCGATGAGGAGGAGGAGGAGGACGCTGGAAGCGTCGCCGGCAGCGACCACTGCTTGCTGAGCGAGGCTGAGCGCGGGCCGCACGGCAAGGGAGGATGGGAACAGTAGCAGAGCTGCAAACGGAAACGAGAGGCACGAGGATGTAAGGATGGTGCGGGAAATCGGTGCAATCCCTGATGGCCTGATCAGGGTCACCGATTTCCCGCGTCCTCTCCGAGGGCGTAGCTCATCAAGCGTAATCACCCGGTGTACGGTAGGCGAGTAATCGACGTGCGCCGTGCGGTGATGTCAGTGAAACGCGAATCAGTATCGTATCGACTCTCCTACGAATATAACGCCGCGCTCGCACCTCGCTGTAAGGATCACGCCCGGTGCGGTGAGGCCCATAGTGTTTACTGTTACTCGATACTACTATGTTACTGTGTCGTGTAGTTGGCTTCAGCGCGGACCGGCTCCTTACGCCGGTTACGGTATTAGCCCCCGCTTACGTAATGCGCGTTCTCTCGCCTGCCTGGCACGCTTGAACGCATCGTTGAGTACCTTGCTGCTACCCATGGTCTCGTTTGCCGCGAGTTGGATGCCTGAGGTTTGCAGCTGCATCAATCGTTGCTGCGCCTGGTACGCTTCGCTGTCTCTCCAGTTGACAGCCTTGGCCTCGCCAGAACCATCGTTCTCTATCGTGAACCAATCAGGCGGGTAGTAGTCACGGAACTCGAACCCCCGCTTGAGGGAGTGCCACCAAGGGAGCTCTGGGTTGATGATGTGTGTCGGCGCAATGACGCGCCCTCTCGGTAGGCGGGCGAGGAAGGCAGCCCACCAGCCAAGCGTGCTCGGCCCAATGACGAGGGCGTCACATCCCCGCAGAATGGCCAGGTCGACGTGTGGATCAGCAGACGGAGAGAAGAATAAGTTCTGCGCCAAGGAGTCGAAATGCTGCCGCGCCAGGGCCATGTCGTCCGAATTGTTTCCCATCGACCCGCCTGCCGTGACGACGAAGCCGACCCTTGGGCCTGGCATTTCCGGTCGTCTGCCGCCACCTGTTAGGTTCTTCGCTAAGTAGCTCATCGCACTGCGGTAATACTCCCAGGACGTGTTTGCGTACAGTCCGGCGTACTCCTTGTCGAGCTTGTCGCCTAGCCGCACCTGCACGCCAATCAAGAAGTCGGCAGACAGATCATGGCGAGCCCTGCGGAGGAGATCATCTGCTGCCAGCTGCGTTGCTGGCTCGGGGGCAAACGAGTGCTGAAGGATGGTCGTCGCAATCGACCGCGAGTATTTGAAGCTCTGGAAGTAGCCCATCATCTCGACGATGCCAACCGTGCAGCCCTCGGGCGGCCGACGCACCCACGCTTTCAAGCTGGATATCATGCTCTCTGAGAACGCGTTCGAGCGCTCGTCGGCTACGGTCAACATGCAGGGCAGGCAGCGACTAACTGTGCTGGTATCGGCCCTAGGAAAGAAGTAGTCGAGCAGATCACGCAGCTGGTCTCGAAGTCTGGTCGAGGTGCCCAGGTGCTCCAGCTCACCAGGTCGTACCCAGGGCAGGCCTTCTAACACTGGCACGAGCTTCGCAACGCGTGGGTACCTTTCGAAGAGCTCCTTCGCAGGCACCTGGACCTTTGCCGGCAAACGAAGAGAGAACGATTCGGTCGGGGCCAACGCGTTCAGCGTCGACATCGTTCCCAAGAGCGCGGCCGCTTCAAAGAGCAAGTTACCGGTGCGCCCCGTCCACCTCATCGTCACAAAGACCTTCTGCAAGGCTGGCTGGCTCGCAGGATCCCTGAAAATCCTGCTGGTGTTGAGCACTGTCGCATTCTTGAGGAGCGCGCTGCAGGCTGCCCGATCCTCGATCGTGGCTCGGCGCTCCTCAGCGTCGGCTAGGACCTCCTTCAAAAACTTGTAGGTCCTCGACAGGGTCGTGCCACGATTGGCTAGCTGGCCAGATCGATTCTGCCCAAACATGCCACGATGCTCTGCAGCAAATTGACTGGCCAGCCCCGCACCAACGAGCCACGCTGCGTTGCCGCGGGTGAA
>Ga0210240_100500_pt1 | contig 34143 bp, 23 predicted proteins | sample ChrtobMetP5a_4mM_FD_155463 | JGI IMG/M metagenome (GOLD analysis project Ga0210240, IMG submission 155463) | Chrysochromulina tobin associated microbial communities from unialgal haptophyte culture, Seattle, Washington, United States - P5a_4mM | ecosystem: Host-associated > Algae > Haptophytes >...
ACGAAGGCCACGAGACTCGAGAGTATGCCCTCGCCGCAGAACCATGCACGACGGCGGTCGCCTTTCTGCATGGAAGAAGGCACGCCTCGGCACTGTGTGCCCTGCAGCGACGGGCAGTCGCTCAAATTGCGCCCCACGTCGTCGTACCGTCGTCCACTGTCCCTCTCGCGGTTTCACGTAGTGTTTAGCTTTTGTCACCTTTTATAGCCCACTTGTACTCATTTTGACCAATGCCAAAGATTTGTTGTGAATGTTTTAATACCACGTGTGAAGTACCTACACCCCTTTTTCGAGTCTGAAGAGAGCAAAAAGACGCATGTATTCAATGCATTTTGCGACCCTCAGCTTTTCCCTCCCAGGGCTCTATAGTGAACGCAAGCAAGCACCGCCTGGTTACTGGAGTATTCGGTTGCGCTTGTATAGATACTTGTGTCGTTTCGACTCTTTTTAGCTTGCTTGCTTGTGAACGCGTGCGCGCGCACCTGCCGGAGCTTGAGTATGAGGACATTCGTCGTTTGCATGCGGCGGTTTCGGCTGCAGGTTTCGGCTTTTTCTGCTTGAAGGCGCTGTCCTCAGCGATGCTGCTGCATGACGTCGCCAGAGCCGCTCACGCCGTGGAAAATGCCGCTGCCGCCAAACGTGAGCTCCAACACCACGCCCGCCACCACTCCCGCGATAACGTCGCGGATGCCGCTGACGACCGACCCTGGGCTGCTGCCCCTGCCGTGCTCCAAAGAAAGCATGCGAGCGCCAAAGCAACTCTCATAGCACACAACAACCGCGATGCAAAGATGCTGCACATGATGAGTGAGCGGAAGGCGAATGAGCGCAAGGCCAAGGCCGCACTCCTCGAGCCACCTTCCGACGATCCATCGACCTTGGCACCAGAGCGACAGATCCGCGTCGAGCTCGTGACGAAATCTCTGTTAGACCTTCAACAATTTAGGCTCACTCCAACGGACGCTCGTACGACGGGCGACGACACCCGAACGACGCTGAAGGTTGCCATGCGCCTTGAGCACAAGATCAATTGCAGGGTTGGCAACGACCTTGGTGCATTCTTGGCGCAGCTCGCAAAGGAGGTTGAGCATCTGATGGGCAAGGCACGAGTTGAGTCGGAGACCGGAAGTGCCAAGCAGAGAAAGTCCATCTTTGGGTCGGAGAAGGCGCCTGTAGTTGAGGCAGCCATGTTGATCCGTAGGTTCGTCATGCTCTTCACTGAGGCCGATGAGCACGGTAGCCAAGCCATCGACTACGATCAGTTCGTGAGTGCACTGCCTAACCGCGTGCGCGATCAGCACCAAGCCGACCTGCGACCCTGGTTCGAGTTGATCGACCGCAATGGCGACGGGCTCGTGGCGCTCGCCGAGTGCGTGCACTGTGGCATCTCGCTGGCTGGGATGGCCTCGGGCGCTGGCGTCCTCAAGATCTTTGAGCACTACGACCTCGATCATTCCGGCAGACTCGGGGAATGGGAGTACACACTCGCTGCACGAGACCTCGGATTCGGCGAGTGCGCGCGCACCGTCTTCCACACACTCCCGCTGCATCCGGAGGACCAGACCATAGACTACTCCGAGCTGCTCGACTCCACGAGGCTCTCGCAGGACGAGAAGAGGATCGGCCGAGGCTTCCTCAAGGCCATGTCGTGGGAGGTTGGAGTGCGAGCGCGGGATGTCGACACGCGCGGCTGGAGCTTTACTGGCGAGGATGCGGAGAGCGCCCGAGTGCCTCTGATTGCCTCTGATTTCAATTGCCTCTGAGTGCCTCTGATTGCCTCCCTCATCAGGCGAGGATGCGGAGAGCGCTCGAGCCAACCTTCGCGCCCTCCTGCTTAAGCAACAGGTCAAGCTGTCCGAAATTTTTGAGACGATTGACGCGTCCGATGACGGGCGCATCAACCTGAAGGAGTTTCTGCACGGCTTTCAGTACCTCCTCGGCTTCCGCGGACGCCGGGAGATCATGGAGGAGATCTTCCAGTCCCTCGACGACAATTCCAACGGGACGCTCACGTTCGATGAGCTCAACGCGTGGATCGTCGGGACAAGCCTGAGCCACAGAGCTCGCATCGAGGCCGCAAAGCACCTCGCCTTCGAGCCTACGTGTGTGCATGAGGATGAGCCCGCTTGGGACGCGGCTAGGCTTCGCGTCGAGTTGCGCCAGTGGATCGAGGACGCCGGCTTGGAGTGTGCCGACTTGTTCGATGCCTGGGATGATGACCGCAGTGGGACGCTCCGGAAGAAAGAATGGCTCGCCCACTTCCGGAATCTCACTCGAGAGAGCAACCTCCCAGGGGAGCTCTGGTATGCCAAGCTTCGCGCCCTCTCATGAGCTCTGATGAGCTCTGATGAGACCTGATTGCCTCCCTCATCAGGTACTCCAAGCTTCGGGCCGCGGTGAGCCAAGCTTACGATGAGATCGGCCAAGGACGCGGTGTCATCGACCTCGGAGGCATGGAGGTGTGGCTTCACAAGGGCGCCATGATGGGCGCCAATGCCACGAGGGCAACAGCAGGTGGAGCGCCGACCGTGGCACGCAAGGGAGGCGGCGGTTCAATGAGCATGCAAGAGCAGCGCAAGGCCCTCGTGCATGCTTGGGAACGGACGAGTGGTGCACCGCCGCGGCTCGCCACGCTGTCCTACCCGATGCGCCGAGCGCGGCTACGCGAACAGCTCCGAGACGTTCGACTCCAAGCTCGAAGTCTAGGCCGGGGCGCGGTGCAGGCTGTCAAGGATCAGATAGTGGACCTCAAGGCTAAGGAACGTGCGCAAGTACAGCTCGAAACGAACCTTTTGGATCGGTCGCAGCGGCTCGGGAGGCGGTTCGAGTGGCGAGACAGGGTCGAGAAAGACCGTCTCGACGCACTCAGCATGCAGATGGATGCTGTCGCGATGCTCGCCGCTGGGAGTGCCGCGAAGCCGGATGAGAACATCAGCTGGAGCAAACCTGTATGGGAGGCGGGACAGCGTCAGGGACTGACAGGCGGCGAGCGGATCTTGCTTGGGCAGCAGGCCGGGGCGTTGCGCTCCGTGCGTGACCCCCTGCGGCCATCGCCTCTCACCCTTCCGCTTGATGAGACGCTGTGCGCCGCCATCGACCCGGCTATGGACGTAGATAGCTATCTGCGGCCGCCCCACCTGCGGACCTACGTGACGCTCAGCCGTGCCGAGCAGCTTCAGAGTAAGCAGAGGTTTCGGACCTTTAAGAAGAGGCCAGCCTTTCCGACGTCGCAGCAGCAGTGTCCATCGCCAATCTCGCTCACGCCGGTGGACGCCGTACTCATCAGCACGCTCGACGCGTCACCGAACGTGCGGAAAGGTCTGGTATGCCTGGAAAGGTCGCAAAAGAGGGAGCAAGATACGCAGATTGTGGCCGCCACGCCCACGGCTCCGCTGTCCTTGACGCCCGGAGTATCCGCGCCGGCGTCAGCGCTGGTCGATTGCACACCGGAGGACGAGCTGCACAGAGTCAGCGGAGCGTCGCCGCCCTCGATGGCAGCTGGGGCTTGCGTAGGCTCGGTGGTGCGACCGGTGCAGCTCATGGCGGCTGAGCCGGATTTGGATAAAGCCGACGAGGCTTTGGATGGAATGGAGACCGTGGAAGATGCTGAGATAGGCAGCCGACACGCGGATTTGGATGTGCCACCCGCGGACGAAATCGACGAAACCGTCGACGCCCTCGACGACACTGCACTTCTGGCTCGCTTTGTTGCCGCGCGCCGCCAGAAGAAGGAGCGTGAGGCGAGCGCAGGCGCACGGAGCGCATCGGACGAAGGCTGTACGGCGGCGGAGGCGGGACCCTACGAGAACGACTTCATTCCGGTCGACCGGGAGAGCTGCTCGCCGCCACCCACACCGCATACGTCCCCACCACAGGCCACTCTGAAGCCGCAGCCATGGATGCGAATCGACGAGGTCAGGGAGCTCTCTGTGCAGCTCACGGCCCTGCACCAAGGGATGCGGGAGGGCCGTTGGGAATCTGTGCGTCGATCTAGGCCTCTCGTCATGCGTCCAGAAGACCGAACCCATCCTCTCGTGATGCTCAAAAAGGTGCGGATCAACCAGCTCATCAAGCATGCGCGCTCGGCGCCGATCCTTCCTCGCCACCTGAGCCCGTCCCCATCCGTGCCGCCCGTTGTCCGTCGAGCCGATGCCAGACACGCTAAGGACCTGCAACGGAGAGTCGCGCAGCAGATGGCAGTCATGCAAAAGAAGGAGACGGCAGACTTCGGCCGTTACGAGGCCGCGTTGTGAAGTCAGACGTTTGGCCATGCCGCGCTTGTGAAGATGGGCGGCGCGCACGAGCGAGCGCATCCGAGTTGTCGAGCTCGACCGCGACGAATGGGCTGTTAATTTACAGTTGCCGAGCTCGACCGCGACGCGCTTGCGGCCCTCGCCAATCTTGACGCGACCAAGGCTAATACAAGGCTTGCTGCTTCTCGCCCCAGGACCGCGAACATGCCGCAGGCGGTGATGGACGGGAGATAGGTTTAGTGAGCGTGAGCTTGTTCGGTTTGGATAAAACGAACTGAAGTGCTAGTAGTAATACTACGACGTACGGTACACTAGGACGCAGTTTGGTGCTCGCGGGTCTGCGTCTCTCAGGCCGGTCTTCTGACTTCTCGGATGTATACGCAATACGGTATCGTCAGCTCTTGTCGTCGGACGACTCAGGGGTCAAGGCGCCCTGAAACTCGCGCCCTGAGGAGCTTCGGTCGACTTTGCGCGATGGCGCTGGCGAGCTCGACCCACTCCTGCCCACAGGCTCCCTCGTTGAGGAAGAGCACGGGCATCGAAGAGCTGCGTGCCACGCTCGCGGTTGCAGCCTGCAGCGCCAGCTTGGTTCGATGCCGTTCCAGCACGGGAGGCTTCTTGGGCCAGCGTGAGGCGACATGCACCGGCGGCGAATCCACAACGGGCCTTAGGGTGCGGCTACGCGGGAGCGGGGGGGTGAGTGAGCGCCTTTCCGAGGCACCGTCTTTCAGGGCGGCAGAGTCCGGAATCACCATCGGCGGTCGGTGATTGATTTGGACAGGTGTCCTCAGCAGGCTGCTGCTGCTGCCGGAGACCGGCGTGCTAGGCACTTCGCGCATGCGCTGGGCCATCAACCCGGCTGCTGCCGTGGACAGCAAGGCTGAAGCATTGCGATCGAGACGCGTGTCCACCGACCACGCTGCCCCGTCTGATTCCCAGCTCCAGGAACTGCCGAGTGAGCCCAAACTGTAAGCAGCGCGCCGCGCTGCTGCCGATAGAGCTGCGGGTTTTCGGTGGGGCTGGAGGACGGGCTCAAAGACAATCGGTCTAGGCAGCCCCATGCCGCTCTGGGGACGTGTCCATCGGGAGGCATCCAAAGGCGCGGACGGGTCCCTCGGTGTCGACGGCCGACCGCGGTCTGCATCGCGATTCGAACCGCAGAGGCTTGCCGCCGATGAGCCAGGGCTCACGAGCGAGCGAGCGGGTGCCCTCGACTTGCCAGCAAAGTCGGACTCCCAATTATACATGTAGGCCGACAAGGCGCCGAGGCTGATCGGTCCTTGCTGCTGGCTCCGCCTCGGGCTCCGACTCTCTCTCCGCGTGCCGGCTTGATTTTGCCGCCTGGTCCCTTGAAGGGTCCCTGGCGCTGATGCAGTTGGCAAGGGCCGACCTCGCCGGTTGGCTACCTTGCGGCGGAGGGCTCGGAATCGTAGCTGGATAAACAGCGCCGCAGAGCATGCGTTGGCCAAAAATCGTCGGGCTGCCAAACGTCGAGCATTCGCCTGGATCTGGACCAGAGCGTGGCGAACGGCTCCATACTTCGCCTTCGCCAGCAACCCCCGGGCTTTCGATTGAATTAAGACCATCGCCTTGCGCATCTTGTGCGCTGATCTCTTCTCCTGTCGCTCCCGCGCCCGCGACGGGTACATGTACAGCCGAATATCCTCGCCACGGTAGTAGAACTGTCCGTGTGGCGAAGGTCCTTCGGCGTGGCAAACGGGCGACTGTGGTCTTGGACTGCTGCCGGTAGAGATCGCGTCCTTGCCAAAAGACTCCTCCGCTACGCTCACCGACACACCCGGCGAGGGCAGGTCCCAGACCGCAAATGCGTTGGTAAAGCTCGTTCGGCTGGCTGGGCGGTTTCTCTGCTCTGATTCATCGGGGCACTGCCTTGTTCTACTCGTTTTGTTCGGGGTACTGCCTCGCGACCCCCATCCGGGCAATGGTGGCAGTTCCGTGATGCGCCATCTCATCTTCGATTCGCCGGATGGCGGCGAGCGCGAGAGAAGGATGGGATTGAAGATCACTTCGACTTCGTCGGCACCAGGAAGCCGACCCAATGACCCGTACTCAACCGGCGGCTTGGGTGGCGGCGGCGCAGCTGGTGGCGGCTTGGGCGGCGACTTGGGTGGCGGCAGCGCGGCTGGCGGCGGCTTGGGTGGCGGCTTGGGTGGCGGCGGCGCGGCTGGCGGCGGCGCGGCTGGCGGCGGCGCGGCAAGCGTCGGCGCGGCTGGCGGCGCGGCTGGTGGCGGCGCGGGAGGCGGCGGCACGGCTGGTGGCGGCACGGGAGGCGGCAGCGCGGGAGGCGGCGGGCCGGCTGGTGGCGGCGCGGCTGGCGCGGGAGGCGGCGGCGCAGTTAGCGGCCGCCCGGCTGGCGGCGGCGCGACGGGCGGCGGCGCGGCTGTTGACGGCAGCGCAGCTGGTGGCGGTCGTCCATATTTGGGTGGCGGCGGTTTGGGTGGCGGCGGCGCGGATGGCGGCGGCGCAGCTCGCGGTGGCGCAGCTGGCGGCGGCGGCGGCGGCGGCTCCGGCTCCTCCTCCTTCTCCGATTGCGGCCCCGGTTCCGCAGGCGCGGGCAGCTCCTCCTTTGGCTTCACAGGCTTTGGTTCGGGCTTCTTCTTCTTCATTGGACGGACGACCCAAAAAATCCCGTCCGACAAGTCCGGCGAGGCTCCCTTGCACACGCATAGCTCTAGGAGGCGTCGAAGGAACCCCGCGTACTCCGTGGCACTCGTCGTGTCGGTGTAGAGGTCGGCGAGCTGAAAGACGCTGTCGAGGAACACCTCTCGTGACATCGTGTCACATGCGCTCTCGCTCGCCCAATCCTCTTCAGCGCACTGCCTCGCCTCTGTCTCTTCATACTGCTCCTCTTCCATGCTAGCTAAGGCGCGAAAAATGAGCTCGTACATGCGCACGTACATCGCCTTGCCCATCATGGGTAGCTCGTCCTCCTCGAGGCCTGGGCGCAGCGTTCGCAAGAATGTCATCCACCACAGATGCAACACATCGCGAACGCTCGCCTCGCGACGCAAAGCAAGTCGGGTCTCCCAAGCCTTCATCGTATTCAACGATAAGTCGGCCTGTAGCCGCCTGTCCACTTGCTTGAGTTCTTCAACCGAGCTGACTTTGGTTACGATGTTCTCGTAGACTTTGGCGATGGAGGCGTTTTCGGCCTGGATGAGATCGAGCATCTGTGCCATCCTCACGGACTGCTTATGTGCCTGCTTAACCTGCGACCATTGCTTACTTGGCACCGCTGAGCCAGTACCATACTGAGCCAGTACCATCCGCGTCAGTCTCAGTATGGTAGTGGGGAGGGCCGGGGCGCTTCGTTTCCGTAGTGAAACCGTCAACTTTCTGTAGCGCCACATCTATCCGTTTTCAAAGTACTTGTACATGTATTCGCATGCAATTAAACTTTCGTAGCCCCGAAAAACTTGCGCAGGGATGAACAAGCTGGTGAGTGCATGCAAATCTGCGGTTTCGAAATGTCGGATGTCTCATTGCTGGTCACTAGCGCGTCGATGGCCACTTTTTCCCGACCCACGGCGCAAGGTGTCATGCGTCCGTCTTCGGGCGGCCAGGCGCGCGCCTTCCGGCTGCCGCCCAACCAGTCGTTGGGTCCGCCCAAGCCCATCTCGCCCGAGATCTTGCTGGAGCCGATGCACCACCCTCACTCGTCCTCGTCCTCAGCGTCGGCGGCCATCGGGCACTCAGCCCTATCCTCCTTGCCGGCCGAGGTGCTGTCACTTACCGAGCTTGATAGGCCTAGCACAGCACCGTCGCTGCCTTATCCGATGTACATTACCAGGCAAGCTGTCGGCAGGCCGGACCAAAGTTCAAGCGTGGCCGGCATCATCGGCCAGCTTAAGCTGGCGCTCGCGAAGAATCTGCACCGGATCATCGACACGTTCCGCGAGTTTGACGAGGACCAGTCGGGCAGGATCAACAAGCGCGAGTTCCGGCTCGCGCTGCAGAAGCTCGGCATTGTCGCTCACAAGTCTACGTGCGACCTCGCGTTCGACTCGCTCGACAACGATCGCTCCGGCACGCTTGAGTATGAGGAGCTGAACACTCACCTGCGGCGGCGCGCCGGGGACCCGTCGCACATCGGCGCCGTATTTGGCACGGTCTCGCCAGGGCGCAATCTTGAGACGGCCTCGCTCCCCGCCACTGCCACCGGCCGAAGCTCGTCTGCTTCGGAGCGTTGGTCGGAGCAGACGGGGCCGGTTGGAGCGGGCAGCTTCAGTGCCTATGACGAAAACCAGCGGCTCCGCCGTGAGCTCAGCAACATGAAGAAGCGCTGCCGCGACCTGGAGGTGGAGCTGAGCCGGCCGACGAAGTCGCGCGCGCAGGCGATGAAAGGTAGGCGCACCTAGCGCACACCCAGTACCTCCGGTCGCCTGCATGCCTATTTCACGGACGCAGCTGCTGACCTCATGCATGTCCACGCCCTGGTCCCTCGGCGCCGCAGGTATCTACGCTGCAACTCTCGCGCCGTTCCCGGGTGCCGACCCCCTTGCGCCCGAGTCGCTGGCGCTGGCGCCTGAGCTTGCGATCAATTGGGCTGCCGAGATCGCGCGCATGCAAAAGGAAGCCGATGCGGCGCTCATGCGCGTGCAAAAAGAAGCCGATGAGGCGCTGATGGCGATGCGAGCTGAGCGTGACGATGCCAAGGACGAGGCAGCGCACGTGCGCCACGTGTTCGAGACCCAGATGCAGAGCCAGGCGGCGCGCGAGACGCAGCAAAAGGCAGAGATGATGCGCCGACAGATCGTACGGCGGATGATGAACAGCAATCTACACCGCGGCTGGGGCGCGTGGAAGGACCTGTACGTGAAGCGCACGGCGGCCCTCCGGCGGCTCAGGCAGGTGGCAGCGCACCTGCACTCGCCGACGCTCGCGCGTGCCTTCAGCTTCTGGAACTGGCTACTTGAGCAGCGTCGGCAGCTCCAGCGCGAGCGCGAGTCGGCCGAGCTCGAGAAGTCGCTCGAGGGCCGGCTGCGTCAGTCGCAGTTCGAGGCGGGCCAGCTCGCCATGGTGAAGGTGGCGCACGAGGACGAGATCGAAGCGCTCCGAAAACAGCTCGCGACGGCTATCGAGCTCGCAGGAAGCAAGGAGCAGCTGCTGCAGGAGGCGCAGGGATCGCTCGAGGGATCGCTTCGGTACGAAGCAGCCCTCGAGGCCGCGAACAAGGCACTTGCTGCCGCGTCGGCGACGCGGGATGAGATGGCCGCTGAGTTGGCATCGCATCGTGAGAAGCACGAGACGCTGCTGCAGAGGCTGCTGGCGGAGCAGCGCGCCCGCCTCGAGGAGGAGGTTCACAAGCTGAAACGCCAGCTCGCCGTCAAGGGCGACGAGCACGGCGGCGCTCTCCAGGCGCTCAAAGAGCAGGTGTGAATGTCGTTGATTGCCTCTGATTGCCTCTCGGAGCGCTCAAAGAGCAGGTGTGAATGTCGTTGATTGCCTCTGGGTTGCCTCTTCTGATTGCCTATGATTGCCTCTGATTGCCTCTCTGACAGAGCAGCTCCTCCTCGAGCAGGTGTCCGCCGAAGCGGCGGCAAAAGCGAAAGAGGAGCGCATCGAGTCCTTCCGCGTCTCCGCCGTGCGTCGCATCAAGAACAAGGACTTGTCGGCCGGCTGGACTGCGTGGCACGATCGTTGGCTCGCAAAGACGTATGCAATGGCGCGGCTGCGCGAGTGCGGCAACCGGCTGCACACGCCTGGCCTCGCACTCGCCTTCGAGTCGTGGGCGACGTGGTGGACAGACCTGAAACGGACTCAGCTCGAGGAGCAGCTCGGCTCCGGTCAGTCTGCCTACGAGGCGCTGCAGGCGCAGCTGGTAAACATGAAGGCGACCCTCGAAGAAGTGATCGCCGATCGGCAGGCGCTGCGCAACAGGGTGACGGAGCTCGACGGTGGCGTCTCAGAGGCTCTGCGGCTGCGCGCCCAGGCCGAGGCGGAGGCGAAGGAGGAGAGGATCGAGCTGATGCGCAAGCAGGCGATCAAGCGCGTGCTCAACCGCGACCTGGCGAGCGGCTGGGGCGCATGGCTCGCACTGTGGCAGGCCAAGTCGTACGCGCTCCGTCGTCTCCACGAGTGCGGCAACAGGCTCAAGTCTCCGGCGCTTGCTGACGGCTTCGGCTATTGGCACGACGTGGCGGCAGCGGAGAAGCAGCAGAAGGAGCTCCTCGCGATGGCGCAGCGCGCAGCCGGACTCGACTCAGAGCGCAGCTTGCTCCGCGAGAAGCTCGCGAGCATCACCTCCGAGTACGAGGCCAGGCTCCAGAGGCTCGAGGAGCAGCGCGTCAAGGATCTCGAGCGCCAGATGATCGCGCTCACAGGGACAGCCGAGGAGCAGCTGGCGATGCTCGAGGAGAAGGCGAGAGAGGCCCGGCTTGAGCTCATGCGACGGCAGGTGAGGGCTCTACTGACTGACTGACGACCCTTGAGTACCCTTGATTGCTACCGATGGCTCCTCATGCATGATCGGTCCGGGCGCTTGGGCGACGGCAGGCGTTGCGCCGGATGAGCAACGGTCAGCTCGCGGGCTCCTGGTCTGCGTGGTACGACTTCTGGTCGTCGAAGACGTACGCGATGGCGCGTCTGCGCGAGTGCGGCAACCGGCTTCATGCTCCCGAGAAGACGCGCGTCTTCGTTCAATGGAAGGACGAGTGGCGAGCGGAGATGAACGCGGCGGAGCTCGCAGCGCTCGTGGCGCAGGCGGCGGGCCTCGACCAGGAGCGCACGTCCCTCGGCGACGAGCTACGGGAGGCGCGAGCAGAGCTCGCGACGGCGCGCGAGCTCTTCGCTGAGGAGAATCGCCTCGCGCTCGAGCGGCTCACAATTGAGCTCACAGGCACGGCGGAGCAGGTGCACGCGATGCAGGCGGCCATAGACAAGGAGCAGCGCGTCGAGCTCCTCCGACGTCAGTCGATGCGCCGAATCCTCAACCGCGGCCTCGCCAACGGCTGGAGCGCGTGGCTCGAGCTGTGGCAGGCGAAGCGTTACGCGCTCGACAGGCTCAAGCAGGTGGGCAACCAGCTGCGAGCGCCCGAGAAGATGTACGCGTTCCATGGGTGGCTGAACGAGCTCGAGCAGGCTCGTGAGGCGGCTCGGTTGGCGGAGCTCCAAGCGCACTCTTCGTCCCTCGACACGCAGCTCAGGAGGGCGAAGGCGGAGCTGACCAACTTCAAGATGGTCACGACCGCCCGCGACGACGAGATCGCGGAGCTCAAGGGCAAGCTGCGCGACGCCCTCGCGGACCGGGCGAGTTTCGTCCATGACAAGGCAGCAGCTCGGGACGACCTGGGAGATTTGTCCGAGCTCAAGGCGAAGGTTGAGACCCTTGGTGCGCTACTGGGCGAGGCTGAGCGGCGTGTGACCGAGGCGGATGAGGAAGGGTCCAAACTGCGAGCCGAGCATGAAGCGCTCCTCAGGCAGCTGCTCGCGGAGCAGCGCGCCAGATTTGAATCTGAGTTGGCCGAGATGCACGAGGCACACGCGGAGAGCAACGAGGAGCAGCGTGCGGCGCTTCTCGATCTGGCGGCCAAGCTCGAGGCCAAGGACAAGGAGATGCTCGAGGCGACGCTCGAGCTCGCCCGAGGCAAGGAGCTGACCGCGCGCCTCGCGCACAAGCACGAGGAGGAGCTTGCCGAGGCGGTGGTACACTTTCGGCGCCTCCAAGAGCAAGATCGGGACTTGTACACGGGAGAGATTGCATCTCTCCGCCGCGAGATCAAGGAGCTCAAGGATCGCGAGGAGCGGCGCAAGATCGTGGGCAAGCCGATCGTCCGCAAGCGAATCATCGATGAGGGGCCGTATGCCAAGCCGATAGGGGCCCAGGTCGCACAGCACCTGCGCGATGACCTCCGCACCAACGCGACGCGCGTGATCGACCTTTTCCGTCTGTGGGACCAGGATGGCGATAACAGGGTCTCACGTGACGAGTTCCAAATCGGGATGCAAAAGCTCGGGCTGGAATGCACCGCCGCCGCCCTCGCCAAGCTCTTCGACGAGTGGAACGAGAGCCGAGACGAAGGAGGTATTCTGCTACATGACCTCCAGAGGGTGCTGCGGAGGAGCACGCTCGGGCGTAAATCTCCCGAAGGCGAGGACAGTACAAGCCAGCCTCAGCTCAAGGCGGCCCTCAAAGCTACGGCCGCGATCAGCAGGGACAGAATTCTTGTGATCCAAGAGGCCCTTGGCGCGGGCACGCGCGACTTCAGCCCCCGGGCGACTCGGGACTCCGCGGCCAGCTTGGGTTGATCGCGATGTGTGGTGCATCCGATCAGGGCATGCATGCTGCACAGGTGCATGGGAGCGCGGGTTGCTTTTCGGCTCCATTCGTTTGTGAAAATTGGAGGCCCAAATTACTGAAGGAGTGGGACCTTTCGAGAGATTATCATTGTGTGTGTCATTACTAATGAAGAGTGGTTGTCTCCGCTTCTCCCTCGAGCATCTTCTTCGAGACCTGGCGCGAGAGGCTGCGCGAGAGCGTCCCCCTCTCGAGCAGCCATGCATACTTTTCGTCGAGAAACTCCACATTTATGCAGCCAAGCGTGAAGAATTTCTTGACATCTTTTTCGAGGTTTTTGTCTTCGTGTATTGTGGCCGCATACGAGATGACCTTTCGCGCGTCGTGCAGAGACGCAAACGTCGCCACCACAAAGGGTTTGTTTCCAAGGTACTGTTCACCGGCTGCTTCTTTCGTCCACGCGTAGATCTGGCAGCGCGCCGAGTCGAGCTCGAGCGCACGGGCGAGGAATCCACGGACTGCAGATGTGGCTTCGTCGGAAACTTGGGGGACGCCGCCGTCGGCGTCCGGAACGGTCATCACGGCGTGCTCCTTGCAGAGCGAGCCAATCCAGAGCGACTTCTCCGGGAGCAACCAGCGCTCCTCATCTTGGTAAAAGTAGATGGCGCGCGCGAGGATGGCGAGGGCGATCACGCCGTGCGAGCCCAGCCACAGGCACAGGACATGAATCAGGGTTGCGCTGAATTCCACCTCTGCGGGCGTATGCACCTCTACGGGCGTATGCGCACGCGAGTGGAGACGGCGACCAGTCCATGTCCCTACATCAAACGGAATGGATACATTGACGAGGTTGATACGACGATCCTCGCACAGCCCGATGCCCTGGCAAGTCTGGTCGGTGATGATGAGGGCGGCGAGTATGAAGCTGCTCAGCACGTACAGGTCGATCAGGGTGGCGTACGAGATCCGCGGCAGGTTCTCGGTCACCACGTTTCGGAAGGCGATGATGGCGAGCAAGAGCGTGATGGTCACGCCCGCGCGATCGGCAAGCCCCGTGTCGATGGCGTACGACGTGACGAAACTTCCCTGCAGGACGAAGAGCGGAAAGACGACGTTGAAGAGCCAGTTCCACGGATATCGGCGCACTCGTATCTGGATCTCGAGCAGCGGATACAAATTGGCCGAGGACGAGTTCTCCTCCCTCGTCTGACCCGACACGAACTTGAGCCGCGGGTACAGCTTGTACTCGTGCGCCTGCAGGAAGGTATCCGTGACCAGGGTGCTGGCATAGCGCGTTTTTTGGTTCTTGACCAGCTTGACTTGCTTCGCGCGGCCCGACTTGACTTGCTCCGCGCGCTCTGAGTCGTGCCAGCAGCGCCACAAACGGTCGTGCTCCGAGAACATGTCCGACTTCGAGACTGTCCGACTTGGCCGATCGTTGTCTTGACTGCCCCGCTTCACACGCTCGTGCTCGTAGCCGCTCACGAGGCGCATGGTGAGAATCTGAAAGTCGAGCGGGAATGACACGAGAGCCATGGGATTTGAGAAGGTGCCGCGGAACTTCCACATGAAGCACACGATTGGCGAATGCGAGGCATCGTCAAGATGACCATCGTAGAAGCGATACCAATTCTCCTCGTTCTCCTTGTTGATGATGTTATGAAAGGAGAGCCGCGGGGCCCAGAAGCGCGTCGCGCTCTCCTTGGCCTTCCGGCGTTCTTCGTCCGTCTCCTTGTCCTTCCGGCGTTCTTCGTCCGTCTCCGTGGGCGGGGGCAAGTAGCAATATAATTTCCCCGTGTACTGGTTCGTGCGGTCGTTATCAACGATGATTCGACGCTCCGCATGACTGGATCCGAGCGGATCGGCCTTTAGCGCCATTTCCTTGAGATCGGGATCGGTCCAACGTGCCTCAAACTGCACTTGGACAGTGAACGTCTGCTTCACAAGGTCCACTTCATGCACCCGCTCGACCAACGCCCTAATGCGCACCTCCCGTGTTTTCTTCACGTCTTCGTCCAAGGCCTTCATGAATGCCGACCGCGCTTCTTATGCCCAAAAGAACTTCGCAAATGCTGAGGTCGTGCGTGATGGAGCTACCGGTAAAAAGACACCGGGGGATACCGGTAAACACCGCTATGTCGCGTAAACTTGGTCGCGTAGGTTGGTGATTGCAGGTTCATCAAACTACACAAAGGCAGCCTGGTGAGCGCGACATCCCGGTCCCTGCTAAAGCTAGACCAGGCTCTGAATCGCGGTGGGTGGGCGGGAACACATCACACTCCCAGAACTGACGCGCATCGATATTCGAAAGCGCCGACCGGAGACCGTCGGCACATTCTCGGAGCATGCCGCAGAGACCGGCAATACTTCACTCGCCGAATAGAGCAGCATCAGCCCGCGCGCGGGCGGCATACGAACCGCATACCCGGGTGCCTATAAGGCTTTCCCCTGGGCATTCCCTTTCCCCCAAACGGCGGAGAGATCCCATACCCAGGGCTCTCCGTATCCCCCCCGATCTGGTTCCATGATGGAGACCGTCCCTGTGACTTGGCACCTTCACGTTGAGTTCACAGCTGCGTAACTTTGGGCGTCACGCAGCATTACGTAGATGGCTTTCTTAAGGGCCCGATTGTCGATGGCAGGTGAGCGCTGCTTCTAGTCTCTGGTTGCGAAAATTAGAACTTTTCACATGAAAGGTTCGCGAAGCGGTCGGCCATATGTGCCCATGCACCGAGACCAACAGTGCAACCCTCCGAGACCACCAGCTGATTGTCGAGGAGAGAGATGCGGCGTCGACGTCGCGCATCCCCGACACACCCGACGCGGCCGAGGAGACTGACGCCTCGTCCTCTTTGCTCCACGGCAGTGAGACCAGTATGAGAAATGAGACGTTGTCCACACGCACGAAGCTGGTTGATGACATCGCGATTGTGGGTGCTCTCTTCTCAGTCTTTGCACTCAGAATTTTCAACCCGCTGCTTTGGAGCGAGAATATGTACATTCCAATTCTCTCACCGGTGTATCGTCAACAAGAGCACTGGGCAGCCAGCACGAGCCACACACTGGCGATCATCGCACATGTTGCATGCGGCGTGGTGATGGTTGCGGTGATAACGCTGCAACTTGACGCCGATACACGAAAGGGCAACCCAGTGCGCCACCGTTGGCTAGGTCGGCTCTATGTCATCGCTGGCTTTGGCGCCCTCGCTGCGCTCCGGGTCCTGCGATCGACGAGTGGCGCGGGCTCTGGTCAGCACGCCGATCCACTCATGACTTCTTTCATCGACGCCTCGACTCTCGGGTGCTGCCGCCTCCCCTTGCCTCTCGGACCTTCCTGAGCCCACTCCCTGCCCGGCCCGCATTGAAAAGATTGCGCGCACCCGTATCGATGGCATGCACCTTTTGTGCCTTCGCAGCTGGGTGCTGTCGACTAGTTACGCTGTGGTGGTCATTGCCGTGCGCCGCGACGTGACCGCGCACAGCCGTGCCATGCTACTCTCCGCCTTCTTCACCGCGATGCCCATCTTACAACGCCTCTTCAATTTCTTCGCGGCGCCGTTGGCCATCGCGATCCGGTGTTTCGTGTGCCTTCTGCGATGGGATCTGCCGCCCTGGGAGGCGAGATTTGGACCTCCCGGCTCGCCGCACTCGCTTATGATGGACCCACCGCTGGGTCACGACACCGAGCAAGCGCGCAAGGGCATCGTCGACCCGCGAGCGAGCCCGCGCGCTTTCAGTCTCGACGGGTACGGTGAGGCCGAGCAGGCAGTCTTTGGCGTGAGTGCGTGGCTAGCCCTCGCCTATGTCGCCCTTTGCTTCGGCTATGCGGTGTTTCTGTCCTCGCGTGGGGAGGAGTTCCTCTTCGGTCCGGACGACTCCGCGCTCCGCTCCGCCCAAGCCTTGCAACCTTTGCGTGCCGTAACAGTGAAGAGGGCGGCTGAGTACGCCAAAGCGAAGGCGACTATCGAGGCGTGGCTGCTATCGCGCCTGACTCGAAGGCAACGGGCAGGCGCCGGCGGTCAAGGGGAGCCTGCAGGCAGGCTCAATCGATGCTTGCTCACTAGCATGCTCGCGAACTGCGTGATGGTGCTCGGCGTTGTGAGTGGGATCGTCGCTTTTCTCAGCGGCTTCAGCATGGTGATGAGCGCGGCCTCCTTTGGCTTTGCCACATTCTTTTATGCGACTGGCTCCTTGGTAGTTGTACCAGCCTGGTTGCTCAGCAGAGCGTTTTTCTGAGCGCCTAAATAACTAGCTAATAATCGGCTCACGATACACCTATTTTGATATAAGGGGCGCCGTCGTGAGCATCAGAACACGCCGCCAGCGGATCCTCTCATCGCATAATTCCGCGCTCATCGCCGCGGCGCCACGGCGTGTCCGGTATCCTTGAGGTGCTTGAACAGCTGGTTGCGCGTATCCGCCCGAAACTTGCACACGGCGCATCGCAGCTCGTCCGCCTGGGCGCCGCTGTCCGCCTGCGATGCCTTGCGGGCCGCCTTCTTGGCTTTCGCCTTGCTCTTGCCCAGTGTGGCGGGGGCGCCGCGCACGCGGCCGCTCTCACCGTCAGCTGCAGCCTGTGCGCTCCGCCCCGTGCTCGCTGCGGCTGTGTCGTCCTCGTCCTCGTCCTCGTCCTCGTCGCCGCTGCCGCCGTCAGCTGCGACTGCAGCGGCGGCGGCAGCGGCAGCCTTTGGCGGCAGCGGCGGCGGCGCGGGCGGTGGCGGTGGCGGTGGCACGTCAGACACGCCAGGCTTCAGCTTCCCAGCTGACGAGGAGACGGAGGCAGCCGCCATTCGCTGCAGCATCTCGTCATCTTGATCGCCCTCCTCGTCCTCGTCTGCACTCTCGTCTGCACGCTCGTCCTCCGGTGGTGCCGTGGCTGCAGCCGCTTTGGGGGCGTGCCCACCCCTTGCACTCCGTTGGGCTGCAGCGGCACTGCCTGCCATCCGACGCAGCATAGCGTCCTCATCATCCTCATCCACGTCACTGTCCTCCTCCTCCTCCTCCTCCTCCAAGCTCTCCGCCTCCTCGGCCTCCTTCACCATAGCCGTCCTTGTCTTTGCCTCCTTGGGCTCTTCCATCTCATCATCTAGATCTCGGGCGGCTCCTGCAGGTCGTGCCCATGCATATGGATTCTCCGCGGTGCTGCCTGCCGGCAACGCAACGTCCTGCTCTTCTTCGTCGTCGTCGTTGTCCTCCTCCTCTTCGCCCGCCTTGCTCGTCTTTGCCTTCCCGTCCGCTGCATCTGCTTCTTCCTCCTCCTCCTCCTCGTCCTCGTCCTCGTCGTCCTCCTCCTCCTCCTCCTCCTCCTCCTCCTCCTGCGCAAAAGCCTCATCCTCCGCCTCGAGCTCCGCGCGCAGCTGCTTCACCATCTCTAGGTGTTTCTTTGACTTCTCGTGGTTGCTCCATTGACTCGCGTTCTTGAAGCGCTTGTCGCATGCGACGCACATGAGCTCGTCATTGTCATCGAGCACTGCCCAAGGCGATGCTTCCACGTCCTCCACCACCTCCTCACACCCTACCGCCTGCTGCTGCTGCTGCTGCTGCTGTTTGTGACTGCTGCCGCCGCCGCCGCCGCCACCACCGCCACCACCGCCACCGCCCTTGCCCTTTTTGCCCTTGCTCTTTCTGCGCGCTGAGGTGCCGCCTCCGCCGTCGTCCTCGTCCTCGTCGCCATACTCATTCAGCATCGCATCGATCCGCTTGAGCTCCTCCTCCTCTTCGGCGCCACGCTCCGCCGCGAGCTTCTGGTTAAAGAGCTTCCGCTCAGCGTCGTACTGCCCTTGCTTCGCCTTGCGTTCCTCTGCGGCCCGCGCCGCCTTGGCTGTGCGTTCGGCTTCCTCCTCCTCCTTGTGTGCCTGCACGCGCCGGTCGCGCTTCTTGACGTATGCAACGAGCTTGTGCACGACATCGTTGAGCTTGCGCCTCAGCTCCGAGCGCGCCTTGTCGTTCTCCTTCTCCATCGCGCGGCGCACCTGCCGGTTGGGCGCCGTGCGCGTGTCGTACAGGTCCGCGCTGGCGCACGGCCGCATCGTGCAGAAGCCCTCCCACCACCCATAAAACTCGCGCACGACCGTCCAGTTGCTCTTGGACGAGCCGAATGGCGGACGACGCGCCTCGCCGTGACGCGCCTCGTCGGCGGCGAGGTCGGCGAACACCTTGGCGTACACGCTGTAGAAGCTGTCGCTGCTGTCGCCAAATCCAGAGTACGCTGAGGTCGAGAAGAAAGCCCACAGGTCGAATGCTTCCTCGTCGGTGCCGCCGCCACCATCCTTTTTGTTGGATGCGGTGCCAGAGCCGCCGCGCAGGATTGAGTCGCGGTGCGCATCGTACCAGCTGCGCTCCTGTGGGTCTGACAGGACGGCGTAGGAATTCTGAATCTCCTTGAAGCGCTCAGTGGCTTCCTCTTCATTATCCTGATTCTTGTCCGGGTGCCATTTCAGCGCGAGCTTTCGGTACGTCTTCTTGAGCTCGTCGTCCGACACGTCGCGAGCGACCTCAAGTACCTCGTAGTGGCAGCGTACGGGCGGCATCAGCCGCGTGTCCAAGGCGCTCGGCAGGACGTAAAGCCGCCGTCGGCTGTGAATGAAGGTGTGAAGCTTTCTCGGAGTAAAAAAACCTGTTTCCACGGTGGTGCCGTTTACGTGATACGTGTTGTGTGTATTCATAATGAAGAATGTGAATCCATTGGTGTGTTAGGTGACTGATAACGTCTCAACAGGCATGCAGGTCCCACGAGGATGAGTACGGCGCCGGCGTGCTTCTGACCTCATCAGCCACTTCGCGTACCTCGTCGGTGCCCTGTTTAGTCCATTTGGATAGGTACTTGAGGTCGCCCTGGGCGATCCTTAACATGCGCTCTTCCGCCTCGACCGCGGCCTTTTCGGCCTCGAGCTTCTGCTTCTGCTTCTGGAGCTTCTCAGCGGCAGACTTCAGGCGTGCCCGCTCGCGGAAGAGCTTTCGTTCCTCGTACTCCGAACGCTTGGCCTGGCGTTCCGCGAGCTCGCGAGCCTCCTCGATAGCCTTCCAGTCTGACAGCTCTTGTCTCCATTCCTCCCGCTTCTCCCGCACTTCCATAGCCTCCTGCATCTTACGCTTCTTGATGTCTTCATTATACTCCTTCGTCTTGAGTCTCCTCGCCTGAACCGCGGCCTCCCTCTCCTCCTGCTCCGCCAGCTCCTTCGCGATCAAGATCTTGCGTCGTTCCGCATCGGCAATTGCCGCCTTCTTCTGCGCGTCGTAAGCTTCTCGTTGCAATCGTATCTGCAGCTCCGCTGCCTGCTCCTCCTTGATTCGATATGAGGCAGCGGCCCGTGCCTTTGCATCGTCATCCAGCTTTTGGAAATCCCTCTCGCGCTGTTCGCGCGCGTCTGCGGCTCGCTTCTCCGCTTCCTTGGCGTTGATGTCACGCAAGTTCTGCTCATACTCCGCATACTTTTCGCGCTGCTCAGTCATCAGAGCTATGCGAGCCTCTTCCGCCGTTCTTAGCTTGGCATGTGCCGCCGAGCCCTCTGCTGAAAGCAGCTCCATGGCCTTCTTAGCAGCTTGAACCTGAGCGTCTTTGAAAATCTGTCGATCACGTTCATGCGCGAGTTCCCTCGCCTTCGAAGCCCTCTTCTGCTCTTTCAGGGCCTTGCGCTCCACCTCGCGCCTCTGAGCGTCCCTTGTCTGCCGCTCTGCCTCGCTCGCCGCGAAGCGCGCTTTTGCCTCTGCGTCACGCAGCTTCTTCTCCTCCGATTGTCGCTTGAGCTCATCTTGCAGCCGCAGCCGCCGCCGATTGGCGGTCACGTCGCGCCAAAGCTGATCCTTCTCGACCCTCTCTCGTTCGATGTCGATCTCGCGTTTCGTGCAAAGATCTCTTTCCTGCTTGATTGCCTCGATCTCCGCCGCATGGGCCTTTTCCTCCTCTTCCTCTCGCATCCGCATCCTCTGCCTCCTCTCCTCTGCCTCGACGAGTATCTGCTTGCGCTCCTCCGCCTGCTTTTGAACCACCAAGTCGTGATCGTAGATCTGCTTTTCCAGTCGCTCCTTGGCGAGATAGCGCCTGCGCTGCGCCTGGATGGCCTCCTTCAGAAATCGCTCCGACTTCGAGAGTTCAACCCTCTTGTCATGCTCGCGCATCTCCCTCCGAGCCTGCCGCTTGGCTTCCGCCTGCGCAGCACGCTGAGCCTGCTGCTTCTCTTCCCACTCGTTCTCGGCGGTTTGCTTGGCGATCATCTGCCACTTCTCGTGCACTGCGTTGGTGTGTGCGGCGGCCTCCTTGACTGCCGCGACCGCCTGATCTATAGCCGATCGAAACATGTCAATCGGGTTCCATGGCTTGGCGCTCGCAGTAGATGCATTCTCCGGCTTGGCGGCTTTGCTGGCCGCCACGACGATGGCGCTGAATGGCGCTGGCGGCGAGCTACTGACATCCTTGATCCGCGCCTTCTCGAACTGAGTGAACTGCCATCGTTGCTTCTCCTGCTGTTGCTTCTGCTGGATCTTGCGCCGCACACGCTCAAGCTCCTTGCGTTGCTCGATCAGTGTGGTCGTCGTGCGCGCGGCGGCCTTCTCCTCCGACGTGAGCTGCACGGCCACCAGGCCCACCTCTTCCGCGGTCGAGAGTTGCGAGCGCTGCGAGGCCGTTGGGTCATTCGGCGTCGGGTCGACGTTCGCGGCGCCAAAAGGCCAACCGGGCATGATTTTCGTTTCGCCGCGAAGCCACGAAAAGCCAAACAAACCGAAGAAAAGCTCGTATTCCGGCGCAGCGCGTGCGTACAAGGCGATCACTGCGTGGCAGTGTTTCGTGTGGTAGTGGCTGGTCAGTACCTTGTGTGTCGATTCAACTGACCCTTTCGCAAACAAGTCAACTGACCCTTTCGCAAACAAGGCAGCTCGCTCTGTGCAGCCCCTTGTGTGGGGAGGTGATGATCACATAAAGATCGCCGCGAACGTCGCACGAGATGAGCTGGTGACAGATCTTCCTTGGGTGTTCTTGAATCTTGTTACCGTGTGGTTCCTATAGGATCGCCGTGCGCATCTTCGCGCTTCGGCGAGAAACGAAGGTCCGATGGCGGGACAAGGCCTTCTTTCAGCCGATCATCCGTCGCGCCGCCTGGCTCCTATCGAAGGGCCGATAAACAACGAGGTCCGGGGCAGCAACGTTGTCTACCTGTCTGAGCTTCGTGAGACGCACACGAGAGGTTTCGTCGCAGATCGCAGCGCGCTCACGAAGGAGCGATCTGCAGGCATGAGTCACCCATTTGTGCCGCCGCCCTGGCGGAGTCCAGATGGTCCAAAGCTCAACCAAACATCAAATGGTCCGAAAGTCGTCGTACCGATCCTTGACAGCAGCCCTGCGAAGTCCCCGCGCAGCATCTCTTCGCCGCGCAGCTCTCCTCGCTCACCTCCGAAGCGAAGACCAAGTGTGACGAGCAGCAGTGCTCTGCCCAAAGCTTCCGCTCTCCCTCAGTCGCCATTGAAGAGCGTAATCGTCGACCGCCGCGGCTCATTCAATGGTCGACGGTCAGGTTCATCGGACCTCTTATATGGCAATCAAGGTGCAATGGTCGGGGCATCTCCTCCGGTAGCTGAGGACTCTTCCATCTTCGCTGTGTGTGGTCGCACCTTCACCGAGGCTCCCGAAATGAGCGAGGCATTAGCATGGTGTGCTTCGCCAGCAGATGCACCCGCAGCCAACCATAGCTCTGAGCAGCCCACCAGGCAGCCGCTCTCGCGCGAGGAGCGCTTGCTCATGGCGGTCACGACGGCACCCGTCGTACCATTCGTGCGCCGCCTGGACTCGTACAGCGTCCTCAAGCAGCACCCGTACGATGTGCTCGTGGAGCGAGGTCGGAAGTCCACGGAGGACATGCTTGCGGCACAGGTCGCGGAGGAGATGCTCCACCAGTCACCGAGGCCGTCTGTGTCCAGGCTTGGAACGCGAGCCGTTGACCTGCGCGTTGACCGAGCGGTTCGCAACCTACAGGCCGTCAACTCGCAAAAGCGCCTGCCGATCCCCGCACCGGGCCTCTCCAAGGATGTAGTGTTGAACCTGGCGCTCGGCAGTAACTCCACAGATGTTCGAGAACTGCTGCGCCTTGCTCGCCCTGCACCGGCGCCGGCGCCTGAGGCTGAGCCTGAGGCGGTGCCTGACCTCGAGCTGATGCCGCCGCCGCCGAAGGCTGATTCGGCGTGGGATAGACTCTTGGTTTCGTGGCGTAAAACCGGACCTGCTTCTGCTGCTGCGCCTGAGCCTGACCTCGAGCGCATGCTGCCGCCGCCGACAATCCAAGCTGATAAGCCGCCGCCACTGTCGATACGATGCTGCCCGCCCTCGATGGCGATGTTGATGATCGCGTTGGCGGCCTCCTGCCTGCTTGCGCTGGGAATAATATCGGAATCTCCATCATCCTGGTGGAGCTCGACGATGCAGCCCCTCGGAGGGTTATACGTCGTGGAGGGCTACGACGGCAAAAGTTGGGCGGGCACGCGCTTCGTCACCGACGCATACGGCTCCGTGAGCGGTCCAAACGTGACTGTAATAGGCTCAGACGACGGCCAGACATTTTGGTCCATCCATGGGCATCTCACTGGCGGCTTCACCTCGGCAGCGCTGCAGCTGGCTCCGACACCCGAAGACGAGGCAGGCACTGCACGCGCCCATAGGAGCGCCATCGTCTGGAATGATGGCCGTAAGTGGACGCGGCTTGAAGCCCCTCCAAGTGCTGGAATGCTCCTTCCGCAAGCAGCAGGGGCGTCGCAGGAGGGCCTTGAGGGCGTCTTCCACGACTACCAGAATCTGCGCGACGTTGGCGTTGGTCCGATCGCATACCCGGGCTTTTGGTCATATACCAACCATCCCGCATACGCGCCGCGACGAGGCGGCACGCTGCGCGCCTTTTCCGACCGTGCCGGCCTGAAACGCGGAGACGATCTGACCATCATCGGCTGCGACGAGCCGGGCTTCTTCTTCATGCTCAAGGGCAGGCTGGTCGACCGGGGGGCGAGCCGATACGAGGTCGACTTCTTCGGGTCCCGCACGGGTGACGGCCCTGCTACGCGACTCGAGGGCATCTACGATCGGCACGGACTCCTGCGGTGGTCCGATGGAAACTATTACCGTCGTGTCGACTTCGTGACAGCACCCTGATCCTTGCGCCATGCCTTGCGTACATCAGAATTACGGTGTGTAGGCGGTGCCGCCCCCCGGTAGGTACGAGTCACAGATGTTGATCGTATAACTTTCATGTAGACGCAGACGACGCGAGCCGGTGTCGCGTGTGTGAACGTTACAGTAACGCGACTACGCGGACACACGCGACGATCGGTGCTACGGCAATTTTACTGGCCGCTCGAGCAGTGTCATGTCACGGCAACCCCGGGCCGACCCCGATCGACTGTGTGTTAGACGGACACACATTCACACATTCACACATTCACACGGCACGTCACGCACGGCCACCACCTCCTTCTTCACGCACCACCTGCGCCTCATCTCGCTCGCCGCCGTGATCGGCGCGGCGCTCCCCGTCGCCATCTGGGCGAAATCCAGGAAATCTCACCTCCTTAGCGGCGCCCCGCTTGCTGGCCTGTTGCCAGTGGTCATGTAAGCGCCCCCCCCCGGGGACGCGCCTGCATGAGCGCCGCTGTACTGTGTGGTCCTGTTTTAAATTCACACACACTCATTCACGATCACTGTGGTCCCGGCGCCGACCCGACGACCCCGACGCGACCCGACCGAGCTGCCGCGACGACACGAGGGGATGAGCGCCATGAGCGCTGGCCGCTTGCTTGTCGGCACTTTTGCCATCACGGTTGGAGTCGCAGTCTACATGCACAGTCGTCGGCGACGTCTCTATGTGGAGCGCAACCATGCCTGGTGGGCTAGCCTTGGCGCGCGGCGCTTCACGAGTGCAGATGGCCGGCAGCGGCTTTACGGCTTCCCCGGCTGGGACTACATTTACAGCTTGTGCGATGCTGGCGTGCGAGTTGCCATCCACCTGAACGAAGGCCCCGGCGCACCACATACGCACTGCCGCTATGTCAGCGCCGTCCTGCTCGGGCAGCCTTGGGTTCGTGACCTTATCAGCAACCTTGCAAGTCGGTGCCAATCGCGACTGCGCGTGCAGATCAATATCCATTCGGTGGGCGTGCCGCCCGAGTTGTTGGAGAACACGGCCGCTTGCGTCGCCAACCTCGACGCGCTTGTTGTCGCATTCCCCGGGGTGGACTTCATCTTGCCGCGCCCAGCAGAGGGCGACCTGCCCGACATCCTGCGTGGTGTCCTGCACCGGGTCAATGTTCAGGTCTTCCACGACAGCTCGGGCGGGCTCGGCATCGAAGCCAAGCACTCTTCGGCACCGCCGACCGGCGCGGCCTTTGGGCGCGAGCGATGGGTCGGCTACACGGGCGGCATCAGCGCGGACAATGTCACCGCGCAGCTCTCTTGCATGCTACCTCTGGCTGGGCCGCATAAGCTCTTTTCGGACATGCAGACGAATGTGCGCATGCCGACCGTGCACAGTAGCTCCAGCGGCGCCTCGAGGCGTCATCGTTCGTACGGAGACGTCGACCTACCCACCATTCGCTCGGTGTGCGAGCAGCTTCAGACGTTCTGTGCGCTGCGCTCCGTCGACGCCGACCGCTTTCTCTTCTCGTTTGTGGGCATGGATGAGTCGGTCCCCGTCTCTGAGTTCGTCGACATCAGTCGCGCGCATTCCTTCGTGGAGTGGGCTCTCTGCCTCGCCTACCAGGGCTCGCCGGCATGCCCGACGGCGCAATTTGCCGGTGCGTGAATGATTTGCGCTGAGTCGTCGACTCGTTTGAGCCTCGCCTGATCGTCGAGTTTGAGGAGCGTCGACTTCAAGACGAATTGGCTTGGTCTGTGACTTCAGCTAGTTTAAGACGGATGATCTTGATCAGCGACTGCATGTCCCGGCGTCCGCAGCGCGCAGGCGCTCGTCAGGCTCCGTGTGATCGAACACACCCGCTACCGCCGCCTCGGAGTCCCCGCCGTGGACCCACCTCTCGTCTCTCGCTATATATCTTGTATATATCTGCAATATCTCTCTCCACATACCGACCGCGCTCCGCGGCGGGAATCCGACCGAAAACGCACAAGGAAATACCAGACCCCGCTTACCAGCCTGTTCCCACAAAGTCTGCATGCCTGTGCTCAAGGGAAGCGTCTCGGGTGGCGTCCTCGTCAACACACGACTCTTCCAGGGAGGATACGAGGCTGTTGGATCGGGAGGCGGTGGCCGGAGCATTTCGAGACCAAGGTGACCCCGGCGGAGGAGGTCCACTCAGACCGAGATGTTCGGCCGCCTTGCCGCAGCAGCCATCGCGACCTTGCGAGTAGGAGCGCGCGCGTGATGCGGTCAGCATCGCGCGTATGTCGTCGTACTTGCAGTATTTGCCTGAGGTCACCCCGCCCTTGTCCTTGACCTCATAGCTGTGGCCGGCACGGTGTACAGGCGCAGCGCCATCAGTAGCGGCTAGCCGTGACAGCGGGCCGTTGGACGGTGCCGGCATGCTTAGTGCTGTGGTTGTGGAGGTCAGCAAGAGGTTAATGGTGACCAAGGCCAGGCCGCCGCTGCCGTGCCGCAGCCGTGCGACTTCCATTTCGTTCTGAATTCGTCACAACATGCATGTAGGACCACGTCGCAGCAACCGCTGCTCGGCACTAGTACTGTACATGAACCAATCCGCTCCCTTTCAACCGAACGCGCGAGCATTTTTGTGATCGCCGTTCTCGCACAATTCCTCAGGGGGGAGACACGGAGCGGTCTCAATCCTCCGATCGCCCATGCGACGGAGCAGCAGCAGCCTCGCCAGGCTCGTGCGAAGCACGGAGTCGCATGCCGGCGCGCCGCGCGCAGCAGCAGCCGCCGCGATCAGGACTCGCTGGCGCGGCGCGTCCAGCGGCCCGTCGAGCGCTGTTCCACTTCTGCGGCGGCGTGACGGCTCGGAGGCGCCGCTGAACAAGGCGCGCGGCTTCATCGAGTATGAGCGCAACCCGGAGCCGTACAGGCCGGCCGCGGAGCGCTCGCTCGATTATCTCGAGATCAACTCGAAACATGAGCCGCTCGAGCTCAAACGTCAGGCCGCGCGCTGCATGGACTGTGGCACGCCCTTCTGCCAGACGAACACTGGCTGCCCAATCAACAACCTCATCCCCGAGTTCAACAACCTTGTGCTAACGGAGCAGTGGAAAGAGGCGTACATCAACCTGTCTTCGACCAACAACTTCCCCGAGTTCACCGGCCGCGTGTGCCCTGCGCCGTGCGAGGGCTCGTGCGTGGCGGGCCTTGTGGACGAGGCGGTGACCATCAAGAACATGGAGTACGCGATCATCGACCGCGCGTGGGCCGAGGGCTGGGTGGTTCCACGGCCGCCCAAGGTGCGCTCGGGCAAGACGGTCGCCGTCATCGGGTCGGGCCCCGCGGGCCTGGCCGCCGCCGACCAGCTCAACAAGGTGTTCGGGCACACGGTGACAGTCTTCGAGCGTGCAGAGAAGGCTGGAGGTTTGCTCACGTACGGCATCCCGAACATGAAGCTCGAGAAGGAGACGGTGGCGCGGCGCGTGCGGCTCATGGAGCAGGAGGGCGTCTTTTTCCAGTGCGGCGTCGAAGTGAGCTCCAATGCGCCCGAGATCCTTGACGGATTCGATGCGACCGTCCTTGCTATCGGGTCGACCGTGCCCAATAACCTGCCCATCCCGGGCCGCGAGCTGAATGGCATCCACTTCGCGATGGAGTTCCTCACGCAGAACCAGCAACGGCTCTTCGCCGACCCGAAGGCGAAGCTGAGCGCCGGCCCCGTCCTCACCTCCAAGTACGACGGCTCGCTCGTCGACGCGGCGGGTAAGAACGTGATCGTCATCGGCGGCGGCGACACGGGCACCGACTGCATCGCCACTTCACTCCGGCTTGGCGCCAAGTCGATCACGAACTTCGAGCTCTTCCCGCGCCCGCCCGAGCAGCGCGCCGCCTCGAACCCGTGGCCTGCGTGGCCGCGCATCTACCGCACCGACTATGGGCACGAGGAGGCCGCCGAAAAGTTCAACGGGGACGTGCGCCGCTACTCCATCCTCTCACGCGAGTTCGTGAGCGATGGCAAGGGCAACGTGCGCGGGTGCAAGTCGGTCGAGATCGCCGTGGGCGCCGACGGGCGCTTCGAGGAGCTTCCCGGCACCGAGAAGGAGTGGCCTGCCGATCTCGTGATCCTCGCGATGGGCTTTCGTCATCCCGAGGCCTCCGTGCTCAGTGGGTTGGCAGTCGAGCTCGACGCGCGCAACAACGCGCGGGCGAACACGAAGGATTACCGCACCTCGACGCCGGGCGTTTTCGCCGCGGGAGACTGCCGCCGCGGCCAATCGCTCGTCGTCTGGGCGATCAACGAGGGGCGTCAAACCGCTGCCGCAGTCGACGCCTACCTCAAAGCCGGACCCGACGCTGCGTGGTGAGAAAGGCACGCGCTGAGCATGGGGCCAGGCTTCTTGCTTGTGAAGGGGCGAGGGTAAGAGGCCGTGCCGTTCACAGATGAGGCCGTTCACAGATGAGACCGTGCCGTTCGCCGTTCGTGATGACGGCTCGGTCTGGACATGGCAGTGTGTTACCGGGCGTGATGATGGATGGCAATGTCGCTGTGGTGCTCTGTTTGTCGGGGAGCAGACTGGCAGTCCGCATCTCAGGCCGCGCAGCCCTGAGCCCTGAATGGAGCATCCCGCGTGTACCCTCTTGTATATGGTTGGCCTCTCCAGGGTGTGTCGCTATTGGAGGTCGCCGCGCGTTGTGGCCGGTTTGTGTCTCGTCTGGGGATCGCATGTGGCAGGCGCGGGAACGCATATCCAATCCGCCATGTGCGATTTATGTGCGATGGTGCCTGTTGTGCCCGCGCGGCCAAAAGGGTCAGGGTTTGGCTCACACGTCAGTGTTGTTTTGTTTGATACGATATGACGGCGATAAGCCGCGCGCCCGGCGCGCCGACCGCTCGGGAATCGTTCCAGCGCGGCCCGCGTCGTGTGCTTGTGGCCACGGCTCCTCCGCCCGTGTCCCCGAGCGTTTCCGGACCGTTCGTCCGTAGCAACTAGTACATGGTCCGCAGGTGGCGTACGACCTCGTCAGGCGTGTTTTAATTACTTACTTTTACTTACTTGGTATACGACCGACGACATCGTCGGCCCACGGCCGCCGGCGGAGAACACGTCGGCTCTTGCTGCCATCGTAGGTCGACGACGCGGGTCGTGTCTCGTGTCTCCGGAGTCCGGTGTCGCACCTGTGTCGCCGCGCTTTAGGCAGTTGAAGTCCAGAAGTCGAGTCGAGCAATGGAGTCGAGCATGGAGCGGAACGCGCCGCGAACGGCCGAACGCCCCCCGGCCCCCGCGCTGTATTTCGATGACGGATCCACAGGCGGAGGTCAACCACCTCGCGTCGCTCACCTTATCCACGACGCCCGCAACATCACATTCCCCCACCACACCAGGGGAAGGGTATAGCCTGTTCACCACTCAGGCAGAGGTTTGCGGAGCTCGGCTGTGCCGTGAGAGCTGTGTGCCGTTTGACGTGAAAGGTCCGGTCTCATCCAAATTTTATTGAGGTTCTCCTCCGCGCTCCAATCTGACTTCAAATGTTGGGGGTGGTGCAGCATGATCGCTGCTGCTCAGCGTCGAGGCATATGACGACGTGAGGCTGTCTTCTTCGCGCTTCATCCGCTTCCCGTGTCTCAGGCCGCAGCAGCAGGAGCAGCAGTCACCAAGGCACGCCTCGTCGCAGCAGAGGCCGTCGTCGAAGAGACTCTTCAGGTCCGGCCACCAGCGCCCCGCATGCGAAGAGAATTCTTCAAAGTGCATCTCTTCTTTCGGAAGCACCTGGACGGAGTTGTGCTTCCAGCCATGATCAGGATTCTTCGGCAGAGCAGATATCACTGCGGGCACAAACGCTTGCACCCAGTGCCAGATGTGCCAGATGGGTGCAAGCGCAATGCCGCCGGCACGCATCTCGGATGACGCCCCGGTCGGTCGTCAGAGTGTCACAGCACAAAGGAAGTGCGGGGACTGCCTGCAGGGACTGCCGTTCTGAGGAATTTGTGAAGTCCGCCACCTTACATCACATCCTTCCGTCGGGGTACAAGAAAATTCATGCCTCGCGGGCCATGTACGCCTTGACTTGACTTGACTTCACTTGAGCAAGATCGCAAGTTCCCGTGGAAGGAGATCGAAGCCACAGTCTGTGGACCTGCATCCTCCTGCAGCATCGGACCAACACTTTCGGCTCCACCCACCTTGCTAAAGATGTGCGCTTTCAGCTCCCTGCTCGCTCGTGAAACGCGATACCTCGCTACGTCGTGGCCGCGTGCCGTCACAATGCGCTGCACGCTTTCGTTCTGCCGATGCCGACACGGGCTCCACTCTGTCTGACGGCTGTGCATGGCGGGTATGCGCAGGTCACTCGCGCCGCCTGTGATCAAGGACTCGGACATGGGCTTCTACGAGGCACGCCCTATGGTTGACGGCCGCAAGGTGCTGTGCGATGGCCAGGTGACGGCGTGGACTGGACCGGTGCAGGAGGTGTTTGCGCCCATCTACGAGCCAGGCTCGTCTGACAAGAAGATCCTCATCGGCTACCAGGCGCGCTTCGACGAGGCGGACTCGCTCAAGGCACTCGACGCCGCCCGTAAGAGCTGGAACATGGGGCGCGGTGCGTGGGCGCAGGCCACGCCGGCGCACCGCATTGCCAAGATCGAGGAGCTCATCGCCGAGCTCAAGCCGCTTCGCGACACGATCATCAACGTGCTCATGTGGGAGATTTGCAAGACCAAGGCGGACGCGACCAAGGAGTTTGACCGCACGATGGACTTCGTGCGCGACGTGATCAAGACGTACAAGGCGATGCTCGACAAGGATAACAAGTTCATCCAGGACAGCGGCGTGATTGCGCAGGTGAAGCGGTCTCAATGGCGTGATTGCCTCATTGGCGTGATTGAGGCGTGATTGCGCAGGTGAAGCGGGGTCCCATTGGCGTGATTGCATGATTCCGGCGTCATTGATGTGAATGCGGCGTGATTGCGGCAGGTGAAGCGGGGTCCCATTGGCGTGATGCTCAACCTGGGCCCTTTCAACTACCCGTTCAACGAGACGTACTGCACGCTGATCCCGGCAATCCTGATGGGCAATTCGGTCGTGATGAAGCTGCCCAATGTGGGCTGCCTCGCGCACATCTGCACGATGGAGGTGTACGCCAAGGTCTTCCCGCCCGGCGTGGTCAACTTCATCAGCGGCGCAGGGCGCACCACGATGCCGCCGATCATGAAGACAGGCAAGGTGGACATCTTCGCGTTCATCGGCGGCTCGACAGCGGCGGACGCGCTGCTCAAGCAGCATCCGCAGCCTCACAAGCTCAAGGCCTCCCTCGCTCTCGACGCGAAGAACTTGTGCATCGTGATGGACGACGTAGATGTTGCGGCTACCGTCAAGGAGTGCATCACTGGTACCCTCTCGTACAACGGGCAGCGGTGCACGGCGCTCAAGCTACTCTTCGTGCACGACAAGGTGGTGGACGAGTTCGTCAAACTCTTCTGCGAGGCCGTCGACGCGATGAAGCTCGGTCTCCCATGGGAAGACGGCGTCCAGCTCACCCCCCTCCCAGAGCCAAACAAGCCGCAGTACCTGACCGAGCTCATCGACGATGCGATCGCCAAAGGTGCAAAGGTGGTCAACGGGCTCGGCGGGCTGCAGAACGGGCCGTTCGTGCGCCCGTCGGTCGTGTACCCGGTCAGCAAGGAGATGCGCGTCTGGCAGGAAGAGCAGTTCGGCCCACTCATCCCGATCGCGCCCTTCTCGACCTTTGAGCAGTGCTATGAGTACCTGGCTGAATCTCCCTTCGGTCAGCAAGCAGCGCTCTTCACGAAGAACGTCGACAAGTGTGCGCCGTTGCTTGACACGCTCGCGTACTCGGTCGGGCGCGTCAACATCAACGCGCAGTGCCAGCGCGGCCCGGACACGCTCCCCTTCTCAGGTCGGAAGTCGTCGGCGCTCGGAACCCTCTCGGTGTCCGAGGCACTCCTGACTGTCTCGGTCGAGACGGTCGTAGCTGCCAAGGACGACAAGAGCGGCAGAGCCACGATGCTCGGCCTCGCCGCCGCGGGTGTCAACTGCGTCACGAGCACGCTCTGAGCGCGGCATGCTGCCGCGCATCGCAGCGCGACAAGCGTGATCGGAGCGCCGCTGCTTTCGGCTCGGAAGAGGCCGCGTGCGCGTACGATGGTTGAATTGGAAGTTGCGCGCGGTCTCGCGGCGCGGGAGAGTTTGTCGATGTGAATGGGTGTGGCACGCAGTCCGGTCCAGAATGTCAGAATGACATACGTCATACGTCAACCAGCACACGACAGTTGTACCTCACCCTCACTCTCACGCAAGAACGAAGATGGGCTCAGACAGACGGTTCACACGTGGGCGTCATCTATCACGTATCAGCCCGCCCCGCCCGGCGCGCCCGCAAACTCGACTTGGCAAACCGGAACGGAAAACCGAGCCCCCCAGCACCAAGGCCAGGCCCAGCCTCTCGTTTTTGGCTCTCCTCTCAGGCCCTCTTGCCCCATCTGCGCTCAACGTCCCTCCTCAACTGCGACTGCGGAGCCGCCGGGATACGAAGAAGGCGCCAAGCTCCCGTGCTACAACCTCCTCTCCCAGACAACTCTCGCGCATACGTTTCGCGCCCGAGCCTGTCGTACTCGGCAGCTGCAGCTCAGCCGTCTTCGTCGGCCGCGTCGGCGGCACAGCGAACACCGTCTTGCCCGAGCGTAGCTTCGAGGTTGTCGCCACAGCCTCAAACAAAGCCGCCTCGAGCGTCGCCAGACCCTCTGCGTCTGCGACACCGTCCGAGGCGATGGTCGTTGGAGTGTCCGCCCGTGACGCCGGCGCACGGCGCATCGCCCTCGGGGTGCCAACCTCTTCCTTGCCCTCGCTCTCATTACGCGCGGATCTCCGGTACAATCTCGGGGTGCCGGGCTCGCCCTCGTCGCGCTCACTCCCTTGGGATAGCCCTGCTTCTAGTAGCCCAAGGGCGCCCAAGCGTGCGCGCACGAGTGATGGGTCGTCCTCACACACCCTCACGCCATCGGCCCCAATGCGAAAGGCCGGCCGTTGTGTCGGCTGCCGGTGTGGGTTGAACCAGCCGGGCAACTGTGGGAAATTCGGACGGAGCAGCTGGGCGGCTGAGAGGCGCTCGGGTGGCGCAGGCGTCAGCTCCTTACAGCTCGGTCGATGTAGGCCCGAGGCGTAATTGCGCATGTAGCTCTTGCCGTAGTCGACCGTGAGCTCTTGCTGCAGCCCATAGGCCTTGCGCGTGCTCGCGTACAGCACCATGCGCTCCGAATAGCCTGGCGGCGCCTCGCCGCCCTCGGGGGGAAGCACCGTCGCCTCCCAGGCCTCCCGTGCGCCGGGCGGCTGACCGAGCCCCGCGTGGACCATCAACGGATGGTCATCCGCAAGGAGGCGCGTGTATCCGGTGATCATCTTGAGGCACGCGCTCGCCTTGGCGGCCGGCTCGTTGATCATCGCCGTCATCGCCACTGCGTCGAGGAAGCCTGGATGTCCGTTGATGAGCACGTAACCTTCTTCCTTTCGGTGAAGGGTCGCGCAGTGCGTCGCCAAATGCCGGTCCGGGTGCTCGTGCCGCGCGTGCGCACAGAGCAGATCGAAGAGGTGCGAATGCGCTCCGTGCAGGCCGAGCGCCTTGCGCACGTCCGCCGCGAGCAGGTAGCACACGCTCGAGGTGCCCGTCGCGATGTCCTGAACGCCGCCTCGACACCGGTTGGCCGCCTCAGGGTTGACCACCTGCAGCAGCTCGACCGAGGCGACGAGCGGTGTGCGCCCTTGCTTGGCAGTGGGCACCGAGCGCAGCGGCACCGCGAAGATGCCGTCAGCCACAAAGGGTTCGTCGTTGGATGCAGCCATCAGCTCGCCGGTTGTTAACCGCAAGAACTCACCACGCAAGACACATACCAGCAGCTTGAGCGAGTGGTGATCCGTCACCACCGATTCCATGCCGAGGTACGGCAGGAGCACCGGATGGCGCAAATCCGACCAGTTCAGTCCACCTGCTGTGCTCGGGAAGACCCCAAAGCCAGCACCGCTGACGTTCGAATTGCGGACGAGAACATCTTCCCACTCGTCAGTGGACGCGCAAGGCAATACGAGCGCGTAGATGCGCGTGCCCGCATCGGCACGGTCGAGGGTGGGGTGCACGGTCACGTAGGCCACAACCATGGCCGGACGCCTGACGCCGCTCTCACGCTGATTCCGGAGACGTCCTTGACCGTGCGGGGCCGAGCTCTCCCAAGCGAGCGACTTTCGCGCCGAATCTACACTTTCGCGCGTGATGTGTCACGCCACCACGAGCGCGCCCCGCCGGTCAGCAATCAGTTTCGTCGCGGTCCCCCCGCGCTCACCGCACACCCCGCGAAAAGTATATGTTGCATTGGTGATCATCGAGACTGTGCCATCTTTTAGAGGTCTGCGCCCCGGGATTGGGGTAGTTTTCAATACAAGAAAAGGGAATTTTCAATACAAGATATCATTATATATCATCATATATCTTGATTATATCATTGTGTATCATGTGTATCATGATCATGTATCTCATATATCAT
>Ga0210240_100513_pt1 | contig 33783 bp, 19 predicted proteins | sample ChrtobMetP5a_4mM_FD_155463 | JGI IMG/M metagenome (GOLD analysis project Ga0210240, IMG submission 155463) | Chrysochromulina tobin associated microbial communities from unialgal haptophyte culture, Seattle, Washington, United States - P5a_4mM | ecosystem: Host-associated > Algae > Haptophytes >...
TATCTTGAAAGGTACGTATCTGAGATGCGGGATACATGAGGGATCCATGCAAGATACATGCGGGATACATGTATCCTCAGAGGTAATCAAGATACATGCAAGATACATGCGGGATACATGCGGGGATACATGCAGTGATACATGCGGGACACGTATCTCGGGGGTTAGGGGGGATGTACATGTATTGATGCCATCATGGAGAGCAGCGCACCTATCAGGCCACCCATGTCTTCCTTGTGCAGAAATGGGTCTGCTCCAGCACCCTCCAGCTCCTCCATCTTCTGCTTTGTCATGGCCACCCTTATCCCAGGAGTACAAGGACAGGATGTACAAGGACAGGAGTACAAGGAGTACAAGGACAGGATGGCAAGCATCAACAAGAAGTACAAGGCCCTGATGAAGATGGGCAGCATGACTGTCAGCATGCAGGTGGGGTCGTCTTCTGCGAAGCAGACCAAGCAGAACTTCATCTGGGTAGATTCGGCGACGAGGGACGCCGGCGACATGGAAGAGGCGGTGGGGCTGCTCCCCGAGGTCTTCGGCGAGGGCAAATACGGCACTTCTGGCGTCAACTCCCGTGGCGGAAAGCAAAACTTTAAGGCGGAGGAGTGCGTGTGGAAGCGCTTGTCCAAGGATGGCAAGCACTACCGCATCATCCAGCACTCCACCGGCTACTTCTACCAGAAGGGCTTCCTGCCCTCCGACACCGCGGAGCAAGATGAGGATGAGGGGGAGGAGGAGATCAATGAGGGCGAGGGCGAGCCCGAGGGCGAGGGCGAGGAGCAAGAAGAAGAAGCTCAGCCCCCATCCAAGAAGAAGAAGGGAGGCAAGGAAGCTCAGGCATCTGCCAAGGCACCTAAGGCAGCTAAGGACGCGCCCAAGGCGTCGCCCAAGGCGTCGCCCAAGGGCGCATCCAAGCGCGCAGCGCAGTAGGGCTCGAGATACGTATCCTCGAATGTATCCCATATGTATCCGACATGTATCGTGAGTGTATCTTGTGTGCCATGTATCTGAGGGTTAAGATACATTGTATCTGAAATGTATCCTAAATGTATCCTAAATGTATCTTAAAGAAGGATACATATCCCTAGGTAAGATACATTTCATATGATAGCCGAAGAGACAGATACAAATGTATCTTGTTGTATCTCAATGTATCTTGATGTATCTGAACGGGACACATCGAAATACATGCAAGATATATGCAGGATACATGCAGGATACATCAGGATACGTATTGTATAGGAAACCCCCCCCAATTTGTATAGGAAACCCCCCGTCACCCGTGCGGGGGGCGGCCTTGGTGATGTGGAGTGTACAGGGTACCTGCGAGCTGCGAGACCGTGTGCGTCCGTGTGGGTCGTCGCCCTAAGTTTATGGGCTAAGCCGTCCGCGGCAGCTGCACGCGCAAGATGGAAGTTGATACTTTGGAAGTATGCGTGGCGCGACGGCCGGGCGACAGACGCCTCATTCGCTCAGACACGGCACAGGAGCCCCGGTTTCTACAAAGATCAAAGAACGGTACGGAGACTACACCCGGCCGTGAACAGACGCCTCACGCGGCTCGTGCCGCGTCATGATCTCGATACCGTGAACATCAACGTGTCCTAGCTGTCAGCGTTGGGCCCCCTTATGCCTTTATTAACTTATATATAATATATATATATAATTTCGTCTGCGGCTCGGCGTCGCCCGACGGAGTCGGCGACAGTTCGCGTACCGTCGGACCGTTACAACCGAAATCATCTATAGATTGACACACACGTCAAACCCCCGTTCTTGCCGCAGGGCCTGACGCTGCTCACGCGTCGCAAACTTGCGGGGGCATGCACCGGCAGCGCCCGTGCACGATACGCGCCATGAAGGGGTTGGCCGGTAAGCCTCCCGAGGCCATAATTGGGCAGCTCGCCGGCTCGCACGGGTGCAGCAGGCTCACACCCATGTCGTCGCCCGCAGCGCAGCACAGGGGCTCCTCGTACAGGCCATCACGCTGCGTACCATCGCCTTTGAGTGCCTTACGCACACCCCACGCATAGCGTACAGCATGCACGGGCGCGCCGCCCAGAGGCGCGAGATCGACCGTGAGCTCATACGATGCCGTCATGGTCATATTGAGAGTCACCCAGCCATCCGTGGCCGGTAGCGGCAGCGGCAGGTACGATTGCTGCGACCCTTCGACGAATCGGAACTCATGCAACCGCCTCTCAACGCGGGGCGAGTCCACTGCCCCGGAAGTCAGCTCTCGCGGACAGAACCATTCGCGTTGCTGAGGCTCGCAGACGGTGGTGGGCGGCCAGGGGCCAGGGCCAGGCCCAGGGGCATCCGTATGCCCACCCGCATGCCTACCGCTGAGAAGCTGAGCGAGGCGGCAGGCGGACGTCGTGCAGCCTGGGCTGCCGAGAATGCCGCCCGCTGGCGAGGTCGGCCCATTTAGTCGGCTGCTCGCCACGGCGCCCGTGCACCGCAGCATGGGCTGCACGCAGAATTGGCTTGGATTGACGAGCACCTCGAGCATCGAGCCCTTGGCATGGCGTGGCGGGCGGAGCACCAAGCCTTCCTCGCCGAGCAGCGACTGGTTGAAGGTGAGCACCAACAGGTTGCCGCCGCCGCTGCTGCCGCCGCCACCGCTGCCACTGCCGCTGCCGCCGCTGCCGCCGCTGCCGCTGCCGCCGCTGCCGCCGCTGCCGCCGCTGCCGCCGCTGCCGCCTCCACCGCCGCTGCCGCCTCCACCGCGTCCGCCACCGCCGCCTCGCGTCACCCGGCATCCAGCTATCGTAGGCCCCTCTGCGGAATGGTTGCCGAGCGCATAGACGGTCCGCGCGGCGGCCGTGGCGAGACGCTGCCCGATTGGCAGGTGCAGGCGCGAGTGGAGGATGCCGAACGATGGAACGGGCATCTCGGTGCGTCCGAGCACACGGCAATAGCTGTCGCATGCATTGGGTGTGAGGCCACGTGGCGCCAGCATCGTCTTGCACCGATCGTAGTTCTCCTTGCCGTTTCGCGAGCAGGTCATGTCTTCGCGGTTGCAGCCGTGGCGAGGCCCGCAGCAGTCGAACCAATAGCACTCGTTGTACACGTTCCAAGGGTCGGCCAAGTCATATGCCTGCGCCAAGAACGTGTGCGGCATGGCCGGATTCGGCAACCGGCCGTAATTGGCCGTTTGGCTCCAGCGCATGCCGCCGTAGTCGTAAGCTGCCATCCAGCCGGCGCGAGGGTGGAGTGTGACGACACCAAAGGGCGCGAGCGGGTCGGTCGTGTTGGGCTGCGCGCTCCACTTCTCCCGCCAGAGCGCAACAAGCGTCGGCAAAGCGCACCCATACCCGAAGCCCCCGAGCGAACTGCCGCTGACTGCGTTGAGCTGCGAGAGGGCCGCACGGTGAGGAGATGAGTCAGGTGAACTCGGGGGTGCACAATCATGAGCGAGATGGTGTTCGCTCTCACCTTGAGATTATGCTCCCCCTGGTGCCATAACCATCCCTTGATAGAGAGCCGTGTGAGAGGTTCCACGCGCGCCTTGTACAGGTCGCCATCGGAGCCCGTGCCGGGCGCGACGAGCGTGTGTGCGCACTTGCGCTGCAGCTGACCAGGTGGTGTCCACTGCTCGATGGACGACGCGCCTGCGGCGAGACAGATGAGGCCGAGCGCCGGTGGGTGCCGGCCAGCGCGCACAAACCAGTCGGTGAGCTCCTGCGCAAAGTACCAGCACGTGGCGCAGAAGGAGTCAAAGGTATTTGTCTGGCTGGCACCATTGTCGCTGCGCCCGTCGGAAAGGCTGCTCCTCGGCGTGTGCCATCGGTTCAAGCGTGGCGCGGTCGGTCCCGATCGCTGGGTCGGGTCTGGCCATCGCCACATGCTTGCGAGGCGTATGTTGAGGTACCTGCCCGAGTGCACGGCGGCGGTGGCATTCTGGCGGCTGAAGGTCATCCGCATCTCGACCTCCATGTTAGACTGTCCGGCGCACACCCACGTGTCTCCAAAGAGCACGTGCGAGAGACTTGCCAACGCCGCGCCACCGGCGCTTGAGCTAACGGTGATCTCGTACGAGGCGCTGGCAGAGTCGGCATCTACAGGGTCGAGGAGCGCATGCCATCGCCAGTGGTCCGGCCGCCCATCGGGCGTGACGGCCGCCGCCAGCTCCTGCTGCTGCACCTGCGGATCGCTCCTCGTCTTCATGCGCCAAAGTTGCACGAACACGTCGGGCACACGGCCGCCGGAGCCGTCGGTGGCGACGCTGCCAAAAAGCGCCGCTCTCGCAGGGCTGCGCTGGAGCACCATGTGCGAGCCCAAGGCAGGATCGAATGCCAAAGAAGACGGCATTGACGTGCAGCATTGACGTTCGGGGCTGACGAAACATAGCATGACGCAATTGTCACAACATGAGGAGTACCGGAGGTGCACTTTAACCAAAACCCACTCCCCCAGCGCTACCACGGTGCATGGACGAACGCCGACTTCGGAGAACGCCCGCGAGTGCGTCTCTTTGCGCATCCCTCTGACCCCAACCAGCATCCCGCCTCGCCCCTAAAGCCAGCATGCGCTCGAGAGCAGTCGCCGATCCGGGATCTCCGAACTGAACTACTCCGCTCGCTCAAGCACCAGTCTCGTCACACTTGTGACACGGACTCGGGCCATTGCGAGTCTGCCGCTTAGGCATCGACCAGCGGGAGCTGGGGCTTGTACGCGTACACCTGGCCGCCGCGGTCGCCTGCCATGGCGTTGATGATGCCGCTGCTCAGGCTGTGCGCCTGCAGGCCAAAGGCGATGGTCTTGTTGTTGATGGGGACCAGCTTATCGGCCGTGCGCTTGGTGGCGCCGACGCCGGCGGTGGCGATCCAGTTGCCCGAGGCGTCGCGGGCGAGCATGCCCGAGAGGTCGATGAGGCCCGAGAACTCGTAACCGGTGGCAGAACGATGGGTAAGGGCCGGCACGCCGACTTTAGCAATACTGCGCGTATTCGAATCGCCGCCCGCCATGGCGATGTGGTAGTACGTCATCGGCACGCCGTCCGTGCGCACCTTAGAAATGAAGGTGCGCTCGCCCATCTTGTTGCCGCTGTCCTCCTGGATGATGACGTAACCATTGGTGGAGCCCGCCGCCGCGATCCACTCGAGGCCGTCAACGGCACGGAAGGAGGCAATGGCGCCGCTGGACTGGATATTGTAGCGCGCGTCGTTGCCGTTGGCATACTTGCCCTTGCCGCCGAGCTGGATCTGGTTGACGACGCTGGTCTCGGGCTGCAGGACCGTGTACGTGGCCGCGATCTTGGTCGGGAACCAGGTGCCGGCGGCGCGCGCGGCCTCGAGCTTCGCGAAGATCTCGGACGAGAAATCGTAGATGCCAAAGTAGCCGCAGGTCGACCCCTGGAGCACGCGCGCGCCGCCGTACGGGTCGGGCGAGTTGTGCTCGGTCTTGCAGCCGGGCTTTTCGAAGGTCGACGGCGCGGCGCCGCCGTTGTTCCAAAAGTAAGTGTTGTCGGAGGTCTTGTGCTGGAAAGCCCACGAGCCGTCGTGCAGGAAGGAGGTCACGGTGCCGTTCCAGCGCCAGTCGATCGGGTAGTAAGCACCCGCAACGGTGTTGCCCGGTGCCGCGGCGTTCTTGTGCCAGTCATCTTGGTAGCGGCCGCCCGTCGTCTGGACGACGTTGGTCGCGAAGCCGTAGACATGGCCGTACGCGAGGCCGTTGCGCGAGAGGAAGTCGGTCGCGGGCTGGCCGAGCGCGTTGCGGCCCTTGACGCCGACGTAGATGCGCGCAGGGTGCACGTCCTGCGGGCTGACGTAGCGGGTGCCATCAGGGCGCAGACCCAGCGCGTTCTTCGCCACGGCTACCCCGGAATAGGAAGAGCCATTGCCGGTGTATGGGCCGAATGCGCCGTTGTAGCCCGAGGGGGCGAAGCACACGTAGGCGGTGTGGCCGCAGTTGACCTCGACAATCTTCTCGAAGCCACCGAGGGTGAAGACGCCGGTGGCGTACATGTTCTTGGTCGCCAGGTCGACGACGTGCGCCGGGATGCCCGTGTTGCCAGCGTGGGCGGCCGGGGTGTTGGGGAAGTTGGTCCATTCCTCGTTGGTGATGAAGAGCGTGTCATGGACGCCGGTCGAGCCCCACTGGAGGCGCTCCTCGAGGTGGGCCGAGCACAGGGACTGCATGATCCAGTCGGCGCGCGAGGGCAGGCGAGCGGCGTTGACGGTCGACCAGCAGCCGCAGCCGTTGAAGTCGGTGTTCGAGAAGTGCGGCGCGGCCGAGCAGCAGTTCTCGGTCGCGTTGTCGTTGCGCTTGCCGATGAGCTGGCCCTTGAGGTTGTACGCGGCCGTGACCGCGTTGCCGGCGCCCTTGACGATGGAGACGGCCGCCTTGTCGTGGTTCATGAAGTCAGCCAGGCCCGCGCGGTCGTAGTCGACGTACATGACGTGCGAGCCCGTGAAGGAGGCGCCGTTGGGGTTGACGATGAAGGGGAAGGACTCAAACGTGCTGAAGGTGCCGTACGACTCGGACTGCCAGATGATGCGGACCGTGGTCGAGTCGAGCAGGTACGCGCCCATGCCGTCCGGCACGCCGACGAGCATGTAGCCGGTCGACGGCTCGTACTCGCCGACGGTGCACAGCACCTTGATTTTGCCGAACGGGTAGGCGGTGTCGCCCGAGTGGCCGTCAGCGATGACGGCCGTGGTCGAGTACGCGGCATCGGTCGCCTCGCAGATGTGCGCCGTGTGGGTGCCGACCGGCTTGAAGGTCGACATGATCGACTTGCTCTGGGTGCCGAACAGAGTGAAGTTGGCCGACATGTGCAGGAACTGATCGAAGACGCTGGGCTTCGCGGCGATGGAGTCCGCCGTCGGAATGCTCAGGGGCGTCTCGAGCTGCTTGCCCATGTTGGACGCGCAGCACCTGCACGTGACACAAGACAATGCGCATCCGATCAGTCCGACGCGCGCGCGAGCGTGCGCGCGTGAGCGAGGAAAATGGGAAGAGGGAAAAGGGGAAGGTGGTATATGTGGTAGCGCTGCTTACTCGTTGCCCTGGAACGCATTGCGAAGGGTCTCGCAAGTCTGCTGGCCAGCCGCGACGGCGGCGAGAGCGGGGAGGAGCGTCTTGTACAGCATGGTCGCCGATGTTCCGCGGGACGACGACGATGGAACCAATCGCCGACGGAAGGAAAACGCCGTCGGCGCTCGCTCTATTGAGAAAGCATTTAAGTTCGGCTTCCCATTTAAGCGGCTCGCGCCTCAGTTCCGACGGCGCTTCAAGGACAAGTTACGCAATCAGACGTCTTCGCCGTTTGCGTTTCAAGTCATCAATTCAAGTCTTGTCCAGCCAGGTTCGCAATCGGAATCAGCTGGGCATTCCACCATCTCTCGCCCCCACCCACCCCGAACTTCTGATGCGCACTTGCGCTCGAGAGCAACCGCCCAACCCAACTTGTCCGCACAGGCTTCTGTTTCATCACACTCATGTGACGCAGACTTGGGCCATTGCGAGTCTGCCGCTTAGGCATCGATCAGCGGGAGCTGGGGCTTGTACGCGTACACCTGGCCGCCGCGGTCGCCAGCCATGGCGCTGATGATGCCGGCGGACATGGTGTGCGACTGCAGGCCCATGGCGATGGTCTTGTTGTTGATGGGGACCATCTTATCGGCCATGCGCTTGGTGGCGCCGACGCCGGCGGTGGCGATCCAGTTGCCCGAGGCGTCGCGGGCGAGCATGCCCGAGAGGTCGATGAGGCCCGAGAACTCGTGTCCGGTGGGCGACGCCCCGGTGAGGGCCGGCACGCCGACGCGAGCCAGCATGCGCGTGTTGAAATGGCCGCCCGCGAAGGCGATGAAGTAGTACGTCATCGGCACGCCGTCCGTGCGAATCTTAGAAATGAAGGTGCGCTCGCCAAGCGGGGAGGTGCTGTCCTCCTGGATGATGACGTAACCATTGGTGGAGCCCGCCGCCGCAATCCACTCGAGGCCGTCAACGGCACGGAAGGAGGGAATGGGGGCGCTAACGACGTTGCCGGTCTGGAGACGGAAATTGTAGCGCGCGTCGTTGCCGTTGGCATACTTGCCCTTGCCGCCGAGCTGGATCTGGTTGACGACGCTGGTCTCGGGCTGCAGGACCGTGTACGTGGCCGCGATCTTGGTCGGGAACCAGGTGCCGGCGGCGCGCGCGGCCTCGAGCTTCGCGAAGATCTCGGACGAGAAATCGTAGATGCCAAAGTAGCCGCAGGTCGACCCCTGGAGCACGCGCGCGCCGCCGTACGGGTCGGGCGAGTTGTGCTCGGTCTTGCAGCCGGGCTTTTCGAAGGTCGACGGCGCGGCGCCGCCGTTGTTCCAAAAGTAAGTGTTGTCGGAGGTCTTGTGCTGGAAAGCCCACGAGCCGTCGTGCAGGAAGGAGGTCACGGTGCCGTTCCAGCGCCAGTCGATCGGGTAGTAAGCACCCGCAACGGTGTTGCCCGGTGCCGCGGCGTTCTTGTGCCAGTCATCTGTGTAGCGGCCGCCCGTCGTCTGGACGACGTTGGTCGCGAAGCCGTAGACATGGCCGTACGCGAGGCCGTTGCGCGAGAGGAAGTCGGTCGCGGGCTGGCCGAGCGCGTTGCGGCCCTTGACGCCAACGTAGATGCGCGCGGGGTGCACGTCCTGCGGGCTGACGTAGTTAGTGCCATCAGGGCGCCGACCCAGCGCGTTCTTCGCCGCGGCAATCCCGTCGGCGTAAGTGCCGAATGCTCCGTTGTAGCCCGAGGGGGCGAAGCACACGTAGGCGGTGTGGCCGCAGTTGACCTCGACGATCTTCTCGAAGCCACCGAGGGTAAAGACGCCGGTGGCGTACATGTTCTTGGTCGCCAGGTCGACGACGTGCGCCGGGAGGCCGGTAGCCTGAGCGTGGGCGGCCGGGGTGTTCACGTACGAGGTCCACTCCTCGTTGGTGATGAAGAGCGTGTCATGGACGCCGGTCGAGCCCCACTGGAGGCGCTCCTCGAGGTGGGCTGAGCACAGGGACTGCATGATCCAGTCGGCGCGCGAGGGCAGGCGAGCGGCGTTGATGGTCGACCAGCAGCCGCAGCCGTCGGCGTTGGTGTTCGAGAAGTGCGCCGCGGCCGAGCAGCAGTTCTGGGTCGCGTTGTCGTTGCGTTTGCCGATGAGCTGGCCCTTGAGGTTGTACGCGGCCGCGACCGCGTTGCCGGCGCCCTTGACGATGGAGACGGCCGCCTTGTCGTGGTTCATGAAGTCAGCCAGGCCAGCGCGGTCGTAGTCGACGTACATGACGTGCGAGCCCGTGAAGGAGGCGCCGTTGGGGTTGACGATGAAGGGGAAGGACTCAAACGCGGTGAAGGTGCCGTACGACTCGGACTGCCAGATGATGCGGACCGTGGTCGAGTCGAGCAGGTACGCGCCCATGCCGTCCGGCACGCCGACGAGCATGTAGCCGCTCGCCGGGTCGTACTCGCCGACGGTGCACAGCACTTTGATTTTGCCGAACGGGTAGGCGGTGTCGCCCGAGTGGCCGTCAGCGATGACGGCCGTGGTCGAGTACGCGGCATCGGTCGCCTCGCAGATGTGCGCCGTGTGGGTGCCGACCGGCTTGAAGGTCGACATGATCGACTTGCTCTGGGTGCCGAACAGAGTGAAGTTGGCCGACATGTGCAGGAACTGGTCGAAGACACTGGGCTTCGCGGCGATCGAGTCCGCCGTCGGAATGCTCAGGGGCGTCTCGAGCTGCTTGCCCATGTTGGATGCGCAGCACCTACAAGGCATTGTGCACCCGATGAGTCACGCGCGCGCATGCGTGGGCGGGTGGCACTCGGCAGCGCTGGCGCTTACTCGTTGCTCTGGAACGCATTACGAAGGGTCTCGCAAGTCTGCTGGCCAGCCGCGACGGCGGCGAGAGCGGGGAGGAGCGTCTTGTACAGCATGGTCGCCGATGTGCGGTAAGACGACAGGCTCGCGCTCCGAAACGCCGACGGTAAAAAGTACGCCGTCGGCGCTTCGTCGCGCTCTTTTGTGCAGTTCGACAAACGATCACGTCAATGTGGATGCCGCCTCGGCAGCAGTGGAACAGAGCATCGGCTACTGAGGTGCAGACTTTCCATTCTCGCATAGAAATTAGAAGTTTGACTTCCTGTTTAAGGTCATGTCATGACAAGTCCATGCAAGTCAAGACGGCGCTCGTTGTACAATGTAAATTGTATTGAAAACTTCGCACAGTTCCGTTGTTTAAATCAGAAAGGGGTCGGCGTGTTGATGGACGTCAGCGAGCGGCGCGCCTTCGTTCGTCTCGTCGGCGTGCGCACGGTCATTCAATTCCCATATCCCAAACAGGTGCGTAGGGTTGGGGCCTTATAAACATGAAAAATAAACATGAATAATTAAGAATTAAACAGCATCCCGGATCGAGCATGCGAACCAGGCCACGCCACGCCCGCCGTCGGGCCTCAAAAACTCTGTTACTCTCTCTCCGACACGTCACTGTCGAGGCTCGAGCGAGTCAACAGCGCATGGCGGCATGTTGTGCACTTCATCGCGCCCAGGCGGTACCGTACCGGTTCCACCGATATACAACCGAACGTCATGCCGAACGTACACCGGCGGATACACCGATGAGACACCGACGGGAATCAAAAGCGGCGAGCCGCGAGCCACGACAGTTACCGGTGTATGTTGCTATATCATACGGAGCTATATGTTCATCACAGGTTTCGTCCCGCCGTCCCTCCTTTGCTTGCATTGCGCATTGGACCGACGCGTCCGCGTCCGGGGAAATCTAAACTGGACCTCTCTCCCTACTAACAGTTGCCCTTTCCCCCCCTGCCCCGCCGCCGGCCCCACAGGCTCGGGCTGCTTGCTTGGTCTTACCCCCTGCCCCGACGCCGGCCTCACAGGCCCCAACCTGCCCTCGAAGGCATCGGCCACTCCACGCCGCACTAGTCGCATCACACTTGTGACGCGGCAGTCTGATCGTCGGCTTCGCCTGCGAGCCGGCCGCTTAGAACAGGGCATCGACACGCGGGAGCTGGGGCTTGTACGTGTACAGCTGGCCGCCGCGGTCGCCACCCATGGCGCGAATGATGCCGGCGGTCTGCTGGTGAGCCTGCATTCCCAGGACAATGGTCTTGTTGTTGATGGGGACCAGGCGCTCGGCCATGCGCTTGGTGGCGCCGACGCCGGCGGTGGCGATCCAGTTGCCCGAGGCGTCGCGCGCGAGCACGCCCGAAAGGTCGATGACCCCCGAGAACTCGTGCGCCGCCGAGGCCCAGTAGCCGTCATTGGTGCCGGCCGGCACGCCGACGCGAGCGACCATGCGAGTGTTCAGTTTGCCGCCCGACTGCGCGATAAAGTAGTACGTGAGCGGCACGCCGTCCGTGCGCACGCGCGTGATGAAGGTGCGCTCGCCATAGAAGTTGCCGCCGTCCTCCTGGATGATGATGTAGCCATCGGTGGTGCCTGCCGCCGCGATCCACTCGATGCCATCAATGTCCTCAAAGGTTTGGATGCCGCCGCCGACGTTCTTGGCGGCTTCCGTATCCGAGTCGACCATGTAACGCGCATCGTTGCCGTTGGCCAACTTGCCCTTGCCGCCGAGCTGGATCTGGTTGACGATGTTTTTCTCGCCCTGCAGGTTGATGTACGTGGCCGCGATGCGGGTCGGGAACCAGGTGCCGGCGAGGCGCGCGGCCTCGAGCTTCGTGAAGATCTCGGACGAGAAATCGTAGATGCCAAAGAAGCCGCAGGTGGACGACGTGAGCACGCGCGCGCCGCCGTACGGGTCGGGCGAGTTGTGCTCGGTCTTGCACGAGGCGGCACGGTCGAAGGTCGAGCCGGGCGAGTTGCCGCCGTTGTTCCAGAAGTAGAGGCCGTCGGAGGTCTTGTGCTGGAAAGCCCACGAGCCGTCGTGCTGGAAGGAGGTCACGGTGCCGTTCCAGCGCCAGTCGATCGGGTAGAAGCCACCCGCAACGGTCTGGCCCGGCGTCGCCACGTTCTTGGACCAGTCCTCCAGGTAGCGGCCGCCCGTCGTCTGGGCGACGTTGGTCGCGAAGCCGTAGACCTGGCCGTACGCGAGGCCGTTGCGCGAGAGGAAGTCGGTCGCGGGCTGGCCGAGCGCGTTGCGGCCCTTGACGCCAACGTAGATGCGCGCGGGCACAATGTTCTGCGTGCGGACGTAGTCTGTGCCATCGGGGCGCTTGCCCAGCGCGTTCTTGCGCGCGGCCGCAGCGGCCGCATTGAGATCGAACTCGCCGTTGTAGCCCGAGACGCCGAAGCACACGTAGGCGGTGTGGCCGCAGTTGACCTCGACGATCTTCTCGAAACCGCCCATGGTGAAGACGCCGGTGGCGTACATGTTGAAGGTCGCCAGGTCGATCACGTGCGCCGGGATGCCCACGTAGTCAGCGTTCGGCTGGTACGAGGACCACTCCTCGTTGGTGATGAAGAGGGTGTCCGCGACGCCGGTCGAGCCCCACTGAAGGCGCTCCTCGAGGTGGGCCGAGCACAGGGACATCATGGTCCAGTCGGCGCGTTGGGGCGGCGATGCGAGGTGAATGGTTGACCAGCAGCCGCAGCCGTTGTGGTCGGTGTCCGAGAAGTGCGGCGCGGCCGAGCAGCAGTTCTCGGTCGCGTTCGTGTTGCGCTTGCCGATGAGCTGGCCCTTGAGGTTGTACGCGTTCGCGACCGCTTCGCCGGCGCCCTTGACGAAGGAGACGGCCGCCTCGGGAGCTCCGGGAGACATGAAGTTAGCAAGGCCCTGGCGGTCGTAGTCGACGTACATGACGTGCGAGCCCGTGAAGGACGCGCCGTTGCTGTTGACCATGAACGGCCAGGAGTCGCCGCAGCCGAGGCGCGCCGCCGTAGGCCTCGCGGCCGGGGCATTGGCAGGGCCGCACCACCAGTTCAAGCCACCATATGACTCGGACTGGAAGATGATGCGGACCGTGGTCGCATCGCGCAGGTACGCGCCCATGCCGTCCGGCACGCCGACGAGCATGTAGCCGGTCGCCGGGTCGTACTCGCCGACGGTGGCGATCACCTTGATGGGGCCGAACGGGTAGTCAGTGTCACCCGAGTGGCCGTCCGCAACGACGGCCGTGGTCGAGTAGAGGGCATCGGTCGCCTCGCACATGTGCGCCGTGTGCGTGCCGATCGGCTTGAAGTTTGCCAGGATCGACTTTGGGTAGATCGTCGAGCCGAGGGTCGGTGAGTTGAACAGAGTGAAGTTGTTCGACATGTGGAGAAACATGTCGAAGACGGAGGGGCCCTTGGCGATGAGCTCAGCTGTCGGGTCGGACAGAGGCGTCGCGACCTCCATCCCCATGTTGGCCGCGCAGCACCTGCACATGACACACATTCCATGGGTGATGAAAACAAGTCGCACAACCGAGGTGCAGGCGGCACTGGGTAAAGCTGGCGCTTACGAGTTCGCCTGGAACGTATCACGCAGAGTCGCGCAAGTCTGCTGGCCGGCCGCGACGGCGGCGAAAGCGAGGGGGAGCGTCTTGACAAGCATGGTCGCCGAAGTGCGGTACGACGACGGATCCTAAACGCCGTTGGCAAAAAGAAGCGCCGTCGGCGCTCGCACTAAGTTCAGCATCCCATAAAGGGCGGATCGCACACTAAGTCCCGACGGCGCTTCCGGGACAAGTTACGCAACCAGACGTCTATTTGCGTTTCCAAGGCAACCTAAATAAAGTAATGGCAAATGAAAAAATCGTCGACTCCCAAGGATAACTCGTGAGCGGATTAATCGGGTATACTCGATCTCCTCCAAGCACTCACTCAGTCACTCTCCTGTTCAAATCGACAGGATCGCTCTCACTCACTCACTACTATTGTATGCCGGCCCTCCTCCTTCATACAATTGTAGAGCTGATCAGGAGCAAGCAAGCTAATTAGTCGAACACATTGCGTGCTTGCTGGATCTGGGGTGAGTGTGAGCCGCCGACAAAAACAAGAAAGCCCAAATCCAGGGATCCAAGCTGTCGAGTAAACACCTCTCTTTCCCCACAGCACGCTGGACGCTCGGGCGATGCCGCTTTGTCTCTTCACATGTGAATGAGGGGAGAGGTGTCCTCTCAGGAGGATCTCGGCCTTTTCTCTGTCTCCTCGCGGGAGTGATGATCCTCGCGCTCCCGACCCTGCTCCCTTCGCTGCCCACGGGCTTCGACGACACCGAACCACAACCGGGCTTAAACGCCACCGACGACTGGCCCGAAGAGGACGCGCTCATCATTTCCATCACGTACGCGTCCGCTGGCGACGGCGACGGCGAGGAGGATGGCCAGGGCGCGGTTCACACGAAGAAGGCACGGCAGACAAAGGCGGAGCTGCAGCAGTCGCTCGCAGAGCGCGATCCATACAAGCTGCTCGAGCTCGATGAGCTGCGCTGGCGCGCGAGCGCCGACGACGTCAAGAAGGCGTACCGGCGGATGGTGCTGAAGCACCACCCCGACAAGGCACAGGGCGCTGCCGACGACGGGGGCGATGCAGGCGGCAAGGAGGCGGCGGCCGAGCAGCCGGGCGGCGACGATGGCGATGAGATGTTTAAGGCGGTGACCGAGGCGTTTGAGCTGCTCTCGGACCCGAAGCGGCGGCGCGACTTTGACTCGCTCGATGACTTCGACGACTCGCTGCCGCCCAAGGACTACGACCCGAGCTCGCACGGCGACTTTTTTGGCGTGTTTGGACCCTTCTTTGAGCGCAACTCGCGCTGGTCCGAGCTGCCCAACGCGCCACTCCTTGGAAACGCCGAGACGCCCTACGATGCCGTGGTATCCATGTACGACTTCTGGTTCGATTTCCGATCGTGGCGGGACTTTGCCGATGCGGACGAGTACGACGTGGAGACGGCGAGCTTTCGTGAGGAGAGGCGCTGGATGGAGCGCAACAACGAGAAGCTGCGGGTGAAGCGGCGTAAGGACGAGAAGGCGCGCCTCGCCAGGCTCGTCGAGCTCGCGTACGCACACGACCCGCGCATCCGTGCGGAGAAGCAGCGCCAAAAAGATGCCAAAGCGGCCGTCAAAGCGGAGCGCGCGAACGCGCTGCTGCGCGATCGCGAGGCGGCGGCCGCGGCCGAGGCGGCGAAGCAGGAGGCGGCGCGCCTGGCGGCCGAGAAGGAGATGGCCGAGGCCGCCGAGCGCAAGAAGCAAAAGGAGCGTGCGGCCAAGGCGCTGCGCAAGGCGAAGCAGCGGTTACGGGCCCTCGCGACGGGTGTGAATGCGACGGGTGTGAATGCGATGGGTGTGAATGCGATGGGTGTGAATGCGATGGGTGTGAATGTGACGGGCGGCGCGTCGCCGGGTTCGGCGGCGGAGGGGGGCAGCGGCGGTGCGCCCCTGTGCGGCGAGGCGCACTTGGAGCTGCTGTGCGCGCGGCTGAGCGCGGAGGCCATCGAGGAGCTGTGCGATGCGGCTGACAAGGCCCCGGGCCAGGCTGGACAGCTGCTGAGGATCGCCATCGAGGTCGAGGAGGCAAGCCTCGCCAAGGAGACAGCCGTGGAGCAGGCAGCGGCTGCCGCCGCACGCGCTGGCGGCGCTGGCGCTGGCAGCGTCACGAGCGGCGTTGGCACCCAAACGCCTTGGACCGATGAGGAGCTGTCCTTACTCGCCAAGGCGGCCAACAAGTTCCCTGGCGGCCTACCCGATCGATGGACGCTGATGGCGGAGTTCATCAACCGATTCGCCCACCCGGCGCACGGGCGAACCGCGGACGAGGTCACCAACAAAGTCAAGGAGCAACGCAGAGCCTTCGAGGCGAGGAAGCCCGCCGTCGCCGCTGCGTCGATGGCTCCCCCGCCGCCGCCGTCAGCACCGCCGTCCAAGCCGGCCACCTCGCCAGCACCCAAGGCGTCGCCGGCACCAGCACCGGCCAAGGCTGGGTCTGGTGCAGCGCCTGTGGCCGCCTCGAGCGCCGCCGCCACACCGGCTGCAGCGGCGCCTGCAGCGGCGCCTGCGTCCGCCGCGCCGGTGGAGGCAGAGTGGAGCCTTGAGGAGCAGCGGGCGCTCGAGGCCGCGCTCAAGAAGGTGCCCGCGTCCGTGGGTGAGGGGCGATGGGAGCGGATCGCCGAGGAGGTTCCCGGCAAGACTAAGGGCGAGTGCGTCAAGCGCTACAAGGAGATTGTCGCCGCGCTCAAGGCCAAGAAGGCTGCGGGCCCGTGAGCCGTCGATACGGATGGATCGAGTCACGACGTGCTTCTGCTTTTCGTTTAAAGCTTTAAATCCGCGCTCTCAGCTGTGCTGTGTACACTGTTGCCATTCAGATGGCGATCGGACCGCGGATGGCGCGGCGCACTAACTTACGGACGTAGAAAAGGCTCTTCTCGTCCGCAATTCAAACGCTAAAATAGGACATCCGCGCGACGAACCCGACCGAAGCCCGCGGCCTTGGTTAGCCGGGCATGATTGTGCTTGGCATGGACCCCTTGCGCGTTCCTTGGCACCTCAATCGTGCGCTCTTCACTTGGCATTGATCGTGCTGAGGAAGCCGCGGCCGAGGAACTCGGCAACGGTGGCCACACCATCGGCCGAGTTGTCGAGGGCCCGGTAAAAGTCCTCCTGGCCGCGCGCGAGGGCCCGCTGCTGCTGCTGATGCTCCGCGACGCGCCGATGCTGCGGCGCGCACAGGGGGCATTCGTGGTCATGATCCCCGAGGCAGGCGAGGTGGTACGAGTGCTGGCAGTGGAAATGGATGGTCGGCACGTCGAGGGGGCCGAGGCACGCGGAGCATTTGGGCTGCTGGAAGACGCGCACGCAGCCGTCGATCTCGGCGATCTCGGCGCGCATCTTGGCCACGTCATCACCAAACCGGCTGGCCTCGCGGCTCTGCTCTTCGAGGGCTGCGTCGGCCGCGCGCAGGTGGCGCTCGAGCAGCTCGGACGCGAGCTGCAGCGGCACGGGCGCCGTCGGGGGGGTCGAGAGGGCCTGCACGAGCTCTAATGGCGACAGGAGGCGCTCGGATTCCATCGCACCGAGCACTTCGGCGAGGTGCGATCTCCACGTGCGTTCATCCTTGCCGGGCGCGACGCTCACCAGGTGGCGCAGCGCGGCCAGCCACATCTGCGGCTCCGACTCGCCGTGGCGGCGGCATGTGCGCAGCACCTTTTCATCCTCGGCCACCAAGATGTAGTGCCGGAGCAGTTCATGCGGCCGGCCAAGGCTCTCGTAGAGCTGTGCGCGGCCGTCGAGCCAGCCGTACTGGAACGTGAGGAGCAGGGCGTGGTCGTCGTCGAGCAGCACGCCCGGGCGCTTGATGAGCGCCGATGCGCGCTGCCGGCGTGCCTCGATTCCTAACGGGGCGAGCGCGCTCGCGAGCGCTGTCGCGGGCGCCATCGACGAGCCCGGGAGCGCTGTCGCGGGCGCCATCGACGAGCCCGGGAGCGCTGTCGCGGGCGCCATCGACGAGCCCGGGAGCGCTGTTGCGGGCGCCATCGACGAGCCCGGGAGCGCTGTCGCGGGCGCCATCGACGAGCCCGGGAGCGCTGTCGCGGGCGCCATCGACGAGCCCGGCGGAAAGACCGGCGGCAAGGCCGGCGGGTCGACCGGCTCGGTTGAGGTCAGATAGAGCCCGAGGAGCGTATTGGCCACGAGGGCAGGGGGCGGCAGGCCGGCGGCGAGCATCGCATCGAGCAGAGCCTCGAGGAACGCGACAAGTGATCGCCGATGCGCTGTGAAGAGGCTTAGGTACTCTTCGAGAGTCGCCCCCTCTTCCCCCTCTTCCCCCTTTTCCTCCCGAGCTAGCATCGAGGTCGGCGCCGCTGCAGGCGCCGCGGCCGGCGCCGAGGCCAACGGCGCGGCCGGCGCGGCGGCATCAAACGGGTTCTTCGAGGGCGGCGGTGCGCCAACGGCCGACAGAGGCTCGCCGGCTTGCTTCGCCGCTGCCGGTTTGGGTCGCTGAAGGGCGGGCACCTTCGAAGGGAGGCCTTGGCACAGGACGACGAGGAGCTCTATCGTGGCATCGGGTCGGTGGGTCAGCAACGGACGGCCCCAGCGGAGCAGCGCCGCACGACCCTCGGCGAGCGGCATCTGGCGAATGAGAGCGAGCACCTTGTCGAACTCCTGCGTCTCCTCCACCAGCAAACGAAGGAGCACGGAGGGCGCACCACTCGCCTCGGCGAGCTCGGCGGCCAGCGAGGCATAGCCGCACGCCCGGAGCGTCTCGATGGCGGCGGGCGCGTGGCGCGCCGCCTTAGCCGGCTCACGCTTCGCCCACTGCACAAAGTGCTCGAGCGCGGGAAGGTCCTTGAGCTTCGCGAGGCATCTGAGCAGCAGGGCCGAGTGCTCGGGGGCACTCACGGCCGCTGAACCCTCTGCGACCAGTGCCTGCAGGTAACGAGTCAGGTCACGCACTCGCTGGCTCGTGAGGTAGCGCGCGATGACCGTCGAGGGCGGCAGCGTCCCGATCGTCTCGATGTACTGGTCTAGCGCGCTGCTCAGGTCCCCTTTGGCATACAGGTGGTCCGCGTACTCGCGATGGATCTCGCTCAGGACGGCGCGCCTCATCCCCCGCGCCGTCGCGAGCGCCAGGGCAGTGGAGTACAGGTGCTTCCGGTACAGCAGTTGCAGCTTCGTCTTCCAGGGCCGCTCGACGAGCGACACGAGCCGCCCCTCGTGTGTCAGCAGCAGGAGGCGATCGGAGCAAGGGATTGCCCACTTGACACGCGCGCCCAATTCTATGGAGGTGCCCATGTACTTATTAGCGAGGTCGTATAGCTGGACAACGTGCTGCTTGGCGGTGGCCGCGACGTCCGGCCCACCCACGTCCGGCGCCGAGCCGGCGCCAAGCGCCGTATCGAGCGGACCGAGCGCGCCGCCACCACCGCTTTCGGCGGCGGCGCTCCTTCCAAAGAGCTCGCGGGACGAGATCACGACGAGATATCCTCCGAAGGCGAGGACGCAGCGCTTGGGCATGTCGAAGCCGTACGTGGCGCCGCGCTCATCGGCGCCGTACAGGTAGATGGCCTCCGGCCGGCCAAGCACGAGCTGACCACGCATATCGGACACGCAGGCGCACTCGGGCGCCGCGCCACCGCCCTCGGCGAGCACGAGGCTCGTCTCGGAGCGCAGGCCGGCGGCGGAGACGGAGAGGAGGGCGTCGGAGGTGACGACCCACAGATCAGTCGGCGGATGGTTCGCGCCCTGCGCGTAGCAGAACGCCACGTTCGTCACCGCCGCAGGAGCCCCCGGCAGCGCCGCCGCAATCGACGCTAGCGGCTTGAAGCTCAGGAATTTGTCGCTCAGAAACTTGTCGCAGCGCAGCAACTGAACACTGCCATCGGCGAGGCCGAGGGCGATCTGCGATAGGTCGGCCGCGGCGCAGCAGCACGTGATCGCCGGCTCCGACGAGGTCGATGCGGCGGCCGCGCCAGTGGTGGCCTTGGCAACAACGGGGAACACGCGCAGGTGGCGCACGCAGGTCGCCTCATCCGCGCCGATACGCCACGCGCGCAGGTACGCGCGGGGCACGCCCGCCTCGTGCTCGAGGCCCAGGGAGACGACGAGCGCGCTGCTGCGCGGCTGCAAGAGGTGCGTCACGCCGCCGCTGTGCGCGGCGAAGGTCACCCGAACGGCGAGAGCGCCATTCAGTGAATGGCAGGTCCCGTCGGCCTCGCCAACGATGATGCCGCCGTCGGCGAGGGCGCAGACCGCTGAGGCCCTCTCAAGCAAGCCCGACGGGTCCGTCTGCGAGCTCTCGTCGAAGAAGGAAAGACGTCGCCATGACGCCATCGATACGCTGTGGATCGTGAGCGTGCCAGAGGTGTGAGTAGGAACATGAGAACCCCCAGAGAATCCACAACGCGTAAGGGGGGTGAAGCGTTGTACCGGGCGGGCGTTACCTTTGAGTCCCCTTTGAGGGCGCGACGGACGGTGTTCCGGTCCAAGCGGAGGCGGCGTCCTAAAGACGCGGAACAGCGAGGCGGATCATGCCGTCTCCAGCTGAGGCCAGGGAGGAGGCTAGGGCGGCCGCAAAGGCACTTGAGGCGTTGCTATCGGGTTTGCGCACGAAAATGCCGATCGTGGAGGATATAATCTGCGAGTGGTCGGCGAGCGGCCAGGTTGATGGCGGGGTGGTGCCACGCCCAGCGCTCGTGGCCCATCGCGAGGCGCCCGGGATGCCGCCAGAGCCGCAAATTGAGCCCGATGAAGAAGACGTGAAGGCTATGCGAATACTGGCTGAGCTCGAGCAGCGCACATCCAAGGCCATTGCGGCACGCAAGCGTAACGAGGCCGCCATGCGAACAGCGAGGGCTGACCTGGCGGCGGCCAAGCAGGCGCTCGTGACTGCCACGGAACTTGCGGCGAGCAGCAAGAAGAAGAACAAGGGTCCGGACCCGGCTTTGATCGAGGCGACGAGCAAATTTGAAGCTGAGCTCGCCAGTCGTCAGCAGTTGGTTGAGGCGGCGCGTACCATGGTGCACGAGACAACGCTTGCGCTGACTGAGGCACGCGTCGAGGCGGAGGCGCGTGCCCGGAGGCGAGTGGCGGCCTCGATGGACGCGCGGCTGCGCACCATCCACATGCAGGTGACCGGGCGCTACCTGCCGTGCCGACTGCGCTTTCTGCTCGACAAGGCGCGAATGGCCGTGCGCGCAGACCCAATGACGATCCGTCTCACGTCTGAGGACGTGCGCCGCTTGCTGCTCGCACTGGACATGATCAAAGGGCGGCCGGAGGACATGAAGGCGATGCGCTCTCTGTTCGCGGCCTTGGTGCGAGAGGAACGCGCAGCGGCAGAGGCGTCGGACATCCCCACAGGTGCTGATGGCGACGTGCCCATCTCCGCACGCGCGCCGTCCGCCCCCCGTGCTGTGACGGTGAGCCTCGCGGCGCTCCGTCGGCGATGCGGGCTCGAGCCCTCGTTGCTCCCACGCTCGCTAGGTGAGATGCCCGGGAGGCATGTGGCCGCCTCCAATAGGACTTCTTGTGGGGATTCTTGTGGGGGTTCCCCACTGCCCATGCGCAATAGTGCTGGCGAGGCTGCCGGCAAGCTGCGGCCAGCTAGCGCGGCAGTGCATCGCGATGCGCCGCCTATGCGCCCACAGCAGCGGCCTGCGTCGGGAGGACCGTTGCGGCCTCGATGACACTCCGAGATTAACTCCGAGATTAACTCCGAGATTAACTCCGAGTACCGAGAGCGGCGCCCGGGCGGTCCCCGTTGATCACCGCGGCCCAGTGGCCAGCGTGCACGCCGTGCAGGCGAGGCGACCGCGTCCTACCGGAGAGGTGACGCACGCTGTGCGGCCCGGCCGAGAGAATCCGATCCGAAGTCGGCGAAGACGCTTAAGCGAAGTCCGAAGACTAAAGACTTATTATTGATATATCCGGACGGCCGGTTCATCGAGAATCAATATTTATTCGCGGCGAGAGCCCGCGCCTCCGCGCCTGGCTTGCGCGGGCCGCCGCCGCGCCGCTGCGGAACGCGTTCCGAAGTTCGCGAAGACCAAGACGAGAGAGATGAGGAGGCGCCAGCGGGTGTGTCTGGCCGAGAGGGCCCTGAAACGGAACGGAACGGTCTACAAAAACTTTGGCCGTTTTCGAGCGGGTGCCTGTGCCGAGCCGCCGCTCGCCGATGGCTTCGCAGGCGACGCTGCGTTGACGGATCGATCATCATTGTCGTCATTGTCGTCGTCGTTATCGATGGCAGCGTCGGGCGTCGACCGCCGAGCCTCCGCGCGCAATTTGGCGGCTTGCAGCCGTTCTTTGCGCCGCGCCGCTTCAACCGCCTTTTCGTGACGCTCGCGCATTGCGTCAGCAACAGATTCGCCATGCTCGTTTTTGGCCGCATCTCGCATGGTCGCCGTGCGCTCCTTGGCAGAAGTAGCAGCTTCACTTGATGTCCACGTGCCCTCCCAATGCGTTTTTTGCCCCTTGAGGAACGACATCAGGTAGTCATCCCGCTCAAGAGGGTCGAGGAGGCACTGCTTCGCGCGCTTGAGCACGTCCCATGCGCGAGGCGCGTCAGCATGCGCCGATTTATCCGGATGGCAAGCGAGGCTGAGCTTGCGGTACGCGCGGCTTATGGCGTCGTCCTCGACATCCCACACCGGCTGCTCCATGAGGTCGGCGTGTGGCTTGGGTAACCTCAAGGCATCAAAATGGTTGCTCGCGCGCAGGATCGCACGGATCGTGTGCTCGGCGCTCAGCATACCAATCTAGGCCCCATCGCGGTTGAGCGAAACACACGCACACGTGAATGCTCGCGACAGCGCCAAATGTCAAATGATCGGCGTCTTTATTTGCGCTCCTGCACAGCCCGAACTCATCTGAGTCAACGTTTCTGTTAGCGGTACCTAACTACTGAATGCATGTTGTGTTTGAATCGCATTATCCGGATGCCGCGGACCCCGCGGACGCCGCGGATGCGCGGCATGACTTTTGACTTCATTGAAGTGTCTGCCTCGGTGATGGTGCTCACGATCCCCACAGCGCCTCTCGCTCCTTGCGCAGCGCAATCGCCTCCGCCCGGAGCCACGCCATTTCCATCCAGCTATTCCACGCGTACCGCACGTGGAGGTGGACGATTGAGGTCATCACGCGTTTAAAGACACGCCCCGCCGTGGACGCACTGGCTTCCTCGAGCACTGACTCTCTCAGTCTGTCCAATGCTGCTTCTGCATATTCGTACGCTTGTTGTCTCGACAACAGCTCAGAAGCTCGCTGTTTTTGTTCTTCGTCGGGCCCAGAAATACTCGGCTCGGGCTCAGCTTCGAGTTTTTTTATTTCTTGTGCAGCGAGCCATGCTTCTCGAGCCTTGCGTTGCGCTTCACGCTCGGCATCTATGGCGGCATTACGCTCATCGCGCTCCGCCTTGAGTGTTCGGCGAAGCTCCATGAGCTCATCAGCGCCCAGGAAGTCAAAATCAGCAGGGTCGGGATCCTCATCAGGATCGTAATTTGCACCCTGAGAATCACGCTTCTTGAGCCGCCGCGTCGCCGCACGCTCGAAGCGCAGGCGCTCATGCTCCTCGAGCTTCTCCCACAGCTCCTTGAGCTTCGCGAGAGGCGGCTCCAGCCCCTTGGCGTTAGCCGCTAACTTGCGACGCTCCGCGCAAAAGTCCTCGAAGGCGGCGGCGGGCACTTCCGCCATAACACGCTTCAATAGCTCCGCCTTTAGCGATGCCATCTTCTTAGCCTTCATGATTTCCTTCTGGCTCCTCCGGTAACGAAAGCGCTCGACGTCTTTCCTCGTAACGGGCAAGTCACTGATGGCCTTGGCCACTTCATCGGAGCCGCCCCGCACCGAATAGAGCATCCATTCAATGAAGTGGCGCACCTTGTGCGCAATCGGCTGGTCAAGAGAATGCCCGAGTCGGCGGCGCCGCTGCTGATAAAACAGCGCCGCCTCCACCGGGCATTTTTCAAGCTCGTCGAGGTACTCGCCCGCGTGCTCAACGCCAAGATCAAAGATCTCCTGATCGGTTGGCAAGGGCATCATAAACGCAAGGCGGACCAGCAGCTCGAGAAAGTCCTCGAAATCGAGCTGCACACTCCTGATTCGCCCCTTCGCCGTACTGTCGTCGACAACTACCATGAGGCTGAAGAAAAAGGGCATGCGGAGGTCGTGCATGGTCATCAATCCTGGGCCGATGAGATTGAGACGACTGATGAATTTGGTGTATTCGTTGAAATCGAAGAGCTTTGTGGAGGGGACGCCATCGCCAGTGTCTTGCCAGCGCGCGAACGCGGCGTACACGGCCCTAAGCGAGGGCTCGTACATCTTTAGGACCAAGTCGGTGGATTCGAGGTAGCAATAACATGATCGGAACGTGTTGGGATCCTGGAAGCATTCATCCTGAACATTTGGGCGCAGGTCGTCTTCGAAGAAGGCAAGGACAGCCTCATCCAAGCGCATCGTGTGCCCCAAAACGTACCTCTGCAGGATGATTTGCACGAGCACGCCGATCCATTCGTGGCGGCTGAGCGCCTGAACGGGTTTGAACACGTTGTCCGCCACGGGCGAGGCGGTTTCACTGGGAACAGGATGGTGAACCCTTTCCCCGGCTTCCTCGCCAGTGCCGAGGAGCCCGGTCCCGGTCGTTGCTTCAAAAATGACCTGCATGTCCTCGTCGCGCCGTCCCCGAGTAACATGGTCGACGAGTCTCAGGTCGCGGATGAACCGGAAATACGAGCTCAGCTCTATGCAATAGACGTCGTCCGGCCGAAGACCTTTCGATGCATACACATAAAAGACTTGGTAGATCGGATCCACGAACTTGGCCATCGAAGAATGCATTGTCTCCAACAGGTGAGCGCCATCGTTTTCGGGGACCTCTTTGGTTGCGCGCGAGAGCTTCATGGCGAGGTTGAGTTGCTCTGAAGCCACATTCCAGTCGCGTGCAAATTTTTGCTCTTTGGTCTCCAGGGTATCGTAATAGTCCTCAGATGCAGCGGCCTTGCGCCGTGGACCCCAGATCGAATCTGCAAGCGTCCACGCCATAGGGGCCGACGCTTGCGGCTTCGGATGCTTTAGCGGCTGCGCAGACGTTGCACGCCTCTTGACGGGAGCTTCTTCACGGACGTGAAATCGATTGCGACCCAGCTCGCAGATCCCAACGCCGAGTGTGTTGCCTTTCAGATGCGACGTTGGATCAGGTCGCAAGGCATCTTGCAGCCGGTTGCAACCAACGAAGAGCTGCCGATGGCGGTAGTCAAATTGATTGATAGCAACAACGGTCCTGGAATTTGGCGTCCATTTCTCAGGAGCAAGCTGAAGGATGGACGGAGGTGGTCGCCTGCAAATCCATGCGTTGGATTCTACGACGACAGCACTTGTAGGCCGAGCGCTGTGAGGTCGCACGACGTTGCTCTGATTGCTGCTTCTAACCAGTGCGCTTGAGAAGATTCGCCTCGAGCGGGCGCTGGGATCGGACGGCACTGAGGGAGGCCTTGGCATCGCGGGTGCAGAGGGTTGCATGATGCTAGGCACTTCACCGCCGTCGTCCCACGTCCACATCGGCGTTGTGATGGATGCAACTGGAGGCCGTTCTCGCTCTCGGGCAGTGCTTGGGCGCAAGAACCGCGTCTTGTCAGACGGAAGGTCGAAGAAGCCCTCGTTGGCGGACGCAAAAACCTGCCTCCTTTGACTGCCATTGGCCGACGACCATGGACGGTTCCTGCTCATCTGCACCACGACCTCGCACCCAGCGACGACACACACGTGGTGTGCTGATTTGGTGTTGAGGTTTTTAACTACTTCGCCGGCAACAAAACAGTAGTAATAAGAGAAGCGTTTCCCTAATTGGAATCATCCTAATTAACAAAAACTCTTTCGAAAATGACGTGGACACGATCTTCTCCTCGCAACTTTGGCAAACTCGTGCAACTTACCGTACTGTTTTTGAGACGGACAGTGCAGCTACCGCGAAGCTACACAGCTTCTGCAGGGGTACATGTACCACGCTGAAACGCCTTCAGGTGCTTCACATTCTCACCTGTCGTTCCGACACCTCGCAAGCACGCAACCTGAACCTCATCGAGCCGCGATGCCGATGGCGGCGGCCGAAGGGTCGAGTACATGTAATGTTTAGAAAGGAGTCTCCAGATTGTATTCGAGTGAGAGTCCCCCCCAAGCGCAAAAGGTTACGCAAAGGTCAGCAACATCTCGCGCGCCACATCTATGTTGAAACCATTGGTTGAAACACGTCCAATACACCAGGCTGTCTCAAAAAGTCTATATGGCTCTGTCGAGGCCAGCTGCCTCGAGTCGCCCTGTGTCGAAGGCATGGTCGGAGCGCCATGGGCGTGGCCCTGACGGCCCTGTCCCGCGTGACGTCAGCAGCGTGCGGGGTGCCGGGCACGTGGCTACTGGTTTTCAGTCCCGGGGCGACGGTCACGGTCCGGTCGAGGTGGTCGCGAGGTTGCTTAAGGTTGCGCTGATGTGCCTGTCCTCAGATTATATCTCAGATTTCTGTCGAGTTGTCGAGGCCAACCAGGCTTTTACGCCGATCAAACGCGATGCTAGCGCGATGCTGACGCGCGCACACTCGACTGACAGTCTGACACAGACCCGCTTGCTCCCGCCTTTCTGGTCCTAAAGTTCAGCTTTAATGAGGCCGTGCTTCTCCTCGCCTGGCTTCCTCAGCAGTCCGTAGCCTCCGGACAAGAACACCTCCTCTTCCTCAGCAGCTCCGTAGCCTCCGAGGGGCAAGGATGGCTCCGACTCCACCTGCCGGTGCTCGCCTTCGTCCGCTGCCTGCCGTTGCTCATTGACGATCCGCTCGATTTCGCGGCCGAGATGAGAGAGGACGAGCTGCCCGTTCGGGTGCGCCACGATCCTCGACTGCGTGTCGAGCGTCCGCGCAATCTGCGTCCAGCGAGACTGCTCGTCGGTGCCGAACGTGAAGCACAAGAAGGCATGACACTCGCCGTTGTGGCCTTCGCCCGGCTCAGTAGAGTGCTCGAACTGCGAGCCAAACACGATCGCCTTGCCCTTGCGGTACTCATACCGAGAATCCCAACGCCGGTCGCTCGTGGCGTCGCGCGCACGATAGGTAAGATGAAAGCTCTCCTTCTCGGTAAAGTCGCGCAACGGTGTGATGAGGGTCAGTGCATCGGTGCCAACCGGCGGCTTGTAATCTTGGTGGAAGTTGTGAGACTTGCACCACGTGCGCACGACGAAGAATGAGCTGTACAGCTGTAGGTTGCGAGTGTGCGGCACGACGTGCGCAAACCGCTCGGCTAGACGAAGTCTCTGGAAGACGTCGGCAAAGTGGCGGAACGAAGCCTCTTCGTCGACCGACACCCATGCTATGTTGCTGTCCCAAGAAACGCGTTGAGCGAAGAAATCGCCCACACGAGTTGAGATTACGTCGTAGGGCTCCTTCATGCCAGCGATGACCTCTGCGAAGGGGCTGTCCTCGTGGAAGAGCTGAGCAACCTCATCCATGATGTCCGAGCACACGTCAATCTCCCAAACATTGTCAGCGCAAAGCCGCCTGTTGTAGTACCTTCCTGGAGCCACGAGCTCTACGTCGGCTTCACACATTTGAGCTGGTATGCGAAGCAACGATTGGAAGTTCCGCTGCATGGACACCCAGCCCATCGATGGCCCTCTCATCGAAGGACGTCGAACAGCGCGAGTGTGAGAGACGCGGGGAGGGGAGTTCGGCGCACGGAGATTCGACCTCCGCGGACCGACCTCAAGTGGGTGTTTTCCTATCGAGGGGAGACAGAAGGCCACGAATGGGGCAGTGCGGAAAGCTTGGACCTTGGTCCCATACATTGTCACGATTTTGATCATCCGCGCTGACACAACACGGAGAACGAAAAGTGAGTCCCCCTGAGTCCCCCATCTTCGTCGTTCGAGACGTGAATGGATTCCTTCACTCTTAGGATTCCTACAGCGGCTCAAGATTGCAGCTCAAGAGCAAGACCAGCGTCACCTTCAAACACAAAGTACTGTACCGTTACATTTCACACAAGTTCCAAAAATACTCAGTCCTTTTTCCGACAAGAGGGTCATTCGCCGTCGGAGATGGAAGCACAAGCGCGGCGGACGACTCTTTTCGTCGCACAATCACCGAAAATGCCGTCTGATCGGGACGCTCCAGAAGAGGCAGTCGAGCGCCGGGCGCTGCAGCTGGCGATCATTCATGCTCGAGCAGCGCAAGGCAGCGTTCCTAATACGAAATATTCTCCAACTGATGATGCTGCACACGTTGGTGAAATGTCGATCATTGACCTTCGCCAAGAGGTACGAACCTCCACACCACCACGCCACGCTCAGAGCGTCGGCATCTGCGCCCCCCCTCCATGACGAGACCTCTTGCAACGCCCGTGATCTGTGTGCAACCACAGTTTACTACCCGGCTCATGACGTCGGGAGCGCTGCCAGTGGTGATGCACATGATCAATCGTGGCGGACTCTTGCCACCCACGGACGAGCGCCAGCGGGCGATGGCGGCGATCCTGCAGGTGTGGGACGGCGATGCGCAACCGCCGTCGCCGCTGCCGGTGGCGCTCGCCTCCGCTCCGATGTTTGATCTCCACTTCATCTCGATGCAACTGCGGCACGTCTTCCCAAATGCCACCCTAACAGAGATGAGTGAGCGGCAGATTCGTGGTGCTTTCGACGGACTGCTGCTCAAGACGCGGCTGCTACCCATCGAGCCCACCCTTCAGGATCGCATCTCCGCCGTCTCTCTCTCTCTGACGATGGAGTCGGCGCAAGGAACTCTCAAAGGCAGCCCGGGTGAGCACTGATGAGCACTGATGAGCACTGATTGTCTCCCTCATCAGATGAGCGGCTGGTGCAGACGACGCCACATGGCGAGCTGATTGCGACTGATGAGCACCGATGAGCACTAATTGTCTCCCTCATCAGGTGAGCGGCTGGCGCAGGCCTCGCCGCGTGGCGACAGGGGCGCCGGTACGCCGCGCAGCCCCGGCTTCATGTCGAAGCTCGACCAGAAGCAAGCCGTTGCGCTGCCGCTGCCGACGGACGGCTCCTTCGACGAATATTCGGCCGCCCCCCTCCGGCCCGGCCAGCTGGAGATAGAGTTGTGGAAATCTCCGGCAGATGCTGAGCGTTCTTGGGGGCTTGTGCTGTGCTACCCGGCCGACGCCTCCATACAGGGTGTCGTGATCTCGGAGCTCGACCCCGAAGGCCTGGTCAGTGTCAAGGGCTTCGCCCTCGAGCCGGGCGACTTCATTCATGCAGTCGATGGAATTCCCATCACCATCCTCGCGCAGGCGCACGAGCGCCTTGGGGGCTCATATGCCAAGATTATCGTCTCCAAGGCCGGTCCGCTGCCGCAGGGCTGGGTGATGAAGAAGGACAAGAAGAGCGACTACCGGCCATACTACGTCTACGCGCGCGCGCTACTCGCCACGTACTCGCATCCAAATGGTCGTCTGGCACACCACCAAAAAGGTGGGAGTGCAGACGAACATGCACCTGCAGCTGCCGATGTCTCCCCGGCTTCGCCGAACCACAAGGGCATGCCTGCCCTGCGCGTCGAGGCGACCAACCCGGCCGAGAAGCCACTCAACACGGTCCTGACCAGGCTTCCCAGTGTCATCTTGACAGAGCCCTTCCACGACGACTTCTTGCGCCTCAACCTGCGCCATGCGCTCCCAATGGCTAATGTGTATGTGTGTAGTCCGGAGCAGCTGCGCGGCGCATTCGACCAGCTTCTGGTGCGCGCGGGGCTGCTGCTCACCGCCACGGCCAACCAGGACATCATCGAGTGCTTCTTGCAGCAGCATGCGCTCGCACCGCCCGCGCCGCCGCCGCTCTCGTCGCGGGTGATGGAGGTGCTCGCTCCACCCAAGGACCAGCAGCTCACGATTCGGATTGCCAAGTCCGCCAAAAAGTCGAGCTGGGGCATGACCCTCACCCGCCCAGCCGACGCGTCGAACAGCGTCGTCATCTCCGAGCTCGACCCGACCGGCCTCGCTGCCGCATCCAACTCGATCTTGCCGGGAGATCGCATCGACGCAATCGACGGAACGCAGATTTCATCTCGTGCCGAGGCAATCGAGCAGCTGCGTGCTGGGGAGGCCCACGACGTGGTACTCACGATCACGCGCACACGCGGCCTGCCGGACGGCTGGATGCAGCGGCGCGACAAGTCGTCGGGCAGGCCATACTTTATCCACGCTCGCACGCACACCGCCACCTTTGCCCACCCGAGCGGTCGCGCGGCTTGGATCGAGATGCAAGCCGCGCGGGAGGAGAATGCGCAGGATCCGACGGAGGTCGAGCAGATGGATCCAGATTGGCTCTCCGCGGTGCGACGGCCAAAGGAGAGCAAAGGCGAGGCGCCCTATGCCCATCGCTATCCCCTCAGTCCCGGCGGGACGGATGACGCGCCGCTCGAGGTGGACGAGGGCGTTGACGAAAAAACCAAGGCGGCCCACTGGAAGAAGGTGCGTCAGCAGCAGCTCCGCGAGGACGAGGCTGACGGGGTGGACATGACCTCAGCGGATGCTACGGGGGCAGGAGGCAAGGGGCGTGTTCTGGGGCGCAAGGCGTCGACCGAGCTCATCTCATGCTGATCGACGAGGTCATCGGGTCTGCTGATGGCTGAGGTCATCAGGTGTACTGATGTTGACGTCAAGTTCACACCAGCACGAGGGCTTCGTCAATTTCATACCGGCAGGGGGGCTTCGTCAATTTCACACCGGCATGAGGGCCTCGCCGATGTGCGTGCAGCGTCTCGCCGACTCGGTGCGTAGCCGCCTGATGTGTTGCCATGGCATGTGGAAGCATGTGGATGCAGGATCATGTATTGTCCGAGTCGTGGGCCCATCACGCATCAGATGGCTCATGTCAGACTCTTTGGGAGGGTCCCGCCGCGAAGGCGCTGCAACACCGTGTGGGAAGCCACGCCACGTAGCCGTGCCAGTACGTGCCAGCGGCCGAGGTCGAGTGTGCGATCTATCTGTGTGTGTGTTTGTGTGTGAATTAGAAACAGGACCACACAGTACAGCGCTCAGCGGCGCTCATGCAGGCGCGTCCCGGGGGGGGCGCGCTTACATGACTACTGGCAAGAGGCCAGCAAGCGGGGCGCCGCTAAGGAGGTGAGATTTCCTGGATTTCGCCCAGATGGCGACGGGGAGCGCCGCGCCGATCACGGCGGCGAGCGAGATGAGGCGCAGGTGGTGCGTGAAGAAGGAGGTGGTGGCTGTGCGCGACGTGCCGTAGACCATGCGGTCGATGCACCCCTCGGCGCGCGTCTCGGCGTGCCACGCGTACAGCATCCCCACCGCGTCGGGTTCGCACCGCGCCGGTGGTCTCGATGACGATGAGGACGACCTATCGGCCCTTGTTTGTGTGTTTGGAGCTTGCTCAGGGCGGCGGTGTGTCGTGTGACCGGCGCGCTGATCAGGCGCTCTCTCGTCTCTGGACTCTGCGAGCGGGGCCGATTCCCCCAGGACGTGCTAAGGCCCCGCCCCTGTCGCCCCGGCCCGCGGCGGCGGTAACCCGTTTTGTTAAAATGTCGATTTGTTACGGCCCGTCACGTCAACGGGCAGGCGACACGCGGCGCCGAGCGCGAGCCCCGACACCGCCATGACCCATGAGCCGGATGAGGCAGCGAAAAGGTCGGTCCCCATGATCAAAAGGCAAGGAATTCCTGCTCAGAGCTCAGTGCGATTCTGTTTCTGCTTTACAAAAATGCGGCGCTTATCGCGCCGTCGACGGTATCGTGATGGAATCCGGCGCGCGCGCACCGCGCTTCGTGCACCACATGAACATGATTATTGACGTCAGTCGCGTGGTTTCATGAGCGCACGTGCTCGCGAGCGCTCGATTGGCCACGCTGTTACAACGGCACTGCATGCATTCCGTGCCCAATCCACGCCGTGCGCGGCTCGCCGACTAGACGCGGTACGCGCCTGGGCCGGGCGTCTGCGCAGCGCGCGCGTCGCGTCGGTTGGCGTCGAAGCGGTCCTCATTGCCAAAGGATCGCGCGGGGTAGGACATCTTGGAGTGGAGGACCTGACGGCCGAGCGACGATTGCAGCGTGTACTTGTCCGGCGCGGGCGAATACTTGCCGTACAGGTCTTTGAGGTGTGCAGGCGAGATGTATGTTCGCAGCATCTGGTCGCGCGTTGAGGAGCCAAAGCCAAAGGCCTGCGAGGAGATACGGTCGGAGACTGCCTGCGAGCCGAACATGGAGTAAGTGCCCACCATATTGTACGGGTTCTCTGCCGACATCGTCGGCTTCAGCGGCGCCTCGCCGTAATAGTACGTTGAGGTGTGGTTGAGCCCACTCTTCATGCTGCCGCCCAGCGCCGAATGGCCGGCCGAGGAGTGGCCACCCGGAGACGACGGCTCGTGCCCGAGCCCGTGCACGCTACTCGTCCCGGATGCGGTTATCGCTGTCAGGCCATCCTCCGCGCGCGGGAATCCTCGTACCTTATGAGGCGAGGAGTGCGTCGAGAAGCGCGCTGCGTTGGTGGCGTGCAGCTCACTCCATGAGGGCGGCAGCCTGACGGTGTTCGGCCGGTGTAGCCGGTTGAGCGTGCGTGCGCGCTCCTGCTCGACGATCGCCTCCCTCACCGTCATGTACGCCACGTCGCTCATGGTGGCCCGGCTGCGGCCGAGAGAAGCAAGCCAAAGTCCGCGCTCAGGAACTGTCTCGACTATGGTGTAACGAATGGAAACTTGAGCCGTATACGGTTTCTGCGCGCTTCAATCCCTGACCCTTCTTAAGAGGCTTTTCCACTCTTGTCAAGAAGCCCTCATGGAACTAGAAAGAAGCCCCGGATTCCCGGTTCCTGACCCATGAAGCGCCCTCGACAAGAGCTATTAGCCACGGCCGACGCGCTTAACCTCGAGCCGCTGCTCAAACGCCTGCGAGCCCTGCAAGGCGGGCCTGCCGTCGCAGATCAGCTGCGTGCGGCCCACGTCGCCATGCAAGGTGGCAGGAGCGACGAGGCGCGTGAGTGTGCTGCCTCGGTGCTGGCCGCAGGGTGGAGTGCGCTGCATGCGGGCCACTGGGCGCAGGTGGACGTTGCGTGGCGATCGGCGTATGCGGTTGCCGCGCTGATCAGCGCCGCGGGCGACATGGAGACCGGCCGCGCGTTGAAGACCGTGGACCTCGGCCTGATGCTCGGCGACTCAACCTTCAGAGAGCTGCTGCTAAAGGCTGCAGATCATCTGGAATGCACCTTGCGCGCCAACGAGCTGTGCGCCGATGCGGTCGGCAAGCCTGGCCCGTCACCTTTCGAGCCGCACGCGGCGGCCGCACCGCGGGTGCTGACTGGCACTGAGCCACCACTGCCGCGGCTCCGGCTACCATCGCTTGCGTTCTTCCATAATGAGTTGATGGTCCCCGGGCGGCCCGCCGTGCTGACGGGCGTGCTGGACGGCTGGCCCGCGCGCAACGAGCGGCCGTGGACGGACCTAAGCTACCTGAAGGCCGTCGCCGGCGCGCGCACGGTGCCCGTGGAGGTCGGAGCTCATTATCTTGATGCCGCCTTTGACGAAAAGCTGATGACGTTTGGCGAGTTTCTCGAGCTCCACGTGGAGCCTCCGCCGCCGCCGCCCGGCGCCGTGCGCGCGTACCTCGCGCAGCACCAGCTCTTCGATCAAGTGCCGGCCCTCCGACGCGATATCATCACTCCCGATTATTGCTGCTTGTCGATAGAGGACGAGGGCGAGGCCGAGGCCGAGGAAGGCGACGAGATTCGTAGCGTCGTTTCGAGCGCCGTGGTCGCACCTCGTGTGAATGCTTGGCTCGGAACTACCGGTACGCTCTCGCCGCTCCACTACGACCGCTCGCACAATCTCCTCTGCCAGGTCGTGGGCTCCAAGTACGTGCGCCTCTATGCGCCTCACGAAGCGAGCAATCTGTATCCTCACGCAGAAGGTCCTCACGTGGTGAGCAGCCAGATTATCGACCCGGACGCTGTCGATCAAGCTGTGTTCCCGCGCTTTGCAGGAGCCTCGTATGTGGACTTGGTGCTCGCGGAGGGCGAGTGTTTGTACATCCCACCGGGGTGGTGGCACATGATCGAGTCGCGTGAGGTGAGCTTCTCCGTCAGTTTCTGGTGGTGAACGCGTGACGGTTCTTAAGCCACGGGTCACGCAGCTGTGAATGAATGCTGTATCCAGGCCCGAATAGTGGATAACCATTGATACTCGAGCAAACTGGACTCGTAGAGCGAGCGCACGCAGAACGCGCCGTCTAACCGCCCCGCGTCGACCCGCGCGCCTCTCCCGGCGCCCGCGCCGGGGCGGCGCCGGCGGGTGGCGCTCCCAATATGTGTAGCAAGGCTGTGAAACGAGGCTCCGAACTTTCACACCAATACATGAGGTGTGAATCAGGCGATCCGGAGGGTTCCAAACGATGAACTCTACGGCAATCGAATGGG
>Ga0210240_100519_pt1 | contig 33541 bp, 16 predicted proteins | sample ChrtobMetP5a_4mM_FD_155463 | JGI IMG/M metagenome (GOLD analysis project Ga0210240, IMG submission 155463) | Chrysochromulina tobin associated microbial communities from unialgal haptophyte culture, Seattle, Washington, United States - P5a_4mM | ecosystem: Host-associated > Algae > Haptophytes >...
AAGGGAGCGAGACAGTTGCTTTTGTCATTGTGGGCTAGTGTGTCATCGTAGTAGTCGGTACATACATGTGCGTCGCAGTCAATAGTGTGTGAGTGGCATCAATTTCAGGGCCTAAATGTAGTGATTTACAGTCAATATCGCCAAAAATTTCGCGCCTGCGGCGGGCTGAAAACCCGCGCGCTACGCGCGCGGGGCAACTACTTGATTACCCCCCCTCTATAGAGCACCCCCGTCACTTCGACACTTCCCAAGAGGCCGTCGATACCCCGGGCTTGTTAGGCTCTACTTCGTACTTTTGTACTTGTGTGCTCGTGCCTCCGCGTGGCGGTGTGAGGCTACAATCCAGCTTTCGGTTAGCTTTCGGTCAAGCCATGAGTGATGAGTCAAGGATAAATCTTCAGACTTCACTTCAGGCAAGGACTTCAGGCTCGAGTTCTCGGCCATGCAGGGTCGAGAGCGGGCGAGGATAGTGCGAGACAGTTGCTTTTGTCAAGGGGTGTCGACGCGGGGTGTAACGGCCCCTGGTATCGGCGAGCACGGGAGTGCTCTCGCCGTCTCGCGTCAGTGGGGTATCAGCGGGGTTATCAGCGGGGCAACTTGATTACCAATGTTATTACGCATTTATATGCATTATTAGCGAGACTCCTTGTGGCGAGACTATGCACAAAACTATGCAGGGACGTGCCCATCGACAGATCTCGGAACGTAGACCTCCCGAACCGCGGAAATTCAGCTTGCATCGGCAATATATAGCAAACTAGGCCGCAAACAGCCCTTCCAACTTTGTTCACGAAACATCCCGCCTTCCCGCGCACACCTTCGCTTTCACCTTCGCTTCCGGTGAGACCCAGCACCTTGGCTGCCGCCCCTCTTTCCGTCTCAATGGTGAGGACATACATCCGCACGGGTGGCCAAGATGGCTACAACTAGATGGCCATGCTCGTTGCCAAGGCGTTAAACCCGCGCGCTACGCGCGGGCGGGGCAACTTGATATTTACACTAAGATTACACCCCCTTTAAAGGCCTTTATAGAGTTTTAGAGTACCCCCTGTGCCCCACCCCTGCTTTGGTTACCGAACATCACCATGTTCTTGTGTTTGTTGCTTCTCGTCTACAGGTGTATCATGCGCGGGGTCGGGGCGGCGAGGCGGGCGTTGGAGGGTTCAGGGTAGGCGATAGGCAGTGCGTGAGTGAAGTGCGGTGGAGTCACAGTATTAGTACAGTATTAGCGATCATGTGGTGGTTAGTATCGTCTTGTAATATTTCTCTGAAAAAAATAAGGATTTGACTTGAATTGGGGGGGGACTTGATTTTGACTTAATCAAGTTTCTTGTCATGAACGTTTATTTTGGCGCTTTTTCATTATGTCGTTTATCAAAAATATACCTTTCTTCTTCGTTCATCTCATGATTTGTACGATCTCGATTATGTTTCGTCATCTTCTTCTGCTAATGTAGTTCAGAACCTGCAGTCAGCAGTACCGAGCCGTACAATAGTTGCAGATACTAGTACCAGACCGAGGACATGCCCGCACCTTGGCTACAAATCCAGCTTGGTCAGCATACGGCGATCGACCTTCCTGAGCGCATTGACCGCAAGGTGCTGGCACAGCTGAAATTCGAGGGCGTAAGCGCTGCCATGATGCCAGACGGCACGGTGCTCTACAATGAAGCGGCGGACTCGGCGCTGCACGCCAGCCGGCGTGAGGCTGCAGCGGAGGCCACCGCTTCGCACCATGATGGTCGCGCTAGCAATGCCAGCAACGGCCTGGTGTTGATTCACAGCCATGCCCATCGCGGAGAGCAGTTCGCTCTTTACGCACGCATGCTCGAGCTGACGAGCATGATGGAGCTGCACTCCCCAACGCGCGGAATCAATCAAGGTCAGAGAGCGAGCGTGCTGCATGGCCTGTCGCTATTGATTATCAAGAATGACGCGGGTCAAAAACCTGGACGATCGACAAACTACAACTCGTCCGAGCTCGATCCCGAGCACCCGATTTCCTGGCTGCGGCTGTTTAAACTTGGCTCGATGCGGCTGCGGATGATCATTCTGACGCATGTCAACCTTGGGTACAAATGCGGCGAGTTCCACTCGCTCTTCGCCGCGTCTAAGATTCTGTCGCTTTTTCCTTGGGTGCTGTACACGAGTGGTCCCGATAACCTGCCCACGCCTTACGGCATCTTCCGCATCTCTTCGCTGCTCGCAAATGCTCGCGAACGCGGACCAGGCCGGCTGCTTGCCGACCACTTCCAGGGCAGCTCTCGCCAGCTCAGCCTTGACCTCTTCGTCTACGAACTGCCGGCTGAAGACGTGCGCGCGGCAGCACGTAGTACCACGGCGTGCGATCGTTTCTGGTGGCGACTCGTCGAGGCATGCTTGGGGCACGGTCAGCCCCAAGACAGAGGGGGGACGCGAATGCCCGAGCCTATGCTCGCAGCGGCGGCAAGAACTGCAGGGCTGCCCGTCGTGCGGCTTGGGAACGCTCCCATTTGCGCCGGCTACAAGTCGCGCTGCGTCGATTGGAACAAGATAAGGTTAAATGCACCCCTGTTTCACTCGGTTGTTTGGCATGCTCACAATTCGACAAAGGCGTCCAGATGGCTTGACGAGCAGGAAGACCTTTGGCGCCTGCGTAATACCGGCGGCGCAACCAAACATAGATCTACAATGTGGGTACAGCGCAACCAATCAGACCACAGATCTACAGCGCACGACGGCCCCGTGCGCTGAGTACAGCGTCTGTGGTATGAGCATGTGTTCTCGAGAATGCAGAATGATCGTGCGGTCGTGTACGTTAAAACTTTTGTGTGAGTGGCAGTGGGGTTCCATCTCTCCACGCGCATGTCGACCGGCTTTTCCACCGAACCTTTCTCATTGGACATTACATTCCGCTTCAGCCGAGCGCTAGCGCTTCGGGGGGGGGGGAGGATATCATTGCGTTTATTGCGTCATGCGTCTCACGCCACCCCGGCTGCCGAGCGGAGATCAACAATTAAATAGGGGGGGGTCAAGCATGGGGGTCAATTTTGCGTCGTGATACAACTGAAAAGGCCCGACCGTCCTCACTGTAACAATCCTATGTGCAAGGACTCAACAGTCACTGCAGTGAACAACATCTGCACTTTTACCGCAATCTGCACTCTCACTTCGTTGTGACGTAACTTAGACGTAACTCACTTGACGTAATCAACCTTGTAGACGAGCGGCGCGAGCTCACTGGGTGACGCATGGCTGCCCCTGAGCACGAGGTGGGTCAAGAAGCTCGTGCAGTAGCAACAGCTGGCGCCAACAGCCATGTGCATTCCCCACGTCCACGTGACGAAGGCGCCCTGCGGGGAGAGCACAGGGGGACGGGGGCGAGCGCGCGTAACGATGGTCAGATGGGTGCTGCACCCGAAGAAGGTGGCTCCTGGGTGCCAAGGCCAGGGAGGCAGACTAAGGACAGGCTTTCTTGAGAGGCAGCTGCCGGCGCACCGCGAATGCGCTGCCGCTCTGGGAACCTAGCCGGCCGAGCGACAGGTCGATCTCGCGCAGGCAGCCCTCCCAGTAGTATAAGGGTGTGACCAGCGAGATGGCGAGCATCGCAAGCACCACGAGCAGCAGCGGGCACTTTCTCCCAGAGTCCGAGCTGCGCTCGAAGCGCGAGTGGCAGGTGAAGCGCGAGAGGAGGAGCAGCAGCGAGCAGCCGCAGCCGACGGCCAGCGAGATCCGCGCAGTCTGCGCCGAGAGAGTGCACGAGTGCGCAGCAAAGTCGCCAAAGGTGAAGCCGCCCATCGAGGGCAAGCTCTCCGCAGTGGCGGGCTGCGAGATGCCGTTGTGCGAGGTGAAGTTCCCGCCCGTCTCGTACGCATTCCACCTCTCTGCAAGGAAACCCCAAGAGACGCCGTTACACAGAGCGTGTCGGCCGGGGTTCTCGTGGCAGATCTCTACTACGAAAATCTCTGAGTCGGCAGATCCCTGAGTCGGCACGACGATGAGGCCCCATAGGGTGGTGAAGAACATCACGTTGACCTCCAAGCCCGGCACAGCTGGGTACGGGATGGGCTTGCCTTGGATCATGGCCCATGCGCCGATGCTGGTCATGAGAGTTCGGTTTTTCTCGAGGCCAAAGATGCCGAAAGGGTCATCGAATATGAGCAAGACACACGAGAGGGCGAACGCCATGATCAGCAGCACGAGGTCGAATATAAACACGACCTGCCGAAAACCGGCCATCTCGATGCCAAAACAGCCGATGCGATCCGCGCTGGTACATAGATACTTCCGGGTGCAGCAGCTGCAGCGTATCTGACCCGTACATGCGCGCTCGCAACAGAGCTCCAACTCTTCTTCGCACGAGCACGCCATCGCCGAGAGCGCGGCCGCGCAGAGCAGTAGCTTTCTCGTCACACGACCGACTTTCTTGCCTAATATGGTATTCGGCGGATTAGCCCGCTGTGTGGAATGCATGCCACTTGTACCCTCTCACTGCTTTACTGTTCCCCGGTGTCTTTTGTCGGATAATTACGTGCAATTAAAAGTTAATAAAGGATCGGCGCGCGCGCGCAGGTGTCCCGTCCGACTGACCCGGACGATGGCTGGTGTACGCTCGGACTGGCGGCCTTCGCGCCGTGCCGCGACGATGGGCTGCAAGGAGGCCCGGATTGTGTGTCAGCCTCTCGAGAGAAGTGAGGCCAACGCACCAAAACCCTCTGCTGCGGCGTCGGGAGCCTCCACTCCGTCACTGCAGGCAGCCATACCAAGTGAGGCCGCGCTCGACAAGCGGATGAAGGAGAGCCTCAATCGGTTCATGCAGGATGGTGACGAGACTCGCTTGCGTGCGGCACTGAACGAGGAGGTGCGGGTGCGGCGCAAGGGCGGTGCGGCCGTGCTGCGTCACTACATGGACGATCGCGCCCACAGCTGCGAGACGATGGTGATCGCCTTTGGTGGGTTGCAGCAGCACATAGGAGGCGGGCACAGCGGTGGCATGCCGCCGCACGAGTTTGTGCGCTCGTGCACCAAGGCAGGCGCGCGCTACGCGCTCTTTGTGCGGGACGCGTCGCGCTCGTGGTACTGCCGTGGGCTGGGCGACGGCGCGTTTGGCGACGCGGCGGCGGGCGACACGTTCGAATCGATGGTGGCCGGGCTGCGTGCCGAAATCGACCGGCTTGCGCCGGCGCGCGTGGTGACCATCGGCTCGTCGATGGGTGGTTATGCAGCCATTCGTGCGGGCATTGCGCTCAACGCCGACCGCGCTGTCGCCTTCTCTCCACAGGTGCTGCTGCACCCCGATGAACGGCGCGGCGCGGCGCTCGAGCCGATGCACTTTGACGAACTGCTCTCGTGGCTGCGCCTTGCGGCGAGCGCCGAGGGCTTTGCAATGCGCTCGCTCGTCGAAGCGGTGCGAGAGGCGCCACCCTCGATATTCACTGCTGTGGAGGTGCATGTGGGCGCGAGCGAGCACGGCGATGTGTACGAGGCCGAGAGGCTGCAGGCCGCCGTTGACGAGCGCCGTGCCGCTGGTGATGGCGGCGGCGGTGGCGGCGGCGGAGTAGCAAGTCGTGCGTTGAGCTGCACGACGATCGTGCATGCGAATCGCAGTCACAACCTGGTGCTCCAGCTACGAGATGCGGGCGAGCTCTACGAGATGCTTTTCCGCTGGCTGGCGCCGAGCGCCGCCCCTGCCGACCCGTCGCCTTCCTCGCCCTCGCCCTCGCCCTCGCCCTCGCCCTCGCCCTCGCCCTCGCCCTCCTCTTCGAGCTCAGCCTTTGCTCTCTTCCGACCATCGCGTGCGGCAGCAAGCCAAGCGGCTGGCGGCATGGGCACGGCGGCTGACGGCACAACGGACGAGAGAGCAGCGGCCGCACTCGATGATTTGGACGCCGCACTCGGTGAGCTGGACACCGCGCTCCAGCACGCGCCGCTCGATGCGGCGCTCTGGACGCAGCGCGCACAAATACTTGAGCGTCTCGGCCGATTCGTGGACGGGATGCGCATGGTAGGGCACGCACGAGCGCTCGTCGCCAGGCGCGTGGAGGCCTGTGGGGAAAGGGCCAATGCTCCGGAGGCGCGCGCGCTCGCCGCGACGCTCGAGCGGGTCCAAGCGGCACTCATGCACGAGCTAGAGGCGCTCGGGAAGGCGCTCCCTGCGCTGAGCGCTGTGGCGGGGGCTGCGGACGATGCAGTCGGTCGGATCGTCGCCTTCGAGCGTATCCTTGTGATCGACCCCACCTCCGTGTACGCTCGGCTTGAGCTCGCGGCCATGCGTGTGACCGACGCAATAGGACTGCAGGCGAAGGCCGCCAAGCGCGCCAAGGGTGCATGTAGCCGGGCTTCGATCCCCCTCGCGCTTGAGGCGTATGAGATGCTCACGGCGGTGGTGGCCGACGTGGGCGCGTATGCCGCACCGCCGCCCGCGCCCAATGCACGAGGGGCGCTGGACCTCGCGCAGGTGCTCGGCGAGCGCCGTCCCAACTGCCCGCTGCCACCTGCGCCATACCTGCAGCGCTTCATCGGGCGGGCGGAGCTCCTCCTCGGGCAGGCGTGCGACGCGCTGCATGCGGACGGCTACGGCGTGAGCGGCGCAGGAGCAGGTGGAGGAGCAGGGGGGAGGGCAGGCGCCAATCGCGCTCATAGCGGCGGGGGCGTGGCGCATTGCGGCGGGCGCAACGTTGAGCCGTCCATTGACCATTATGCGAGGAGCGCTGCGGCGGACGGCTCTACGTGGCAGCTGTACGATGCGTGGCATTGGGCGCTCGAGAAGGACACGCGTTACGAGGGGCAGCCTGAGAGGCGGCGGGCGGCGCAGCGCGCGGTACATCTCAAAGGCGTGCACGCCGGCGTGTACGCGCACCCGGCGCAGCGGCCGTCGCAGCTCTTGCCGGGGCTGCTCGCGTGTGCGTGGCACGATCCGCAGCAGCACGCGGCGCTGCGTGCGTTGCTCACAGCCAAGTCGAAGATACGGGCCGAGGCGCTGTCCCTCCTCCGTGCAGACGCGCAGCATGCAGACAGGGCGGAGAGCTTTGCCCCCTATCTGAGTGCCGTGCTCGTCTCAGGCGACTGGTCCGACGTTGGACTGTACTACAACGGGCGACAGAACGTAGCCAACACGCAACGTGCGCCGTTCACCTCCAAGCTGCTGCGCTCGGACGAAGCGCTGCGGCGCGATGCGACGAGCTGCCCCTTCGGCTCCGCATACTTTTCACTGCTGCGGCCAGGCACGCGACTCGCTGCGCACTGCGGGCCAACCAATGGGCGGTTGCGTGCGCACCTCGGGCTCGTGGTGCCCGAGGGCGACTGCTGCATTCGGTGTGGCGACGAGCCGCCGCGCCGTTGGGCCGAGGGCGAGATACTCCTCTTCGACGACTCATTCGATCATGAGGTGTGGAATCTGACGAAGCACCCGCGCGTCGTGCTCATCGTGGACCTCTGGCACCCTGGGCTCGACACGGACGCGAAGAGGCTTGCGGCGCTGCAAACCGACGCTGAGCGCGAGTGCTACCTCGGCGTCGTGGATCGTGACGAGTATCAGATGACCACAGAACGCGGCCATTGAGCCACACCCCACACCCAGGGATCGCCTGCCATGCCTGAGCGCAGCGGGACGCGTCTGCTCAGGCGCCACTCGACCTCCGGGGAGTGCTTCCCAGCCTATTTGTGCACGCAACTTCCGGGGAGTGTTTCCCAGCCTATTTGTGCACGCGACTTCCGAGACACGGGATTGGATCCCTAGTTTTCCCCTAGTTCGCGAGCCGTCGGCATGCTACTGTATGTGGCGCCTCCGTCATCGGGCTCACCTGAGATGCGATGTGAGAACCAACCACCAGGGCCACGCAGGTCCAGGTGCCAGGTCGGTGATTGCGTTGGACAGGAGCGGAGGTTTGAGCGCTTCGCGAAGCCGGAGGCGCGCGGGGAAGCCGACGGCGGGTTTCTTAGCCGGTTTGTAGACAGTAGAGTTGTTTGAGTCTGTTTGAGTCTAGGCCGCGGACAACCGTCCGGCGCGTCGGTCCCGCGTAGAACTATTAGAAGCGTACGGGCGTCGGGCTCCGCTCGGGGCGTGGGCTTCGGCCCGATGGGTCGGTTCGGCGGGCGCGGTCCGGAGGTGGGAGGATGGTGGGCTTGTGGTTGTGCGACGTACTTCGTGGTCGCACTTCGACTGTATATACGACTGACTAGAAGGGCACCGGTTCCAGCCGGTTCCGCGGCTAATATGTCGCATCGGCACGACGGCACCCGACCACTGCCGACGACCGCCGAGCGGCACTGACGCTCCAGACGCGACTCTCCGGCCCGTCCCCCACGTATGTGATCACCGCTCTCAAAAGCCGTACGCGGTTACGCACTCCACCTCGGCGCAGCTCGTCACCATTTTTACCCAGTGGACCCGTCTTCTGGCACCGAGGCTGCGGCGCACTCTCAAGCTCGGCACATCTCTAAGGTGCGGTGAGCGCTCTGCACAGCCGAGGGGCAGAGTCAATAAGTGTGCTCATATCCGTGAACACCGCCCTCGTCCTCGTGCAGCGCCCCCATGCTGCGACTCTGGTGTGCATCCAGCTGCTCGCTCGAGTACGTCGATCCGTAATCGTGCTCGTGCAGCTCGCCACCCTTGTGACCACCCTTGATGGCCGTGGGTGACGAGTGGCACTCGTTCTCTCGTACGAAGCTGCTCTTGGGGGATGAGGACGAGGGCAATGCAAACCTTTCCTGTGAGCTCAACCAGCTGAGCTCGGCGTCGTTCACGACAATCGACGCGGGCGATGGCGATGAGTGCGGTGGCGTGGTGGGTGAAAGGGGCTGCGGCCGCCTCTGCTGCTGCTCCTCGCGCAGCTTCTGCTGCGGCGGCGGCCGCGGCCGCGGTGGCTGTGGCGCCCGCGACCCCTTTGTATCACTCGCATGTGCCACTGCTGCCGCATTGGTGCGAAAGCGGAGGGTGCTCTCGGCCGCGCCGGTGCTGCTGGCCGTGCGGGCTGTCGGGGCGGGTGGCTCGCCGCAACCCGACTCGGTGATCAGCACGCTCGCTCGGTTCTGAAGCTCGAAGGATGATGAGCCGAGAGGCGCGGCGGCAGGCGATGCGTCGTCTGAGGCGGTGGCGGCGGTGGCCGCAGTGGCCTTGGGGGCCTCCTGTGTGCCCGTGGTGCTGGGCGGCGAGGATGACGTGGACCCATGCGCCGCGCTGTGCTCAAGGAGTACCCACAGCGCCGCGAGGTTCGTTCCTCGAAGGGCTGAGATCGCGAGGGCGGGTATTTGCGTACCACGCATCGCGTCGATCTCCGGCATCGGACACGGGGCCACGTCGCTCATATTGCACACGACGGCCACGGGCGTGGCTGGCCCCGCGTCATCGTAGGCCACCGTGCGCCACTTGAGCGCGTACGCCTTCATCGGAGTCTGCTGCTGTGCGGTCCACACGATAACCGCCAGAGTGCAGCCACGCTCGCTCGTGTGGGCAGCGCGGTCGGCGGACGCGAGGCCATCCGATGGAATGCGGCGCTCGACGGGAATTTGCGCCTGGATTGCGGCGCTGAGCGAAGACTTGCCCACGCCTGCTTCGCCCAAGAAGAGCACCCTGTGACGTCTGCGGTCCACGCCACGGAAGTGCAGCACGTCATGCGCTTGCCCTCCGCCAACGCTGCGTTCGGTCGCGCGTGCCCTTCGCAGCCGCAGCTTGCGCATGGCGGCCACGACCGCAGTCATGACGAGCGCGTACAGGGCTTCCACGCGCTTGGGCAGGTTACCCATCAGAGGCAACAAGGATGTCACGAGGCAAAGCAGTGCGGCGAACATTCGACTGAGGAGCGTGTCGCGCTCCGCGAGCGTGTCGAGCGCCAGCGGTGACAGCAGACTGAAATCGGATGCAGCCGGCGAGCCGGCCCGCAAGGGACTGCTGGCCGGTGGCGCCAGTGTTTTGGTTGACTCCATCGAAAGAAATAGACCCGACGAAGCAGAGATTAAGTGACCTCCGGCAGATGCTATCTGGTCGTTACATGTACACATGCCCTATTTTGGTTAGAACTGTAGTTACGTGAAAAATTCCCAATGTCGCCTTACGAAATCCGAAATCCTCTCTGGCCCTAAGTCACGCTCCCCACTTAAAATTTCTCATGACGCACGCCGCCGACGCCCAAACCATCCTCAACGCCGCCAGCGCGCGCATGCTCCGTGTCACTCAACACTCATACATGTATGGGGTCGTGTAAGGTATGTGTATTCTGAGCGGGGCGGCAGTAACAGTGCCGTAGCACCGGTTGTCGCGTCTGTCGTGTTAACGTTCACACGCCCGTCGCATGACGGCAAGAGGCATCGGTGCACGCTCGACCATCACCATACGCTCGACGCACCATAACGCATAAGCACCACGACTTAAACCTGTGACGGCGTGTGACACGGGACCACGGCGCACGGCCGCACGGGAGCCGACGGAGGACCCGCGCCCGCCGCGCATGCCGCATGGGCGCTGGGCCTGGGGCCTCCGTCGCCGCGCGGCCCGCCGCAGCACCGACAGATCGGGTCCATATGTTGTCGCACGCAGCTGTCGCGTGTCGGGAAAAGCGAAAACCGCTCCCTGCCCGTCCGTGCCGGGTTTCGGGGTACCCTTCGTCCCTAGGCTAGGAACTGCTAGACGACGACTCGACGAGCAGGGGCGGCCGCGACTTCTACTCCAACTCGAACTCCTACTGACAACTGTTGAGCTACACCTCAAAAGGACCTCTCATATAACGTGATTTCGTTTACCCCAGAAGCGTTGCGCCAGCGAGGCGCGGGCGCGCCGTCCGGCACGAGCCAGAGGGAGAGGCGGCCCCAAATCGTCCCGCCAAAAGGCTTCGCGAGCGGATCCAAGAAAGATTCCCAGACTCTATTTCATTCTATTTCATCTATGCTGTTCACTCATTATCGAAAAGGTGAAACGCAGCGGCCAGCTTCGAGACCTAGAGATCTAGATACGTCGCTCGTCGGCCCCCAGCCCACACGCTCGCCGTGGCGCTCCAGCTCCGCGCGCTTGCCTCGAAACTGCGGCAGCAATGCAGACGGCGAGCGCGACGCTCGCCCATGCTCCGTGCCCCGCCGTCGCCGAGGCCTGGGCCGCGCTCGTCTGGTAGACGCTCGTCTGCACTTCCTCGAGCGCGACCTGGAGCGCAGCGGCCGTGGCCGCTTCGCGGATGGCAGGGTCGTCCGGGCACTGCGCGTCACTCGCCGCGCTGAGCTCGTACATGAAATTGTCGAGGACGAACATCTTTGCGGGCGACGAGATCTCGATGCGGCGCACGCAGTCTACCATACGATCGGCCGAGTTCACGAATGGGAACTGCCGCAGCTCGCCCGACATCTGCATCTCCCGAGACAGCAGGAGCACTCCCTTGTTGTTGTAAGAGGTGCCCGGCCCTGACCAGAGCTCGACGCGTACGCTGTGGCCGTCGATGCCGGCGAAAGACGCCCGGATGTTGGTCATGCGCAGAGCGAAGCGCACCGTCTCCGGCGCGATCGCCTTGCCCGTCCGGCCGCCGGTGAAGGTGTGAAGGGTCGAGAAGCCGACGAAGCCCCTGCCGGCAAAGCTGGCGGTGCCGAGCGGCGGGTAGACGCCGCCGGAGAGCGCGCATGCGTCGAGCAGAACGCCGCCGTTGAGGCTGCCGAAGCCCGGCCCAGCGAATTCCACGAAGTCGTGGGCATACTGGCTTCTGATCAAGATGCCGTTCTCAAAGCGGCAGACGCCGGTCAAGTTTAAGTTCTCAAAGTCTTTAACGAAGGTGGGTACTCCTTGCGTCGGGTTGTGGATGATATTCATGCGGCATGGCGCCGCAAGCATAGCGAGCGCTAGCGGGAGCCGGCAACGCCTCCGTGAGCCACGCGAGCAGCGCCCAAGCCCTGACTCCATTTGGCGCTGGCGAGTTTCGTGAAAGTGAAGGCGCCACACGAAGCTTTTCACCAACAACGAAGTCCGGAGAGCAACTGTGAACTATTCGAAGAGACCCCCTTGTTGGGATTTCCCCCCCCCCAAAATGAAGCCGAGCTTCCAGATTGTCTTCGTGTTGAACCTCACCACTTGCACCACTGCCTCGTATCGGTACTTCATCCTGCGACACGGAGAGACTGATCACAATGCGGCGGGCATCATCCAAGGATCATCGGATGTCTCAAGACTCAACAAGCGCGGCCAAGCACAAGCGCGAGCCGCGGGCATAGCTCTCGCTCAGCTGAACGACGTGACTATCTCGCGAGTCCTATGCTCTCCATTGGCTAGAGCGCGGCAGACTCTCGAGATCTTGAACGAGGCGGCACCGCTGCCAACGCCGACAGTTGTAGCTGCACTGCGTGAGATTGATCTGCACTCGTGGGAGGGTCGACAAAAGAAAGAGCTAAAAGCATTATTCCCGGCCGCGTATGCCGCCTGGAAGGCCGACGCCCTTGGCTTCACGGTCGATGGCCATCTACCCGTCGTGGACCTCTGGCGACGGGCGGCAGCCTCGTGGACCGAGGATCTTCGATGGGAAGCTGTGGCAGTGAGGCCGTCGGCCGACGAGGCGACTGCCGCTACGCTGATTGTATGCCACAGCGCGTGCGGGCAGGCACTGCTAGCGACGGCGCGCGGGCTCACAGACCCGCGGCAATTTCGCGTCCACGAGTTCCCAAACTGCGGCTGCGTCGAGATCGAGTGGCCGCATGACGAGCCGCACGCGACACGGTGGAGGTGGCGGCTGCCCGCGCTAGGGGAATGGCAGAGGTGATCTTGGTTTTTCCTACGCTACCACGTCCTGTCTGACCTCTTCTCTCACCTCTGACCTCTCTCTGACATGGGTGTCCCATGTCCTCGAGAGCGCTTGTTTAGGCACTTGTGTTTATCAAGTTAGCTCACAGGTCACAGGAAACACCACACAGTCGACAGTCTGTGTCACTGTCAGTGAGCACGACCTCGAGAACCTCCAATGACTCCCCCAGTTCAGCTCTGTGTGAAACGGCTGTGAAACCGGAACTTGCTTTCCGAGAAAGCTCCGCCCACAGTTGAAAAGGTCGTGCCTGCCCCAATTCGCAATTGCATTTCACACTGACACTCGTCTACGTGCTCCCGAGAGGTGCTAGCCATGCCCGACGCTGAAGGGTGCTTCTGTGCCCCGCTCTGCCCTGTTTCGGCTCTGCGATTGGCGACGCGCGCACAGCGCCTGAGATGCTCGACCACGATGCGTGACTCCGTAGCCGCGGGCTACGGCGCGCGATGAAGCCCGCGGCCGGCACGCCAGGTCATCTTGTCTGAGGGAGCGCTAGAGCCTGGATGGGCTGCCAACCTGACAGCCCGCTCCTCTCGCGCGCACAGATCAGCACAGTACCATGGCGGACGATGATGATGATGAGAAGAAGGGCTCGTCCAAGAAGGACCCCAAGAAGCCTGCTGAGAACACGGCTCTTACGCTCGGCCTCCAGCCCAAGGAGGGTGAGATCATCATGGCTGTGTGCCACATCTATGCGTCGTTCAACGACACCTTTGTGCACGTCACCGACCCGTCCGGACGCGAGACTATCGTCAAGTCTACCGGCGGCATGAAGGTGAAGGCCGATCGCGATGAGTCCTCGCCGTACGCTGCCATGCTTGCCGCCATGGACGTTGCTCAGAAGTGCAAGGACCTCGGCATCGGCGGCCTGCACATCAAAATGCGCGCGACCGGTGGCAACCGCACCAAGACGCCCGGCCCCGGTGCGCAGTCCGCGCTCCGTGCTCTCGCGCGCGCTGGCATCAAGATTGGCCGCATTGAGGACGTGACGCCCATCCCGTCCGACTGCACGCGTCGTGCCTCGGGCCGCCGTGGTCGCCGCCTTTAGAGCGGCACCGCTGTGGCTGCAGTGGCGCCGGGCGCCGAACCTGCATCCTGCGCCGCGGCGCGGCGACCGTTCGACTTGGACCAGCGTCCGCGGAACCCCCGCCTGCAGCATCTGCTCACGCCGTGTCCGTGGCGGGTGTAGCGCACATCGCACAATCTGTTTCCACTCGACAATCGAGTTCTTATTTTACGAGTGTGTATTGAAAACCGGCTCTGCCCTCGCTGACTAATTCATCTATCTACTTAAAGACCCTGCGAGCTTTGGTGCTTGTAGGGTCTAGGGAGACCCACCTGCGCCCATCAGCGTCACCGCCGTGGGCGACTTCTGGCCTACGCGCTCTTGGCTGCCGATCAACCGCCGGCGCGCGATGCGCGAGGCCATCGACTGATCCAAGGACTCGTACTTCATGTTGAAGTCGGCCTCGACGACTCCAAATGGTGCGTTTCTGTGCACAGGTCCGGTACTCGAAGCCGCGGAATTCCGCGAGGCGCCGAGCATCGGCGAGGCCGCCGCAGGGGCGGCGGCGGCGATATTCTGGGCGATCGCGGCACGCGTAGGTGGGCCCCATGGGATGTTAACCACTTCGGCAGCCTGCGCCTGAGCGGATGGTGCGTGCCCGAGCCGAGGCTGTCGCGCCGGCTCGCTGATCAGCATGGCCGTCGGCGCACTGGCCGCAGGAGCGATGGTCGCGAAGGCATTAGCCGCAGAGGCGATGGCCGCCGGCACCCTGGACGCCTGCGCCTCGAGCGCGAGCAGATTCTGTAGCACCGGCGAGACGGAAGGCATGGCCACTGGCACCCTGGTCTCCGCCTCTGCCGCCGCCAGAGCCTCGGCCATCGCCTCCGCCTCGGCCGCCGCCATGGCCTCTACCATCACCGCCCCCTCGTCCTCGGCCGGTCGTGATGGCGGCGACTGCGGCTCCACGCTCATGAACTCGCAGTGTGCCGCAAGCACGGGCACGCCAATGACTTTGCTGAGCTCCTCGGTGGTTACGGCTCGCAAGGCGCGCAGGAACGAAAGCGCCTTCAGCCGTTGGTAGGTCGAGTGCAAAACGGCCACCTCAAGGATCACCGAGCCCGCACGACGCGAGAGCACCACGAGCTGTGATGGGTGCACGCCGCCGAGGGCGGCCAGCCGGGCAAGCACCGCCTGCTCTGCCTGCGGGCTGAAGGCGTCAAGCTGCCCCTCGAGCGTGAGTGTGAGTGTGCCAGCCATTCTAGCGGATGGCGAGGCGAGCGACGCGAGCGCGGCAGGCGCAGGTGCGGCTGGCGAGGGCGAATTTTCAGGCTCGTTCAGTCTCGCTCTGAGCGGCTCGAGTGCCTGCTTGAACGCCGCGGCTTCCGCAAAGTCCTCACGCGCGGCCGCGGCTTGCATCGCAAACTGCAACTCCTCCGCCTCCGCTACGATCGCCGCAATCGAGGCCACGGCGGCGGTCGCCTCGGCCCTTGCAACCGCCTCGGCCGCGGCCGCCTCCGCCACAAGCGCCTGCTTCGCCACCGCTTGCGCGGTGGCCAAGGCGGCATTGGCGGTGGCGATCGCCTCCGAAGCGCCGGCGATCGCCTTCGCCTTCAGGCTTTCAGAGAGGCGGGGGTTCACCTTGCCATCCGCACTCACAAACGGTGCCAGGCGCGTGGCGTTCGGGGACGACGGCGACAGCACGGGGCGAAGCAGCTGCGGCGACGGCGGCGGCCGCGACACAAGAGAGGCGTACACGGACGTCGTCTCGGTCGGCGATGTGGAGAGTGAGAGCGAAGGGGCCTGATGCAGATGCAACAGCGAATCATGCTGCGCTCGGAGCGTGTGCACAGACTCGTGCCCATGATGCCCTGAGCTCCACGGGCTGTCCGCCGCCTCCTCGACCACCACAAACTGAGCTCCAGGAGCCCGCCCGCTGGCGCGCAAATTGGTCTTTTGCGTATGCATATCCTGCGTATGCATGCCATGGGCTCCTGCGTACGCATGCATGTCCTGCCGGTGGCTCTGCGTATGCATGTCCTGCGCTCTACCTTTCGCCATCGCCGCCGCAGAGCCCGCATCGCCGCCCAGCTGCTTTTGCGCTGCACCCTCGGGGCCTTGGCTAGACGCTTTGGCTAGAGTCGCGTTCCCAAGGCCGCCCCCTTCCGCGTCGACCCCGAACGCGACGAGCCTCGCGCCGTGCGCGCCAATGGCGCCGCCTTGCCCCTCCTTCTTGACCCCCTCCTTGACGTCCCGCGCTCTCGCTAACACGCGCGCTCGCGCTCGTTGACGGAACTGGTGCGTGCCACTCGTGAGGCGGAGGAGCTCGAGCGCGAAGGTGCGCGCCGTCGCGCGCTGCTCGACCGTGGGCGCGTGGCCCTCATTCCAGAGCAGCGACTGCCTGCTGTTCTTGGACGGCGGAACTCCGGTTCTTGGGGTGACTTCGGCCGACGGTTCTTTGCCGAACTCGACTTTGCGATGCTTGGGGTGCTTCGCTGCGGGCCCGAGCCCCTCCTCCATATGCATCATGTAGTTGAACTTGACGAGCGCGCGAAGCACGGCGGGAAAGTGGAGCTCGCCGTTCTCATCGGCCTGGAGGCCGAGGTTCATGCACACGCCAACCACCCAAGTGCGCGGTGCACCCTGCAGCCCGACCGGCTGTGGGATGGCCTTGAGAAGGTCGGGCAGCAGGTGGGCTGGGATCGTCTGGTTGGCGTCGGGGTCGAAGTCGGCCCACGTTTCCGAGAAGAGCTCAATTGCTTTGCTGTCGATCAGCTCATCGTTGGCGCCGCCCAGGCTCGTAAAGTTCTCGAGGATCACGGCCACCACCAGATTGAGGATGACGGTTACGAGCACTTGGAAGCCGAGGAAGAAGGGCACGGCCCTCCAAGAGCCGTGCTCGGGGTCGCTCCGCGCCTCGAACATGATGGACGACCAGCCGTCGCTCGTGAGGCACTGCAGGCTGACGAGGAGCGAGTTGCCAAAGGTCTCGTAGTTGCGATCGTCCGTGATGTGCTCGCCGCGTCGCAGGTACGTGAACTGCTGCATGCCAAGCACCGTGAAAATGAAGACCAAAAGTGCAAGGATCGAGCACACGTTTGAGAGCGACGGCAGAGAGAGCACCGACGTCGTCACGAGCGACTGGACGCCGTGTATGTGCTGCATAAGCCGCAGCGCGCGCAGCGCATAGAGCGCCCGCGGCACGCGCAGCAGCATAGGCGGCAGCGGGACCACGCGTTCCGAGATCAAGTAGAGAGCTTGCGACTGATCGACCACGGAGAGCCCCACAAGCTGCAACTCGAAGCGGCACCACTCGTCACGAAAGTAGAAAAGGGAGCCGTAGGCGCGCAGCTTCCCGAGCGCCTCGAGATAGAAGAGCACCGTATAAGCCTCGAGCACTATCTCGTACACGTACGAGTCGGTCTGCTCCCGCGTCGGGTGCGGCGGCTCCGACTCGAAGCCCCAGTAGTCGCACGCGAGCAGCATCACGTTGATCAGCACGATGATCGTGACGACCGCCGGGTAGTGCGGCGACGTGATCGAGCGGTAAAGCAGCTCGTCGACGAGGCCGACGCAGCCGGTCGTCTTCGGCTTGCGTGGCTTGCCCTTGCCCTTGACGCCACCCATCGACCTCATCGTCTCGACCCACAGGCGCTGGTCCTCGGTCATGGTGGCCGAACCGTCCTTTTTGGCTTTGATCTTGTTGAACTGGGCAACGACTACGCCAACAAAGAGCTGCATCGCGAAGAAGGAGCCGATGAACATCCACGCGATGAAGAAAATGGAAGACGCCGACATGTCGTTGCGTTCGCGCGGCCCGCCAGGCACCGAGGGCGAGTCCATGCTCCAAAACATGACGGAGTCCCAATCATCGCCTGTCGAGAGCACGAAGAGCAAGAGCATCGCGTCGCCAAAGTTGTCGAACGAGCCAAACGACGGGTTCTGCCAGAGGCGCTCCCCTACGAAGGCCTCGCCATCGTCGCCGCCGCCACCGCCCTTGAGCTCGCGGCGCCGACTCGTAGCCAGCTCCTCCGCAGGCTCCGTCGTCTGCAGTCGCCGGCCAATTGCGGCAAGCAACTGCTCCGGATGCGCGTGGATCAGCTCGAGGTCCCACGGGCGCTCCTGTTGCAACGTATGCAGGTAGGCCTGCAGCTCTTCAGCCGAGTGCAACGTCTTCAACTCGGCCGCGAAGCTCGGTCGCGCGGCCAGCGCGGCTTCGAGTGAGGCAGCGGGCGGCGGCGACGAGGTGGGCGGCGACGGCGACGGCGACGGCGACGGCGGTGGCGGTGACGGCGGCGGCGGCTGCAGCGGTAACGGCGACGGCGTCGGCGATGGCGGCGGCATCGGTGGCGTCGGCGGCGAGTGCGACAGACGAGCCACGTGGCGATTGGGTGGTGGTGGCGGCGAGCGCAGTGGCGAGTGCAGCGGCGAGTGCAGCGGCGAGTGCAGCGAGGCAGACGCAAAGGCCAAGGTCGACGGTGGCGGCGAAAGCCAAGCGTGCTGCTCACTCGTGACCCACTCGTGGCCATGTCCCATGCCATGCACGTGGTGTTTTTGGCCGGGAGGTGCGCTCGGAGCTCTCACGGCCACGCCGACGCACTCTGATAGAAGCTGGCGCGAGCGGTCGTTACACGAGCTAAAGGAGCCCATGAATAGTTGCATGCCCAGGATAGCGAAGACGAGCTGAATGGCGCACACGACCCCAAGGACGTTCATGACGGCCGGGAGGGACTCGAAAAGTGAGACGAGCACCATCCGCATGCCTGCATTGCGCGAGAGCAGCCGCAGCGGCCGGAGCACCCGGAGCGCGCGCAGCGACTGCAGAAAGGCGAGCGCGGGCACCACCTCGGAGAGCAGCGCACCAAGTGAGATGAGAAGCACTGAGAAATCGAGCACGTTCCACCCACTGAGCAGGTAGCCGTAGAAGCCAACCGCTATCGACTTGAGGATCGCCTCGAGCAGGAAAACAACTGTGAACAGCACATTGGTGACGGCGAGCGCCTCGGCGAGCTGAGAGGCCTCGTCGAGCCGCGGCGTGTCAAGTGCGAGGGACGCCGAAGAAAGAATGACGCTCGTCATCAGCAACGCTTCCACCGACGGCAACTCGATAATGTAATGCGCCGCCCGCCGCAGCGGATCGCTCGGAGGAAGGCACCCGAGGGCCATGTCATCCTTCTCGTCCATGGGCACATCGAGGGCCATATCATCCAGGTCCTTCTCCATTGCCAAGACCCTCTTGCGCAACTCTCGCCATCCCTCCTTTGGCTTATTCAAAAGCACGAGCGAGAGCGGTTTATTCGTCTGCCAAGCTTCTGAGAGAGCCTGAAACGCGAGCGCGCCCAACTTGGTCCTTTGGAAAGACTCATGTTCCCGTTTGAAGGACTCCTCTGATTCCTTGAAGGATTCCTCGTCTTGGAAGGCGTCGGCCTGCCCGTCGCCGTCCGAGTCCTTGGCGAAGAGCTCGAGCAGTACGGCGATCAGCAGGTTGACCAGGATGTACGTGCCGATACACGTGACCGTGATGTAGTAAATGGTGGCCGATGGACCTCCGACATTGAGACCGTCGAGCATGGGGGTGAACCAGACGCCGGTGGTGAGGACGAAGACGGAGAGGAGGGCAGGTCCGAAATAGTCGAAGTTATAGCGCGGCAAGGGCAGCAGCGGCGAGTCGCCGTAGCCGTGCTCCTCTGAGAACTGGCCGCCGAAGAGCTGCATGCCGAGCAGCGCGAAGACGGTGCAGATGAGGAACATGAGGATTAGCACGTTCGACATCTGCGGGACCGCGCTGACGACCGTATTGATGATCTTGTACAGCCCCACCCACGAGCGCATGAGGCGCAGCATACGTGCCACGCGCAGCATCCGTAAGATCCGCAGGAATGACATGTTCGGGCCCGAGTTTGCAAAGAGCGCCGTGAGCACGATCTCCACGATGGACATGATCACGATAGTGCCGTCGAGCTGGTTCCACCCGTCGCTCCAATAGGCACGGCATCCCATCCCAAACAACTTGAGGCCCATCTCGACGATGAAGATCCATGTGATCCACTCGGCGAAACTCTCGAGCTGCGCAGCGTACGCGTCGCTCATTCCCTCGTACGGCATGCACATGAGCACCATGTTGAACACCACCAAGCCCATCGACGCGCTGCTCATGAGCGGGCCGTTCATCAGCACGGCGAGCGACGCACGTTGAGAGCCCGGCGCAGGCACGCAGTTGCACCACGGCCAGCAGCCGTCGTCGGCGCGCTCATTGTCATCGTCGTCGTCGTCGTCTGGCAACGTCGCCTTGCCTGACCCCTTGCTAGCCTCGCCAGCCTCGGCGCGCTCATTGTCGTCGTCGTCGTCGTCATCGGGCACCATCACCTTGCCAGCATCCATACGTGCCGACGGGCTCAACGCCATGTACGCACGGTCCTTTTCTTCATCTTCATTGTCGGGGTCGGCCCACGAGAATGGCTTCTGTTGCTCGTGATACGGCGGCGAGGGCGGCGGTGAGACGCCGATCGCCGAGCTCGACTTCTTTGAAAGGATACGAGCCCATGCCGCCGCCTTGGACGAGGCGGCTGCGGGGTTGCTGCTCGGAGATGGGGAGACGCCGAGCGCCGAGCTCGACTTCTTTGAAAGGATACGAGCCCATGCCGCCGTCTTGGACGAGGCGGCTGCGGGGTTGCTGCTCGGAGATGGGGATTGCCGGTCGCGCTGCGCACGCCGCGCCTGGCGAGATGCCGCTGCACGCGCGGCCTGCTCGGCGATCGCCTTCTCTCCAGCCTGCGCCTCGGAGAATTCCTGAAAGAGAACTGCGAGGAACAGATTGACGATGAAAAAGCCCCCGAGCACGACGAGGAGCAGGAAGTAGACGAGCACGAGTGGCTGGCCCGTGGTATTGAGCACCGCGTACATAGTGGGTGTCCAGCCATCGAAGGTGATCGTTTGGAAGACTTGTATGATCGCCCACCCAAAATTGTCAAAGTTGGTGGCGCCGTAGTTGATGTTGTCCTCAAAGTAGCTGCACGTCTCCCTGGCCGGGCACTCGATCTTGGACTCGAGGGGATTGCAAAAGACTCCAGTGTCAAAGTCCCACTGCTGCTGTGGGCTGATGCTCTCCTCGCTCGCGCTCGCATCCGCCTCGTTTTCCTTCAGCCGCCGACCGATGGACTTCAGCTGGCGTTGCCCCTGCGCCGCCTGCCCATTGTTCAGCCGGTGCACGAGCCGGTACTTGTCGGGCAGCGGAAGCATCTCGCGCAGCTCGGGGTGGCCAAGCGTCTCTTGAAAGCCTGGCCACGCGCACCGGTGGTGCAGCTCGCCCTTGAACTGCTCGACGCCAAAGATGCCGCAGACGGCTAAGAGCAGCCCGAAGAGCAGTATGACGTCGCTGAGCTTGGGCAAAGCCGCCAAGATCGAGTTTACAAGGACGGGCATGCCCGGCAGCCGCTTGAGCGCGCGTAGCGGGCGCAGCGCGCGCACCGAGCGCATCACCGAGTAGTTGCCAAACGAGGGGAAGAGGATTGGAAGCCACGCGAGGCTCACGACTACAAAGTCGAGTTGGCCCCATGCATCGCGCAAGTAGGCCCCGTCGTGGCCGATGAAGCCGTACGCGCAGATCTTGGCGAGCATCTCGAAGGTGAAGATTAAGAGATACACCCACTCGCACACATCGATGAAGTGAGCTTTCAGAGTGCCCGGCGGGTCCAGCGGCGAGTTCCAAGCCATGGTGACGCAGTTCGCCAAGATCGTGACCAAGATGAAGGCATCGAACGGCGCCCAATCGACGATCTTGATAGCCCAGCGTCGCGGCGCGTGGCCGACTTCGAGGAATCCAAAGGTCCTCGACGAGTAGATGCGACCGCTGGGCCCGATGACTGCAGTGCATGGCGGGACCTTGTCGAGGCCCTCGAGACCCTCCAAGTTGTAAAGATTGTCATCTGCCCTCTCACGCTCGAGAGTCTTGACGCCTGATGCGCGTGCTGCTGCATTCATGGGCACGCCTGCTATTGGTCTGCCCGATAGTATCTTCTCAAAGGCGCGACTGCGGAGGTACCAGAGCTGCCCACCTTCGATGTACTGGTGCCCTGGCGCTAGGTCAACTTCTGTCCCTTGAAAGTTCCATAGCTGGGGCTTGTCTGAGTGAGCCTCCTGCACGCCGCGGGGATTGCGCTTGATCAAGCGACGGTCGATCCGCTCTGTACCGCCCCGGAGATCGATCCGCTCTGTACCGCCCCGAAGAAGAGGTGATGGTGATGGTGGTCCTGACGTAGATGGCGGTGGAGGTGATGGCGGTTGAGATGGCGGTGGAGGTGATGGCGGCTGTGAAGGTCTCGACGCCCCGGTGGAGACGCTGGGGAGGCCGTTGATTTTCCCCTCGCCCAAGAGTTGTTTCCTGAGGAGCGTCACGCACGCGTCGAAGTCGATCGTGCCGCTGCCGCCCGGGGCTGCGTCGACCATGCACTCCGGGGGCGAGTGCGTGTCGAATTCGACGGGTCGGTAAGCACTAATTGCGAAAATATGAGGCGCGTTTTCCACGCCCCAAAAATGATCCAAGTCTCAAACAATTCGAAAATCAGGAGATAGTCATCAGTTATGTAGCGGTCCCCCCCGCGCTAACCGCACACCGGCCCCTTCGTGACTGGAGGGGGGAGGATGTAAGTGCACTTGCTCACGAGTCCGCCGCCTTGGTTGGAGGATCCGGCGGCGCCGCGGCCGCGTCGCGCCCATTCTGGCATTCGGTCCGTCCGATTCCACACACCCGATGAATGTGTACGTGAGCGTCTGTCGGACCGTCTCAAGGTACGGCTTCGCTGCTCTTGACTTAACACAAGTACCGTACTGAGTCGAGTCGAAAATAATGGCGTCACGTTCGGTTAGTGTTTGGGGTTAAGTGTCGAGAGCGAGAACCCTGGGCCCTTGACCCTGGGGCCACGAATTGGCCACGATGGCCTCCGATCTTACCTCGATCGCGTACAGCGTTTCGGCTTTCGCGTGTTGGCTCATGGTGTAGGTGTTGCTACACGGTACGGAGAGCAGTGTCACGAGACTCGAGAGAGCGCAGAGAGCCACACCGCCTTACAGGCCAACAGCATGGCCCATGGGGTGCGTGGCTCTGTCCCGCGGACGCTCACTGCCAGTGCCGGCCGCCGCTCTCGGTTCGGGCGTCTAGCCCTCGCTCGTCCGGCGCACGAACGTCCTTTACCCAGAGTCTGACAGGTCCTCTGATCTTTTCCTCACGTTCAGCGCCGCCTGCCTCATCCAGGGTGAATTCCCTCAATCGTCCATCGTGGTGCTATCCGAGTTGTTCCCCGAGTCTTCTGCCACGAGCCCTGCGTTGGCGCTGATTGCCGTGGGAGCCGCCGCGCCACCGGCCGCACTTGCTGGAGCGGGCGCACGACTCGGCTCTTCGTCGCTCTCCTCGTCGCACGCCACTGCCACAACAAGCCGGCGGGGAGGCGGCTGGGGAGGAGGGCAAGGCCAAGCAGTAGCGGCTGAAGCAGCGGCGGACGCGGCGTTGGACGCGGCGGCTGAGGCAGCGGCGGCGGCGGTGGGGTGGGGTGGGGAGGCGGCGGAAGTGGAAGCAGAGCGCTCCACCAAGCTCGCAGGTGGAGCGGGCGGCGCGGCTGGCGGCGCGGCTAGCGGCGCAGCCGAATCAACTGCGGCGGTGGCTGGGGCTGAAGCGGCAGTAGCTTTCGCAGGAGGCGCGAGCGCGAGGTCGACGCCGTCCGGGCACGGTCGTTTTCTCGGCCGCGTCTCCGTCGAAGGCGACTGCAAGGAGGCCGAGCCGGCGCCGGAACATGCGGAGCCCATTCCATGAGCTGCCGCTGCTGCTGAACGCGGCACGGGCGCACCCGTCCGCGACTTCAGCGCCGGCGGCGGCGGCGCAAGCGCAGACTGCCCTGCTGCTGCGGCCAGAGAAAGCGCTCCCGCCGCCGGCATGGCAGGCGCACGCATGCTCACTTTTAGGGCATCAATGGCACGGCTCAGATTGTAGCCGTTGGTGCGCAGCACAAGGGTCACTTGCGCCTCGGGCACGCCTCGCACGAGCTTGGACACTTTGGCCACCATCTGCGCGAGCGCCGCGGCCGAAGGCGTGGCTGAGGGCTCCGTGGACAACCGCGGCGGCGGCGGCAGCGGTGGCGGCGGCGGCGGCGGCGGTAGCGGCGCTGCGGCAGCCATTTGGGGGGGTGCTGGCGGCGGAGGCTTGTTCTGCGAGCGTGCAGTCGCCGCGTCTTCGGCAAAACGCACCAACTTTGCGGCGGGGGCAGCACTAGGTGTGGACGGCTGAGCTGGATGCGCCGCAGCCTCGCGTGGGAGCTGCTGAAAGTCCAGATGCAGAGCACTCCAGTCAGGCCACATTGGCGTGGCCCTCGCGCGTAGACTCGTCAGCAGCTGACGCTCCGCCGCACTCAGCGGCACAAGAGGGAGGATCGACATCGGCAGGCACGCGCCTGCCGGCGCAGCCGGCGCTGCCAGCGCCACTGTCGTCACGGCAGCGGCAGCCGCAGCGGCAGTCGGCGGCGGTGCCCGGGCTACGTGCTTCGATGTGGACGATGGTGTGGGTGAGGCCAAAGGCCGCGCGGGCTGCGCGGGAGGCAGCTTCGGAGGTGGCTGCAGAGAAGCTGCCGCCACAAGTGGCCGCGGCCGTGGCGGCGGCGGCGGAGGTGGTGGTGGTGGCGGTGGCAGTGGCGGCGGCGAAAGTGGCAGGTCCGGAGTATCCTCCATCTGTGACTCCAGCTGCGTCTGTGAGCCGCCACCTCCGGCGAACTGGACGTCCTCGCAAGCTGGACCCGCCTCGTCGGGCGCCTCAGTCTCGTGCACGTCTGTGGGCGCCGGTGTCGCTTGCGGCGGCGCATGAGCAGGCGCCTGTGGCGGGGCTGTAGATGGCTGCCGTGAGGGCAACGCCACAGTCGGTAGCTTTGAGCTCGCGTCGGCCTCATCACGCGGCCGGCTGAGGCCACCAGCCTTGATGAGCTTGAGGAGCTCGAGTGCGAACTCGTCCTTGTGCTCCGAGGTCTTCACGTACACCGAGTGCGTGCGCAGCATCGACGAGAGCTCTGCCTTGGAGAAGGCGCCGACGAGTGCGCCCAGGTCGATCGTCTCGATCCACTGCAGCCGCTGGTAGAGCTGCGCGTAGGGTGTCACACGCTCTACGATGATGCGCTGCCTTTTATCGGTGGATCCCGCGGCCGGTGACGCTTTTGGTGGCGACTCGGCAGCAAAGTGCGCGTCAGAGACTGCTGGTGCGGGCGCTGCAGTCGGCGCTGTGGATGATCGCGTCACCACAGGCATCGAGGGGCACTGGCTGAACGACAAGCCTGGAGCATCATCCGAGAAGTCGAAGTCGAAGATGGAGTGCGCACTTGCGCCAGCGGTGGGGGCTTGGGGCGGCGGCAGGGGAGGCTGTGGGGCCGGTTTCGGGCCGAAGTGGTGGACGCGAGGCATTCGGCTAGTCGGACGCACGTCGGCGCGCTCGTCGGTCGGGGTTCGCCAGTTGGTTCGCCGCTCTTCGGCGCGCGCCCCGGCGGGCCTTTGGTCGAAAAAGCGGCGCAAGTCCGCGAGACACCAAACGAGGAAAGCCGGCCGTTTCACACGACGCCGGGGTCTTTCTACCGGGGACCCCGTTTTGCCTCGTCGGCGCAATGTCGGAGCGCCCGCGGAGCGGCCGCCGCGACGATGGCTTCAATCGTGATGCTGTTGTTGATAAGTGTTGCGCCGACCCTCGGCCTGCCAGCGGCCGACCCATCGGCGCAGGTTCTCGCGGCGATCACGCCGCTGGTGCAGAAAATCGCCGCCAAGTACAACTGCAGCGTGTCTGTGGGCATCCTTGGAGGCCCTACAGACAGAGTGTCTGTCAGTTTTGCAACGGGCATTACTGACCGCGCGACTGGTCGCGAGGCGTCGACCGCGGATCCGTACGTGTGGGGATCGATCACAAAGATGATCACCGGCACGGCAGTCCTCAGGTTGGTCGATGCCGGCAAGATCGCGCTGGAGGACCAGGTGCCTCCATTGATCGACCCTCTGCTCGCAAAGATGAAGGACAAAGATCCGACGCAGACATTCGGCTCCATGTCAGAAATCTGGGGCGATGATGTTCATAAGATCACCGTCAAAGACCTGCTTCACATGTACAGTGGCCTTCCAGACTACGACACGGCCAGCCCAGGCGATCATCCGGTCGATACCTTTCGATCAGACTCCTACGCCCACCCCGACAAGTCATTCACACCCGTACAGCTGATCTCGCTGCCGTGGGTGGCCACAGGCAAGCTCCTCTTCCCGCCCGGGACGTGCGACCAGAAGCACTATTTCAACTGCTACTCGTCCACCAATTACGTGATGCTCGGCCTGCTACTCGCCTGCCAGGCAGGGGCCGACGACTGGAAAGATTACGATCAGTTTGCGGCGCTTGGCGACTTTGCGAAGACGCTCGCATCGCTCACGTTTGCGGTGTCGGGGCCGCCCAATGCGTGGACGCCCGTCAAGGGCTACGACATGACGCACTACAACAACGAGTCCGGGAAATTTCCGGGCATCGATGTGAGCGCCGTGGCGGGCGTCTTTGGCGGCTGGACGGCAGCCGATGCGACTATGAACGCCCTGGACGCGGCTAACCTCGTCAAGGGGATCTATGGGCCGCCGTTCGAGCTCGTGTCCAAGCCACTCGTTGATGAGATGTATGCGCTGAGCAACGTGACCGGCTACGGCATGGCCACTTTCAACCTGACGCGACTCACGCCTCACGATGTGGCCTACGGCCACCTGGGTGCCACCTACGGGTACCAGAGCGTTGCCGTGTACGTGCCCTCGATGGACCTCGGCATTAGCATCGCCACCAACATTGAGCTCGACTCGCAGCCGCAGCCAGCAGACGTCTTCTGCTCCGTGTACAACACAGCCAAGGCCGTGCTGCTCGGCTCCAAGATCCCCACGTGCACCTTCAAGCCGAGCTACTGGTCGGGCGGCTGCGATTGCAAGTGAGTGCTCGCGAGCCGCGGTGCGCGCGCGCCCAGACCAGAGCGGGGGGAGGCCGCCAAAAATCGGGAAATGCCACTGAATCATTTTGGTATTACTTTTATTGATGTTCTGTCGGACAGAGATTTCACTTGGCAGGCTCATACAAAACGCACCCCGACGCACACTCCAGTGCCCCCAAACCATTGCCCCAAACCCGGTCGTCCTGAGCCCCTCGCGGTCTCGTTACACAGTAGTCGTTTCTCAATTCCTTCTTCTGTTATGAATAGATATTTTCAAGTCAGTTGACTGCGTGTACCAGTAGGTTAGTCTGCGGAACATTTTCGTAGGAGGTCGTTTACGCACGCACGTACGAAGTACGATATATAGTCGAGACGCACATAACGATAAATGTGCGTGTGTGAATGTGAATGTGTGTCTGTGACGTTAACACGACAGACGCGACAACCGGTGCTACGGCACTGTTACATGTACTGCCCGCTCTGTGCGTGACACTCGTCGTGGCGGTGCTGTTCAACACAACGCGCGCGCGCGCGAACTCTCCGGACTCCTCTCTTGATGATGACGTGGACGCTTTCCCTGTGCAATGGTGCGTTTTTTACTTTGCGCCATGATGCCTTTAGTCAGCGCAATTACTGTCCCAGCGCCCCAAAAGGTGGTGCTCAAATTTGGTGGCTCGTCCCTGCGCGACGCCGAGCGCATCACTGAGGTGTGTTCGCTCGTTGTTTCACTCATGGAGGACGATGGCATCCGGCCATGCTTGGTTTGCTCGGCGATGGGCAAGACCACCAATGGACTGCTCGCGGCCGCCGACAACGCGATCGCCAACGGCGTTGCCGATTTGTCCGTTGTGCGCAAGCTCCATGTTCAGACCATTGAGGATCTAAATGTGAAGGGAACAGCTTATGCAGACGAGGTTTGCAGCCTGATCGATCAGTGCGAGCGCACACTCGAGGGCGTCGCATTGCTCGGTGAGCTATCTCCTCGGACGCGTGACCTCGTCGTCTCCTACGGCGAGCGCCTGAGTGGTCGTATGGTGGCTGCCGCGCTCAACACGAGGCTGCGTACCTCTAAGAAGCTCACGGGCTTCTCGGCGATTCAGATTGAGGCGTGGGACATTGGCGTAGTCACTTCGTCCGAGTTTGGCGAGGCGACGCCATTGGAAGAGTCGTGGACCCAGATTCCGCTGAAGCTCAACCCGATCCTGGGCGCTGGCAACATTGTACCGATTGTGACTGGCTTCATCGGCAAGGACGTCAACGGACGCGTGACCACCCTGGGCCGCGGAGGCTCCGACCTGACCGCGTCCCTCCTGGGTGCCTCCGCCGGGCTGGATGAGGTGCAGGTGTGGAAGGACGTCGATGGCATCCTGACCGCGGACCCTCGGCTCTGCCCGAACGCGCTGCCCGTGCCGCGCGTCTCATTCGAAGAGGCGGCGGAGCTCGCATATTTTGGGGCGCAGGTGCTCCACCCGCTGGCGATGCAGCCGTGCATACGTGCGGGCGTTCCCATGCGCGTCAAGAACAGCTACAACAGATACGCCGAGGGCACGTTGATCACGCAAACGCGCGGCAGCAGCGAGCCGGCCCTCGTCTCGTGCATCACAAGCAAGGATAACGTGCAGCTCGTCGACATTGTCTCCACACGAATGCTCGGCCAATACGGCTTCCTAGCACGTGTGTTCGAGGCCTTCGACAAGTGGAAGCTGTCGGTTGACGTGATTGCCTCTTCGGAGGTGTCCGTCTCGTTGACGCTCAACCGGAATCAGATCATCGCGCGCAAGGAGGCCGATGTGGCCATCACCGAGAATTCACCCGAGCTCAAAGGACTGATCGCAGACCTGCAAAAGGTCGCGCAGGTCTCAGTGACTGGGGGCCATGCTATCGTCACCCTCATTGCCAACGTCGAGAAATCGCCCACCGTGGTCGCGATCGTGTGTGCTGTGATGGCCAAGCTCGGCATCTCCATCCAGATGATTAGCCAAGGGGCAAGCCGGGTCAACATTTCGATTGTGGTGCCTTCCGACCGCAGCAAGGAAGCCGTCGCGGAGCTGCATAAATGCTTCTTCGAGAAGGACTCGTGCTGTCTCGGCAGTGAGATGGTTGATGGTCTTTCTTCCACCGGAAATTGAAGAAGACCCCGGTTTTTATGCGCCAGTGTGTAGAGCCCGTGTGCAAGCTTGCGCCACGAGAATATTATCTGCGATACATTCGGAAGATATTCGTCTTGGGACATGGGAGTTGCGCATGGAGTTGCGGCGGTTTGCACCGCCCATGGCGTGCGGTGGCATGTGCCGAATCCCATTCGTGCGATCGTGCGGTGAGCGCCCGCCGGGCGGGCGGCGGCGGTAAGGGTTCACGAGCCAAAAGCCTCCAACTCACTTTTGTCTATGATCTAATATCGGTCAAAATGGAATCCCTGGACCCGAGTCGCCGGCCACCGTGCATGCACGACCGCCTCCGGCCCCAAAGTAAACGAAAGGCTACTGGAGTTGGCGTGGTGTAGCTGTGATACCCACAAGCCAGAAAATGTGATCAACGCACCGAAGCCAGCGGCGTGCGTGCGCACGCACAAGGGCAGTCAAAGCAGGCCAGGCAAAGCTCTGGTGGAGTGCCGTCTACGGGCCGCACACGTGAGACGGGCAGTATGGGAGGCTGCACGGCGGCGAAATTGGGCGGCAGCAGAGAGGCAAGAGCAGCCACGCTAGAAGCTAGTTGAGCTGTGTGCTCCGCCGCCTCGCCTTCTTCTCCGCTGTCGTCCACCGATGCAGCTGTGCTGAAGATGCGAGGCCAAAGCCTCTCCAGGGCGAGTCCAGCGACGGCGTCGCGTCGCTGATCGAGGCCGCAAGTGGCCTTGGCGTGCTCATAGAAGCCGGAGCCGTGACGCAAGCACGCGTCGCGAGTTAGGGCGAAGGTGTGACCCGGCGCAAACCCGAGCCACAGCGGCACGGCGCGACCAGGGAAGAGGTGACGAAACGCTGAGCCGAGTGGAAGGAAAGTCGTCTGCTGGGGCGCGCCGCTCGGGTCGCAGTAGATGAGCGGGCGGCTCCAGCTTGGGAGATCAGTCGAGGCGGGCAGGGTGCCGCGCTCGAGCCCGAGGGGCGTGAAGGGTGGCAGTGAGAACTTCTCGTCGGCGACAGTGCTACCTCCTCCTGTCGCCAGTGAATTCCGACTCAACTGCACCAGCAGCGCTACATCGTCGAGCCAACGCTTATTATGCACGCGCGGATCCGCGGGAGCAAAGATGACGAGCGGCGGGAGGGGCGGCCTATGGTCGCGCCGAATGGCATCGTACCGCTTGCCCGAGAGAGCTCTGATCAGCTCAGTGTACTGAATAGTACCGCTGCCGTCCACATCCCACTCTGTGAACAGGCTGGCATAGTCGGCTGTCGAGCCCGCCACCTCGAGCTCACGAAGCACCTCACAGAACTCGTCGAGTGAGATGGAGTTCGACTTGTCGCTGTCCCACCGCCGGAACAGGTCCTGCGTTTACAGCGCGCGGCAGATGAGTCGCAGGTGTCTGGCCGCCAGTGGCGATCAGTGGTACTCACTGCCACTCGGTGGCACTCACTGCCACTCGGTGGCACTCTGAGTGGCACTCACTGCCACTCTGAGTGGCACTCACTGCCACTCGGTGGCACTCGGTGGCACTCGGTGGCACTCGGCGGCACTCGGCGGCACCGCACCTGCACTCGCACCCCGCGCTGGCGCAGCTGCGCGTGGAAGATCGCCTGTATCGACTCTTCCCGCTCTTGCTTACTCAGCACCACATGCGCCTGGCTGCGCAGCCCGCGCCCCTTAGGCCCGGTGCCACCAGTACCCTTGGGCCCGCTGGCGCTGCCCGTGTGCGCGCCGTCCGCCTTCGCGCCAGCGGCAGCGGCCGAGTCTCGCACCCTCGCACTCTCGACCGCCTCGACTGCCTTGCACGCCATCTCGAGAAAGCTCAGGTACGCATACGCCGGCCCACCCACGTCGGACACGAGGGTCTGCTTTGCTATGGGCACGCCAGGCTGCAAGGAGGCTTGCTGCACCAGATGGAAGTCGAGGCCCGGTACCTCACGCATGAGTTGCGACAGCCAGTCGAGCTCCTCTGAGTGGCGACACACCACTATCAGCGCCACAGGGGTCCCGCCAGAACTCGGAGCAGGTCGCGGCTTGGGCATCCGCAGCCATGCACTCGCGCGCTGCTGTGGCCCGTGGAAGGCGGGCGGCGGCAAGCGTGCAAACGCAGCCGAGGAGGCGCCCACGACGCGCGCAAACGCCATCTCGGCCAACAGGGGCAGCAATCTCGAGCTCTCGAGGTCCAAAAGCTCGTGGCACAGCCCGAGCTGCTTGAGCTCATCCTCCGCACGCAGCTGCTTCTCGGCCTTTAGGTCGAGATGTGCCACGAGCGCAAGCTCCGTCAGGCGTACCGCCTCCATGCTCGCCTGAGCGCCCACGGCCGTTTCGCTCATGTCCTCGACTTCGGGCGCAACTCTGACGCCTTGGCGCGTGGCACGCCATCGCGAGAGTAACCACGTGCGCTGCGCAACCAACTCCCTCTCGGCAAGCGCGCGCGCCTCTGCCGCCTCGATGGCCGTCGCCTCCAGATACGCCTGCGCTGCGGCCGCCGCAATCTTGGCCTCGGCGTTGCCAAGATCGGCATCAAAGGCGTGGAATGTGTCGTACCTCCGTCCCTTCATAGCGTCCAGCAGCTCCGTATACCCGATGGAACCGCTCTTGTCCGTGTCCCACGTATCGAAGAGCGAGTCATAGTCCTCGACGCCGCCACGAATTTTGAGCTCCTTGAGGCCACGTCGGAACTCAGATTTGGAGACCGTTTTCGAACCGTCCACATCCCATTTCTTGAAGAGCATCATGAGCTTGGCGCCGCTTTTTCGCAGATCACTCTTGATTGCGTGCTGAATGGACTCGCCACGTTCAGAGCCACTCAACCTTATGTGCGTGTTCGTGCGGTCGACCGTGTGCTGCCTACCGACGCTTCGTGCATTCATCGCGGAGCCCCACTGTGAATTATAACCTTTCGCCGTGAATGGAACGCGATGCATGCTGTAAACTCGTTTCGGTTCCCCGGACGATTTCCCCGCTCTGCGACCGATTTCCCCGCTCTTCGATCGTTTCCCCCGCTCCATTCGAGTGCGCAGGTGCGGAGCGGGCAATTTCGGCCGCATCAGGGAGGTGCAGAGCAGTGTGTCCTCGCCTATTACTTGGCCTATTAGCAGCGCCGGCTCGCCCGGTATACGCCCAGTAGCGAAAGCCGAGACCCGCCCAGAGTTGCTTGGAAACCCCTTCATATAGGCTGTTTAGCTGTGGGACGAATATCTGCGAACCGCTTTCGAACCGCTTATGAACTCAGGCAGCTATCGATCTTCTGCGCGGTCTCCGCCTACATACCGTTCTTGCTTCACCACTAGCAAGCCCGCGCTACTGGCGCAGATGTCGGCCATGCTCGTCTTGGTCACGTACATCCGCTTGCTCTCGCCCGAGAACGTCGTGTACCAGACGGCGATCTGGCTCGCAACGAGCGCCCCAGGCTCGTAGAGGGTGTCGCCGAGCTCCATGAGTGACTCGAGCAGCTGCGGAGTGCTCCCGATTGGGTCAACGTCGATCATGCCTATGCGCGAGGGGCCTCCGTCAAAAGAGAAGGTGACCTTCAACCGTGGAGCTGACGCCGGCGAACGGTGAGTACAGGGAGGTGAAGCGGTAGTACGTCTTGGCCACGCGACGCTTGTTGGGCGCTGCTTCTGGAGAGACGGACCATCCTCCTCCTCCTCATCGTCATCATCATGACCGCGGCCCTCGACGCCGTCGCGCAGCCGGGCCAGCGTGGCAATGGTACTGACGCACAGCCCAAGGCCAGCTCGTCCAAAAGAGGAGCGTGAGGCACCTCCTCCATCGGGCGAGTAGACGCGGCCTTTCCCGCTAGTTGCCCGCTTAGCATTGGCCTCGCCTGCTCGACAGCCCACAAGTGAACAATCGTCGTCGTCGCCTGCTGCGTCCGCTTCGTCGAGCACGTCATCTGTGCGCAAGCGGTGGTGCGTCCACCGACCTCCTCCGACGCAAGAGCTCTTCGTGGCGCTGCGCGAGGTGCCAAACACGCCGAACACGCTGAAACCGCTGCGCCCGCAAAGGTACCGAAAGCTGCGGCTGCATGATCGGTCAAATGAGAAGGCACGCCACTCGGGCAGTACTATTGTGCGAGCGCAGTAGATGAGAGAGAAGAGAGCCATCGCTCCGCCCATGGTAAGGAGCCAGCCGTATGCAGCGACCTCAAGCGCCATTATGAGTGGCGCATAGGGAGGTGGCGGCGGTGGCGGCGACGGTGGCACGGGTGGCAAGGGAGGCGGGGAAGATGGTGGTGGCAGAGGCGGCGGCGGCGGTGGCTTGGGTGGGGAAGGTCTGCCTGGCGGATTCGGCGGCAAGGGAGGCGGTGAACATGGTGGTGGCAGAGGTGGCGGCGGTGGCAAGGGCTTCGGCGGCGGCGGTCTGAAGATGCCCACACAGTATGCGCATGCGCGGCATCCACATCGCTGGCAGTGATTCGGCTTGAGATTCTCAGAGCACCACGAGCTGCACTGAGCCACGGAGACATCGGTGCGGTCTAAGGCAATACACGGCGTTTCAAAGAGTGGATCGGGATGGCCGCCGAGCAGGACGACAGAAAGTACGAAAGACATCACCAACATGAAAGCAAAAGCAACATGTACAGTCGATCGCATTCATTCTGAGAGGGGGGGGGGAGGGGGGAGGGGGGGTCCTCGGTTTTGATGCATTTGGTGTGTTTGGTGCACTTCGTGAAATGGAGCTATGTTTCTCGCGACTTCTCGTGT
>Ga0210240_100540_pt1 | contig 32505 bp, 15 predicted proteins | sample ChrtobMetP5a_4mM_FD_155463 | JGI IMG/M metagenome (GOLD analysis project Ga0210240, IMG submission 155463) | Chrysochromulina tobin associated microbial communities from unialgal haptophyte culture, Seattle, Washington, United States - P5a_4mM | ecosystem: Host-associated > Algae > Haptophytes >...
AGGCTAGGATTACAATTCCCAGTTTCCGAGTTTGAGACTCAAATTCCCGATTCCACGACTTTTGTTGGAATCTGGGAATTTCAACGTCATGGAATTTCGAGGGGGCTAGGATTACAATTCCGAAATTCCGGGATTTCAATTCCAAGTCCGCCCCTGCACTGTCGCCTCACTTCTTATTTCACACTGCCGACGAGTAGTTCACACCGCCATTTTCGCTTTGCAACCATCCGAGTCACGCGTGGCTCACGATAGATGGGCCTCTCTCGTGTCCGCACGCTACAGCTTGTTGCTGGCGCAGTGGTGGGCGGTCCGCTCGTCGGGTGCGAGATTTATGGGCGGCTACCCTCAACTTGGCGCGATTTGCCTCCGCTGAGGGTCAAGCTGTCGAGCGAGGTCGACGAGCTCGTCGTCATTCTTCCTGGAGCCGGAGGCCGAGATGCCAATACGAACCGAATTGCAACCGCACTGGCTTCGAAATCGTCCGCTGTTCACGAGTACGACTGGCAACCATATGTGGGCGATACGTTGCGGGCGCCTCGCAACGCGCAACGTGTTGGTGCGCACGTTGCCAAGGAGCTTGCGAGAATCTGCTCCACGGCCAATCCGCGCATGTCGGTGCACCTCATTGGCGTATCGGTCGGCGCCTTTGCTGCCGACGCGGCCGTTGAGACACTGAAGCGCGCGTCCCCAGGCGTGCACACGAAGCTCACGCTGCTAGATCCGTTCACTGCGATGGGTCTTCCAGGGCTGGCAAACCCGTCTTCCGCTTTTGGCGTTGACCGCTTTGGTCGCACCGCCGACGATGCCGTCTGCGTACTCAATACCGATGACCCAGTGCCTTCAACAAACTTGCCCCTCCGCCACTGTCGCAACTTTGATGTGACCAAAGCGGCCGCACGGCAGCGTTTTGCCTTGCTACCTGGCGATTCAATGCACTCGTGGCCGTGCGGCTGGTTCGGCCTGGTCGGCGGCAAGTTGCCCGCGCAGCCTTTGATGAGCCGCGGGGCCGTGTTTCAGGTGCCATGAAGGCGTATTGGTAGTATGTCTGAAACGGGATGGAAATTATCACGTTCTACTTGTAGGTAACGGCTACCGTACGGTGCGCCGATGGCAGCGCCCACCCCGCCCCGCCCGGCAGGTTTACGCTTTTTCCTTTTATAATGCCTTTTATGCCACGCCGACATGGTGGTAGGAACGCCGAACGAAACGAAACGGCGAAACGGGGGGGGAGCCGCGGACGCCCGCCCGACGGGCAGGTGGAGCGCAATGGTCGCGATGCTCGCGATGGCGATGCCGATGGTGGCCGGCTCATCACGAGACTGGACCGCAGATCACAGGCTACTGACTGGGGATGCTACCTGTGGCCCGCGCCCAAGTTGGGCCTGCGGACCCGAAGCAAGAATATGCGTCTCGGATGAAAGTTATGAGTTTGGCAACAACGTGTATGCTGCCGCTGAAGACCGGCTGGCAAAAGTGGTTTTCGACGCGGTAGCGCTGCAGGCGCTCGCGAGCCGAGCCGCGTTGATGGCCACCGCAGCCCAAGCTGTAGCCCTCATGGCAGCCGAAAACGCGGCGACAGCGCGGGATGCGGCAAGACATGCTGCCGCATACTTGCTGGATGTGGCGGAGAAATCAGCGGCGCCGCTGTGTTGGGAGACCGGGCCACTGGAGGCGGAGGCGGAGGCAGCACTGCTCGAGATGTCCAAGGGCGCATGGATTCCCATCGGCGAGTGGAGCGGCCTGAGCACCTCGGCTGATCATCTTGAGGCGCCCCCCGGACGATGCAGAGACGAGCCTGCCTCCTTGCCGCCTCGCCTCGGTCGTCGTCGTGGAGGCACCTCAGTTCATCGCCTACCAGCGCCGCCCTCGGCTGCGGAGCCGTCCAGCGGCCCCAAATCTTTGATGGATACCCCTCCCAGCCTTCCCTCTTGTCAGCGGGCCTTCGCAAGGCAACTGGCGCATGCTGTCGTACACAAAGCAACCGGCGTCACGATCAGGAGTCCGTCGCCGACGCAACACAAACGGCGTCACGAGTCTGACGTCGCCCCTCCCACAGCCACCGGTGCTACCGCTGCGGAGGCTGCCAATGCCACGCCTGCAGTGCCTCTGGGCCCTACCACGACACAAGAGAACGTGAGATCGCGTGTCGCAAGAGCCCGCGCGGCTCGGTCAGGCTCTCACAACGATACTCCTGATGAGCTCATCGAGGTGGGGAAGACGATTGGGTGGCGCATGCACCCCGGCGATGCGCGGCTTTGTCAAATGAGTTGGGTTGACCAGCGCGTGGTGTCGATCGAAAAGGGGCGAGAACGATTGGCACCTGAAGTAACACCTGAAGAGATCTCAGGAGATGAGTATGGCTATGAGGAGGTGGGACGAGCAGCTGATCTACAGCGATCGAAGTACTTACCTACCTCTTCCGTCTGGCTTCAGCGCGCTGGATCCCTCGGCCGAAGCCGGAGCTTATCGAAGCACAAGGCTCCCACAACGTCAACAAAGCCTATGTCGGCTAGTTTTTTTCAGCGCTTCTTCTATTAAGCCTCGGCTAGTTTTTTTCAGCGCTTCTTCTTTTTAGCCTCGGCTAGTTTTTTTCAGCGCTTCTTCTTTTAAGCCTCGTCTACGTCTTCAAAAGTCTAAAGTGAAGACGAGACCCTCGAAAGAAAAACGTCAGATCGTCAATGCCGTGCTTCGTTTGCGGGAGCGGGGACAATTTGAATTCCTGTACCCGAACCTGATGCGTACACAAACCCGCTGTATCATGCTGTATGCGTACACAAACCCGCATACAGCGTGGCGTTCGCGCCAGACTCCAGAGCGGAGGAGTCCAACCCGGCGTGCTGGAAAGCTCTGCGTCTGCCGGCGGCGGCGGGCGCTCACTGACGGCTCACGGAGATCCGACGGCCAGTGCAGCCCCCCAAAGACCCGCCCGCGAATCGGTGAAAAACCCCGCCCGCAGCCACACCCCGCGCCCCAGGCCGACGCTGGCAGCGTGACTTGAAGCCCAGTCTCTAACAGGCACCCCCGCCCTGGGAGCGTGACTTGAGCCGGAATCCCTTGACGAGCACGCGGGACTGCCACCAAATTGAGGCAGCCGTATCCTCTGGAAGCGCGACGGGCGCGTCCGCTGCTGGCGTCGGCTCTACCGGCGCCATGCCTCGAGGCGGAGGCAGCCGCAGCCCACGGACGAGACCGGCCTCGTCGCTCCATGCCTCGGCACCCGCGACTGCGACTGCCGTCCCGCCACCCACGTTGGTGCCATCGCCGTCGCCAGTCCCGGCGACGGCGGAACACTCCACGGATACTGTGGCGACATGCGCGCGCTGCAGTCGCACAGCTAGGCCCGGCCGCGGCTGAAAAAGCTGAGCAGGCAGCTGTGCCTCGCGTGGTGCTCGCACGAGCACGTGCAGCCGGCACGGCTTCGCGTCGATGGCGGCGAGCGACATGCACTGCGTCGCGACTGCTCGCATGAGCCGCCGCGTGGCATCGCGGGTCGTTGCGGCAGACATGCTGCCATCGTGGGTGGAAGTCACCGCCGAGATACGCAGCAAGTAGACGAGCCGTGGCGAGGCTACGGAGGAACCGAGCATCACGGCAGCGAGAACTGGCACTGCGCGATGCTCTGCGGCGACCTCGAGAGCAGCAGGCAACGCGGAGAAGAGCAGTTCGGCAGCGTCGATCAGCTTGGCGGCCTTGCGCTCGGGGCCGGCAGGCCGCAGCCTCACGCCCGATGCAGCGGTTCCTTCGGATGCTTGCCGCAGCTCGGCGTACTGCATGGGAATCTGCTGGTGCATGAAGAGCGTGTGCTGGGCAAGCGAGGTGACCAGCTCAGCGGCCATCGACGAGGTCGCGTGCCCGCGCAACGCCACCGAGACGGCCTCCCGAATCGGCCTCCGAGAAGGAGGAGTCCGCATTTCGGCTGCTTCCGGCCGCTCGCGGGCCCCCGTCATTCACACCTGTCAGGTTCCCTAACGGTACGTACCTCCCAAACACTGTTTGCATGCATGCCCGTTTCATCCCATTTGTGATTGAACTGAAAGTTCTAGAGGCAAAATGCCTCCATCATCCCCGCTTTCGAAATGGGATCCGACGGGGGCCACCACCACGCCGCAGCCGTACTTCCCGGACACGCCGAGTGCTGGCCACTCTCCAAGGTGGGCACTGACCAAGAAGAGATTCTCGTTCGGAAGCAAAAAGTGGAACACCGTGGAGAGCGGAAATGGCACCCCTGTCGAGTCATCGAAGGACCAAGAAGACAGGGAGGCAGCTGCGACCCGTGCCAATGCTTCCGACGTCTCACTCGAAGCGCCCATGCCAAACCCCAAACAGCCAAATCCAATGGATGTGCCCGAAGAGCGGCTGCCGAGAGGCGAGGGCAGCCCTAACAACAGCCCGCCAATGCATGAGATTGCAGCCAAAGTGCACGCTGATGCCGACGCGCGAGCGGCGAGGGCCGCCGTACGTTCGAGTACACCACAGAGTGCCGCCTCAGCGCGGGCAAGAGCCAGCCCAAAGGTGAAGAGGGCCGATGCTGAAGAGGGCGAAGCATACGAGCTCGAGGTGCCGCCAAACGCGAAGCCGGGCAGCAAGCTCAAGTTCTTGATCCCGGGCACGGCGGAGGCAGTGGTGATCGTGGTGCCCGAGGGCGCGGAGCCAGGGCGCATCATTTCGTTTTCAATGCCCGGGAACAAGGATGAGGTGGTACGGGCCGAGCTGCTCGATGAGGAAGAGACCGAAGTGGAGACGTACGAGCTCGAGGTGCCGTCAAACGCGAAGCCGGGCAGCAAGCTCAAGTTCTTGATCCCGGGCACGGCGGAGACAGTGGTGATCATGGTGCCCGAGGGCGCGGAGCCAGGGCGCATCATTTCGTTTTCAATGCCCAGGAACAAGGATGAGGTTGTTCAGGCGCAGCTCCTCGAGCAGACACAGGCAGCAACAGTGATCCAGACGCGCGTGCGAGGCAAGCACGCGCGGCGGGCGGCGCGCACCAAGATCGAGGCTCGGTCCATCGAGCTGGCGGCAGCGTCGCCCGAGAAAGAGAAGGACGTGCCGAAGTCCGAGGCGTTGGCGCACGCGGTGGAGGCCGAGGTGGCACTGAAGACGGCACCATCAACAATGCCAGCATCGTCAGCTAGGGCGGCGGCCGAGGCGAAAAAGGCCGAGCTGGGCGCAGCGGCGACGCGGGCGGCGGACTGGGCAGCGGCCGCCAAGGCGGTGGCCGACAAGGCGGCGGCGACCACATCCCCAGTGGCACGCCCCACAACCCCCGTGGCACGCCCCACAACCCCCGTAGAGATACACCAGGAGCGCCTGGCGGAGATCGCCGCCAAGAAGGCACGCGATCGCACCGCGGAGGACGAGCGCGAGGCGAAGCATGCCTTTCTACTTGAGAGTGAGCTCGAGACGAAGCTGGCCGCCGATCTCGACGAGCTCACCAATCGTGAGCAGGCAGCGCAGCACGCGCTCGCTGAGACCGAGGCGACCGAGGCGGCGGTGGCCTCGGCGCTTGGGAAAGTGCGGCTGTCGAAGGCGGAGATTGCGTTGTTCGACGAGAAGGCGCTCTCGCTCACGCAGGTCAGTGCGCTGTTCGCCGCGTACCAGAAGCAGTGCAACAGCTGCTATGGTGCCCTTGAGGCCGCCGAAGACAATGCCAAGGTCCTTCTCGCGGTCCAGAATTCGACCAAGGCTCGCCTCGCTGAGGAGCTCGCGGAGAGCGAGGCGAAGCTGGCCAAGCAGTCGACCAAGACGAGGATGAAGAAGACGGAGCTCGAGGCGCTCGCGGACATGTGCACGGTGGCCGAGGAGCGCCCCGCAGAGGTGCTGCTTCACGCGACGTGCGAGGCGGCCACGCAGGAGATGAAGCTTCAGATGGCGACCCTGGCGACGCAGCTTCGTGTCGACGAGCACGCGCGGCAGCATGAGAGTGTATCTGAGATGGCGCGGGTGCTCTCCGGGCAGCAGAAACGCGCGGAGGCGACGCAGCTCATTGTCCAGCTCATCAATTCGAAGCTCGACAAGGACGCGGAGCACATCGGTCGTCTGCACGAGCAGATCGAAGCACTCGAGCTTGCGGAGACGCACGCTGCCCTACACGCCACTCTCGTGAACGCGGGCTTCGCTACGGACGTACTGGCGGCGACGGAGCTCAAGGCGGTTCAGGAGCGCGCGCTCACGCGCGCGGCGCCGCCAAAGCTCGGCACGCCCGGGGTGGCGCCGGAGGAGACGACCCTCAACGCAGCCTTCCAGCTTGCGCCGGAGGCGGAAGGAGGCCAGCCGACGCGCGAGGCTCTGCTCGCGGAGATGGGGTTGGTCGTGGGCGCCCAGTGCGGCGCGACAGCCAGATGCCTCCGGGACTTGGAGCAGTGGCAGGCGCAGTTCCAGGCGGATGCCGAGGTGGCGAGCGCGCAGCGCAAGAATCAGCTCATCGCCGCGAGTGCTGAGAAGACGGCGCTCGAGGTGAGCAAGGCCGAGCGCGAGGCCTACGTGGCCAAGAAAGAGGCGCAGCTTAAGGTCGAGCGCGCGGAGGCGAGCGCGACGGCAAAGATGATCCACGTCATGCACGGGTGTATCCGCATGCTCGAGGAGGAGATTGCAGCTTGCAACGCCTACCAGTCCAAGTGCCAGAGCGCTTCCGACGCTGCGAAGGCTGAAAAGGCGAGCGCGGTCGGGGTGCTCGAGGCGCTGCAGCTGAAGCACAAGGGCTATCAGCGCCAGGGGCATGCGGTGCTTGAATCGGAAGTGAAGGTCCAGGAGCAGTACACGAAGTACGCCCGGGGCCTGAGCGCGCAGCTCGAGGTCCTGCGGGTCGAGATCGCAAGTCACCCGCTCTCATCCGAGTTCGAGTGGAAGGGGGAGGGCACCGCGCCCAGCAAGACAGGAGCGCAGCTGCTCGCACAACACAAAGTGGAGTCGATGAGATGGCTGGCCGAGCTCCAAGCGCGGCGTGGCCTGGTGGCCTCAAAGCTCGACGAGCTGCGCAGCCGCCTGAGCGACGCCGAGAAGCACGCCGCGCAAGAGTCGAAAAGCCTCGCCGAGTTGCGCGCGCAGCAGGTTACTGTCCTCTACGATCTGGAGCAGTACGCAGAGCAGCTCGAGGCCAAATCACCGCGCGCCGCAGCCATCACCTCGCCGCGCCGCTCACCTCGCCGTGCCATAGTGGCCACAATGGCCTTCCCATCTGCCAAGAAGCCGTCGAGTGTGGGCTCTATCTTTGTCGGAAGAGCTCAGATTGCCCCGAGCGATTCTGAACTGCTGGAGGCCACGCCCAAGCCGGTAGAGCAGCACGTTTCGCCGTATAGCGCGCAGGAGAGATTCCTCCGAGCCAAGGAGCAGAAGATCCTAGCCGAGGAGGAAAACCCGGATTACAATCCCGACCTGGCTCCCACTCCGCCCCCCGGGACTCCCGCGCGGGAGCTCTCATTCCCCAAGTACACGTCCCCGCGGGGTGATGCCCCCACGCCGCCGGCCAACAAAGCCCCTTCACCCCCTCCTCGAGGAATCGGCTCCCCGGCCTCGGTGGCAACCGCCACAGGGCGCAAGTTGGACTCGCCAATAAAGTCCCCACGGGGCAACCTGGGTACCTCATGATCCCATTCTGAGATATTCCCCGCCGGTTGGGTTTGGGAAGGGGATACATCTTGCGGGCTGTGGGGCTGTGTGGGGCCAGGGCAGGCCTGTTCGGTCGGGCGAGCTGCCCGAGCCGCCTTACACACACCATAGGTTCCATCGGGCTGTAAACCGCTCAGGTCGGCTGTGCGTCTCCAGCTCTTGTGAGTTCTTGTGAGTTTCGTACTTTCTGGGTCCCGCCCGCCGGAGTGCGCCCGCGGTGTCATTTCGACCCGGGAGGGAGCCGGTACACAACACCGAACACATCGCATTATCCCGTACTTATGCCGGAACACAAACAAGTGCGAACGAAGTCGAGTGGCACATTGTACAGAATGATACCCAGATTGCTCGCATCTGACTCGCAGAGATGCGAAGACCGAAGTCCACATGATGGTGCACAATCATGCGCTCCGCGCATTCTCAGGCATACCAGACCTCCATTCAACCCAGACGCTCTCTCATGCGGATGAGCCACCCTGCGAATGAAGGACGAGCGACCGGTAGATGCCGCCCTTGCGCTCGAGCAGCGCCTCGTGCGGCCCCTCCTCCACCACCCGGCCGCCCGAGAAGACGGCGATCTTGTCCGCGTTGCGGATCGTCGACAGCCGGTGTGCGATCACGATCGTCGTGCGCGTGCTGCCCTTGAGCAGTGCGTCGAGAGCCGCCTGCACGATCCGTTCCGACTCCGTGTCCAAAGCAGACGTCGCCTCGTCGAGCACAAGGATGCGCGGCTCGCGCACGAGCGCGCGCGCAATCGCAATGCGCTGCTTCTGCCCGCCCGAAAGCTGAATGCCCTTGTCGCCAACCTGCGTCGCATACCCGTCAGGCATCTCGCTCACAAACGAGTGCGCATTCGCAAGCCGAGCTGCTTGCGCTACGGCCGCCTCAGTTGTGCGCCCGAACGCGCCTTGCGCGATGGCCGCATCGCCCTCGTCGCTCGTCGACCCGGCGCCGAGTCCGATGTTCCACCCGATCGAGCCCGAGAACAGCACTGGCTCTTGGCTTACCAGCCCGATCTGCGAGCGCAGCCAGCGCACGTTGAGCGTGCGAATATCGACGCCGTCCACGCAGATCGCGCCGCCCTCGACATCGTACCAGCGCTCGAGCAGAGCGACAAGCGTGCTCTTGCCGCATCCTGACGGCCCAGCCAGGGCGACCGTCTGTCCCGCATCGATCGCCAGGCTCAGCTTCGAGTAGACCGGGCACTCACGGCGCGCGGGGTACGCGAACTCAACGTTGAAGAGCTCGATCTTGCCAAAAGGCCGTTCAGCGGGCACCAGCCCACTGCCCATCAGCGCGTCGATGGGCGATTTGGTCGCAATGATCGCGTGCACCCTCCCCGCCGCCAGCATGGCCTCAACTCGGTCCGAGGCGTCGCGCGAGACCTGTGCCAGCCCAAAGGCCATGAAGATGAGCACGAGCAGGCAGCGCATGATGTCGGGGAAGTCGATTAGGTCCGCCTCAAAGAAGGCGCCGCCCACGATGTACTGGAAGGCGGCGCCGATGAGGATCGAGCCCGCCGCGACGCCGCCGCCCACCCCGAGGGCGATGCCCTTGCGCACATCTTGCTGTGTTGGCAACAAGAGCTCGTCGGCAAAGCGTGCCATGGCGTGCCGCTCAAGCCCAAAGGACGCGACGGTGCGCAGCTGCAGCAGCGTCTCCGAGGCGGTGGAGCTTGCAGCGACGAGCGCCTCGGCCGCACGCTCCGAATACTTTTTGACGACGATCGCCTGCGCGATGACCGGGATGAGCGTGAGCGGGATGATTACGAAGACGCAGAGCGTGAGACGCCATGACGAATCGAACGAGATGTACAGCCCGCCGATGAGCACCGCAAGCTGCGAGATAGCGATCCCCGCGCGTTCGCCGGTGAGTGCCTTAATTTGGAAGCAGTCGGTGGCGAGGCGGCTCGAGAGCGCACCCGCCGTCCGATCGAGCGCGCCGTCAAACCATCCAACGGGTTGCCGAAGGATGGCCTCGAAGGCAGCCACGCGCACGCGCAGCACCATGCGCTCAGTGATAATGGAGGAGGAGATTTGGCGCGAGATCGCACCGACAGCGTTGACCACACCCATTCCGAGAAACACGGCGCCCCACAGGCGCGCGTCCGCGCGCATCTCGCCCGTGTCGACGTTGTAGAAGACGACGAGGAATTGCGCCATCAAGAACCCAATGGCGGGCATGGCGAGACCTGTGAGGCAGGCGCCGATTAGAAAGGGCGCGTACCATAGCACGTCGGCGCGCGTCTGTCGCCACAACCAATTCCGGACTGTCTTGCTCAGCTGGGCCTTGACCTTCGTTTCGGTCGCCTTGGGGCTGCCCTCAGTCAGTGCCATATCTGCGGGCGAGATTGCAGTTGCTTCGTCCTCAGACGCCAGTGCCTTGACCTCAGGGACAGCGACGACTGCGACGGCCTCAGGAGTAGCCTCGACCACGGCCGCCTCGACCCCAGGGACGACGATGGGAGAGGCAGCAGCTGACGCCGCCGCAGCCTCCAAGGGTTGACTAAGTTGCGCCTCGACGAGCGACCGGTAGATGCCGCCCTTGCGCTCGAGCAGCGCCTCGTGCGGCCCCTCCTCCACCACCCGGCCGCCCGAGAAGACGGCGATCTTGTCCGCGTTGCGGATCGTCGACAGCCGGTGTGCGATCACGATCGTCGTGCGCGTGCTGCCCTTGAGCAGTGCGTCGAGAGCCGCCTGCACGATCCGTTCCGACTCCGTGTCCAAAGCAGACGTCGCCTCGTCGAGCACAAGGATGCGCGGCTCGCGCACGAGCGCGCGCGCAATCGCAATGCGCTGCTTCTGCCCGCCCGAAAGCTGAATGCCCTTGTCGCCAACCTGCGTCGCATACCCGTCAGGCATCTCGCTCACAAACGAGTGCGCATTCGCAAGCCGAGCTGCTTGCGCTACGGCCGCCTCAGTTGTGCGCCCGAACGCGCCTTGCGCGATGGCCGCATCGCCCTCGTCGCTCGTCGACCCGGCGCCGAGTCCGATGTTCCACCCGATCGAGCCCGAGAACAGCACTGGCTCTTGGCTTACCAGCCCGATCTGCGAGCGCAGCCAGCGCACGTTGAGCGTGCGAATATCGACGCCGTCCACGCAGATCGCGCCGCCCTCGACATCGTACCAGCGCTCGAGCAGAGCGACAAGCGTGCTCTTGCCGCATCCTGACGGCCCAGCCAGGGCGACCGTCTGTCCCGCATCGATCGCCAGGCTCAGCTTCGAGTATACCGGGCACTCACGGCGCGCGGGGTACGCGAACTCAACGTTGAAGAGCTCGATCTTGCCGCAAGGCCGCTCAATCGGCACGATGCCGTCGTCTTCGAGTCCGTCAATGGCGTCTTTCGGCTGATCGATGGCATGCATGATCGTTGCGCCGCATGTCTTTGCGGCGGCGAGCGATGAGAGCGAGGGCAGACCCTGCAGCAGACCCATGAACCCAAAGATCACGGAGAGAAAGGCGGTCATTACAGACCCGCCGGTGACGCATTCGATCGGGTCTGGGCTCTGAAGTTCCCAGGAGCTGTTGTAAAAGCGCACGAGACGGCAGGCCGGGTCGCGGTCGGCGTCATCCGCAATCATCGAGGAGCCGAACCAGAGGCAGCTGCCAAACATGAAGAACATGATGGGAGCGATTGTTCCCTCAAGAGCGGCACGGGCGCGCCCCATCTGAATTGAATGCTCGGCTGCCGTGGTACACAGGCCTCGGTACTTCTCGAGCAGGCTGCGCTCCTGGCCGAGAGCTTGCACCGTGCGGATCGCACCGATGGCCTCGAGTGGCGTCGACGTCGCCGCGTCCAGAACGTCATTTGAACCCTTCGTAGCACTGCCATAGGCGACGTTAGCCACGCCGATGACGAATGCGAGGATTGGCACGGCCGCGGCCGCAACGGCGGCAACCTGCCAGCAGAATACGAAAGCGACGCCGAGGCCGATGACGAACGCGAGCGTCTGTTGGATGAGCTTGACGAGATCGTCTCCAATGCCCACCTGCACTTGGTTTGTTTTGTCCATGATCGACGACGCGAGTGCGCCCGGATCTTGCCCATCGAACCAGGAAATTGGACGGCGTACGAGGGCGCGAAAGTATGCCTGGCGCAGGAAGCTAGCCTGGCGCGCTGCGACTTTGGCGAAGCACGAGGTTTGTACTGAGTTCGTCACCATCTGCTGCACACCGAGCGCGGCATACAAGCCCGCAAAGAGAAAGACGCGCTGCCGGACCTCCTCCTTGTCTTCGTTGCCATTGAAGCTATCCATGAGCTGTCCGAAGACGACGAGTTGCAGTGGCTGATTGGATCCAGACACCAAGACGGCCAACGCACCGAATGCGAGCAGCCACCAGTCGAGGATCGTCGAGTACCGATAGAGGCTGCGCAACGAAGTTGTGGCCGGTGCTTCGGACTTATCACGCTTGTCACTCTTCTTTCCTTTTGAAAGAGGCCCGTCGGTTTTGGATGGTTGTTCAGTTGCCATGGCAGCAAGCGCCTGCTCGGTGGACGGGCTCGGCGTCACGTCGACGATGGCCACCTCTCGTCGTTGCATCGAATCTCGTTTTGAACCGACTAGGAAAGTTCCAGGCACGACCTTATCAACAGTGAGTGGGTGCCTTCTCGGGTCCCCACAAGCTCCAGCTCATAGCCCTTAGAGACGCAATTTTCACAGCCAATGGATTTATGTTCACACACGCTCCGAAAATTGATGCGGCCCATCGGCGTCTCCTTCTCCGGTTCTGGTCATCTCCTCGTCTACCATCTCGGCGTCGCAAAGATATTGAGGCAAAGCGCATGGGCTCCGAACATCGTGACGTACGCTGGTGCTTCGGGCGGCGCAATTGCCGCAGCCGTGTGCGCTCTCCTGCCCCAAAATGAGGATCTTGAAGCATTCGTGGAGGAGAGCGCACTGCAGTGCGACAGCTTCGGTGGGCTCGCGCGAGCTCTGGGCGTGAAGCTGCCCATCGCCATGGAGCGCGGGCCGATTCCCAACTCGCGAGTCCCTCCGATTCTTGAGGAGGCCGTACGTGGAGTGTCCGGCTCTCTCTTTATCGGCGCGACAGAGTGCCGTACGGGACGCCGGGCGCTCTTTGCGCACTTTTCTGGTAGTGCGCAACTGATGCAATGCATTCTAGCATCAGCGACCATTCCACGCTCTGCACATCCATTCGACTTATTAAAGTCGCCATCAAATCCACCTACGTATCCAGAGGGTGAAGGCATTGTGATCCCATCAGCGTGCGAGTGGGGTGGCATGAGTCACGACCATGAGGCAGTGCCTTACTCTCCGTACGGAGGAGCATTCGTGGATGGTGGGCTGACCGCAGCCGTCCCGACTCCTCCTCCGGAGCTGCAGCTGGCGCTCGTAACGGTCGCGCCCGTCAGTGGGCCTCGTGGAGAGCTCAACTCGGCGAGCAGGGCACACGTGCACGTGTGCCCTTCAGACGGATCTTTGAAGGTGCCGTTCATCGCGCCGTCGCTCGCAGGTCTGCGTTGCTACCTCTCCCGCGACAATCTCGTGGCCGCAAGGCACACGCTCGGCGCCTCTCCCAATACTTTGAGGAGTTGGTTTGAGCGCGGGCAACAAGACGCGGAATTGTTGCTGCGAAGTCATCCCTCCTGGCCGGGTACATGAGCTTTGAAGCGCAACCCTGGGGGTAGCAGTCAACCATAATATACACAAGATAGGCCCCAATCATCTCACAAAGGTCGACGGAGGGACGCGCGGCGGGCATGACCGCCGGGGCGGCGGCGCCAAACCACCAAAACATTTCGTATCACCGTACACGCTCTGTATGCCTGGGGGCATCCCCCTCGCCACGTGTTCGCTGCTCTGTAGGCATGTTTTACTTTTACACCTTAGAGCTCCTTACTTGCGCGGGCCGCGACCGGGAACGCGGCGGACAAACACGTATCGTACGACCTTGACCGAGGCGCGAGGCCGTCGAACACACACAGTCTGTCGCAGGGCAGGCCACTTAGCGATGGCTGTTGCGTACCTGCGCCTTGAATTTGCCGTACGCCGAGCCGTCCGACTGCATATCGCGCCCTCCACGCCCGCCGCGCCCGCCGCCGCGGCCGTGGCTAGAGGCCGCATTGCGGGCGATCGCAAACTCACGCCGGTGCTGATGGAAGTTGCTGTTAAAGTTGGCGGGGATGATCATCTCGTGGCCCTCCTGCGGTGGCTCGTGCGCGCGCTTCCCCTCGCGCTTGGCCATCATCGCCCGCTTCGCTTTTTCAGTCTCTTCGATGACTGTCATCCTCGCCTCGGTGCCCAGCGGCACCTCAGCGATGCCTGCGAGCCACCTGTTGGCCGAATCCTCGACGGCGTTGTGCTCTGGCTTTGGGTTGAAGCCGCGCAGGTGTGCAGGCACCACGTACAGCTCCGCCTCCTCGGGATCGAGCGTCGCCAGCGACGCGCCAGCCGCCGCTCCGCTGCTTTCGCCGCCGCCGCTGCGCATCTGCTCCTCGATGTACTTGAGCATGCTTGGGTCGACCTCACCCGAGTCGGTTTGTGACGTGAAGGTGGATTCGAGCCCATGCTCGGTCGCCTCCGCGCCGCCGGCCGCGAGCGCCTCGGCGACTGCGTCCGCCATGGCCCTAACCTCGAGCGTAACACCCTTTGCTCGTTGGCGCTGGCGCTGGAGCTCTCGCATCATCTCGAGCGAAACGCTGCGCAGCATGAGAGGAGGTCCATTGAGCACGGCACGCGCAGGATTGGAAGCCGCGCGCGCCAGGCACGTGCAAGGCAAGGGCGAAGCAAGGACTCGCCGTGGTGCGCACCTTGGTCCCACAGCAGCCGACGCGTCGCCGCCGCCCGCACCGCTGGCGGCAGCGTCCTCCTCATCGTCCTCGGCTCTCTCGCGCTTGCGCGCGTTGCCCCGGCGTGCGGGCTTCTTGAAAGCAACGTGTGTTGCGGCCGGCGCTGCGTCGAAGCCCTCCATCGAAAGCGCCGTTACGGGCACACGATCTCGCACGGATGCCAATCTGAAAAGGCTCTGAAGCCGTGTGGGGATAATGAGGCGATCGCCACGACGCTATTAGCAAACTCCGCAAAAACAAGGCAAGACCTGTTTGTCAATGATGGACCTGATCTGCGTCGCCTCGCCTGCGCGCTGCGCGGCGCGCTCTCGGGGTCTTGGTTCCGTGCCTGCGAGCCCCGCGGCGTGGAGTTCCCATGCATATTTCGTGCTGGCTGCCAGGCCGCTGGCCTTCGCCGCCTGTGGCGCGCTCAGATGGCACTCGGACTGCACAACTATTATGTGTGGTGAGGGCTCCCAAATCTGATGGACTGCTGCCGATTTTTCGCTCGCAGGACTCAACTCCAGATGGCTGACGAGCTCACCCTGGCGACTGCGCCCACCTCGAAGCGCTTCCCCACCACCAACCAGGCCAAGGCCTGCTACATGTGCGCTGCTTGCACGGCTCCAGACGGCAGTGCCCCCAGGCGCAGCCACTCGCGTGACGCGCGCAACAGACTGTCACCAGAGCCATCCGCTGCGCTGATGATGGCACATGCTCACTCGCGCCGCCGACGCGTATCACGTGTGCCAGGTACTACAACTCGTGGCACCAGTGCAAATACGACCACAGCGAGGAGGAGCCGCAGTGCGCCAAGCTGAAGGGCTGGGCGATGAGCATGTGCCCGATGGAGTGGGTCACGAAGTGGGAGGCGCAGCGGGAGGCCGGCACCTACCCCGGCCCAGTGCCTGGCGAGAAGTCGGAGTCCCACCACTGAGACGCGCCACGGTCGCCGGGTATTAGCGCTGTCGAAGGCGCGGGCAGGGGCCAGGCGCTTCTTGGCGGCGATCTTGCAATCTGCGTGGGAGAGGGAGGCAGCGCGCCGCCCTGAGGACCGACGGGTAGACACGACGGCTCTTGCGCAGGGCTCTACTACACGCGTGAAAATGTGGACCACACTGGGAGAAGCGTGCTTGTAAGAAACGTGCAACATGTTGACGTCTCTGGCCGGTCACAGACGTCAAACCGAAATCGGGTCTAACCATAAGCGTGCCGTGTCGGTCAGTGAGTGTGTGAGCCTGGTGGTTTGCAATTTATCTCGAGTTTCGCCTCACCCTAGCCGGCCCGATACCGGCGTCCCCCGCTCGCAAGACGCTCAGGGTGCACAACCGCGCGACGCGAGCGCGCGTCCGCGGAAACGCGCCTTGTGCCGAAAGGGTAACTCGGCAAACTCGCCCCTCGGCCGCACGCGCTATCCCGCGGCCCGCCGCGAGCCGCCGCCTTAGCGCAGAGCCCGGCGGTTCAGCCAAACGTGAACACGAGATACGTCCTCACGCCTCCATCGCCTCGGACTCGTGCTCCTCGGCCGTCTCCTGCATCGGCGCGAGTGTCTTGGGTGGGCACACCGACTCGCTCGGGGCTGGCACGCGTAGCGCCTCGGCCGCCTGCGCCGCCTCTGCATTGGTCGTGAGGGGGCGCGTGAAGGAACCACCGGCCTCGTCACCCTCGACCAGAGGCTCGAGCGCGAGACCCTCGTCCTCTCCGAAAGCGTACCGCTGTGGCAGGGGGCTCCACATGATCGAATTCTGGCGCCGAGACCACGCGGCATGTGGCTGGGGTGCCGCCGCGCCGCGCGTGAGCGGCGGCGGCGTCTGTACGTACAGAGTGTCGCCGTCGAGCCCCTCGAAGAAAGGGTGCCCTCGCACCGCCGCCAGCCCCTCAACGCCGGCGCCTGCAGCGCTGCTGCCGTCGGCGCCCTCCCTCGTCGCGGAGCCAGCGATGCTGCGCAGCCGCAGCGCCGGGTCGGGCGTAAGCAGGCTGCCGATGAGCGCCCTCGCGTCCGCGGGCACCTGCTCTGGGTACTGCGCCTCCGCCACGCGCTCAAACTTGACGATGCGCTTCATCGTCTCCTCTTGTGTGTCGGCCCAGAGTGGCGGCCGTCCACAGAGCGCCTGGTACAGCGTGCACCCGAAGGCCCAGAGGTCAGAAGCCTCGCTCGGCTGCCCTCCCGTCACGATCTCTGGCGACAGGTAGGCGGCAGTGCCTTCCAGTCGGCCGTCGTCGCCCACCGCGGCCGCGTCGCAGTCGGCGCCACGCTCGGCCACGCCCGCCGCGGCCGCTGCTGCCGCTGCGCCGCCCGCCGCCGCCGCGTCACCCATGGGCGAGTCGTCCGTCGCACCGGCCGCGCGGCGCTCGGCGGAGCGTCGCGCGCTCCAGTCGCCGTCGCGTAGCTCCTGAATCACATTGCCCGCGGCCGCGAGCACACCGAGCGCGCCCTCGTGTCCGACGAGCGGACGCGCGGCCCCAAAGTCCGTCAACTTCGCGTGGCCTGAGGCGGTCAGGAGGATGTTCTCGGGCTTGAGGTCGCCGTACGCAAAGCCCGCCGCGTGCACGGCTGCGAGCGCAGCCGCCACCTCGGCAAAGAGCCAGCGCGCATTCGGGAGCGCGAGGGAGCCCATACGCCGCAGGTGTCCGTGCAGGTCGCCGAAGGCGGCGTACTCGAGGAGCAGATAGATGTCCTCCTTCCAGCGGAAGGAAGCGACAAGCCGCGCGATCCCTGGATGTTGGAGATGGCGCAGCACCACGATCTCGCGCCGCACCGCGTGCTCATAACCAAGTTGGCTCAGCAGCTGCCGGCAGAGCACCTTGGCAGCGTACTCAGGCCAGCTCACAGCGGGCGTTCCGCGCTGCACATGCTTGCAGTAGCGCACCGTCGAAAAGGAGCCCGAGCCCAGGTCTCGCCCAAAGACGAGCTCCTGGAAGATAATCGATGGCAGCAGCTGTGGCGCCGCCGTGAGGTGCTCTTTCACGTACGCGGGCGGCGCCGCGTGCGCTGCGAGGCTCTCGGGCGACGGGGCGATCCGATGCATGTACTCGAACACCATCCGGACGGCTGGGTGCGTCGACGCGCCTGCCAGCGCGCCTGCCGCCGCGCCTGCCGCCGCTGCTCCTGCCGCCGCCAATGCCGCTGGAGTGGCAGTGAAAGGTGAAAAGGGTGGCGGCGGCGGCGGCGGCGGCGGCGGTGCCATTGACCTGTACAAGGTCGAGTAGACCTTGGAGGCTTCAGGCAGGCCGGAGGTCGCTCCAGGAGCGTCCCCGCCTAGGGAATCTGTTGCCATGGGCTCAGCAGCCGCCCCCTCCACCAGCAACGTCTCGCTGGCCCTCGCCGCCGCCTCGGTAACCGCTCCAAAGTCGAGGGAAAAGCCGCCGCGGCTGCTGCCGCTGCTGCCGCTGCTGCCGCTGCCGCTGCTGCCGCCGCAGCCTTCGACAGCGGCCGCCGTAGCAACGAGTGGCGCTCGCTGCCGAGTCGACGGCGGCACCGAGCGAGCCGGCACCCGCGAATACGGATCGAAGCCTTTCTTCAGCGGCGGAGGCACGCCGCCACCGCCACCGCTGCCGGCGGCCGCGCCCACAGCCAAAGGCCGACCGAGCGGCACGGCGACAGGCGGGCGTGCAGAGGCCCACGGAGCTGCCATGGGCACGTAGCCGCTCGGCGTTGCGGAGGCGGGGGGGGCAGGCTGACTTGCGCCGCTCTCGCCCGCACCGGTGCCGCCGAGGCTGGCGTCGCCGAGCGTGGAGAAGATTTGCTTGGCAGCCGCCGCAAAGCCGCCGGCGTCAGCCTCGGAGAGTAGCCGGAGGGCCTCGTGGGTCATCTTGTTGACGGTGGCGTTCCAATGGGGCACGCCGCCTCGAACGAGCGCGCCAAGCAGCAGCGGCACACACCCGTCGAAATCCGAGGTGAGCGTGGCGCGTGCGCCGTCGCTTGCGAAGATTGTGAGGGCGCGCTCGGCCACACGCGAGTTGTCTGAGCTGATGCAGCGCGCGAGCACCGGCGCGGCCGCGAGCGAGACGGCTGGCCGCTGCGCCGGGGACGCGAGCTCGAGCAGCCGCTCGAGCTCGTGCAGCAGCAAGACCTCCTTGGACGAGAGACCCTCACGCGGCTCGGGCCACGCGCCCAGCAGTGGCGGCAGCGCGGCCAGAAGCCACTCGGGCCGCGCGCGCAGCAGGCATAGCATGCAATGGACGAGGCTCTCGTGGTAGAGTGAAAGCACGGGCGTGGTCTCATCCATGCGCGCTGCTGGGCGGTGCAGCGGTACCAGCACGTTGAGCAGCAGCGACCGATGAGCCGGTCGCGACGCACCGAAGCCGCGAATGATGGAAGCGAGCACCTCGAGGAGTACGCGCAGGCCCGGCGGCGGGAGCGAGCTCGAGCAGAGGCGCAGCGCGCTCGTGCCGAGCGCTGAGCGCAACCGTAAACGCACGACCACGTCGCCGCTCCGGTACAGCCAGTGCAGCAGCGCACGCACCGCCCCAAGCTCGGCCGCCTGCGCCGCCTGTGGTGTCGCATCACTGATGGGGGCTGACGGTCGGGCGCGTGGCCCAGCCGGTCGCGCACGCGCACTCCCGGCGGCGGCGCCGCCTCCCGGGCCTCCCACCCGGGCCGCGGTGCGCGTGCTCGCGCTCGAAGCGCCCGTGCTCACCATGCTCACGCAGCCAGGCAGCGAGCTGCCTGGAGTCATCGCCTGAGCTGTCTCCTCGGCGGGCGGCAGGGCAGCTCGCGCGAAGGCGCCGTCGATGAGCGCGTCGGTGGCGTACGCGGCGGCCGCAGGTGCGGCGCTGACGACCTCGGGGATCTGCAGCACACCCGTCAGCAACGTGTGCCACTTGTACAAGTCGTCGGCAGAGAAGGAGTCCCATGCGGTGGTGGGAACGGAGAGCAGCGCCTCGAGCAGCGACGCGTCCGGCTCGAGGTCACGCAGCTCCTGGGAGGCGAGTTGCTGCAACGCCGCGTTGAGGGTGGCGCCGCGAGACGGCACGTCCGCGACGAGTCGGCGGAGGAGAGCGATGAAGTCGAGAGTGACTTCGGACATGAATTCCTCACGTTCACCTTCGCGTTAATTAAATTGCCATCACGGCAAGACGACAGGTCCCGTGGTGTCGTGAATTCCTATTCTTTTGCCGCGCCGAAGTTAGTCTGAAAATTCTCTCCACTGTGAAGCAGCTGTGAACGCCATGTCCCTCGTCGCGTACTCCGAGACACCCGAGCCGATGGAGAGCGCGGGCGACGAGGCCCCGGCGTCCGCCGGCACCAGCAACGCGGCCGCACCGGCGCCCGCGTCGGGCCTACTCTCCATTGTAGATTACCGCAATGGTGACAAACCGCCCATGCCTGCGAGGGACCTGGGCGTCTCTTTGGACGACGATGACATCGTCAAGAGCGGCACGCGGCGGCTGGGCAGCGTTCAGGTGTCCATCGTGAAGCGCAGCGCCAAGCTCGCCGTCGCCTCGGACGCCGATGGCACCACCTCCAGCACGCCCGACGCTCCTGCGCCAAAGGAGGACGTGCGTCCGTCCTTCCAGGTGCCGCCCTCGCCGCCCGGCGAGTGCAACCCAAAGGTCATGGCCAAGTTTCTTGGCTTTGTGAAGTCCTCCACGGAGGGCAATCGCGTCAATGACTACATTCGCAATTCCAAGCGCTTTCGCAACCCCGACCTGCTCGAGAAGTTGGTCGCGTTCATGGACGTTGTTGAGAATGGCAGCAACTACCCGAGCGAGATTTACGACCCGACGGCCGTGGAGCCCCACGAGTTCTATGAGGAACTCGAGCGCGCGCGGCGCGAGTACGAGGAGCGACAGAGCCGCAAGCCGGGCGAGCGTGTGCAATTTCACTCCTCGGGCCTCCTCGAGCAGCAGCATCAGCAGCAGCCAAGGGCGGCGCCGAGCGGCGCCGCCGGCATCGGCACCTCTACGGCAGCGCCGCCAGCCGCGGCGACCGACGCGTCCGTCGTGAAGCGAAAATCCAAGTGGGACACGGGCGGGGGCGACAAGAAGGCAAAACCAAGTCTAGACGAAGTGGATGGCGAGACGGTCGCCCGTGCCCCATAGCCTGGTGGCCGTTGGGCTGCGCCGCGGCGACCTGTTGCTCGATGCCGTGGCGGCGCAAAGGGCGACATGGCGGGCGTACCCGATGACTACCAATGGCCGCCGCGCCAGCGGGTGCAGAACGCTGTGCATTTGTCTCTCCCATTAACCTCACTAGCATAATGGAGTGACACGAGAGAGCGAGCAGTACTTCTACTTCGTACTTGTGATTCTTGTGTTGACCGAGGGGTGCGGAGCCGTCCCGTCCGGTCCGTTGAGTATGCCGGTGAGGTGAGCGCTTCGGGGGACCGCGACGAAACTGATTTCCTGCCAGGGCTCGCTCGGGGTTTTGCGCGATCCGCACTCGTGAAGCGAGCGTTAAAACTGTGTGTAGGTACCTGTCGAGTGTTCGCTCTATCATTGCGTACCGTACCGCTGCCCGGCGCAAGATTTTGACCTAGGGGGAGGGTTTCACTACACAGGTAGTTACCCTATGGTGTTTCAACACAGTGGCTGACGCCCGCCGGCCCTCTGAGGTGACAATCACAATGCAGGACCGGGACCGACCCCCCCGAGAAAACTGCGTGTAGCGTACGGTAGTTGCATGAGCGCCCATGACCGAGAAACTGTGCAGTATTAGTGGCCGGCACTTCATTTGCCACGGACCGTAAAGCAAAGATCCGTTTGCGTGCGCGCTTACTTGCCCATCGGAAAACCGCCCATCGGCGCAGCACCGCCCATCGGTGCGCCCATGCCGCCCATGCTCATCGGGGCCACTGACCTGAGCCGGAGCTACAGCGTCTTCGCTCGGGAGGGGCCACAGGATCGCACCGATGTGCTCACGCGATCCTCCTCATACCGCGCCGAACCCTGGACCACCGCGGCAACGTCGTCGGCTGGGGTCTGAGTCAGATGCTCCATGCCGGCAACAACGGGAGGCACCAGCACCGACGCATGGATGAGCGCACACGCACGGTCAAGCGTGGCCCAGTCAGGCGCCTCGATGCGCAGCACTCGTTTTGTATCGTCTGTGCTCCCGCCCCGCGTGTGGCTCTCGGCTTGTGAGAGAAGCTCGAGTTGCGCACCGCTGTCGGCGCGAAGCTGCTCGATCTTTGAGCCCTTTTTCCCAATCAGACGTCCGACGTCTGACTCGGCCACTAGCAACGTTCGAATCGCCCGCGAATCGTTGGCCGTTATTGGACGCTTCGAGCAGCCACCGCGATTGCCGCCGCTACCGTCGCTGTTGCTCCACATGCCGATACGGCGCTGAGGCTGCTCGAGGAGAAGCTCGAGCTCACGCGTCACGAGCTCGAGTGCCGCATTGGCGTCCTGATCAGGTGGGTGCGCCGCGCCTACCGCCTGGAAGTGCCGCCACGCCTCGGCCGGTAGCATGTCCTCCACAAGGGCCTTGAGACGCGCGTGGCCGACTCCCGCTGGCAGCGGGTACAGCGCTTGCGTATCGACGACGCGCGCTTCAAGCTCGGGGCCGTGTAAGCGAAGCACCTTGAGGTCACCACTGAGGGAGTGGCCGACGAGATAGGTGGCGCTGTGCATGTGCTTTTGTACGAGGCGCTGGAGGTCGCGCACCGGCGTCATCTCGCCGCGCTCACGCGCCGCACGCAGCGCCATGTAGTCGAGTCCGACCCAGCGCTCCTTGTAGTCGTAAGCCATGGGGCCGCTCAGCCACTCGCGATCAAAGTCCGACGGGTCCACAAGGCCAGAAAAGAGCACGCGCTGCGGCTGCCGTGGCGAAAGGTCGTAGCAGATGAGGGCGGCGCTCACCGGCAGCCGCACGCCGTCGGCACGCCTCTCTATCATCTCTACATCGAGCGCGAGGAGGCGTGGCGCTAAGGGCACGGGCAGCGCCACACTCGCCATCCGTACGCACGACCAGCCACGAATCGCCTCACCATCTCGGACGGGTGCGTCCACGGTGCACAGAGGCTTGAGGCTCTCGGCCGTTGCCGGATCCGCCAGTGTGGCCTCGTTCATCCTCCGCAGGCAATTGTCAGCCTGCTGGGCCACGTCCGCGTCGTTATCCCACAGTCGAACTGTGGTCGTCGCGAACCTTGGTACCGTGGCGGGGGTCCTGGCGGCCGCGACCTGCGCCTGCGGTGGCTGGAATGCCTGTGCAGGGGGCCCTGTGTGGGACCTCATTGAACCTCCTCCGCCACTCGCCTCACCTGCAGCACGCGTGCTACCGTCGAAGGCCGCTGCAACCTCTAGAGCCGGCGCACCACCAGCGCCACGTGTCGGGTGAGGCTGCTGCGAGAGGAGACGAGAATCGTCCGCGACCCTCGCCACAGCTATCACGGAGGCGGCCTGGGACATGGGCGGTGGCTGCGGCTGCACAGGCGTTCCAGTCACGGCTCCGCTGCCGGCCGCTTGGAGCACCGGGCGCATTCTCGGCACATTCTCGGCTTGGGGGGTGTGCACCCAGGCTACTGCCGCGCCGAGAATGCGGTCGACGTCGACTCCAGGCACCCCGCGGGCGGCGAGCGCCGAGCGCATCTCGGTGGCATCGTCACTGTCCATCGTGCCGAGGGCGGCAATGCTATCGAAACCTTCGGCGCGCATCACCGCCGTGTGCGCGGCGAGGCCGAGCTCGGCGAGGAAGACGGCCAACTCGGTAGGAGGAGGTGTTGACGCCAATTGAGAATTCGACATGGAGCGATCGAACGAGTGGGGGTCGAGCTGCGGCCTGAAGGACTCGCCCGTCCGTTGCAGCACCTCGAGCGTCTTCTGGTGGGGTGGTAGCTGCAGCGCCTTCAGCGCACGATTACACAGCGACACAACTTCAAGCCGAATTTGATCGGGGTAGCTGCACCTGGTAACCTCACCGAAGAGTGTCACGCTCTCGTGAAACTTATCCACGTCGGCTTGCCAGCCGAACAGCCGTAATGGACTCACGCCAGCGTCAAGGTGGTCCACCGCTTGGCGCGTGATATCGACAAAGCGAGGGCCAAGCTTCGGATGTCGAATCCACTTCAAGGCAGCCTCTGCGTCCGGCACGTAAAACTCTGGTTTGCTGGTCTCGCGCACACCTGCCAGTGTGGGCCATATCCACCAGATCCAACACGTCTGCTTGTGGCCGGCGCGTATCTCGCGCAGAGCCGTGGCGTATCCGCTCATAGTGTCATCTTGCGCAAGTAGCACGCGTGCGAGCAGTTCCTGCTCCATTTTTCTTTGCTTATACTTCAGAAGATTGGGTTGGGGCATCTTACAGTCGATCGCACGGGCAATAGAAGCCGAGCGCGCGCGGCAGCCATCGGCTCCAGGGACCTCTCCCCCTGTGGGGAAACACGCGTTTCGGCGCCTTTTAATTAACGAGCGGAACAAAGAAGGCATCCTTGCCGAGTGAGCATGAACGTGAACGTGTTAGCATTCACCCACACACGCATTCACACATTGGCGGGTATCGCGGCAGTAGCGAGTCCACATCGCTCGGGTTTTGTGCGCCGCGCTCGCGAAGAGCACGACCTCGACGAGAAATGCCGCCACCGCATGTCGTATTCAACGCGCCCGGCGCCTTTAGGCCGTCCTCCGCGTGCTCCGCGCCCGACGAAACGCTCGACGGATTCCTTACAGAATCGGCGCATCCGCATGTGGTTGAGAACGCTTCAACCTACGCGGCAATCATGCGGCGGTCTGGCTTCAGCAGTTTGGAAATACTGCTGAACTACGATGACGATGAACTTCAGGAGATGCACGAACAGCTCCAAATAGAGGGCATTCCCCGAGGCCACTCCATGGAAATCAAGAAGCAGATTAAGCAACGAAGACCCAACGGCGGCAGCGGCCCGCCATCCGCAACCCGCACGAATTCCGCCCCAAAGTCTGAAGCAGAGAAAGACGCCCCAGATAGTCATCGCGGTCAGCGTGGGGAAATTTATGGCAGCCCGGATGCCATGCATGCTCCGGCTGCACCTGCAATCGAAGAACACTCCGTCGAGGTTTACATTGCCCACGTCCGCGAGCGCATCGGTGAGCTGGTCGGCATCCTCTTAAGAAAGCAAGACGCCAAGGCGACCATTCCAAGTGACGACGGCCGTGAGCCACGCCTGGGCAAGGGCCTCGCCATAAATCAGTGGCTGGTGACCGCTGTGCCTGCGCCACCATATCTTACTGCCCTTTCATATACACCTCACACCGCTTGCGCTGCCACCCCTCGGCGCAGAGCAAAGGCTTCACGCACGCGCAGTACCAGCGCTTCATCGATGCACTTGACGAATCCATCTACAACCTGCGTGACATGTTCCCCGACCGGGTGGTCTTCGGCCGTGTCGGCGAGGACGCGTGCTCCTTGAACTACCATGTGTGGGGTGCGAACGCAGGCAACTGGAATCTGCGCGCTGGCCAGCGAATCTTTGGCTCCGGCATGGCCGCGGTCATGGGGGTGCAGAGGGAGGGCGTCTTTGGCATTGTAATACCGCCCGTACCGCCCGCCCGCACGCGCGTACTGCCCGCACGCTGCGGCAAGAGTGCCTGCATATGCGCTATGCCGCTGAGCTACTGCCAGCATCGTGTGACTCACCGACCGGGACGCCTCAACTCGTGCGACTTCCAGGTGACCACTCCGCTTGAAGGCCCACCCGATGGTGGTGCGGATCCGATGCCTTCCTATCCTCCAACAGCCGCTCCAAGATGGTACCCTGGGCGCGCAGCGGCGGGTGGCGACGGTGGCGGCAGTAGCGGCGGAATACCCCGTGGTGACGATGGCGAGAGCTACGACGCCACGGCGCCCAAGGAGCTGCGTCCTGCTCAGCTGCAGCCAAAGGAGCAGGGCGGCTTCAGCTCAGCCGGCGCACTCACGCTGCGCCGCGGCCATGGTGGTGAGCCGGAAGTACTCCTCGGTATGGAATATGGCGAGGGCCTCAAACCACTCGGCGGCAAGCGAGACCACTCGCGCGAATTGCCGCTCGACGTGGCATGCCGCGAGTTCTGCGAGGAGACGGGCTTCAAGTTGGACAAGGGCTCCCTCAGGGCTCTCTTCTCCAAACCGCCCGCGCGCCAGATCTACCTCGCGGGCCGTCAAGGCAAGTATGTCCTCTACGTTGCGCGTCCTAAGGAGGGAGGGCTCGCGTTTGCGCACGTGGCGAAGCACTACAACTCGATGCACTTCAAGCCGCACGGCGCCGAGGCCGCCTACCTGACTTGGGTCTCATGGGCCGCCCTCGTCGCCGCAGTCGACAAGGGCGGTGGAAACCCGACGATGCCTACCACCGAGCAGGGTGCCTACCGCGAGTTCCGCCACCCACGAGAGCGCATCTCGGGCTTTCTGGCCAAGATGGTCAAGGAGCCGCTCGTGCAGCAAGCGGTGCAGAGCGTGCTCAACGGCGCGGTGCGCTCGCCAATCGACACTCTCCTGAGTGCCTAGCCAACCGACACTCTCCTGAGTGCCTCCACATTGTCAATTCCCTCGATCCCTGCGCTTCTCTCGTCCGCTGAGAGTACTACGCCCCCATGCGTCTCGTGTGCTACGCGTGTCGCCGGCCGCACGTCTCTGGCTACGTGCAGCAGGTTCAGATCACCGAAGACCTCGGCGCTACCATCCAGGCGGAGCTGAACAAGTGCTCCAGGCTGAGCCAGCTGGATCAGCAGGCATGGCCTCAGGCAAAGTTTGGCAGCGAGTGGACGCTCAAGAAGGCTGCGCCGCCACCGCCACCACCGCCGCCGATCATGCCGCTGCCCCCGTCGGACCACGAGTACAGGCGGCTGACGGCGCTGGTCCCTCAGGGGCGCGTGATCACGTCGATTCGCCGGTGTAAGGTGGGCGTGCGGCAGGCCGAGTACGAAAAGGAGAAGGGCGCGCTGCATGCCAAGGGTGCGCTGCAACGCGAGCTCGGGGACGTCTTTCATGGGACACCCGACGTATGGCGTTCGACTTCGATCGCGCTGAACGGCTTCGATGAGAAGATCTTTGGTAGTGTGAACGGCCTTGCGTGGGGCCGCGGCGTGTACAGCGTGTACGGAAACATGAGCACGCCGAACGCATATGCAAGAACTAGCGGCTCGATCCTCGTCATGAACGGCTTGGTCAACCCTGTCGCCTTCTCGCCGGCATGCTTGCAGAACCTCGGCGGCAACGCCAGCAACCCTCCTGCCGGATCTGTTCTAGTGTGGCAACACACGAAGCAAGTCGTGCCAACACACATTGTCGACTTCGGTACGGATACCGGACAAGCCGTCGACCCGGGTGCAGCCGAGCGGGAGGCAGCGGCGAAGGCGGCCAAGGTGGCACAGGAGTTGAGAGAGCAGATCAAGAAGGAAGAGGACGCGTTCGCCAAGGCAGCGTATGACGACGGCCGGAAGGCGGTCAACTACTACACCGCGCGCCTGCGCGAATTCGAGCACACGTACAAGGAGCTGAGTGGTTCATCGGAGGATGCAGCTCACGAGGATCTTCGCAACAGGTTTGAGCGCGAGAAGCGCCAATTCGACGCTGGTCTTCCCGTCTATGCGGCCAAGGAGGAGGTGAGGCGCGGCACCTTACCTGCCAATCGACTGCCAGCTCACTGTCTCTCCATGGCAGCTCATTGTGCTGATTGCCAACTCACTGTGCTGTGATTGCCAGCTCATCTGCTCCACCACCTGTGTGCGCAGTTGATCAAAAAGCTCAAGCAGCATCAGGTGCTGATTGTCACTGCACCAACGGGCTCGGGAAAATCGACGCAGCTGCCGCAGTATGTGCTCGACCACGTGCTGGACCCCAACGAGACGCGGCAGGTCGCTGTGCTGCAGCCGCGCCGCGTGAACGCGTCATCCCTCTGCGATCGAGTCGCCGAAGAGCGCGGCACCCTCGCCGGCCGAGAGGTAGGCTACACAGTGGGCCGAGGTGAGGAGAAGGCCTCGAGCGAGACACGAATCCGCTTCATGACTCATGGCCTCTTCGTTCAACTTGCTAAGGACCCCCAGCGGTTTGCAAGGAAGCTTGCGCGCACTTCGGCGCCGGCTGGAGATCAACAAGATGCCGATGGGGACCTGCCGGCCGATCCGTCGGCGGCCGCGGCCCTGGAGTCGGTCGGCTACGCGGCCGTCATCCTCGACGAAGCGCACGAGCGCTCAGCGGAGATCGACATGAGCCTCGCTCTCATCAAGCGGCTCGTCGCGGCGACGGATGTGCGCGTGATCATCACCTCGGCAACCATCGGCAGCTCGAAAGAGGTTTTCCGCAACTTTTTGCGCGAGGGGCCCGATAAGCCGCTACCAGAGGTAGTGGAGCTCACCGGCAAGACGTACCCTGTCTTCGTGCAACGTTGCGACATCTCGATGATGACGGGCGCGGCGGCCGGCAGCGCAGACGCGTCGCTGCACGATAAGACGCGCCAGCTCGGCTCCGCAGGCGTGGGCAAGGTGCTTTGCCAGGTGGCGCTGGAGCAGGCTGTCGAGCTGCTGCAGAGCTCGGCCGACGGCAACGTGCTCGTCTTCATGCCGGGGGAGGGCGACATCAATCGCGCACTCAGCTTCTGTCGCAGCCGGTTCTCCGACCCCTTTGACCCGAGCGCCACCACCTTTGACCGCCCCGGCAAGGGCTTCTCCTTTCACCTCGACGTTGACGCAGACGCCGACCACAAAGTGGCGGGTGCGGCGGTTGAGCGTGGTGGTGGTGGCTGGGGTGGAGGCAAGAGCAAGAGCAAGAGAAAGAGCATCCTCGTCGGTATTCACCCGTTCCACGGCAAGCTCACCTCGGCGGAGCGAGACGCGGTCCTCAACCCGCGCGAGGATCGCGTCATCGTCTTCACGACCAACTACGCCGAGACGGGCATCACCGTCGATAACGTGCGCTACGTCATCGACACCGGCCTCGAGCGACGCGCGCGCTTCAACCACCATACGAACATGCAGGAGCTCATCACGAAGTCGATTACCAAGTCATCGATGCGCCAGCGTACCGGACGCGCAGGACGCGTGTCCTCGGGCATCTGCGTGCGCCTCTACTCGGCCGACGACGAAGCTAAGTTTGTAGACGAGCCGCCGGCGGCCATCACCGAGGCCAACATCGAGCAGACCGTCCTTCGCCTTGTGGATGCGCAGAAACCCGACCCGAAGACGAAGCAGGCTCCGCCGCCGCTCGAGATGATCGAGTCGCTACCGAAGGAGGCCGTTCAATTGGCAAAGCAGCGGCTGCGCACGCTTGGCCTCCTGGAGAAGCAGACCATCGGCGGCCGGGAGGTTGACCTCCTGACATCGGTTGGCCGCCTCAACCTGAACCTCGGCCTTGGCGTGCGCCTCGGCCTCTTCCTCTACCACTGCGCGTACCCGGGACGGCCGGAGTCGTTGTCATGCCTCGCTGCAGGGGTTTACCTCGCGGCAGCCCTCTCAAGTAGCGACCATGTCAAGCTGCTGCCGCTCAAGCCGATCCAGTCAGCGGCGGCCGCCAAGGCGCCGTCTCACGCTCCTCACGGCTTCGAGGTCGAGAATGGCTCGGGGCAGTTCAGTCACATCCACGACACGGCCGTCGTCGCCAGGCTGCGCCAGCTGCTGCAGGACCAGAAGCCCGTCAGCTACGAGAGCCGGGGCCAGCAATACACGGCCAGAGTTGAAAAGGGCGAGATCGTGCAGACCAACAACGCCACCGATAAGGAGCGCAAGGTGAGGCAGGTGCAGACGCCCGCGGCGCCCTCGTGGGCTTCCTCACTCTGGGGCTTTTTTGGCCCGGGGCATGCAGGCAAGCCATCGGGGGCGAGGACGTCGCCCTTCCAGGATAGCTCGGGCGACCATTGGACGCTGCTGCGCACGGTCAAGGGCTTCATTGAGGAGGCGCAGGGCAGAGGGTACAACTGGTGTATGGAGCACCACCTACCCCTTGAGCCTTTGGGTGAGGCTGAGGACGTGTACGATCACATCATAGCCACCCTCGGTAAGCAAGGCATAAAAGGGTACGATCCCGCGGATGACCCGTTTCATTGGAAGGACGCAAAGACGTCGCCGCCAGAGGAGCTCAAACAGGCCCTCCTCACTGCCTTGTGCAAGGCGTACTATGACCAGGTCGCAGTGCCCAAGAAGGCGCAGGACCTCAGCCACGGCCTCATTTGGATCTCGGAGAACTCGCACGAGCAAGCGCAAGGCATCCGCGCGTTTGTCGAGGAGCGCGGGCGACAAGATGATAGCGAGGACAAGGACGGCGACGATGAGTCCACGACCGCTGCGCGAGCAAGCATTGCGCAGCTCTTGCAAGCTAAGGCGCAGATCAAACAGCAGGAGGATAAGGATGCGCATGCTCAGCGCGCCGCAGAGGTCAAGCTCGACAAAAACTCGACGCTCTGGCAGCCCGAGCTTGCCCTGCCCGCCTCGAACACCTCGCAACTCGTGCTGTTTGGCAGCGTCATCCAAACGGTGCGTCCGTCTCTCCCTCTTCTTCTGCGTGTGCTCATTGCGCTGCACTGCTCTGACGCGCACGTGAATGTCTCCACCTTTGCCACCACGTGTGGGATGACAGGACGGTGGGAAAATGCAACCGTCGGCGCAGGTAGCCTCGTACATTGACGCGCAGATGCTCGAGAACAGCGCACCCGACCCTTCCAAGATGGCCAAAGTGATCAGGGACTTCAAGCGCACCACCTTCACTCTGCCCCTTGGCGAAAAGGGCCACAACGCCTTGCTCCAGGACGGCAACTATGGTTTCTTTGAGACGATCCGGCTTAAGTTCCCGTCGGCCTTGATCAACTTTGGTCACGCGCCTAGCGGCAAGGAGGATAGGAGCAGCCTCATCGTCACGTGCCCCGCGGCGATGGAGGCCGCGATCACGCGCCGCATCAACCGGCGGCTCGAGCACCTCGGCGAAGAGGATATCATCTTGCCCATCCCGCCGGAAGCGAGCGGCAAAATTGGCAAATTCATTACAGTGAAGCAGGTGCTGCAGCAGGACCTCAGTAATGAGCTCGATGAGTCGCTTGGGGCAGCGGAGAACGACAACCGCAAACAGCTCGAGGGCAAAGAGGGCAAAGGCCAGTGGATCAGGGTCGAGAGATGGAACGCTGAGACCAAAAGCTGGGACGGCGATACCAAGGGTGCGGCGGGTCCTTTCCGCGTGCGAATCCGCATGGCGGGCCGGGCGAGAGCGCTCAAGAGTTCGGTGGTCGGCCGTGTGCGAGCCAAACTCATTGAGACGCTCGGACTGGAGCAGAATCTCCAATGGAGCTCCGGTGGCGGCGATTCGATGAAAATGAACATGCTGAATCCGGAGACTGTCAGCGGAGCGGAAGTAGCGGCCGACGGACAAGGGGTAAGTAGCGGCCTACAGACGCGCCAGATGCTGCTGCGCACACCGACCAAGCCGCCCAGTCCGCAGAACAAGGACCAGGCTTTGCTCTTGATAGCGCACACGGCAATTTGGGACGCAGATGGCTGCGTGTACGGTGGTCAGTATGCTGCAAGTCGGACATGCCCCCTCCACCCCTCTGCCTCTCTTGTGTGCACCCACTTGTGACTCGAACTCATGTGCGCAGGCATCTTGCGTGACTGGCTCATCCGTGGCGAGACAGCGAATGACGTGGACACGCTGGTGGACGATGTGCAGAAAAAGAAGGAGAAAATCAAGACTGTGCTCGAAAGCCACGGCCTCAAGTGCGTCGAGGAGAAGGCGAAGGGCGCGGCGCACACGCTCTGCTTCAAATTCCAGGAGCACAAGCTCGAAATGGATCTGGTCGACCCCAAGACGCAGCCCAAGACGCCGCCTGGCGTCGACTGCGACGTGGGCAACTTTGCATTTGACAAGGGCGGGCTGAAAATGAAGGTGGACAACTCGAAGCTCGTCTCGCTCTCGAAGGCCATCAAGCACTGCCAGTCGAAAAAGTTTGTATTCTACCGGCAGCTGCCGAGTGCTTCCGAGGAGCGACGCCTCACAAAGTACATGAGGGATCGCGGCTGGACGTGCAAGAGCCCTATCCCCGATGAGATTGTCCAGAAGCTGCAGCTGCCGTCGGAGCTGCTGAAACCAAAGGCCAAGTACACGAAACCGTGGTGGACCTACTGAAGGCATGCGGCAAATGGCCCGTCACCCTGCGACATCTGCGCCCACGTGGAGAGGAGCAGGGTGCGAGCTCTGACTTCTTGTGAAACAGGCTACACCTATGGCCGCGCACGGATATAAGGACGAGCTGATTACAATGGGATTTCTGAGGCTTTGGGGGGGCGTGTGAGCGGGGAGAAAGGTCCTGGGGAGATTCCCCAGGACGTGTTGGTCTTTAGCATGCTTAGGTGGGACGGGCGGACGAAAACCGTGAAATGAACATAGACCGGTAAGTATTCGTCCGCCGTCCGGTCCACCAGATATGGGATTCCCGAAACGAAAGTATATTATCGCGTGTGGACCGTGATTGCTGATTCGTGCGTGTGTGGTGTGAGTGAGTCGCATCAGTGATCATAATAGATCGTTCAGATATCGACCGTTCGGACGTCTTCGACCCTACCGGGGCGATGGATTACCCTTGGCCTCGCCCAAACGTCCGGAAAAGCACGGTTGCAAGGCCCCACGCGGACATCAGTGTACGGTATCGGCCCGCAAATCCGGGGGCGGGGCGGGCTTTCGCAAACTTTCGCTTTCAGCGGACCATCACCATGTATTTGTCAGGCAATATTGATCCCAACCGATCCAGACCCAACTGTGAAGCTGAGCTCAAGCTCACCGCAGGTGTGGTTGTGTTCCGTTCAGTGCCTGTGAATGAGCAATTGTGAATGAGGGCTCCCAGCACCAGGCGAGCTGGCTAGACAGGCCCAGCTGAGCATGCAATGCCGACGCGACCACTGCGTGGCAGTGTTTCGTGTGGTAGTGGCTGGTCGGTACCTTGTGTGTCGATTCAACTGACCCTCTCTCAAGATGCATTAGGGAAGGTCGCCCTAGGTCCAAAAAGTGCCCCGCAGCGAGCGATGAGGGCAGGAGGCCTAAACACGCGCCCACTCGTGTTGAACTTTACGTGTTGTTTGTCCGAGGATGGCGTGAACGAGCGGGCAGTAACAGTGCCGTAAACTTGGTCGCGTGTTTGACTTGAATTGCTGTTCATCAGAGCTACACAAGCAGCCTGGTGAGCGCGACAACCCGGTCCCTGCTAAAGCTAGACCAGGCTTACATCGCGGTGGGTGGGCGGGAC
>Ga0210240_100543_pt1 | contig 32451 bp, 33 predicted proteins | sample ChrtobMetP5a_4mM_FD_155463 | JGI IMG/M metagenome (GOLD analysis project Ga0210240, IMG submission 155463) | Chrysochromulina tobin associated microbial communities from unialgal haptophyte culture, Seattle, Washington, United States - P5a_4mM | ecosystem: Host-associated > Algae > Haptophytes >...
GGGTGGGGGTGCTATGGCGACGGGAGGTAGGTCCACGGAAATGGGTGGAGGTGCTATGGCGACGGGAGGTAGGTCCACGGAAATGGGTGGAGGTGCAATGGCGACGGGAGGGAGGCCCACGGAAATGGGTGGTGGTGCTATGGCGACGGGAGGTAGGTCCACGGAAATGGGTGGTGGTGCTATGGCGACGGGAGGTAGGTCCACGGAAATGGGTGGAGGTGCAATGGCGACGGGAGGGAGGCCCACGGAAATGGGTGGTGGAGGTGAGACGGAGAAAACAGGAAGTGGTGGCAGAGGTGAGAGGACGACAGGAGGCAGCGACACGGGGAGAGGCGGAGGTGAGATGGCGACGGGAGGCAGCGATACAGAAAGAGGTGGCGGAGGTGAAAGGGCGACCGGCGGCAGTGTCATAGGAAGAGGTGGCGGAGGTGAGAGGGCGACCGGCGGCAGCACACTTGGGAGTGACATCCTGGAGCTCCAGCGGGCGCTCCTGAGTGTCCGGAATCAAGCGCTCCGGATGTCGTCGAAATCGTGTCTTGAAATGCGAGCGCGGAAACGCGTCGCGCTGAGCAGTTTTGTGGGATACATCGAGAAGCTCAAAGGACACACAAGTTCGCCCCTGGAGAAATCTGTCGTCACTGTTCGTTGGGGCGCTCAAGCTCTGTGAACGGCATCCTGTGAATGGAGACACACGTTTAGCAAGATCTTACTACATGTATGCTATAGGGGACATACTCTCGGTGGGTGCCAAACCGATCCAAGGTTGCATCTCGCGCTTCGGGCGCTACCGGAACTCCTGAGATTATCTCCGCGATCTCATCTCCGATATCTCATTGGAGATTATCTGCGAGATTGGATCTCTGATTGATATACGCCCAGCCAATGACCCCTATTTCCACTGAGCGGCCAGCCATTCACCCTCTGGACCCCGTACGGGGCTTCGAATGCGACCCTATGATTTGGCTGGAGAGAGAGCTGTGGTGGTGTCTGTTCGGCTAATACTCGGAGCATTTCCCTGACATAAGATCTCGCATCGTCAGCATCTTCTTCACTAGATTTACCGAAACAGGTGCCCGGGGGGCCTAGGAATTCGGCAACATTCCTGTCAGTCCAGTTCCCAGACATGTGAAACAAACGCCCACTGGATACCAACCACTCTCGCTCGCGGCGTAACCTTTGTGTGTGACCAACGATTCCTCGCGATTGCGCGCACGAATAAGAAAACATCTTTTTCATGCTGCATGCAAAGCTGCATGCAATCCATTCATCAATTTTGTATCAAGTATTCATCCATCTAGTTGGGATCTTGAGAGAAAGGGTCAGTTGCATCGACATATAATTGGGATCTTGATATTCCTGTGTGTCGAAAGTTCTCGTAGTCGACGATCGCGCTCAAGCTCTCACCTCTTCCTCACACATGATTCGGCGAGGCGCGTGCTGGAGCGGCGCCGAGCGGCTCAGTGGCGCACTCATTATGCTCTGGCTCTGGCCGCTTGTGCTGGGGCTTGACTTCGACCAGTCGTACAAGCACCTCAAACTCGACAGCTGTTTTGAGAAACCTTCGTGCGAAACTCAGCAGGCAGCGCACGCGGTGGTGCGCCGCGCCCACGCGTTGATCGAGTCCAAGGCAGGCCCATGGCGGTCAGGCCCAGGAACACCGCGGCGGCAGAATTGGAGCGCATTCCCTGCGCACATGACCGGTGTAAAAGGGGATTGGGAACTGACGGCGGCGCAAAGGCACTCGCTTCAAGAGGTCCAGAACACAATTGCAGAGCTTCCGCCTGTCGTCGAACGTGCGATGCTCTGGCTTGTGGTCGTATCCGTCAGCGCGACTCCTCAAGGCGCCCACGAAGATGCCGAAGACATTATCACGACGCTCCTGCAGTCGGGTGGCTGTGAGCTGCACGTCCATCACTTCGATGCCACCAGCGAGAGCGACCCGGCCTACCAAAGCTACATGCAGCTGGAGTGGTACAGACGCGCTCGACCGCGCTTCCGACGCGTCTTCTTCCGAATAGAAAATGGCTGCAAGTCCGAACAATGGCGCGAGTCAATGCGCCTGCTGCTCTCCACATCAAGCGCTTCGCGATACACTCACGTTTGGTTCCTGGACAGTGACCTAAGGTTTGGCCTCTTCGACATGCCGGCTTTCCGGGCTTTGATTGCGCACACAGCTCCAGTCCTTGCACAACCTGGCATTGTGAGTCACAAGCACGGCGCGAGAGCCACAGACTACTGGTCTCTCAGAGCCGGATTGCACAGCAATGTGCTCGGTCGGCGGCGGCTCATCGGACTCGAAAATGATTTGAAAATGAGCCCAGTTGAGGTACAAGCGCCCCTGCTTGATATGCGCATGGTACCGGCGTTCTACAAGAGCACGATGCATTACGATACCCGAATCGACACGCCACAACAGCGTGCTCTCAACCGCGTGGCGTGGAAGCTTGCCCAGCTGTTACACCCGCTGCCCAGAGCCAGACCGCAGTGCAACGTGACATCCGCCAAAACGTCCGCCGCACCTTCTGCTGTGGCTTCATGGGCATCCCAAACCGCCTCACTTCAGATCGCCCAACTCGACCAGGCTGCCAAACGGCCTGCTGGTCTCGTCTATGACTGGACGCCTCTGATCCACCGGTGGCGAGGAAGGCTGCCGCCAAAGCGAGGAAGGCGCGGACCCCCTCACGGACCCCCGGCGATACCGGCGACACGAAAACTGACACATAACATCGGCTCGCAAGAGCACGATTTTCGACAAATCTCACAGTGCGTGCGGGGTAATGGCGTCACGAGTGATCAGAGGGCTCGAACGGTTCTTGTCGAGGATGCCCAGCACCGTTTGATGACCAACAGCACGGATCTTTTTGCGCGTGGTGAGATCGACGTCAGCTGCCAATGGGATTGGTTTCAGCTGACATTATGAGCCTATCCTTCGTTCTGCTACTGTCCAATACGACGTCCTGAGTGGGACGGTCAGTACCGTCTGGATGTCAGCAAGGCGGTTGATGGGGTTGGTTGGGGGTATTTGACTCTTTGGAGCTTGACCGTGTGCGGGGGCTTGACCTTGGGCGCCGAAGTCGGCTCTCCATCAATTGCTCTCCATGCTTTCGCGCGTGACGGCAAAAGGCGGCCGCTTCACGATTCCGGGTGGGAATCCTGGTGCCCGCCTTTTCCGTTCACACCTTCGCCCCCGGCGATGAGAGCTTCACATGGCTTCACCGTTGAGCGGTTGCGGCTCATCTGCCCGCGTGTGCTCGTAGCAGCGCCCCACTCGTTTCGATCCATACACTCTTGGAGCTCGGGGCTCAGTAGGAATTACTTATCATTAGGGCTTCAGCCGAGAATTCCTACACGATAGTTGGTAAACTGTTGCATGCAAGGAGCGAATCTGTCCAGCGTTGGAACCAACGGAAAATGTTTGTTGATGAGGACGTCGAAAGAAATCGTCGCACGCTCAGACTCACACGACAGGAGGCTGAATGAGTCAAGATCCAGAGATACTTCGGGTTACACAAGGCATTCCCCAGCCGCCGTGCGCAGATTGGGGCAAGGAGCACTCGCACGCGTCGCGCCGATGCATCTGGCACTGCATCTTGCAGAGCGACTATCACTCGCTCATGCGGCAGAGCCCGGATGTGATGCTCTCAGTCTTGCAAGCACACCTCGTGAGCAAGAAGCAGGTGAATGAGCATCCGCTGTGGCCGCGAGGTGCAAACACAGTGCAGCAGCTCATGCGTCAGCACACTCGCGACAAGTTGGACTTCATCATTCTGATCATGGCCATCGCCCATAGCAAGGACGAGCGATGCGGAAGGCTCCTCTCATCGCCCTCATCGTCGACCGTCGAGCAGCGCACCCCGCCGTCTCCACCGGCATCGGAAGGGCTGACGTGCGGGCCGACGAGCGCCTTCGACGTGCGTAGCCTGCCTTACCGTTGGCTCCCCGGCTTGCCGTACCCGCGCACGACGCTCAAAGAGGGCCAAACGGCCGGCCGACGCCGCTTCGAGGTGATGCACATCGCAGACTACTGGCCCGGGCCCATGTGGCTGTACCACGCGCCGGGCTCGGGGGTGTGGTGGGACCCGGGCCCGCGGGTGATTGTGGCGCGAAATCTCGTCGATGCGGTGCTCAAGTTCAAGACGATGAAAGAGATCATCTCTCATCTCAATTGGGTGGAGCGTGGCGACCGGCGCGTCGAGCGCTTCCGCGCGTGGGTCAACTGGCGAGTCGCGTACGGCCGGACGCCGTGGGAGACGGTGCTCGAAGGTGCGGCGGCGGGCAATACCAGCTACACGCCGTTCGCATCCGCCGGCGCTCTTCTGGGCATGCTTCTCACAGAGGCCCCTCCCACGACGGTGGATTCCATCATTCTCAGAGAGCAGAGCCACTTTTGGCCGCGGGGCTCGGGTTGGCCCACGGGCGATCAGTGGTTCGCGTCGTCGATGGTCTCGGCATGCAACTCGGACGGCACGAGCGGTACGGCGCGGGCGGACGGTCGGCCGTGGGGTCGCGAGTACCACATCCCCGAGATGGTCGATCTCCGAGCTTCGAGATCCAACAAGCGAGGCGAGCTCGCGAGCACGGCACCGCCTGCAAGAGCCTCGCGGCGTGCTCGGCGGACCAGCGCTTCTGATTGCGAGTCTGATGAACCTCGTTGCTCGTTCTGATTCACGCTCTGATGGCCTCCTTCATCAGGTAAGCACGGCACCGCCTGGCGAGCCTCGCGCGACATTCCACAGAGCCTATTCCTCTCGCTCACAGCAGATGAGGCGGGCACACGCCCGTGCGCGCGCAGCTTCTGGAACGGGCTCTGCACGAGCTGCTCGAACCGGACTGAGCGGCTGTGCCAGTGCAGCCTCTCCAAGCTCACGCCGAGTGGCCATCCGAAGCCGGGGCCGAGTGCCCGATGGATCTCGCTCTCGGGGATCACTCGGCCGGACTTTGACGCGGCGCTGGCGCGTCGTTGCTGCCTCGCGCAATTGGAGGGGTTGTGAGAGCTTGTCCTGATCCTGTGTGATTTGTTTGCCGCCCGCGCCGCATCTTCGCCGCGGAATCCAAAAGTTTATGCGAGCGCAAAGTTTGATCTCACGCGTATTCTGAGCGGGCAGTAACAGTGCCGTAGCACCGGTTGTCGCGACTGTCGTGTTAACGTTCACACACGTGTCGCGTCTGTCGTGTTAACGTTCACGCGGCACGGGGAACTCTCCATTCGCGACGCTCGCTACGGCATTTGGTCTTCCTGTCGGCGCTGCAGAAACTTAATGCCCGCCGCAAATCCGCCGACCGTCGATGCACTCCTGGCGGGAGGCATCGGTGGCGCCTGTCTCTGCCTCGTGGGCGCTCCTTTTGATGTCGTCAAGGTGCGACAGCAGCACCACCCCTCGTCATCCGCACTCGAGGTCGTTCGCTCGATTGTGCGAGTCGAAGGCATCCGAGGCCTGTGGCGAGGAGTGACGGCACCACTCTTGGTGGCGGTGCCCCAGTTTGCCGTCGTCTTTGGCGCGTATGCGATGGCGCGTAGCCTCGTGCAGAGGATCTCCTCCAAACCGCAGGAAAATGCTCGAGATACGGCTGTCGCGGGAGCGCTTGTTGCGCTGCCTACCTCATTCATCTATACCCCAGTGGACCGGGTGAAGCTGGCCATGCAGGTGGATGGGCACAGAGTCGCCTCGGGACAGGTGGCGCGCTATTCTTGTGTGCGCGAGTGCATCTACGAGCTATGGCGTGCCGGCGGCATCGCCAGCTTCTCGAGAGGCTTCACAGCCACGCTGGCGCGCGATGTACCTGCGTGGGCGACTTACTTCGCGGTCTATGCTACCCTCAAGCAGACGCTCTCTCCATCGACCGGGGTGCTCGATGGCCGTGCGAAGCTCTCCCCGGCCGCGAGCCTCGTCGCCGGCGGCGCCGCCGGTGCGGCCTCATGGGCCGTTTGCTTTCCAATCGATGTGGTCAAGACGCGGTTCCAGTCGGATCTGACGTACCGCACCTACCGGTGCACCATACGGGCCGTGCTGCGCAGCTCCGGGATCGGCGGCCTGTTTGCTGGCTACTGGACGATCGTGCTCGGCGGCGTGCCGCGCGATGCCGCATGCCTTACCGGCACCGAAGCCGCGCAGCGAGCGCTGACCTTGCGTCGCCAGTCAATTTCGCTAAGTCTGGACCCGACCTACGACGCTAGCTAGTAGCTTTAGTATTAAATTTTTAGCGGTTCCGTTAGTAGGCTAGTATGCCCCTGATCCACAAAGTCAGCTCCCCAGATCATCATCTCCCTCACGGAGGCCTCGCCGCGCAGCCTGAGAAAGTCGCTGGGCTTGCCGTAGGCCTTGCGCATCCGCTCGTCGCGCATGGGGGAGATGCGCGTCACGGGCAGGCTTCGGAAGTCCCCGGGCAGCAAGTATGAAGGCTGTTTCATCCACGGTAGTACCTGTAGCACACACGGTGCACACATCGTATTGAAAAGAGTGCACGGGCGCAGTGCAGAGTGCGGGCACTGTGTGAGTCTGGGGGTGGTACGCTTGGTAACGAGCCGTCGACGCACTGCGTTGCGCGGAACGTGGCGGTCATCTGACGATCGAGGAAGAATGGAACATGCACAGAGGCCATGCAGCTCGAGATGAGGTCGCCCCGGTCCTTGAAGTCTGAAACGGCGACCTCTTGGGTCCATGGTTTCGTCAGCGATGTATCCTTAAGCAGCGAGACCTCGCGCACTAGCACGCTGACGCGACCACGGCAACGGTCCGCTGCGTCCGCTGGTAGGAGCTCGTCGAGCCAGCGATGTATGATCGGCCCCCAGATGCCGTACAAGCCCCAGGGGCCGCGATCAAAGACGCCAGCCTCGTTGCTCAGCATGACCGCCAAGTCGAGAGCTTCTTCCATGTCCGTGCCGCACGCGGCAAGTGTCGCGGCTAGTGCTCCCGCACTCGCGCCCACCATTGGTGTGGAGGCCAGATCAAGCCTTCGGCTCAGTCCAGTGATGGCACCGGCTTGCCACCAGAAGAAGAGCCCACCACCAGGGAACGCCAAGCCTCGCATAAAAAGGCGCTCACTTCTCTTTTCAAGTGTGAACGTCTGGAGCTGTGAACAATCGCTCCAGATTTTGACGACCTAGCCATTGTACGGTTCGTCGGTTCCACTTCCTGCGCGGCTGTACGCGTGTGGTCGGTCTGGACGGGGGACCTGGGGGTGCGTATCGTTTTACGTTTATGCAGAAACGTACTTAAAACGTACCTGTGTTTGCGTGACGGGGTGCCTGCTACACGCGACGCACCCGCTGCGTATTCTCACCCAGCGCTCGCGTGAACACACGCCTACCTGCGTTGTAACGCATCCTGTGGTGCGTAAACCCGCACGTGGTGCGTACATGCTCAATCATGCATTTCTGCACCGGCCACACTTTCCCCACACTGCGCACGTCTTTGCGTCCATGTGCGCCTAGCGCGGCGTGGAGCGTGCGATGCGTACATACGCACCCACCTGCGTGTATGCACCCCGCGACGCTGATACTACTCGCCGGGAACCGACCGAACGTCATGCTCTCTGAAACTAAAAAGCGAGCGGTACGGTAGCGGGTACGGGGTAGCGGTACGGGGGATTGCTCTGCAGGGCGGGGCGGAGGGATCGCGGTCCCAGCCCTGGGGCGGCGGGAGGCATTGCGGCCGCGCCCCGCGCCCCGCAGCTCACCGACTTCACCTCGTTCAATAATTGTTCATCTCAGATACGCAGCTTTAACCCAGCCTTTCCTTGCATTGCCTTCCGAATCAAAGCCTCCCCTTCCTCGCCAATGCAAGGGTTGCACTTGAGGTTGCACTCGGTCAATGCGCCATTGACGCACAGAGCGTCGGCAATCGCCGTGATGCCCTCTGCAGCGTAGGTGCCGCGGTAGGCGTTCACTTCGCAGAGTGAGTTATTGGAGAGGTCCAGGCTCGTCAGCGCGCCTGTGACGGCCACCATGGCGGCCACAGACTTTGCTCCCACTGGACCGATGCGGGTCTCTACCATGCTCAGCGACGCGAGCTTGGTCTCCTTGTTGCTCAGGATGGCCTCGCAGACTGCGCTTACGCCCTCATCCTTGAGCTCGTTGAAGGACAAATCCAGGGCCGTCAGCCCGCCGTTGACGCCAAGCATCTTGGCCACATGCTTGGCACCTGCTGCCCCTCCGATGTTGCTGTTACTAAGGAAGCCTCCACTCAGATCGAGCTCCTTGAGCGTCTTGTTCTGTTCCAGTGCCTCGCAGATGGCTTTGGTGCCCTCCTCCCCCAAGTTGTTCCTGGCGAGCGACAGCTTCGTCAGCACGCCTGTGACGGCCACCATGGCGGCCACAGACTTTGCTCCCACTGGACCGATGCGGTTCATGACCATTTTGAACGACGCGAGCTCAATCTCCTTGTTGCTCAGGATGGCCTCGCAGACTGCGCTTACGCCCTCATCATTGAGGTCGCTGGACGACAAATCCAGGGCCGTCAGCCCGCCTGTGACAACAGCCTGTGACAGGTCCGACGCCAGTAGGATCGCATCGGCCGGCTCGAGGTACTTGTTGCGGAAGTCAGCGGTGGTCTGGTCGCGCCGGATGCCGCAGAGCGAGATACCCTTCTGCTTGGCGACCTCAGCGAGCATCTTGGCGGACTCCGCATCAAGCTGATTGCCCAGGAGGTTGGTCACCGTCAGCGCGCCATTGACGCACATGGCGTCGGCAATCGCTGTGATGCCCTCTGCAGTGTAAGTTCCTCTTCCACGAGAATCGAGGCCGCACAGCTGGTTGGAGCTGAGGTTGAGGCTCGTCAGCCCGCCGTTGACGCCTAGAGCGGCGACGAGCTCCTTGATGCCCGTCATGTCTTTGCCGTAGTGAGTGAGATTATTTCCGGACAGGTTGATGCTCGTCAGCCCGCCTGTGACAACAGCCTGTGACAGGTCTGACCCCAGCAGGATCGCATCAGGCGGCTCGAGTCCCGTGCGGGAGAAGTGAGCAGTGGTCTGGTCGCGCTGGATGCCGCAGAGCGAGATACCCTTCTGCTTGGCAACCTCAGCGAGCATCTTGGCGGACTCCGCATCAAGCTGATTGCCCAGGAGGTTGGTCACCGTCAGCGCGCCAGTGATGCTCGTGCGGAGCGCCTCGGCGATCAGCTTGACACCAGCAGGGCCGATGTTCTCAAAGGAAGCGTCCAATGACATGATCTTGCTGTCCTTATTGCCGCAGATGGCGGCAAAGATGGCTCCCCAACCCTCGTCCCTGAGCTTGTTGCCCCTGAGCTTGACAGACGTCAATGCGCCGTTGACGCGCAGAGCGTCGGCAATCGCTGTGATGCCCTCTGCAGTATAATATCCTTGGCAAGATTCATTGACGCCGCACAGCTGGTTGCCTGAGAGGTCCAGCTGCAAAACAAATCAAAGCAAGGCAAGGGTTAGAACAGAAAGAGGCTACTCTAGGGAGGTCAGAAAGTGAGCACCTGTGTCAAGGCGCCATTGACTCGCAGGGCGTCGGCAATTGCCGTGATGCCCTCTGCGGTGTAGGTGCCATGTTGGTCTCCTTCCCAGTCAGTCCAGATGCCGCACAGCTGGTTTCTGGAGAGGTCGATGCTCGTCAGCCCGCCCATGACAGGCACGAGGTACGCAAGAAGCATGCCACCTTCGACGCCGATATTTCTCTCTTGCAGGTCGAGCTCAGAGACGGAGTCGTCGCGAATCATCTGCACCGGTATGCCGCGAATCTCGCCAGAGCCGGCGCAGGCGACAGCTGCAAGCAGTAGCTCGAGCGGCGGCTCGCCTTCTCCCTCGATGCAGCTGAGGAGAGCGGTTTCGGCAGGGCCTCCAAGGAACGGCCTCTCGTCCTCGTCCTCGTCCTCGTCATCATCACTCTCGTCCAGATCCACCCCGCGGACCGCGGTCACATTCACCTCGAAGCCCTCCCAGCGCAGTCGGGCCAGGCTGGGCAGCATCCTCCCCGCCGCCGCCGCCTCCCATGGCCGGCCCGCGTCGACGAGGACCTTGATGTTGAGATCGGTGATCTCAGCCAGCTGAGTCGGCGCGGGCTGCCCCTCGCAGCGGCTGAGGCGGGAGCAGAGCACGCGCCGCGCGAGCGCCGACCACGATCGGTTCACGCCCTTGAGCTCGGCCAGCGTGACCACGTCGACCATGCCCAGCGCCACCTCCTTGGCATCGTCTGTGACTGCCATCCACAACGTGAGCTGCGGCTGCAGCGCGGGTGCTCCCCCCGCATAGCCCACCATGGCTTCTGACAGCTGTCCCTCCGGCGAGAACGCCGGCTCGGCGAGTGCCGCCACACGTTCCTCCGCACTGCCAAAGCCATCCGTTGCGCCGAGCAGCTCTGTCAGCTCATCGGCACGTTTGCCGTTGAGGCGCGAGGCGAGGGCGCGCTGCGCGTGATTGAGCGCCCCGGAGGCGTCGAGGAAGCTGGCGCCCTCGACGAGCCTGAAGAGCTCCGAGATCGAGCACTGCTCGAGTCTCGCCGGCATGGAGTCGGCCTCGCACATCTCCCGGAGCACTACCAGCTCTTCCGCCGCAATCGTCGGCACCGGGTAGACGCCATCTTCGGGTGGAGCGTCGTCCATCATGTCTTTGAGCGTGCCAGCTCGCTGGGCCACCCGGCGCGTCCACTCGACAGCCTCGCCCTCGCGCGCCCGCAAGCGCACGCGCTCCTGGTCGTCGGACATTTTGCGACACCTGGACCGTGAAAGTCGCCCAGGCAGACCTTTTCAACTGTGAGTTGATGCCTTATCGGTCGCTCGCTCCGGCTCACAGCCGTTTCACACAGAGCTGACTTTTTGACCACAAAGTATTCTTCTCCACCCGAGTTTGGCGCGCTCGGTCAAAACAGCTATCGTATAACGTAAGGGGGTGGGCGGGAAGGACTTTTAACCGTAATACATTACGTAGTAGCTCTAATGGTCTCTCTAATGTTAGGAACCTAATGCATCTGCAAATGCATGTTAGTGTCCAGCACCTTCCGCATCTTTTCCGCATCCTCTCGTCTTCCAAGGCTTTCGTCTTCCATGGCATCGAGGAAGATGCCGGCGAGACCGGAGAGCGGAGAGTACCGCTTCTCCCGGATCGTTCATGGCGGCGACCGGCGGCGGCGAGCAGACCCGTCTCACTCTCACTCATCATGCTGCGCGGGAGGGCTGACTTCTCCTTGAACTCAGCCCTGCGTACCTCCTCCGCCTCCCTCGCCGCCGCCTCCGCCTCCCTCGCCGCCACCTCCGCCTCCCTCGCCGCCGCCGCGTCTTCCCACAGGCTCTCGGCTCGGGTTCGGACTCCTCCCTCCTCGTACTACAGTAGTGCGCAGCGGCTCAGGGCTCGGGGACGGCGTCTGGTCAGCCCGCAGAGGCTCAGGGCTCGGGGTCGGCGTCTGGTCAGCCCACCGTGCCGGCGCGACTTCGCGCGTGCTGGTCTGCGGCGCGATCCTGACGCCCTGCCGGGCATGGGGACTCGAGCTCCTACTCATAGGTCGTGGCCGAGCAGAGGTCAGCAACCTGAACTGATCGACGTACTCCTGCATGGGCACCGGAGCGACTGTCCAAGGGGCTCCGTCCCGGGCGGCGCCTCCTCCTCTGCCCTCGGCCACACGCGCCGCCTCGAGCGCGTCCTCGCTCTCCTGCAGCGCGTGAAAGATGGGCAGCAGCAGCTGCTGGCAGCGCCGAATGATCGTGCTCACGCGAGGGAATTCGCGCGAGTAGAGCTTCGAGTGCAGCCCTGCGACCGCGCTCCGGAAGTCGAGCCCGGCCCCAGCCGACGACGCGCCGCTCGCCGGCACGTGGTTCACGATCAGGTACACTTCAAAGGCTCCCAGCCGATTGGCGCGCGCCGTGGTCTTTGCCGCGGACGGGCCCGTGAACGAGACGTTCGTGGGCATGAAGCCGTGTGGCGCGTGCGGGTACGAGCTGAGCCGACGTGAATCGAATATCTCCTCCTCGACCGCGACGGCCCGCACGACCTTGGCGGGGATGTAGCGCGACGGCCTCTGCGTCGTCGCCGACGAGAAGGAGAGGGCGCCCTCCCACTTGGCGAGAGGGCTCACGATCGCCTCCCCGATGGCATCGGCTAGGCGTCGGTAGGTGCGCTCATACATCTCGGGATCGTGCGAGAGGCTATGACCCAATGAGAGCCCGGTGCCGCGCAGACGTGCAGAGCCGCCTAATCGGGGAGACCCCCCCAAAGCACCGCTCACGCCGCCGCCCGGATGATAATTCATCTCGACCACCACCAAGACCGACGGGCGCGGCTCGCCAACCTTCCGAGGAGCGCTCAGTGGGGAAATCGGACGCTCCCGCAACGACTCCGAGGCCATGCGCTGCAGCATCGCCTTCACGGCGGGGGATTCGAGCATGTTCGCCCTCCACGCGCCCTTCTCGCCGTAGATCTCGGCCTCGAGCACCTTCATCACGGCCTCATGAGGGGCGCTCTTCGTGTTGCTGCCGCCCTTCTTCGCACTGCCTCCCGAGCCCTTGGCCTTACCCGCATTGGCAACCTCGCGACTCCACGCCTCCTTGCCGGCCTCCTTGACGGTCGTATTCACAGCGCACAGCTTCTTGGGCAGGTCTTGGATTGCGGGACGATAGGCCGAGCGCGGAGGGAGGGACGATCGCGCCGGGAAGGCGATCTTGGCGGCACGATGGGCGCGGCTCGCGAGTGCATTGGCGACTGATCGCTGATGGCTCTTGTAGATCATCACCGTGTGCTGTATGTCCGGAACGCCGCCGCTCTCCGCCGCGCCGATCACCAGGGCAGCCGGCCGCGCGATCGTAGCCTCATAATCGATGGGCCACTGCCATTGCTGCCCGCTGATAGTCCAGGCGGGCCGCTCGTTGTCGGTGCCTCCGCGCCGACGCATCTGTTGACGGCGCAGTTCGATCGACGAGGCGGTGGACACGTGGGAGAGCGCCTCCAGTTCCGGCGGCTGCTGCGGCGGCTGCGGCTGCCCGGAGCGTGGCGAGAAGATGGCGGGCCTGGGGGTCGCTGGCCGGCGGGGTGTGGAGCTGGAGGGCGAGGTTGGGATGTAGATATGTGCCCCGTGCTCTTGCGACGGCGAGGAAGGGACGATCCTTGGTGCCCTCTTGGGCGCGCGCACCTTGTCCAGTGGCCATCCGCAACTGTGACAGAACTTGTGCGTCGCCAAACTTCCCTCCTCTCCGCATGCGAGGCAAGCGTCGTGGAACACCTCCTCGAGCGTATCCGGGAGCTGATGACCGCACAGGCAGCAATGCGTGGCATTCTGGGGATGCAAGAAGGATTGGCAGCCAGGGCACACGGTGGGCGTCTGGAACCCTCCCAATGGATCCACCGAGAGCTCCCGGAAGCTCTCGGCCGTCGCATCTGGGCTTGCGGGTCGAGGTACCGGGTCTAACGGCAGCGGCCAGCCGCACTGGCAGCAATAGTTTCCGTCCTCCTGATCGGTGCCGCAGCGAGTGCACATGAGTTGATGGTGAATGGCAGACTCTTTGGGCAGCTTGTGGCCGCAGCCGCAACAATGTGACGCAAAGTCGGGATGAGTCTCGAGCCCGCAATACGAACACGGCCGCGGGGTTGAGACGGCGTTCTTGGTCGCTCGTTTGGAGGTGCGAGAGTCGATCATCGCGCGCGTGTGGTACAGCGGATTGGGGTTGCAGCCACCTGCCGTGACTGGGCGAACTGTCTGTTCATCCGCGTTTTCAACGGTTCCATAAATAGCATTGGCACATATCCAAGCATGCATGCGCCGACCGCCGAGCGTGACCAACAACAGATACACCTCCATACATTGTACTACTAGCACTATTACGTACTTGTACTTTATTTCTTCATTCCCATGCAGCCTACTTGTATTCGGTCAGTTCTGAGACCTCTCCCGCGACGGTCGCGCCTCTCTGCTTTTATCCGCTTACGAAAGCCAGATCTGTCGAAGCAGCACCTCCTGCTCCTGCTCCTCCTGCTCAGGAGATGACAATCTCGAAGAGCTGCGCGTCCTGAATCGACCACGCGCTCGCATCGAGCTCCGTGAGCCCCGCCCCCTTCTCCGCAGCGCCGTCGCGCCGAGGGCAACGCAGCAGCCGGCCGGTGTGCGCGCGGAAGGAAACGATGTCCCCATGCCGCAGCAGATGGGGCGGCTTATGGCGCGGCGCCGTCGTGGGCGGCGGCGCGCCCGGCCAGCTACCCGTCGACGGCGCCGTCGTGGGCACCAGTTCGATCCGAAACGCTTGCCATTCGGCAACCTCCGTCCACCGAGCCTGCACCGCGCTGCCCTCGACGTCCAAGCAGTAACCGTTGCCTCCGCGCAGGCTCACCGTCTCGCCTGAGAAGAGGGGACCGCCCGCCGTGGTGAGCACTTGCATGCAAGGCAGCTCATCCGTGGCAATCAACGTACCTGAGAAGAGGGGACCGCCCGCCTTCTTCTCGATGAGCACTGCGCCGTAGTGGCGGTGCGCGGGCGTGAAGTGAGCGGGTAACGGCGCAATCCCCACCTGATGAGGGGAGCAATCATGGGCAATGAGTGCGGTCATCAGAGGCCATCAAGTGGGCGGGTGACGGCGCATTCCCCACATGGTTGGCAAACAAAAGATAGACGGGAAGCTCAGTCGCGCGCTCGGAACAGCGCTCGGTGGCGGCGGTCGCCGGGCGGGCGTCTTCGTGCAAGGGCTTGGGACGGTCCGCCTCAAACGCAGCCCACGTGTCCGCTCCTCCAGCGCCGTCCTGGGCGCCGTCCTGAGCACCGTCCCGAGCGCCTTCCCGAGCACCACTCGCGGGCTTGGGGCTCTCTTCGAAAGATTCGGCGGCGGAGATCACGCCAGATTCGGCGGCGGAGATCACGCCAGATTCGGCGGCGGAGATCACGCCAGATTCGGCGGCGGAGATCACGCCAGATTCGGCGGCGGAGATCACGCCAGATTCGGCGGCGGAGATCACGCCAGATTCGGCGGCGGAGATCACGCCAGATTCGGCGGCGGAGATCACGCCAGATTCGGCGGCGGAGATCGGCGAGGCGAAGCCGAAGGCGAACGATTCCGAGGGCGAGCCTGATGAGTGGCGTCATCAGAGGCGATCAATGGCGCGTCATCAGAGGCAATCAGTGGCGCGTCATCAGAGGCCATCCACGGCAGCTGCAGGTGGCGGCGCACCCAGTGGTGAAGCGAAGGTCGCCGCGAGAGTCGCATTCACGATCGTCCCTTGCTTGAACGCGGCGCTACCTTTCCTGACGGAGGTCCCAAGGGTGCTCCCGAGGGCAGGGCCGATGGCAGCCGCACTCTCAGCCTCGCTCAGCGCGCGTAGCATCACCTGTGCAACGAGTGGCGTCATCAGAGGTCATCAAAGGCCATCAGAGGTCATCAGAGGCCATCCGAGACACATTAGGAGCTGAGTGCCCAAGTGCCATCGGTGGCCATCAGAGGCGATCAGAGGCGATCAGAGGCGATCAGAGGCGATCAGAGGCGATCAAGAGGCGATCAAGAGGCGATCAGAGGTCATAAGTGCCAATTGCACCTACGTGCCCGAATGGAGCGTGGGACGTCATCAGCAGTCATCATTATTCAACAGCAATCATCAGCCGTCATCAGCCGTCATCAGCCGTCATCAGCCGTCATCATGACGCACCTTAGTGCCCGAATGGAGCGTGGGACGAACGCGTGGCGCTCCTGCCAACGCCTGCAGAGACTCGGGGCAGTGGTCCGTGCCGGCCTCGAGCGCCGACAGCCTGATCCGAAACAGAGGAGCGCTGATGAGGGAGGCAATCAAGGACCATCAGAGGCCATCCGAGGCAATCAGACCTGATCCGAAAATAGGAGCGCTGATGAGGCGAGATGAAGTACGGCTCACAGACCGTCTTGAGCGCCGTCCACGAGTCATGACCACCCACGCCCATATGGAGAGCATCGAGGTGGACGTAGATCGAGGGCTCACGCCACTCGCGGAGTCGGTCGGTCGGCGGCGGCTGAGGGCGCGGCGGCGGCGGCGGCGGCACTGGCGCGCCGTGCTGGCGCGAGATCGTGAGCTCGTCCAGCGAGATGTTGTGTACCGTCATCAAGCTGGGCGGCAGCTCGGGCTGGCGGAGCGCCGTGCTGGGCAGTACCATGTCGGGCCACAGCACCGTGTTGGGCGGTGCCATGTCGGGGCGCAGCTCGCGCTCGTGTTTCGCCTCGGTGAGCGCCCCGACCGAGTAGGCGGACACGCTCACCTGGAGAGGGGGCGTGAGTGGCCCCGTGGCCAGCAGCAGCCCGCCGCCGCCGCCCCTGCCCTCGCCGCCGCCCTCGCCCTCGCCCTCCTCCTCACCGGGCGCCGTATTGGGCGCGCGCACCGCCAGCCAGCGCACGCCGCCCCGCCCGCCGTTCTCACTGGGCACCACGTAGGCAGTGTGCATGCCCTCGAGGGGTAGCGTGTGCACGCCGAGCCACGCCGAGGCCATCCGATCGGGGTAATTCTCGTGAGGGCCCAGCCCATACCTAATGAGGGAGGCACTCAGATGCAATCATACATGCGATTCCGATCGGGGTCATTCTCGTGAGGGCCCAGCCCATACCTAATGAGGGAGGCACTCAGATGCAATCATACATGCAATTCCGATCGGGGTCATTCTCGTGGGGGCCCAGCCCGTACCATGTGACGAGTGTCGAAGTGCCGCCGTCGATGCCGCCGCCGGTGCCGCCGCCGGTGCCACTGCCGGTGCCAGTGCTGGTGCTGGTGCCAGTGCTGATGCCGGTGGCTCCGGTCGGTCGAGGAAGTTCGAGGATGACTCCAACGCGAGGTATGCTCGCAGGGCTCTCAGACGAAGGGTCGCCATTCGCCGCCGGCAGGCGCACCTGCAGCCGTCATCAGCCGTCATCAGTCGTCATCAGTCGTCATCAGCCGTCATCAGCCGTCATCAGCCGTCATCAGCCGTCATCAGCCGTCATCAGCCGTCATCAGCCGTCATCAGTGACCATCGGCGCACCTGCAGCTGCAGATGACAGCAGACCTCGATGCTCGCGTCCCCCGCGATGAGATACACGAACGTCGCCGTACCAAGGCGCTGCCCCTTGTCGCCGAGCAGCCCCCAGTCGACGAGGACCGACACGAGGGAGCGGCACGGCTGCCACGCACGCAGCCCCTCGAGGGTGCGGCTCATGTTGTGAAGCCCCGCCGCTCGCCATTGGTCGGCGTAACGGCCGAATTCGTCATTGTCCGTTGGCGCGCGCCAGAGCGACGGGATCGGCCCCACCTGATGAAGGACGCAATCAGAGGTCATCAGTGGTTATCAGTGGTCCTCAGTGGTCCCAAAACGGTCATCAGAGGTCATCAGAGGTCATCAGCGGTCATCAGTGGTCATCAGAGGTCATCAGAGGTCCCAAAGCGAAGGGATCGGCCCCACCTTGGCCTTGAGCCTGCCGTCCACCACGTAGTTACGAAGCACGCCGTCTGCATCCACAGAGACGTCGAAGTGCTCTCCCGAGACGCTCCATCCGCCATGGCCGTCTGCAGCGAGCGTGAGCGGCGCCAGCGCATCGAGCTCGAGAAAGGGCGACGCGCCACTCTTCGTCAGCGCACCAGCACCGCCGCCGCCGCCGCTGCCCGCGAGGACGCACGGCGCACAGGGCGGCGGCGTGACCTCCCATGTGAAACGACCGACGGTTTCACCTCGGGCGGCCCACGCGTGCTCATCGCGCCAGATCGTGACGAGATCGATGGCCAGGGTGCCGCCAATCGGCGCCGCAAACGCCGCCGAGAGCGCCGCATGCCATGGAAGCGACGTCGCCGCAATCGACCACGTGGCACCGGGCGGCAGGGCAGGGGTGCTCGCAAAGGCACCGTCGGCCATCGGGAGCCCGTCGCGGCGCAGCTGCCAGCGGAGCGCCGTGGTGAGCACTTGCATGCAAGGCAGGTCATCGGTGGCAATCAGCGCAGCTGCCAGCGAAGCGCCGTGGTGAGCACTTGCATGCAAGGCAGGTCCTCGGCGGCAATCAACGTACCTGCCAGCGGAGCGCGTACAGTTCGTCGAAGCGCCCGAAATCGAGCATCGAGCGCAGCGTGAGCAGCCGGCCTGTGGGCGCGAGGGTGGCGTACAATGGCTGCTGCAGATGGCGCACCTGATGGGGGAGGCAATCATGGCCCGTGGGCGCGAGGGTGGCGTACAATGGCTGCTGCAGATGGCGCACCTGATGAGGGAGGCAATCATGGACCCTCAGAGGTCATCAGCAGCGTGAGGATGGCGCTACAGGGGCTGCTGCAGACGGCGCACCTCCTCTAGCGCAGGGTGTGGCGTCCGGTCGGGGAACGTGAGGCCATTGATGCAGAACTGGCGATCGTGCTGGTAGGAATGGGGCCCGAAGTCGCCGCCGTACGCCCAGCGCATCGTGCCATCGGAGAGCCGTTGGAGCAGCCCCTGGTCGCACCTGATGAGGGAGGCAATCATGGATCATCCATGGCCATGAGCAGCAGCAGCAGAGAAGCCGATGGAGCAGGCCCTAATCGCACCAGCCCCAGATGACCCCTGATGAAGGAGGCCATCATGTATCATCAGTGGTCATCAGTGGGCGCACCAGTCCCAGATGAAGCCGCCTTGCACGTGCGCATGCTCCCGGAAGAGCGCCCAATAGTCCGCAAGCCCGCCGTTCGAATTGCCCATGGCATGCGAGTACTCGCACAGGAGCAGCGGCCGGTCGTCATTCCCCACAGCGTCGACCAAATGGGCGCAGTGCTCGGGGCGCGCGTACATGGGCGAGATCACCTGGGAGATACATGGGAGATACATGGGAGATACATGAGCGATACATGGGCGAGATCACCTGGGAGTCACTCAGCGGCACTCAGCGGCACTCAGCGTCACTCAGCGGGGTTCAGAAGAGAGACTAGGGCGACCAGAGGGGCCTTAGAAGAGAGATTAGGGCCATCCGAGGGCATCGGAGGGCGATGCCGAGGCGATCCGAGGGCATCAGAGGGCGATGCCGAGGCCATCCGAGGGCCATCACCTCGGAGGCGCCGTTGTGGCAGTTGCCCAGCCCTTCGTAGTGAGAGGGACGCGTCGGGTCGCGCGCGTTGATCCACTGCCGCATGAGCAGATGGGTGGGTCCAACGCCACTCTCATTCCCCAGAGACCACATGAAGATGCATGCGTGGTTCTTCTGCGACTCGACCATACGTGTGACGCGAGCTAGCAGGGCACGCCGCCACTCGGGCGACGCGTTCAGATGGAGCTTGTTCGAGGGGGCGGGCAGGGAGACGAGGCCGTGCGTCTCGATGTTGGCCTCGTCCATGACGTACAGACCCACCTCATCACAGATCTCGTACCTGATGAGGGGCGCAATCAAAGGTATTGAGGGACGCAAACAAAGGTAATGAGGGACGCAATCAAAGCTGGGCGCGCGGCCGCACCTGATGAGGGACGCAATCAAAGCTGATGAGGGACGCAATCAAAGCTGATGATGAGGGGTGCACTCAGGGGACGCACTCAGAGGGCGCAGCTCAGGGGCACTCCGAGCCAGATCGCGAGCTCGTCGCAGATCGCGAGCTCGACGCAGATCGCGAGCTCGTCGCGGAGGTCGCGTACCAGCGCGTCGCGTTTGGATAGTGCGAGCAGCGCCTCGCGTGATGAGGGAGGCAATCGAGGGTGGCAATCACGTACCAGCGCGTCGCGTTTGGATAGTGCGAGCAGCGCGTCGCGTTGAAGTTGTACTTCTTCATCATCAGCGCGTCCGTCCACATGGACGCATCGCTCACGTACCTGATGAGGGGGGCACTCAGGTGCAATCATGCATGCAATCAGATGCCATTCGAGGCACTCTGTATAGCACGACCCCGCTCACGCACTTGCCCGTGTGCTCATCGTGCTCGTGCCGGTTGACGCCCTTGAAGATGACCGGCACGCCGTTGATCAGCAACTTCTTGCCTTGCACGCAGCATGTGCGCGCACCCAGCCGCTGCCATTCCCACTCGAGCACCCCACCAGGCTCCTCGCCCGCGTACCTGTGATGAGGGAGGCAATCCGAGGCACTCAGAAGCACTCAGAAGCACTCCGAGGCACTCAGAAGCCCTCAGAAGCAATCCGAGGCACTTCCACACGAACATCCCCACAGGCCCTCGCGCGCGCGCACCGCTCAACCGCGGCCATCAGCGGCCATCAGCGGCCATCAGCGGTCATCAGTGGCCATCAGTGGCCATCAGCGGCCATCAGTGGCCATCCGCGGCCATCAGTGGTCATCAGTGGTCATCAGAGGTCATCAGTGGTCATCGGTGGTCATCAGTGCGCGCGCACCGCTCATCCGCGGCCAGCATCGCGCCCGTGACGACGCCATCGGGCGCCTCGGCTGCGGCGTCGCTCACGTCAAGCAGAGCGAGGCTGAGAGTGTACCTGATGAGGGAGACCATCAGGCGTCATCAGGCGTCATCCAGGCGTCATCCAGGCGTCATCAGAGGTCATCAGAGGTCATCAGAGGTCATCAGAGGTCATCAGAGGTCATCAGAGGTCATCAGAGGCCTTCCGAGGCGATCCGAGGGGTCATAAGGGCCATCCGAGGCGATCCATCCGTCCACAGAGGCCATCCGACGTACAGGTAGGGCGACTCGGCCGACCAGAGCTGCGGACTTTCGAGCGCCGTCTCGATTTCCAGGGGCAGCACATCCGCGCGTGCCGCCGTCGTCTCCTCCTGGCCCACCCATACGCGCGGCGCGCGGGCCCAGTTTGGAAAGAGGCCGCCGCCGCCGCCGCCGCCCCCGCCGCCGCTGCCGCCACCGACGCCGCCGCCGCTGCCGCCGCCACCGCCGCCGCCGCCGCCGCCACCCCCACCCTTGGCCACGGTTACAGGTGCGTACGCGACAACGTCGTCGTCGGCCGCCGCAGCATCGGGCATACCGGTATCCGCGCCGTGTTGGGCGTCGGGCATACCCGCATCCGCGCCGTGTTGGTCATCGGCACCCTCGGCCATGGCCTCGGCCGGAGCGATCGCGTCCCTAATTAGGGTCGGAGCGATCGCGTCCGAAAACGAGCGGATCACCTCGCGTCCGTCGGCGTCGCTCAGGATCGCAAGCAGAGCGACGTGTGAAGGCGGCGGCGGCCCGGAGGGCGGCGGCAGTCGCACGTAGCCACGAACCTGCAGCGCAATCAGTGCTCATCAGTGCTCATCAGTGCTCATCAGTGCTCATCAGTGCTCATCACGTAGCGACGAACCTGTAGCGAAGCGCTATAGCTGGGAGGGCGGGTAGCGGTGGCCGGCTGCGGCGCCTCGGACTGCGCCGCGTGCGCCTCGTGAGCCGGCGCGCCGCCGACAGGCTTTGGTGTGAACGGTCGCTGTGAAGTGCCCAACAGGCCGCCGGGCGTTGGTGTGAGCGCAATGCGAGCGTCGATGTCGGCGAGGTGCACCTGTGGGGAAGAGGAGAGGGCGCCGTGGTGAGCACTTGCATGCAGGGGTGCCCATGGCGAGAGGGGCGAGGTAGATGGTGTGGCTCATCCACCAACGGCTTTCGATAGAGCCACACGTCGCGATGGATGCCGGAGAGCCACCAGTGATCTTGATCCTCGAGATATGAGCCGTCCGACCTGCCGACACGACGCGTGGGCGGTGAGTCGCCCGACACGACGCGCGGGCGGTGACCGACACGACGCGCGGGCGGTGACCGACACAACACGTGGGCGGTGACCGACACGACGCGTGGGCGGTGACCGACACGACGCGTGGGCGGTGAGTCGCACCAGCGCATCGATTGCACGATGAGCTTGCAATCAGGGAAGGCCATCAGGGAAGGCCATCAGTCGCACCAGCGCATCGCCTGCACGACGAGAAGGTTGTCGCCCTCGAGCACGAGGGCGTCGGTGGCGTCGAACTCGACGGCAAGGCGTGAATCCTGCGAGTAGCCGAGCAGTTGGCCGTTGAGCCACACGTAGAAGGCCGAATCGACCGCATCGAAGCGCAGGAAGACGCTCTCACCTGATGAGGGGGGCAATCAGAGGAGATGCACTCTCAGAGGCGATGAGATCATCCCATATTAGGAAGGCGCTCTCACCGGCCATCTCAGCCGCCTCCCGCCAAGCGTCGGGTAGCGTGAAGCTGGTGCGATAGCATCCGGTCGGGTTGGCGTCCATTGGGAGATAGGGCGGCCAAAGGTTCCACGGGTAGCTGCGGCACGCGGGGAAGGCAGCAGAGCGCCGAGAGTCAGAAAAAGAGAGTCAGAGAGAGAGAGAGAGAGAGAGAGAGAGAGAGAGAGAGAGAGAGAGAGAGGACTCCCGGTGCCTTCGAGTTGGCGGTGGGTGCGGTAAGTAAGTGCAGTGGGTGCGGTGGGTGCGTCGTGGCGGCGACGCACGCGACGTTAGTGTAGATAGGCGGGTCGGTGGAGTGCATCTGCCAATTCGAGGGCACCGGGATGGGCCGCCAGCCCGTGCCCTCCTCGCCCTCGTCATCTGCCGCCGCTCCTCCAGTCGCCACGTCCGCGACGACCGCTGCCGGACACGGGAAGAGCCGAAAGTCCCACGAGCAGCCCGAGAGGCGGAGGCGAGGGTCGTCGCGCGCGAGCGCGGCGGCGCGCGAGCGGTACGAGCGCAGCGGCACGTGCGCGGGCAGCCGACCGAAGCCGATGCACCGCGGGTTGGCCCAGTGAGGCGATCCCTCGGGCGCGCCGTCGCTCTGCATCACGAACGTCGTGTTTGCAGCACCCGAGAGGGCGACGCCTATCCTGCCGCCCGCCCGCATCTGGAGGCAGCGCTGGGCAGGTGCGCCGCTGGCCGTGCCGCCGCCGACGTCGCTCGTGAGGCGCAGCTCCACGGCCGCGCCCACCTCGAGAAAGGCAGGGCCGCCGTCGACTCGGACGGCGAGCAGCAGCTGAGCTTCCGTGGGATCCGAGGAGACGAAGCCGACCGTGCCGTCCTGGACGCACATGAATGTGTCCGTGTTCGAGAGCAGCAGAATCGCATCGTCGGAGTGCAGCGTCGCCGCGCCGACCGACCACTGCAGGGCCTGCCACGCCGCCCATCGGGCGCGGTCGCCGAGCACGCTCGCCGCCTTGACGAGCCGCACGCCCTGCGGCTGCACATGGCTGCCAGCCTCCGCGCAGTAAAAGTAGGCGAGGTCGCCGTCGACAAAGGCGAGCGGGTAGGCGTCCGGGCCCACTGTCTTTTCGGCGGCGCTCCGCATTGCCCGGTGGCGGCAGCCGCGACCCTAAACGGGCTAGTTTATCATTAGTTGATTGTGAGCGCGCGATGCTTCGCAATTTCGCGTACGCGAGCACACCAAATGGCGGCGAACGATGCCGCCGCCGTACTCCTGGCCAAACCGAATGCAAGTTGTTGTACGGCCAGCTCCAGCACCCATACGCTGGACCTCCTCGCCGTAGCACCGCCGTCCGCGGAGGCAGCTCCAGCGGACGCAGCGACGGGCCTCTTCGCAGGGATGTCGATGGAGATTGCGGGGTTCCGAGGTCGCCTGGAATTGAATGGGGCAGCTGTGAAGCTAGTGTCCTTGTTGCCATCCAAGCGCTGGGCAGTCCTCGTCATCCATGCGAATCCTCCGGAAACGATCAACGTGAAGCCGGAGAACCTGGTCGCAATCGGCAGCCAGGACTTTGCCGTCTATGAGTCGATCAGAGGCAATCAGCAGAGACGAAGAGATGAGGAGATGAGAGCCGAGCAGAGGCGAAAAGATGAGGAGATGAGAGCCGAGCAGAGGCGAAGAGATGAGGAGATGAGGCGCCAAGAGAGACTCAAGCGCGTAAGAGAAGAGGCAGCCAGAGCGAAATCGGCCGATCGCACCACTGATCTTACTCACGACGCTCGTGTGAGCGTGTGCCACTTTCTGAATCTGAGTCAGTTGGGCAAGTTGCTCCTCGTGTGCAAAGCTTGGAGTCCTGCCGCTCGCGCTGCTGCACATGATCCAACCTGGCAGCTGACCATGCTCTCTGCCGACGAGTTCAAGCGCTATATCGTCCGTAGCCATATTCTGCCAATCTCTCTCACCACGCGGCAGCGCTGGGGGCATGTAAATCCAATGAAATTTAAGCAAGCTCATAGCGCGACGGAAGCCAAGGCGGCGGGCTTCACGATCGAGCAGATGAAAGCAGCTGGGTACGATCCGTGGGCGTGCAAGGAAGCGGGCTTCTCGCTTGAAGAGCTAACCAGTGCATGGCACCCGGGACCCGGTACTCATACAGCGCAGGAAGCCAAGGCGGCGGGCTTCACGATCGAGCAGATGAAGGCTGCTGGCTATGTACCATATCAATGCAAGGTGGTGGGCTTCTCCTTCGAGGAGGCAAGGAGAGCAGGATTCCAGCCGTCGTCTTCGGATGATGCGGCTCGCGCCTACTGGTTCTCAACCTCAACCGAATGCCGGTATTGGGGCTGATGAGATCGGTCGATATTATGACTGGTGATGCTGCCCTGCAGTGAGTGTTGCGCCGCAAGGGAGTCGCGGCACGCCCGGCACGGCGCGTGCACGAGTTGACCGCCCTGCGAACCTGCTCGTGCTCGTGCTCGTCATCGTTCACACCCTTGCCTCCTGAGTGTGCGCGTACGTTGTCGCTGCGCTGACGTTGTCGCCATCGGCATCGCGCGGGTGTTGCGTTTCGTCGTCGCTGGGTTCGAAGCTTTGGGTGGGCGAGGGGGGAGGTGAGTTTAGATGTGTAGTCTTGACGAACCCCGGGCCGTACCGTAATAGTACGAGGGTCGTCGCGCGGAGGTGTGCCGTACCGCGTAGTACGGGGGGGACGCCAGATCGGATCATGCTTCATGGGGATGGGCGGACGTAATGAACCGAACAGCCCCTCGCCCGTGGGGCGGGGGAGTTCACGAGTTATAGCCACCCGATTGTTCGCCCGCCCGGGCGTTAGGTACCGTACGGACCGGTAAAGACCCACACGTCCACACCTCCCACTCCCGCGCCATCTCTCGCCATTCACACTCTCGGCGGTTCTACAGCTGTGTACAGCCGCGACATGGCCGCCGATCGCCGCGAGAGGGGCTAGGCACACACGACCTCTCTCGTGCCCCTCCGCGCTCGCGAGCCTCACGTCACTCATCACCCCACGCCCAGCGTGCGAACGACACCGTGCGCGCGCCGTGTCGAGCATCATCAGCATCTTCGGAGCGCCGTACCGAGCGTCCTGTCTCGCGCAGGCGGAGCGAGCACGCGTCGGAGCTCGCATTCCAGATTGAGAGGAGCTCGCTCGCCAGATTGAGAGGAGCTCGCGCACTTGCCTGTTTAGGGCTTGGCGTTGTGGAAGAGCTCGCCTTTGGCCGCCTTGTCCAAAAGAAGTTTGGGAGGAGCGAACTGGGGGCCATGCTCCGCCTCGAGCTTCTTGAGCTTCTCGACGATCACCTTCGGGCCGACCGTGTCGAGCCACATGAAGGGGCCGCCGCGGAAGGGCGGGAAGCCGACGCCGAAGACGGCGCCGATGTCGCCGTCGCGCGCCGAGGCGATGATGCCATCCTGCAGGCAGTGGATGGCCTCGATGACGAAGCGCAGCACGACGCGCTCCACGATGGCCTCAATCGGCGTCGCCGGGTCGATGCGCTTGGTCGGGTGCTGGTACTTCTTGATGAGCTTTGCCGCCTCGGGGTGGATCGCCTTCACCTGATGAGGGGGGCCATCAGGGGCAATCAGGGGCAATCAGGATCCCATCGGGGTGGATCGCCTTCACCTGATGAGGGGGGCAATCCGAAGAGATGCACTCAGAGGCGATGAGATCATCGGAGGATGCCATCGGAGATCATCCCATCGGAGGATGCCATCGCACATCGGACGCAATCAGGGGGCAATCAGGGACACTCAGGGGCACTCACCTTGGCCTTCTTGTCCGAGTGGTCGAAGAAGCCCTTGCCCGTCTTCTTGCCCAGTAGGCCAGCCGCCACGAAGTCGTCCATGATCTTGAGGTCCGCGCCCTCCATGCGCACGCCGAGGTACCCTTTCGCGGGGTCGCCGATGAGGTTGTTGACCACGTGGGTCGTCACGTCGATGCCCACCTGTGCAATGAGCGGCGTCATCAGAGGCCATGAGTGGTGTCATCAGAGGCAATCAGGTGGTTGACCACGTGGGTCGTCACGTCGATGCCCACCTCGTCAAGCAGCGTGATGGGACCGACAGGGTACCCGAAGTCGAGCATGGCCTGATTGAGCTTGATGGGGTCGCAGCCCTGCTGCACGACAGCGAGGGCCTCGGTCGACATCGGCCCAATGCAACGGTTGACGTAGAAGCCTGATGAGGGAGGCAATCAAGTAGGGAGGCAATGAGAAAGGCAATTAGGGAGGCAATCAGGGTGGCGATGAGGGTGGCGATTAGGGTGGCAATTAGGGTGGCAATCAGAGTGGCAATTAGCTAGGCAGTTGGGAAGGCAAGTAGGGAGCAATTAGGGTGGCAAGTATGCATGCATGAGAAGAAGCATCCGCACCAGGCACGTCCTTGACGGAGATGACCGTCTTGCCTTGTCGGATGCCCACGTCGACGGCGGCGGCGCACACGGCGTCCGACGTCTTCGCGTGAGGGATGACCTCGAGCAGCTGCATCACCTCGGCCGGCGAAAAGTAGTGCATGCCCACAATGTTCTCGGGGCGCTTCGCGTGCTGCGCGATGTGGGCGATGGGGAGCGTCGACGTGTTCGTCGCAATGATGCAGTGCTTGGGCACGATCTCCTCCATCTGCGCGACCACCTTGTGCTTGAGCGAGAGCACCTGAGAGAGGGGAGAGGCGAGGCGCCGTAGTGAGCACTGGCTTGCAGGCAGGCAGGAGGAGTCGCTGCCCCTCATCAGAGGTCATCAGAGGTCATCAGAGGTCATCAGAGGTCATCAGAGGTCATCAGAGGTCATCAGAGGTCATCAGAGGTCATCAGAGGTCATCAGCGCTGCCCCTCACCTCGGGCACGGCCTCGATGACAAGGTCCGCCTGGCCGTAGTGACGTGTCCATGAAGGGATCGAGTCCGTCAACCCGACCACCCGCGCGAGGGTCGAGTCATGGTCGAACATCGTCATCTTCTTCTTCTGGAGCTTCTTGCCCAGGTTGCCCTGCAAGCAGTGGCCACATCGACGGCAATGGGCGACAGGCAGGGGCAATCAGGGGCGGATCAGGGGCAGGCACCCAGTGGTCATCAAAGGCCATCAGAGGTCATCAGAGGTCCATCCGAGGTCATCCGAGGTCATCAGCTCTGATTGCAATCAGAGGTCATCAGAGGTCATCAGAGGCACTCAGAAGTCATCAGAGGTCATCAGAGGTCATCAGCTTGAGAGCTCTCTCACCTTGATGAGGGACGTCATCAGAGGCAATCAGAGGTCATCCGAGGTCATCAGAGGTCATCAGCTTTCTCACCTTGATGTACGCCTCACCCTTACCCAGGCCCACGTCATCACGGTCCTTGAGCAGCACACGGAACCCCTTGCTCGCCGACGCCTGCGCGATGCCCGCGCCCATCAGGCCAGCTCCAAGGATGCCAATCGTCTCGACCGACACCGCCGGCTTGCCGTACTTGTTCTTCTTGCACTCGGTCTGGACACAGGAGAGGCCATCGGACGTCATCAGCCGTCATTAGCCGTCATTAGCCGTCATCAGCCGTCATCAGCCGTCACCAGCCGTCATCAGCCGTCACCAGCCGTCATCAGCCGTCATCAGCCGCAATCAGCCGTCATTAGCCGTCATCAGCCGTCATCAGCCGCGATCAGCCGCCATCAGACGTCATCAGCCGTCATCAGACGTCATTAGCCGTCATCAGAGGCCATCAGAGGCCATCAGCCGTCATCAGAGGCCATCAGACGCCATCAAGGCCATCGGACGCCATCAGAGGCAATCTGAGGCATTCAGAGGCCATCTCACCTGCCCATAGAAGAGGCCGCGGAGGGCCATCAGAGGCAATCAGAGGCAATCAGAGGCAATCAGACGTCATCAGAGGCAATCAGAGGCCATCTCACCTGCCCATAGAAGAGGCCGCGGAGGGCGCCGCTCTCCGTCGTCTGCGAGAGCTCGCCGAAGAGCTGCGCCTCCTTCTTGGAGCCCGCCTCGTGGCCCTCGGCCAGCCCCGTCTTCGCGCACTCGAGGATCGCGAGCGGCGCCGGGTACTTGCCCTTGGTCTGCTTCTGGACCTTCTCTGTCGCCTGTTTGAACATCAGATGCAATCAGATGCAATCAGATGCAACTAGTTGCAATCAGAGGCGGCGTCGTCCCAGCCAGCACGCACCTGCATGCAATCAACGGTAATTAGATGCAATCAGAGGCAATCAGAGGCAATCAGAGGCAGCGTCGTCCCAGCGAGCACATACCTGTTTGAACATCAGATTGCGCCCGACGCTCGTCTGCTCGAGGAACCAGTCCATCCAGCCCAGCGTGCGCTTCTTCGGCTTGTACGTGCCGGCGATCATCTCCTCCGCCACCGCGATCGCCGTCCGCTCCAGCGCCGACGGGTCGACCACGAGGTCGACGAGGCCCATCTTCTTCGCCTTCTCTGCCTTGAGCATCTTGCCCGTGAGCATCAGGTCGAGCGCGTTGGCGGCGCCGACGATCTTGGGCAGGCGCTGGGTGCCACCCGCGCCCGGCAGCAGGCCGAGCATCACCTCGGGCACGCCCAGCTGCGTCTTCGACGACGACGTCGCGATGCGCATCGACATCGCCATGGCCGTCTCAAGGCCGCCGCCCAGGCACGCGCCGTCGATCGCCGCGATCCACGGCTTCTTCTTCTGCATGGCCGCGACCTGATCCATGATCTTCTGGCCCTGCGCCGACTTGCCCACCGCCTCCTCCACCGACTCGCACGCCTCGATCATCTTGATGTCCGCGCCCGCGATCCACGAGCCCGGCTTGCCCGACATGACAACGACAGCCTTGACGGAGCTGTCCGCCTCCATCTTCTTGATCATCGCCTCGATGTCGACATTGAACTCCTCGCTGAGCGTGTTCTGCTTGGCGCCGATCACGTCCATCTTGACCACGGCCACTCCCTTGGAAGTCACATTCACCTGCGGGAGAGAAGGCGGCAAGGCGTTGGTCTCCCGCTCCGCCGGGACGGGCCACCAGGGAGCAGGGCGGCTTCGCGCGCACGCACGCCGCTCGGAGCGTGCGACGATGCGACGAGAGGGTGGGCCACTCACCGTCACGTGCTTGTTGCGGACGTGCTGGAGCACCAGGGCGGAGGCCCCGCGACGAAGGCCGAGCATGAAAGCCTACGCTCTGATGCAATCAAGGCACAAAGTACCCCGAGGAGTCCGCAATCAGAAGTGTGAACCAGGTGTGAACCAGCGAAAAAAACTACAAAACCCCAGCACGAGTTGTCCTATGAACACGAAGTTTACCGGTTCCTGGCGTCTTTTTACCGGTTCCTGGCGGCATGTTTCCATACTCGCTCTTCGCCGCCGTCCTTGCGACGATCGCTGCCGGTCTCTCGTCGCTGGTCGACGAGGACGGTCTAGAGCCACGGTCGCTTCGCGATCTCGCGCGGTCGATCGACACCTCCGATGTGCCGATGAACGCCGAGAGACGACTCGAGATGATGGCGGGCGCGCAACGCATGGCGCACGAGTTGAAGGAGCAGCTCGAATCCAAGGACAGCGACGGCCGAACGCCTGTCCATCACGCCGCACTCGCTGGCATGCCCGCCGTCTTGGAAGGGTTCCTGAGCTATGCGACCACCCTCTCTGCCGAGGAGGTCGCCGTGCCAGGGAGCGCTTCCTTGCCGGTAAGCCTGCTCAGTGGTGACAAGTTCGGACGGACGCCGCTGCATCTCGCCGTTCAATCGGACAAGGACGACGCTCACCGAGCTGAGAAGATCGCCTGCCTATGTCGCTACGGGTATGCCCTCGAACAACGCGACATCAATGGAGCCACTCCGTTGCACCTGGCGGCGCAGATGAGGAGATCTGCCACCGCGATCAAGACCTTGGTACAGGCGGGTGCGGACCTCCAGGCCATCATAGGCCCCGTGCACACAGCGTTGCACCTGGCGGTGAATGCTGGCGAGCAATCCGCAGTTCGCGCGCTGTCGGCCGTCGGCGCAGACTTGAATGCGCAGGACTTCACCGGCTACACGCCGCTGCACCTGGCCGTCATCAAGGAGCAGCCCGCCATCATTCGCGTGCTGGCCAGGGCGGGGGCGAAGCTCGAGATGCGGGCGCACCACGGCGAAGGCACCTCCAACGGCGCCACGGCGCTGCAGCTCGCGGTGCGATACAAGTGCTTTGAGTGCGTCGTCGCCCTCGTCGAGGAGGGCGCCGACATTGACAGTGAGGCCAGCGGCATCCCACCCTTGGAACCCGTAGGCACGGATGAGGAGTCTCCGAGAGGGTCGACGTTGTTGCGACCGGAGCGGGCGGAGGAGAGGCGGGCACGGATGAGGAAGAGGATACTCCACGCGTTCCATATGGCGCCTGAGCAGCATGGGGATGAGCTCTGAGAAGTCGCTTGCAGTGTGTACCGTAGTACGGGTCGCCGCGAGCGTTTTGTCACAAGAACCATTTCGAGAGAGCTTACACTCAGTTCCATATCCCCGATCTGCATGTTAAGCTTCCCGTACAGTCTTCCCCAGATCCCGTACATGTACTCAATTGTCAATTCTCAGAATTATTGTTATTCTCAATTGTGAATTGATCTGTGTTTTCCTTTCCTGGGATCCTGGGCATGTCAAATGGGGCAAGATGTCTGTTATGAAGTGTTCTTGTCCTCCGTGCTCCATTAAAAACATGTAGCGTCGTGTCCTGATCTCGTGATCTGGTCCTGCTTTCCTTACCCACCGTAGAGGTACTGATTGAAAGATCGAGCCGTGTAGATTTGTAGCAAGCGAGCAAGGCCTCGATCACCAAGATCCGCAACCTTGTGATTTATGATTTTATGTACGAAACGGCTTTTGGGCTTTGGCCGCTGCGGAAGTTCACCAATTTTCACAGAAAATGGTCAAAAACTCGTCACCCACAAGACAGAGCTGTGCAACACTGGCAAACAGCCCCTCCTTTCTCATTGTGAATGGGGGCGCCTAGTAGGCACCCATGCCGAGCGTGAGGGAAAACGGGAAGAGGGCGAGGTCAACCCGAAAGATTTTTACCCGCGCGTGTCCGGAGCGTTTGCGCGTTGTGTTGAACAGCAGCAGCAGCACGGGCTGTGTCGGCCACACCTCCGTCCATAGTGATAGTGGCTCTCGTGCTTGGGGGTCCGGAGAGGTGCGCGTTGTGTTGAACAGCAGCAGCAGCCACACCTCCGTCCATAGCGACAGTGGCCCTCGTGCTTGGGGGTCCGGAGAGTGTGCGCGCGCGCGCGCGTTGTGTTGAACAGCAGCAGCAGCAGCACCGTGCTTGCGGCACGGGCGCAAGGGGTGCCGCGGGTGCGGTATGTACCCCCACCCGAGGTGCCGCGCGTGGTGCATGTGAGACAGGTGACACTTCTACTACGGGGGGAGACGCCACCGCGGCGTGCGCGCGTGCGCGCCGCCGCGGCGGCTGCCGCCGCGAGCAGCGGTCCGATCGGTACTATCGGTTTACTCTAGAGGGGGAGGCTGCGCCTCCCCCCATGCCGCCGATTAACGGCCTGTGTAATATCAGGTTGTGTCGGCCACACCTCCGTCCATAGCGATAGAGGCCCTCGTGCTTGGGGGTCCGGAGGTTTGCGCGTTGTGTTGAACAGCAGCAGCAGCAGCACCGCAGGCGGGTCGCGCTCGGAAGTTGTCGCTCTCGCAATATGGCCGCCACCGTGGGAGAGCGCGCGCGTTGTCTCCGTTGGGGCATCACCAGCTGCATGACCACCAGCCGCATGACCACCACCTGCTGCACGGCCAACAGTCGTCAGAATACCAGCAGCGCGGCCGACGACCACATGCTCACCCTCTTTCTCATTCTTTGCTCGTTGGGTACAGCGACATGTCAAAGCTGGATGCAAAGCTGCGAATGCGGCCGGTGCTTGTCGCAGTGTCACTGTGGGAATGCCGACAGCGATTGGTCGTGCATATCCTGCTGCAACCATCGCCACCATCCCCACTCGCCGCACTCCCACTTGCCGCACGTGCACCATCCGCACCATCCCCACCATCCGCACCATCCGCACCATCCGCACACGCCGCACTCCCACTTGCCGCACGTGCACCATCCGCACCATCCACACACGCCGCGTCACACCCACTCTCCGCCGCCGCCCCCCCCCTGCTTGGATCGGGTGAGCAGCGGCTTGTTCTGGACTGATGGCACTGCTGATGGATATGTTCCGTGCAGCTTTTGCAGCACAGACCCCAGCGAGTGCTGTGACTATCCCGAGGCGTGGGCCAACTGCCCGCTCTCATGCGGCACATGCCCCCCTCGGGACGTCTGCACCAATGCGTGCTTCCGTTCAGGAGATGATTCATGCGACGACGGCGGGCCAGGAGCCGAATATAGTTATTGCGGTATGGGCACCGACTGCAACGATTGCTCCGCCGGCGTCGGCGCCGCCGCCGCCGCCACCGCCGCCGCCCTCGGCTTTTGCGGCTGCGGCAAGCCGCGCCGCCGTCGAGTCACAAACCGCGCCCCCTCTCCCTCGCCGCCGCCGCCACCTCCGCGACCGCCACCACCTCCGCGACCGCCACCATCG